>ERZ772766.7-NODE-7-length-176011-cov-8.740964_pt1 | contig 176011 bp, 177 predicted proteins | sample MGYA00511379_ERZ772766 | MGnify/ENA primary metagenome ERZ772766 (study PRJEB29015, sample SAMEA2737895) | human oral metagenome | biome: human oral; feature: human-associated habitat; material: dental | place: China | collected 2116 ... | reverse complement strand
TGGGCTGCGGATTGGGCTGCGGATTGGGCTGCGGATTGGGCTGCGGATTGGGCTGTGGATTGGGCTGCGGATTGGGCTGTGGCATGGGCGACGGGGTTTCGCCGGCATCCGGATAGTCGTGGCGGTTGTGGTTGGCGATGGCGATGCCGCCTGCCGCCAGGGCAATACCCGCAACCATGCCGCTCAGGGCGGTGAAGCGGATATTGCCGCTTGCCGCGCTGTTGCTGCCGACTTCGGCGGCGAGCAGATGCACCGCCTCGCCACTGTCGATGACGGGGTAGAGATACGGCGTGCCGTCCGCCTGTATGCCGACCAGCGCGCCCTGCCCGCCGCTGAAATAGTTTTGGATGACGAGGCTGTCCCTGCCGTCAATGACGACCCGCAAATCATCCCCCTGCCGCACGCCCCGCACGTCTGCCGCCGCCTGCCCGTCCGCGTCGGCAAACTGGTAGAAAGCGCCGTCAAGCGCGGTGATGCTCCGGGGCATGCCGTCATCAAGGGCGTAGCTGCCGAGGGTGATGCCGTCGGTGGTTTTCAGGGTGAGGGTGTAGTGGGGCATGGGGGTTCCTGGCGGTTTATAGTCGTTTCAAACATAAATGATACGGTGTTGGCGAGCCTCGCCGTACTATCTGTACTGTCTTCGGCTCGCCGCCTTGTCTCATTCCTGTTTGAAACGACTATAGCGGTCGTCAACCATTAGCATTTTCTGTGCCGGATACGCGGTTTATGCACAAAAAAGGCGGGGCAACCCCGCCTGTCTTGCCGCGCCGGTGTCAGCCCCGCTGATTGTCGCGCATCGCCTGCAAGTGTTCGTTCATGCGGAAGAAGATGATGGTAACTTCGCAGATGACCCGTGAAATCAGGATGCCGACGATGAAGAAGAGCACGCAACCGAGCAGGTTGACAAAGCTGTGGCTTTTCACCAAGCCGACAATCGTGATGATGGTCACGAACAGCAGCATCAGCCAGGGTCTATTGACATTCGACTTGCGCAGCGGATTTTTGCGGCAAAAACGGCAGATGCAAGGCAAAAAGCGCAGTAAGGTTGGACACCTTGCGAGCATTTTTAACGCAGCAGCTGCCGGATTTTGGCGAGAAAGCCGCCGCAATGTTGAGTGTCAACAGACCCTAGTACACGATGGTGATTACGCGCGACAGCGGCGCGCAAATGAAAACGTTGCGCATTTTAGAGGAGGGTATGCGCGGCAACAACCATCAGCCGTAGTGCCGCAGCACCTGCAAAAAACGCTGCAATTCTGCCGTGTTGTATCCTTCGGTCAGGACGTGGCGGGTCAACTGTTCCTCGACCAGTTCGTTGGTCAGCCCCGCCAGTGCGCCCCGGATGGCGGCGACCTGTTGCAGGATGTCAATGCAGGAAACCTGCCCTCCGCTCACCGCCTGCTGCACCGCGTTCAACTGCCCTTGCAGGCGGTTGATGCGGTTCAATAATTTTCTGTTTTGCTGTAAATGGCTCATGATGACTCCGTTTGCTGTTTTATACTTGTTCGGGGTATATCGCATCCCGCCGCCGCATCCGGCGGCGGCGTCATTATAGAGGAGCCATCATGCAACCATCCTTACCGGAGACCGCCTGCCACAGCCATCCGCAGCACAACCGCCGTATCCTGCGCCTGTCCTTCCTGCTCATCAGCGGCTTCATGCTGCTGGAATTTCTCGGCGGCTATTTCTTCCACAGCCTCGCGCTCATGGCGGATGCCGGACATATGGCGAACGACAGCCTTGCGCTGGCGCTGGCCTGGCTGGCACAGTTCCTCGGTACGCGCAACCGGCAGCGGCTGGCGCTGGCAAACGGCGGTTCGTTGATCATCCTGGCGTTGTGGATTATCGTCGCCGCCCTGTTGCGCCTGCGCGCCCCGGCACCGCCGCTTGCGCTGCCGATGCTGGCGGTGGCTGCGACGGGGCTCGCCGTCAACATCGTCGTCGCCCGCCTGATGCTGCATGGCGACCACGACAACCTCAACCTGCGCGCCGCCTATCTGCACGTTCTCGCCGATTTGCTCGGGTCGCTGGTGGCAATCGCCGCCGCGCTCGGCGTGTGGCTGTTCGGCTGGGCTTGGGTGGATGCGGTGGCGAGCCTGCTGCTCAGCCTGTTTGTCCTGAAAAGCGGCGTGGCGGTCGTGCGCGAGGCGTGGCGGCAATACCGGGTGTCAGCCGACCAGCCACTGGTGCAGCAGGAAGATGCCGGAGAGGGTGAAAACGGATAGGACGTTGGTGGTGATCATGCTCACCGTACCGCGATGCGGATAGCCGTAGTGCTGCGCGAAAATCGCCACCGTGTTCGCCATCGAAATGCCGCCCATCAGCGCGCCCGCGAAGATGACTTCCTCGCTGCCGCCGAAGAGCCAGATGAAGAGGGCGGCAAGCACGGGCATCAGGAACAGTTTGCCGATGGTGATTTGCGTGATGGCGATGACGTTGCCCTCGATTTTGATACCGTTCAGGCCGCAGCCGATGACGAAGATGGCGACCGGCGCGGCGGCATCGGCGACGAGGCTCACCGCGCGGTTGATCGGCGCGGGCAGTTTCCATTGCAAGGCCGAGAAAATCATGCCGAGAATCAGCGCCGCAATCAGCGGCTTGCGCAGCATGTTGAGGAAAATCCGCCCCAGCCGCTGCCCGAAGGTGCCATCTTTGTTGCTGCCTTGCGATTCGGCGATGACCAGGAAGAGCGGAATCAGCAGCACGTTTTCCACCACAGTGTTGAGCGAGAAATACACGCCCGCATTGCCGCCGATGACACTGAGCAGCAGCGGATAGCCGATGAAGGCGCTGTTGGAAAAAGTCTGGCCGATGGCGCTCACCGCCGCGCCGCGCAAATTTTGGCCGACCAGGCGGGCAAAAACCAGGCCGAGGGTAAAAGAGAGCAGCGTCGCCGCGCCGTAGCCGAAAAGATAGGAAGGAATGAAGATTTCGCCCAGGCTTTTCTCCGACAGCGCGCGGAAAATCAGGGCAGGCAGGGCGATGCTGATGACGAACCGCCCCAGCGCAGTCAGCCCTTCGAGAGTAAACGTCCCGGCGCGGGTGGCGGCATAACCGAAGGCAATCACGATAAAAATCGGGATGAGGGAGGTGACGATGTTGAGCATGGGTTTGGTGGTGGTGGGTGGATGTGGCGCGCATTCTACGTTTTTTTATCACGGGTGGCGCGGTTAGCGCTTGGCAGCGTGCGGGATAACACCATGTTTTTTACAGGCTTTCCGGGCAGGAATATTTGCGCATTTTTATTTGCGAAACACGTGAGTGCGGTGCCATTCAAGATAATATGCGGTTTCTTCCCGGACATGGATGGGGGCGACGGGGATGGTGATGCCCAGCGCAAGCAGGGTTTCCGCTGCAATATGCGGGCTGACAATGAGGACACCGTCGTCAGTGAAGCTGATGAAACCGCCGTCAAAGAGAGCATCAATATTCGGCGCGAACATTAAACCGTTATCGGGTTCGAGGCGTTCGGCATCGCTGCTGTCCCGCCAGGGTTTGATGTGGCCGGCAACAAGAAAGCGGGGATCTTTCACGCCGCTGACGGGGCAGGCAGGATAGCGTTTCAGCACGCCTTGCCGGAACGCGCCTTGGCCTTTGCGGGTGCGAATGAGGCTTGCAGCGGTGGTTGCCGTGATGCTGTGCGTGGCTGCACGCCGAGCAATATCGTCCAGGTCGCGTTGCAGGGTTTCTGTCCGGGTGGTATCCGCTTCCGGTTGGTATAGTGCAAACTCGCCTCTTTTGACGAGGACAAGGAAGTCTTCGGTTGAGTGGTAATGCTTGCGTGAGTTGGAGTTGACGCACATGGCGTGCATGTTGGCAAGGGTGTTGTCGTTGTAATCAGGCAATAATTGACGCAGCCGCGTTGCAACGTCTTTGGCTTTGAATCGGGTTTGTCCGGTTGCCACGATTTGGCGGATGACGTGGCGGGTAATGAGGATAGCGCCTTCGAGTGTTTCGCCATCAATCTCCATGCGGTATTTGGTCATGGCTTGTCCTTGTAAAAATACCCCGCCGGGCGGGGTATGGCTGGTTTTTTTCAGAGCTCTTTCACTTCCCACGGCAGGCCGTTTGCGGCAAGCGCTTTAAGGAACGGGGCGGGGTCGAACTGTTCCATGTTCCAGACACCGGCGCGGTGCCAGATTTTTTCCAGCATCATTTTTGCGCCGATCATCGCCGGCACGCCGGTGGTGTAGGAGATCGCCTGCGAGCCGGTTTCTTTGTAGGCTTCTTCGTGGTCGCAGATGTTGTAGATGTACACGGTTTTGTCCTTGCCGTCTTTTTTGCCTTTGGCGACGCAGCCGATGCAGGTTTTGCCTTTAGTGCGCGGGCCGAGCGAGGCAGGATCGGGCAGGACGGCTTTCAGGAACTGGATAGGGATGATTTCGCGCCCCTCGTACATGACGGGCTCAATCGAGGTCATGCCGACATTTTCCAGCACTTTGAGGTGGTTCAGGTAGTTGTCGGAGAAGGTCATCCAGAAACGCGCGGTTTTGATTTCCGGGAAGTGTTTGACCAGCGATTCGAGCTCTTCGTGATACATCATGTAGATGTTTTTTTCGCCGATTTGCGGGAAGTCAAAGACGCGTTTGTGGGAAAGCGCCGGAGTGGTTTGCCAAGCGCCGTTTTCCCAGTGGCGGGCGTCAGCGGTGATTTCGCGGATGTTGATTTCGGGGTTGAAGTTGGTGGCAAAGGGCAGGCCGTGGTCGCCGGCGTTGGCGTCGATGATGTCGAGTTCGTGGATTTCATCGAGCAGGTGTTTCTTGATGTAAGCGGTGAAGACGTTAGTAACGCCGGGGTCAAAACCGCTGCCGAGCAGTGCCATGATGCCGCGTTCACGGAAGCGGTCTTCATAGGCCCATTGCCATTTATATTCAAATTTGGCTTCTTCCGGCGGTTCGTAGTTGGCGGTGTCGAGGTAGTCAATGCCGGCAGCGAGGCAGGCATCCATGATGTGCAAATCCTGGTAGGGCAGGGCGATGTTAAGGACGAGTTGCGGGCGCAGTTCTTCAAGCAGGCGGGTGAGCGCGGGAACGTTGTCGGCATCAATCTGGCGGGTATCAATAGTCACGCCGTGTTTTGCCTTGACGGCAGCGGCGATGGCATCGCATTTGGCCAGCGTACGGCTCGCCAAGGTGATGTTGTGGAAGGTGTTTTTGTCTGCGGCGCATTTGTGGGCGACGACGTTGGCGACGCCACCGGCGCCGATGATGAGGACGTGGTTCATGATGGGTTCCTGTGTTGAGTGTAAGCGGTGATTTTAGCGGGTTGCGGGAGCTTTCGGTGCGTGTGGTCTCTCCCTTTCGTTACTTCGCGCCCCTTTCCCCGCGAGCGGGGGAAGGGGGGGATGCAAGCGGCGATTCCGTGGAATCTATTGTTCGTAGTAGGTATAGCCGCGCAGGCCCGCTTCAAAGGCGTTGACGAGGTGCTGGCGTTCAGCGGCGCTGATGGTGCCGTTGCGCACGGCGCGTTCGGCGGTCTGGCGGAATTGCGCGAGCAGGTTGTTCGGCTGGTATTCGACGTAGCTGAGCACGTCTGCCACGGAGTCGCCTTCGACTTCGCCGACGAAGTCATAGCTGCCGTCTTCGTTGATGTAGATGGAGACGACGTGGGTGTCGCCGAGCAGGTTGTGCAGGTCGCCCAGGGTTTCCTGGTAGGCGCCGACGAGGAAGGCACCGAGGTAGTATTCTTCGCCTTCTTTGATGTGGTGCAGCGGCAGGGCGCGGCTGACTTCGCCGTTTTCGGGGAAACGGTCGATTTTGCCGTCGCTGTCGCAGGTCATGTCAGCGATGATGCTGTTGCGCGTCGGGCGTTCGAGGTGGCGGTGCAGCGGCACGACGGGGAAGATTTGGTCAATCGCCCAGGCGTCCGGCAGGGACTGGAAGACGCTGAAGTTACCGTAGTAGATGTCCGCCAGCATGGTTTTCAGCACTTCCGGTTCGGAGAGGGCGTCCGGGTTGCGCTCGGCAATTTTCTGCACTTCGGTCATGACAACCATGAAGATTTGTTCGACACGCGACCGGGTGCGCAGGTCAAGCTGGCCGCGCATGAAGCCGTCGCGCGCTTCGTCACGGTAGTACACGGCGTCGTTGAAGCATTCTTGCACGGTTTTGTCCGACAGCATGCGGTAGCTTTCCATGAGGTTGTGCACGAGTTCGTTGTCTTCGTTGTTGTCGGCGGGCAGGCGGGCGTCGGTGTAGCCGGTCACGTCCAGGATGTTGAACATGAGGACGGTGGAGTAGGCGACGGTGGAACGGCCCGATTCGGTGACGATGGTCGGGTGTTCGATGCCTTTTTCGTCCATCACCGCCTGGATGGTTTCAACCACGTCCACGCAGTATTCTTCGAGGGTGTAGTTGCGCGAATGGATGGCGGAGGTGCGGCTGCCGTCATAGTCCACAGCGAGGCCGCCGCCGAGGTCGAGGAAGCGCATCGGTGCGCCTTCTTCGACGAGTTCGACATAGTAGCGGCAGGCTTCGCGCACGCCGGTGCGGATGTCGCGGATGTTGGGGATTTGCGAGCCGAGGTGGTAGTGCAAAAATTGCAGGCAGTCGAGCATGCCTGCCGCTTTCAGGCCGTCGATGACCTGCACGAGCTGGCTGGCGTTCAGGCCGAACATGGAGCGGTCGCCGCTGGTGGCGTTCCAGTGGCCGGAGACGTGCGAGAAGAGTTTGGCGCGCACGCCGATGACGGGGCGCACGCCCATCGCCTGCGAGCTTTCGACGATGATGGGCAGCTCCGCCGGGGTTTCGATGACGAAGATGACCTGGAAGCCGAGTTTGGTCATGCCGAGGCCGAGTTCGACGAATTCGCGGTCTTTGTAGCCGTTGCAGACGATGAGCGGACCGGGCTCGGTCAGCATGGAGAGCGCAATCATCAGTTCGGCCTTGGAACCCGCTTCGAGGCCGTGCTGCCAGGGTTTGCCGAAGCGGACAATGTCTTCAATCACCTGCGCCTGCTGGTTCACCTTGATGGGGAACACGCCCCGGTATTTGCCCCGGTAGTGGCTGCTCGCGATGGCTTTGGCGAAGCTTTCGTTGATGAGGCGGATCTGGTTTTCGAGGATGTTTTGCACGCGCAGCATCACGGGCATGGTCTTGCCGCGCACTTCCATGCCTTCGATGAGGTCGAGCATGGCGATTTCGGCGGTCTTGCCGCCGGCGAGCGGGGCGTTGATGACGAGATTGCCGTCGTCGTTCAGGCGGAAGTAGCCCGCGCCCCAGCCGCTGATGCGGTAGAGTTCGTCGGCGTCGGCGATGGTCCAGTCGGTGTGTTGGTTCAATGCGGTTCCTTGGTTTGTGCAGGTGGAGAGGCGGAGCGCCCCGGCGTGGCGCGGCATTGTAAAGCCCTTCCCCGGCGGGGGAAGGGCTTTTTTCGGCGGGAGGGAAAGGGCGTGGTTGAGCCGCTTGGTAGCTACTGCGTCAGGCCAGTTCCGCATTGAGGATTTCCCGCTGTTTGCCGTCGGCGGCGGTCAGCGTAATGGCAATGGCGTCGAAGCCGTCTTGTTGCAAGCGGGCAAAGGGGATGGTTTCGCCGCTGGTCAGCGCCACGTTGCCGTTTCCGTCGGCGAAGTCGTCGCGTTCTTCTTCGTAGTCGATGTTGTAGTAGAGACGGATACCGATTTGGCCGGGCGCTGCGTCCAGATCCTGCAAAGGGCGGTCGTTGTGCTGCGCGGCGCTGTACTCGTCGCAGAGCATGGCGTTGTAGCCGTGCCGGCAGCCGTCAAACAGCAGGATTTCCCGCCCGCTTGCCACGGCGACGGCGGTGATTTTGGCCGGTGCGAAGTCGGTGTCGGTAATCAGGTTTTCGTAGAGGGTGCCGTAGTAGCGGATGCGGAAGCAGTCGGTGCCGTCGGCGGCGAGGGTGAAGCGGTGTTCGATGCCGCGCGCGTCGCGGTGCAGGCTGCCGGGTTTGACATAGGGTTGCAGGTGGGGCGGGATGGGCATGGTGCGGTTTCGCCGACTTGTGGTTTGGGGACGCAGGGAGGGCTTCAGTCCGCCGCAGTAATGTTGATGGCGGGCTGAAGCCCGCCCTGCGGTCATTTCAGAACCAGATGACTTTGCGGCGGTTTCTGGGGGTGAAGGTGCCGCCGACCATTTCGCAGTTGCTTTGTGTCATTTCTTCGCGGTATTCGCGGCCGTCGGCGCGGATGCCGCGACAGTCGCCTTTGGAGAGGTTGTGTTTGCCGACGGCGGCGGTGGTGTCGCCCCGGGCGCAGGCGGTGAGGGTGAGGGCGGCGGCGAGGCCGAGGGTGAGCAGGGTTTTGTTCATGCGGTTCATGTGTTTTATGGGGTTTGTGCGGGTTGGTGTTGGTGGAAGGTTTGGATGGCCGCCCAGAGGATGTCCGGCTGGGCTTTGATGGCTTCGTGTCCGGCGAAGGGGATGTGCAGCAGGTGCGCGGCAGGGTTTTGTTTGCGCAGCGCCGCCCAGTCGGGCAGGTTCAGCAGGAAATCGTCTTCGCCACGTACTGCCAGGATGGGTTGTTTGATGGCGGCGACGCGTTCATTGGGGTAGCCCGTCGTGCTGTTATCCAGCCACAAGCGGCGCAGGTCGGCAGTCAGGGTGGCGAGGTCGGGCTGCGGGTTTTGTTGTTCGTAAGCGGCGACTTGGGCGGGCATATTTTCGCGGAGGAAGTCGGGGGTGAGGCTTTCGTACATGTCGCGCGCGGGTTCGATTTGGCTGCTGTGCCAGTTGGCGCCGACGGTCAGGATGCTTTGTACGCGTTCGTCGTTGAGGGCGAGGTGGTAGGCAGCGGTGCCGCCATCGCTGAAGCCGAGGATGTGGTAGGTGTTGAGGCGGAGGGTGTCGATGAGGTGTTTGGCGTCAGCGGCGATTTGCGCGTAAGTGAGGGGGACGCTGCCGCGTGTGGATTGGCCGTGGCCACGCGTGTCGTTTTCGATGACGCGGTAGTGTGGGTGCAGGCGCGGCAGGAGCGGGGCGAAGTCGTCTGCCGCTGTGCCCAGTCCGCCGTGCAGGAGGAGGAGCGCAGGGGCGTCGGTTTTGCCGTTGTCGCGGTAGTGGAGGATGGCGTCGTGGTAGGTGTGGCTGGTCATGGGTTTTTCTTGGCTGGGTTGGGCTTCGCTCAGGCGCGGGGTGAGGGCGGCAATGGCGGCAGCAGTGAGCAGGGTACGGCGGCCGGTTTTCATGCGCTGTCAGCGACGCAGGCGGCCCAGCGGGTCGGCGGGGTCGATGCCGTCCATGAATTGCAGGCGTCTGTCGCGGTGGGTGAGTTGGTAAACGAGGCCGAGCCAGTTGGCGAAGAGGGCCTTGGCGGTGTCGCGCCAGGTAACGTCCACTTCTTCGAGCAGTGCCGCTTCGGGGAAGTCACCGCTGGGCGCGCCGCTTGCGAGGTAGGCGTTGGCGAGGCGGGTGCCCGCCGGGGTGAGGTAGTGTTCGGGCAGGTAGGGCGCGCGGTCGCTGTCGCCTGCGCGGTAGTGTTGCAGGTCGCGGCGGTATTCTTTGAGCAGGCTGTTGCGGTCGTATTCGGGGTGGCCCTGGAAGTAGATTTGCCGGAAGCCGTCCGGCGAGCTGGCCATCGCCACGCCGCTTTCTTCGCCGGCAACGAGGACGGGCAGGCCGCAGGCGGCGAAGGATTCGGCGGCGACGTCATTCCAGCGGGAATGCGGCATGTCGAAACGGGTGTTGATGTTGGCAAGCATGGGGTGGCTGCGGTCTTGTACGCGGTGGCTGTACACGCCGAAGAGTTTGTTTTTGCGGCGCAGGCGCGGGATGCCGTAGAAGTGGCGCAGGGCGAGGTGCGAGGCGAGGCAGGAGCAGAGGACGGAGGTGACGTTTTGGTCCGCCCAGTCGAAGACGCGCCGGACATGCGGCCAGTAATCCTCTTGGGCAAGGTCGGCGTGGACGGGGTTGGTGCCGGTGAAGATGAGGGCATCCAGCCCTTCGGCGGCGAGGTCGTCGAAGTTTTCGTAGTGGGTGTCGATGTAGGCCTGGATGTCGGCGCTGCGCGGTACGCCGGGGACGGTGAAGATGTGGACGTAGAACTGGGCGATGCGGTTCGAGTTGCCGATGAGGCGCAAGAATTGGCGCTCGGTGGCTTTGAGTGCGCCGTCGGGCATGATGTTGAGGAGGCCGATGTGCAACTCGCGGATGTCCTGGCGGTGGGCGCGTTCGACGTCGAGGATTTCCTGGCCTTCGGCGCGCAGGCGGTCAAGGGCTTCGAGGGGGCGGTGGGCGACGAGCGGCATGGGTCAGTTCCTTTGTGCGGCGTTGAGCAGGTCGTGGAAATCGGCGGCGTCGCGCAGTTGCCAGATGTCGCGCGCGTTCAGGATGATGCCGCCGTATTGGGCGACGAGCGCGCGGTAGCGCTCGCGGCGGTGTGCCATCATGCGCGGGGTGACGTAGCGGATGAAGTCGTCGGATTCGAAGCGGTCGGGGGTGAGGCCGCCTTTCATCAGGCTGTATTCGCCAATCATTTCTTGCAGGAACTGCGGGTGGTAGCAGATGGGTTTGGGGTAGGCGATGGCGCGCGCTTCGAGTTCGGCGTAGTGGGCTTCGTCGGTGTCGATGTAGATGTAGCAGGTGTGCGCAGCCAGCGTCCGGAACATGGCGGGGTCGTCGATTTCGCAGATACTGCCGCCCGCGTCGTTAATGAAGGCTTTGTAGCCGTAGAGGCGCTCGGCCCGCTCGATGAAGGCGGGTACGTCGCCCATCGCCGCCTGTTCGGCGGCGCGGAAGAGGTGCTGCCGGGCGATGAAGATGCGGGCGTCGTAGCCGTCGCGCCCCAGTTTGCCGATGTAGGCGGAGAGGATGTGCAGCCGCTCGATGCTGACTTTGCCTTCCACGCTCACGGCATCGTCACGCAAGAGGGCGGCGAGGGTGGGTTCGCGGCGGGCGAGTTCGGTCAGCCAGTCGCTGATGGGTTCGTTCAGGTAGCGGGTGGCGATGCGGTAGTCGCCGGAGTAGTGGAACCAGCCGGCGGCGGCGAGCATGGTCGCCAGGGTGGTTTTGCCTACACCTGAGGTGCCCATCAGGGTGATGCGGGATATTGGGGGCATGTCGTCATCCGTTTGCACAAAAAACGCGCGCTATATTAGCACCCGCCCGCTAAAATGGATTTTCCCCCCTTCTTCACCGTAACCGCCGCTTATGAATGTCATCCGCACCCAGGTTTACCCGTCCCCCACCGGCGATTTGCTGCTCGGCGACTGGCGGGGCAAACTCGTCCTCTGCGACTGGCTGCTGGCCGCGAACGGTTATGCGGCCGACGACCGCGTGCCGCAGCGTCTCGGGGCGACGGTGCAAGAAGCGGCGACGGCGCTGTTGCAGGAAGCAGCGGCGCAGTTGAACGCCTATTTCGTCGGCCGCCTGCGCACCTTCACCCTGCCGCTTTATGGCGCGGGCACGCCCTTCCAGCAGCGCGTCTGGCAGGCACTCAGAGCAATCCCCTACGGCGCGACGCGCAGTTATCAGGACATCGCCTGTGCCGTCGGCAACCCGCGCGGCACACGGGCAGTGGCGAACGCCATCCGCCACAACCCGCTCTCCGTCATCGTCCCCTGCCACCGCGTCATCGGCAAAAACGGGCAGCTCACCGGCTACAACGGCGGCACCGCCGCGCTCTATATCAAGGAACGGCTGCTGGCGCTGGAACAGCGCGTCGCCGCAAGCCCCACACCGCACCTGACAAAACCGTTATAATCGCCGCCATCCCGCAACCGCCTGAACCATATGAATTCCTTCCCCCGCCTGCTCGGCTTCATCCTGCTATTCAGCGCCATTTTCATCCCCGCCTGCATGGGAATCTTCCGCTGATGCCCCGCGACCACAAAGCCATCGTCAAGCAGCAATACCTCGGCATACGCGGCATGGCGCTCTACCTCGTGCAAATCCCGCTGTGGCTGCTCATCCCGCTCAACCTGATCCTTTTCCGGCCGCTGCCCATCCTCAGCGCGGGCATCGCCGCCGCCCTGCTCTGCTACGCCGCTTACCTCACCCAGCAGCACTACCGCTCACGCCGCGACAACTACATCAAAACCGGGCAGGAGCACGCCGACGAAGATAACCGCCCCTACGCCCTCGGCTTCACCGCGCTCGCCGCTGCCGTGCTTGCCTTCACTGCCCGCCCGCAGCCGCTCTTCGCCCTGCTGAACGCGCTGGTTGCCGCCGCCGGTTACTACCTCAGCTATCTTTATGACGACACCCCGGCCGCCGACGTGCGCCCGCCGCGCGACATCCCCGCCGCCCTGAACGACACCCTGCGCAAGATGCTGGCGGATGGCTACGACGCCGTTGAGCAACTCGAACACTACACCAAACGCCTGCAACTGCTCGCCGAAGAGCGCGGCATCGCCGGCAAACTCGGCAACATCACCGCCCGGGCGCGCGCCATCATCAAACACATCGGATCTGACGCCGAACGCATCCGCGCCGCGCGCAGCTTCCTCATCGTCCACCTCGGCGAACTGAAAAACATCAGCGCCCAATACCTCGCCGACATCGGCAATCCCGGCCACGACGCACAACAAACCCGCTTCCTCACCCTGCTGGATGACAGCGAACAGGCCTTCACCGCGCAACACCTGCAACTGACGAGCCAGGAACAAATCCGCCTCGACACGCAAATGCAAGTCCTGCGCGAACAACTCAACCCGAGCCAAACCCATGACCCACACTGAACTCACCATCACGACGGCCACCGCCCCGGCGCACCTTGACGACGTGCGCGTCAAACAACTCGCGCAAACCCTCAACATCACCGACACCAACAGCATCCTCAACTTCGGTGCCGCCGCGCAAAAACAGCTCACCGCCGTCGCCGACACCATGCTCACCGACATCAAAAGCGAAGACGCGGGCAAAGCGGGACAACTGCTTTCCAACATGGTCTCGCTGCTGCGCGGCTTCCAGGGCGCGGAACTCAAAGTGCAGGAAAAACCCTCGTTCATGGCGCGCCTCTTCAACAAAGCCAAGCCGCTGCAAACCTTCCTGCAAAAATTCGACACCATCAGCGAACAAATCGACCAAATCAGCAACGCCCTCGAAAGCCACAAACAAAAACTGCTGGTGGACATCAAATCGCTGGACAAACTCTACGACGCCAACCTCGACTACTACCGCGAACTCGAATACCACATCGCCGCCGCCGAAAACGTGCTGGCCACGACCGACGCCGAAGTCCTGCCCGCGCTCGCCAAAGCCGCCGAAGACGGCGAAATGGAAAGCGCGCAACGCCTGCGCGACCGGCAAATGCAGCGCGACGAACTCGACCGCCGCCTGCACGACCTGCGCCTGACCAAACAAGTCTCGATGCAAGCCCTGCCGAGCATTCGCATGGTGCAGGAAAACAACAAAGGCCTCGTCAACAAAATCAACACCACCCTCGTCAATACCGTGCCGCTGTGGCGGCAACAACTCGCCCAGTCCATCGCCATCTACCGTTCCGGCGAAGCGGCGATCGCCCTCAAACAAAGCAGCGACCTCACCAACGAACTGCTCACCGCCAACGCCGAAAACCTGAAAATCGCCAACCGCGAAAGCCGCACCCAGCTCGAACGCGGCGTTTTCGACATTGCCTCCGTCGAAAAAGCCAACCAAATGCTCATCGAAACCATCGAAGAAAGCATCCAGATTCACGAAACCGGCCGCAAACAACGCCAGGAAGCCGCCGAAAAACTGCTCGCCGCCGAAGAAGCCCTCAAACAGAGCCTGAAATCGGCCGCGCAAATCACCCAGGAAACCCCGCATGAAAGGACTGTTTGACACCCTGCTCAACAAAATCCGGCCCATCGTCAGTGCGCGGCCACGCGTCCTAGCCGCGCACTTCCCGCCGGACAGCCTGCTCTACCATTACAGCCAGTACAACCTGCTCGAAAGCAGCACCCTGCACATCGACGCGGGGCAAGTCGCCTACCTCATCATCAACGAACAATACACCCCCGCCTATCGCGAAGGCGAATACCCGCTTGACCCGGATAACATCCCGCAGACCGAAACCGCCGACATCCTCTTCCTCAACACCGTCGCCATCGCCAACCGCCTCTGGCAAAGCGCCTACCAGCCCTCGCAGCGCCCGCTGGACCAGCCGCTTTCCGGCACATACAGCGTCAGCATCCATGATGCCGATGCGGTTTGCCGCACCGTCATCGAACACCAGGCCATCAACCTGGATGACGAACTCATCGACCAATGGGTGAGTTACACCATCGATCACACCCTCATCAACGAACACATCAGCGCGGACGACATCGAAAACCAGGCTGAAGCCCTGCAAAACTTCCTCAAAGCCCGCCTGCGCACCCAGCTCAACGCCCAGGGCCTCACTCTGCACGATCTGCGTATTGGCCGCCGACCGCCCGCTGTCAAAGCCGAGCGTGAACGCCGCCCCGCCTACCGCGCCCCCCCCGTTTTCGCCCCGGCGCGCGAAGCCGCCCCCGCCGCGACTGCCACCATTGCCGCCAACAACAGCGGCGACACCCCGCGCAGCCCGCTGTCCGAAGACAAAATCTACTACCGCGTCCACCACGGCCAGCAAATCGGCCCATTGAGCGCACTCGATATCCAGAAACTCATCGACGAAGGCCAAATCCTCGCGCGCGACCTGCTCTGGCAAAAAGGCATGACCGCCTGGCTGCCCGCCCAGGCATTCAGCCACTTCAACTGGAACTGATCCCACATGGAAAAACCCTATAACAAGGCCGGAAGCCTCGCCCTGTGCATCCTGCTCGCCCTCAACCACCCCACCGCCCACGCCCAGGACGCCACCGCCGGCCTTTACATCTGCACCGGCGCCGACGGCATGAACAACATCACCAGCCAGCCAAGCGGCGGAAACTGCCGCCCCTACCAAAAAGGCGCTATCGGCGGCGATAGTGCGCCAGCACCCGCTGCCTCCGCAATGCCCGTCACCCAACCGACCCCGCAACCCGCGCCCATGCCGCTTGCCGCCCCGCCTGCCAACGACGACGGCGGTTTTACCTGGGACGACGGCGACACCCCCGCCGCCGCCCCGCAACCTGCCAAAACCCCGACGCGGAAAACCCCCGCTGCCCAACCGGCTCCACAAGCCGCTGCGGCCCCCGTTGCCCCGGTAAGCGAAAATAACGACGACAGCGGTTTCACCTGGGACGACGGCGACGCTCCGGCCAAACCTGCCGCCCCCGCCAAAGTGGACAAAAAAGTAGCTGGCAAAAAAGACAAACCCGCCGCCAAAGACGCCGCCACCGCAGACAAAAAACCATCCGCCGCGCCGCAAGCAGCGGCACCCGCAGCCCCATCCACCACAGCGGCGAACAACCCCCTCTTCCCGCCCGCGCCCGGCTACACCAGCGCCCCGCAAGGCAGCGGCAAATACTACCAACACATCGCGCGCGGCAACGGCAAAGCCCCCGCCCAGCCCACGGCTCCCGCCGCCGAACAAGAAGAAAAAACCATCGCCACCGTCACCCCGCAGGGCACACAAATCTGGATGTGCCCGCAACTCGACGGTACCCCGACCATCATCGAGACCGCCACTCCGCCGCAGGGCAACTGCCAGCCGCTGGGACGCAAAGGCACAAGCGGCGACATATCCGCCCCCGCCCCGCCCGCGCCGAACCGGGGCAAACCGCTGGTTGGCGAAAGCACCCCGCAAGAAGCCCCGGCACAAGACATCTACAAATGCTTCGACAACGACGGCAAACCCAACTTCGTTCCTGCCGACAAACGCGACAAATACAAAGGCTGCACCTTCTTCTCGCGCTCATACAGCGGCGTCAAACAACAATTCATCCAGCAGGCCAACCAGACCCAGTCGCTGGAAGCCCTTGCCAGCGCCGGCGTCCAGAAAAACAAAGACGGCAAAACCACGGGCGGCCCCGGCCTGCAATGCACCGGCGCCGGTGCCGTGACCTTCAACGGCGAAACCCGCGAATTCAACTGCGCTACCCGCTCCTTCGACTACACCCCCGGCACCAGCGGCGGTGAAGCGCGCCTCGGCAGCCGCCAGACCAGCATCGCCGCGCACAACCTCGACTACCTCAACACCCAGGGCAGTTGCGGCGGCACCGTTACCAGCGAAAACGGTCGCGTCTTCCACCTCGAACCCACCAAAGACTGCCCGCAGTCCTACATCATCGAAGCCGAACGTATCGCCGCCGAGGTACGCAGAGAACTCAACATCAACGTCAGCGGCGCCTTCCGCGAACGCCAGCGCAACCTCAGCGCGCAAATCAACCAGATTGCGCTGGAAATCGGCGTCGAACCGCACTTCGTCCACGCCATCATCTCGGCCGAATCCGCTTACAAACCCGGCGCCAAATCCCACGCCGGCGCGATGGGCCTGATGCAGCTCATGCCCGGCACCGCCCGCCGCTTCGGCGTCACCGAACCGTACAACACCGGACAAAACGTCCGGGGCGGCGCGACCTACCTCAAATGGCTGCTCAACGAATTCGACGGCGACATGCAACTGGCGGCAGCGGGCTACAACGCGGGCGAAGGCAACGTTCGCAAATACGGGCGGAAAATCCCGCCCTTCATCGAAACCCGCGCCTACGTGCCGAAAGTCATGGAGTACTACCGCCGCTACAAAAACAACCCCAGCGAGATCGGCCTATGACGCGGCATGACCCATCGCCTGCGCCGCCCGCCAACCGCGCAGAAACCCCGCTTGACCGCTTGCAGGCGGCGTTTCTTCCCCGCCTCGCTGCCATCCTCCTCGCCTGCACCCTCATCCGGGGCGCACACGCCGCCACCTGCGGCACCGTCGTCTATCAGGGCAAAAAAACCAATATCTCCTGCCGCGTCGCCCTGCCTGGCGGCAAAAAACCGTCGAAGCCTGCGCAACCCGCCGCCGCGCCTGCGACCACCACCGGCAACGCGACCGCCCAGCCCGCATTACTCAACAACAGCCCGGCAGCCGCGGCCAAACCCGCCGCTCCTGCCTACGGCACGGGCTATTGCACCCGCACCGGCACCTTCAACGGCAGAAAAATCAAAGTCCGCCAACACTGCCCGCTCCTGCCGCTCAGCCCGCTTGCCACCCCCAACGTGCGCGAACCCAGCGGCGACTTCAAAACCCGCCAGACACAGCACAAACAACTCATCAACCAGCTGGCCGCCAAATACCAAATAGACCCCGCACTGGTTCACGCCGTCATCAGCGTCGAATCCGGCTACCAAAGCAACGCCCGCTCCCACGCCGGTGCCATCGGCATGATGCAGCTCATGCCCGGCACTGCCAGCGAACTTAACGTTGCCGACCCCTACGACCCTGCGCGCAACATCGAAGGCGGCATCAAATACCTCAGCCAACAACTGCAACGCTACCAAAACACCGAACTCGCGCTGGCCGCCTACAATGCCGGCCCGCAAAGCATCCTGCGCTACGGCGGGCAAATCCCGCCGTACAACGAAACCCGCGCCTACGTCAAACGCGTCATGCACTACAAAGAACGCTACCAGAACGACTGGCAACAACACATCAAATAAGGCACACCATGCACAAACTCCTGCTTACCCTCGTCCTCAGCCTCGGCGGCCTCACTGACAGCAACGCCGAAAACATCCTTGACGCCGAAAACGCCATCAAAAACGGTGCCCCGCTTGCGGCCTACCAGCATCTCGCGCCGCACCCGCTCTATCCCTACCTGCAAGCGCGCGCCTACCGCGACGACCCCGCCACCCCGGTCGAGACCATCGTCGCCTTCCTCAAACAATACCCGGCCGACCCCTTCTCCACCCAGCTTGCCAAACAAAAATTCCCGCTGTGGCTCGCCAGCGGCAACAACGACGCCATCATTGCCGCCTACAGTGCCGACTACGCCGATGCCGGCATCGAATGCGACTACCGCCTGGCTCAACTCAACAAAAACCACACCCGCGCTGCCACGCAAAAACTCGACGAACTCTGGGAACAGGACAAAAACCTCGACGCCGAATGCAACACCCTCTTTGACCGCCTCGCCCACGGCGGCCACATCAGCGAAACCCAGACCGCCGCGCGCTTCCGCCAGGCGATGGAACAAAACAACCGCCTGATCGCCAGCTACCTTGCCGGCGCCCTGCATGGGGCCGCCGCCCAGGCTGCGCAAACCTGGCTCGACATCGACCAGGGCAACCTGCCGCTGGATGCCGCCTACAACCTTGCCCCCGACTGGCGCAGCGCCCTGCTCGCGCAACAACTCGGCAAACGCCTGAAAAAAGACCCAGGCGCCGTCGCCCAGGCTGCAAACGCCGCCGCCTTCGGCTACCTCTCGAACCCCAAAGACGCGGGCAAACTCTACAACCCGCTCCTGCGCAAACTCGCCGACAACGACGATCCGCACACCCTCACCATCTGGAATGCCATCCCCGCTGGCGAACACGAAGACAACACCATCTACGACCTCATCGCCTACGACCTGCGCCGCAGCGACTGGCGCGGCCTCGCCTCGCACCTCGGCAAACTCGGCCCCGAAGCACAAGACAAAGCCGAAATCCAATACTGGCTCGGCAAAGCCCTCGAAAAAAACGGTGACCGCGCCGGTGCCGACACACACTACCGCCGCGCCGCCAGCAAACGCGACTTCTACGGCTTCCTCGCCGCCGAAAAACTCGGCGAAACCTTCCGCCTGAACGACCGCCCCGTGCGCCGTGACCAGCACTACACCGCCATCGTCGGCCGTCCCGCCGCCTACCGCGCCCGCATCTTCCGTAACCTCGGCGACGACGCCCGTGCCAGCCAGGAATGGCAGGCATTCACCAAAAACCTCAGCCCCGCCGAAAACGCCCAGGCCGCCCTCTACGCCAGCGAAATCGGCTGGAACATCCAGGCCATCACCACCCTCAGCAAAGGCAAAAACTGGGACGCCCTCGAACTGCGCTTCCCCGTCGCCTACGAAAACCAGGTACGCCAACTCGCCAGCCGCCACGGCATCAGCCCAGCACAAATACTGGCCATCATCCGCAAAGAAAGCATCTTCCAGCCGGGCATCGCCTCCAAAGCGGGCGCCATCGGCCTCATGCAAGTCATGCCAGCGACCGCCAGCCACACCGCCCAAAAAAACGGCATCCCGTACAGCGGCAAATGGCAACTGACCGAACCGGACACCAACCTCGAAATCGGCAGCCAGTACCTCGCCGACCGCCTGAACGAATTCGGTCACCTCGCCTACGCGGCGGCGGCCTACAACGCCGGGCCCGCACGCGTGCGCCAATGGCAGGCACAATTTGCCGGCCTGCCGCTAGACGAATGGATTGCACAAATCCCGTTCAACGAAACCCGCGACTACGTCAAACGCGTCCTCGAATACGAAAAAGTGTACGAATACCGCCTCGGCCTGCCGCACACCTCCTACAACAACGGCGCCGTCCGCCTGTGGTAAAGGAACAGCCATGAACAACAAACAACTCGCCCCCGTCCTTATTCTCTCCCTGCTGCTCACCGCCTGCGGCAGCGGCAACCCAACCCCGCCACACATCACCCTGGAAAGCGAAACATCGGACGAACTGCCCGAATACCAGCACACGCCCCGCCAGCTCGACCTGCCCATCACCAACCAGTGGGACAACTGGCACTGCAACGAAGGCGACCTCACCGTGCGCTACGCCGACAGCAGCAAAGCGCGCCTGCAAGTGCGCTACGCAGGCGGCGAACAAACCCTGGAAGCGCGCCCCGGCAACAACCCCGCCACCTTTGAAAACGGCCAGCTCGCCTTCCACAGCGACGGCAAACAGGCCGTCCTCGCCCGCCCGGCCTCAGCCGACATCCTCATGAGCGGCTGCCGCCCCTGATATAGACAAACCGCTGAAAAAGATAATGACGCAAGGCGGGCATCAACCCGCCATTTGCATTGCTGCGGCGGGCGACCGCCACCCTGCGGCAGGTTTTTATAGTGGATCAAGCTGGAAATAGTACAGAATTATCATTTCTGCCGTAGGTAGAAAATTCAAGTAAATAGAACAAGAACATATTGATTTATATAAAGAATCTGGATTCCCGCTTTCGCAGGAATGACGATATTTAGCTGTCATATTCTTAGATGAAATCACTATATAGTCGTTTCAATAGAAGCGGTATGGGCAAACCCTGCCAACACCGCATCACTTCTGCCTGAAACGGCTATAAAAAAGCCCGCCGTTTGCCGGCGGGCTTTTGCCGTGGCTGTTTCAGCGGGTCAGGCCGCGTTTGCCGACCATGTTGTTGAGGAAGGTGGCGATTTTTTCCGCCGGGGCGGATTCGGCGGCAAGGGCGTTGATTTTCTCGCGCGCTTCGTCCAGCAGCAGGTTTTCCTGGTAGAGATGGTGGTGGCAGCGCTTGATCATGGCGATGTCTTCGGCGCTGAAATGGTGGCGTTTCAGCCCTTCGAGATTGATGCCCGCGATGCGCGCCGGGGATTCGACCACAAGCGAGTAAGGCGCGACGTTTTGTTTGACCCCCGCGCAGTAGCCGACCATGGTGTAGGCGCCGATGTGCACGAACTGGTACACCAGCGCGAAGCCGCCCATGACGACATGGTCTTCGATGTGGACATGGCCGGCGAGGGTAACGTTGTTGGCGAAGGTGGTGTCGTTGCCAATGACGCAGTCATGCGCGAGGTGGACGTAGGCCATGATCCAGTTGTCGTTGCCGAGAATGGTGGTCCCAATGTCCTGCACGGTGCCCCGGTTGAAGGTGGTGTATTCGCGGATGGTGTTGTTGTCGCCGATGTGCAGGGTGGTCGCTTCGCCGCCGTATTTTTTGTCCTGTGGTGCGGCACCCAGCGAGGCGAAGGGGTAGATGTGGTTGTTTTTGCCGATGCGGGTCGGGCCTTCGATGACAACGTGCGGGGCGATGGTGGTGCCGCTGTCAATGTGCACGTCTGCGCCGATGACGCTGTATGCACCGATATTGACGTCCGGCGCGAGTTCGGCTTTGGGGTCGATGATGGCGGTTGGGTGGATCATGTTTATCCTCCTCTGCCTGCAGTGGTACACATGATTTCCGCTTCGCAAACGAGTTTGTCGTCTACGTGCGCTTCGGCGTTAAATGACCAGATGCCACGCCGTGAGCGGATAATGTTGATGTCGAAATGCAGTTGGTCGCCGGGGACAACGGTTTTGCGGAAGCGGGCTTTGTCAATGCCGACGAAGAAGTAGATGTTGTCTTCTTCGGGGATGTCGGGCAGGCCGAGTTCTTTACGGCCGCTTTTTACGCCGAGGATGCCGGCGGCTTGCGCCATGGCCTCGATGACCAGTACGCCGGGCATGACGGCTTTACCGGGGAAGTGTCCCTGAAAGAAGGGTTCGTTAGCACTGACGTTTTTGATGGCTTTGATGTATTTGCCAACTTCGATGTCGGTGACGCGGTCTATCAGCAGGAAGGGGTAGCGGTGCGGCAGGTAGCGGCGGATTTCTTCGATATCCATGATGGTGGGGTGCATAGCGGGCTCACTTTTCTTTGGCTAGGAATTTGAGTTTGGCGAAGAATTTTTTCCATTGCAACGCGGGCATGGCCGGGATGCCGGAGGAGTAGGCACCCGGCTGGTGGATGCTTTTGCTGATGGAGGAGTGTCCGGTGAATTGGGCGCCGTCGCAGATGGTGATGTGGCCGGTGAAAACGCAGGCACCGCCGACGACGCAGTATTTGCCGAAGGTGACAGAGCCGGCAATCACGGCAGAACCGGCGATGACGGTGTGGTCGCCGATGTGGACGTTATGCCCGATCTGGATGTGGTTGTCGAGTTTGACGCCGTTGCCGATAACGGTGTCGCTGACCGCGCCCCGGTCGATGGTGGTGCAGGCGCCGATTTCGACGTCATCGCCGATGCGCACCCCGCCGAGCTGGGCGACGGGCAGCCAGCGGCCGTCTTCAAAGTTGTTGCCGAAGCCGCGCTCGCCGATGACGGCGTTGGCGAGGATATTGGCGCGCGCGCCGATGGTTGTATTTTCGAGGATGCGTACGCCGGAGCCGATGCGGCTGTCTGCGCCGATGCTGACGCCGGCCGCGAGGTAGGCGAGCGGGGCGATGCGGCAGCCGTCGCCGATGTGCGCGCCCGCACCGATGACGGCACCGGCACCGATGCCGACGTTTTTTCCGATGACGGCATCGGGGGCAATGTGTGCCTGCGGCGAGATGACGGGCGGCGGCGGGGGTGGGGCGAAGTCGTCGGCGAGGAGGCGCCAGGCGCGTTTGACGTCGCTGACGATGATTTGCGTCATCGGGGCTTCTGGGCAGGCTTCGCCGACGAGGACGGCGGCGAGGCGGCTCGTCGCCAGGTAGGGACGGTAGTGCGCGTCGGCGAGGAAGCCGATTTCGCCCGCTTGCCCGTCTTGCAAGGTGCCGACGCCGCAAATGGGGGTGGCGGGGTCGCCGTGGAGGGTGCCGCCGAGACGGGCGGCGAGGTCGCCTGCGTTGGTTTTCATGGTGTTCCTGCCTTGTTTTGCAGTCGCCGGATGATGAGCGGGCTGAGGTCGGCGCGTTCGCTGACGTAGAAGACGCCGATGTCGTTGAGGATGATGTCGTAGCCCGCTTCTTTGGCATGGGTGAGGATTTCGTCGCCGATCATTTTTTGCAGCTTGGCCATTTCTTCGTTGCGGCGGACGTTGATGTTGTCGCGGTAGTCGCTGTCGCGGCGGCTGACGTCGCGGCGCTTGTTGATGACCTGGCGTTCGAGTTCGTTGTAGGCATCGCCGTGGCGGGTGGTTTCGAGGCGGCGCTCCATGTCGCGCAATTCGCTCTGCGCCTGCAAGAGGGCGTCGCGCTCGACGCCGAATTCGCGTTCGAGGCGTTCGTTGATTTCGTCGCGCTGCGGTGCGGCGGCCATGATGCGGCGGAAGTTGACGAAGCCGATACGCAGGTCGGCGGGGTCAACGGCGGCGGTGGCCGGGACGGTTTCAGCGGTCTTTGCCCCGCTTGCGGCGGGGACGGCCGTAGCGGCGTTGTAGTCATTGCCATCTGCCCCGCTTGCAGCGGGGGTGGCGGTGTTGCTGTCGCCGCTGTTTGCCCCGCTTGCGGCGGCAGGCGGGGTGGTGTTGCCGTTTGCGGCGGGGGTGGCTGCCGGGGCGGTTTCGGCGGCGGCAGCGGGCAGGGCGGCGGCGAGGGCGAGGAGTGCCGCCAGCGGTAGTATTTTCATGGTGTGGCCGATGGGTGATGCCGCGTCGTCCGTGCGGCGGCGGGTGGGGTCAGAAGCCCATGCCGAAGCTGAACTGGAAGGCTTCTTTTTCGTCGCCGTCTTTTTTCTTGATCGGCACGGCGTAGCTGAGGTTGAGCGGGCCGAGCGGCGACATCCACTGCACGAAGAGGCCGCCGGAGTAGCGGAAATCGCCGAGGTCGAAGTCGCCGACTTTGCTGTACACGTTACCGAAATCGACGAAGGTGCCGACGCGGACGTTGTTGGATTTTTCGCTGATTTTCCACGGGGTCATCAGCTCGACGCCGCCGACGGTGCGGAAGTCGCCGCCGGAGGTGTCGCCGTTGCTGTAACGCGGGCCGAGCGAGCTGTGCTCGAAACCGCGCACGGTGGTGAGGCCGCCCGCGTAGTAGTGGCGGTAGAACGGCAGGTCGTCGGTTTTGCCGTAGCCGGCGCCGTAGGCGATGTCGCCGCGCAGGCCGAGGATGAGGCTTTTGTCGTCGTTGAGCGGGAAATAGGTGCGGTTGCGGTAGCCGATTTTGTAGTAGGTGTCGGTCGCGCCGGGCAGGGTGATTTCGCCGCTGATTTTGTTCAGGCTGCCTTTAGTCGGCAGGTAGGTGTTGTCCTGGGTGTCTTTGCTCCACGCGAGTGTCAGCACGCCTTCTTTGTAGCGGCGGCCTTTTTTGTCGAGGTAGTCGGTGATTTCGCTCGCGACGTTGTCGCCGGTGTTGATTTTCAGGGTGCGGTAGCCGCCGCCGAAATAGACGTTCTGGTATTCGGTGAGCGGGTAGCCGAAGGTGACGGTGGCGTCCAGGGTGTCCGCCGCCCAGTCGGAGAGGCGCTCTTTGCGGTAGTTGGTTTTGCTGTAATCGAAGGCATAGTTGATGCTGACGCCGTCGGCGGTGAAATAGGGGTCGGTGAAGTCGAAGCCGTAGCGTTCTTCGGACGAGCTTTTGCCGAAGTTGATGCCGAGGGTGTTGCCGGTGCCGAGGAAGTTGTTGTCGTTGTATTCGAGGTTGAAGAGTGCGCCGCTGCTTTGTCCGTAGCCGACGCCGCCCTGGATGCTGCTGGTGCTGCGTTCGGTGATTTTGTATTCGAGATCCACCTGGTCGGGCGAGCCGGGCACGGGGTGGATGGACTGTTCGAGGGATTCCACCTGCGGCAGGCGGCGCAGGCGCTCTTCCGAGCGGGCGACATCGGAGCCGGAATAGAGGCTGGCTTCCTGCTGGCGCAGTTCGCGGCGCAGGACGCGGTCGTAGGTCTTGGTGTTGCCGGTGAAGCCGATTTGCCGCACGTAGGTTTTGATGCCGGGGGTAACGAGGATGTCGAAGCCGACTTCGCCGCTCAGTTTGTCGGCGTTCGGCACGATGTTCACCTGCGCCTGGGCGTAGCCTTCGTCGGCGAGGCGGGTGCGCAGCGCGTCGGTGGTTTTGCGCACTTCGCTGCGGTTGTAGCGGTCGCCCGGCTTGAAGGTGATGAGCGATTCCAGCTCGGTGCGCGGCACGATGAGGTCGCCCTGCAACTGGTAGCCCTTGACGCGGTACACCTTGCCTTCGTCCACGTTGATGGTGAGATAAATCCATTTGCGGTCGGGCGAGAGCGAGACTTGCGTCGAGGTGACGGCAAAATCCATGAAGCCCCGGTCACGGTAGAAAGATTCGAGGCGATCAATATCCGCTTGCAGCTTGTCGCGGTCGTACTGATCCGACTTGGTCAGCCAGGAATTCCAGCGCGGCGTCGAGGTGTCGAAGAGGGAAATGAGCTGCTTGTCGGAGTAAATCTTGTTGCCGACGATGTCGATCTGCTTGATGCGGCTGGAACGGCCCTCGCTGATGTCCAGATCAATGGCGACGCGGCCGCGCGGCAGCTGGCGCACCTTCGGCTCGATTTTCACCGCGTACTTGCTGCGCGCCTGATACTGCTCGGTGAGTTCCTGCACCAGCTGCTGCAACATCTGCGGGTTATACGCCTGCCCCTCGCTGATGCCGGCGGCGGACAGCGCCTTTTGCAAATCCTCCGATTTCAGGTCGCGGTTGCCTTTGAGATTGACCTCGGCGATGACGGGGAATTCCTCCACCTGCACCACCAGCACATTGCCGTCTCTGGCGAGGCGGACTTGCGAGAAGAGGTTGGATTTATACAGCGCGTCAATGGCCTGGGCGCTGTTTGCCATATCAAACTGCTCACCGGCGGTAACGGGCAAATACGTGAAGACCGTACCGGCGGAAATCCGCTGCAACCCTTCAATACGGATATCAGCGACGCGGAAAGATTCGGCCTGCGCCGAAAGGGACAAAAACAGGGCTGCGGCACAGGGTAAAACCTGCGTTTTCAGCGAATTGCGCATAGGAAAAACCATCCGGATGTGATTGATTTGGAAGGGCGGCATGATAACAAAGGGCAGAAAAGGCGGCAATGAAGCGCGGGCAGGGAACGGGCATAATCACGGCTTTGCACAAGCAGGGGGAAAGACGATGAAAATGCACCATGTGGCGCTGATTGCCGCCGACTACGCGCGCAGCAAGCGCTTTTACACCGAAATCCTGGGGCTGGAAATACTCGCCGAGCACTACCGCGCCGCGCGCGATTCGTGGAAACTCGATCTCGGCAGCGGCGGGCACTACCTGCTCGAACTCTTTTCCTTCCCCGCCCCGCCGCCACGCGCGAACAGCCCGGAAGCCTGCGGCCTGCGCCATCTCGCCTTCGCGGTGGACGACGTGGCCGCACAGCGGGCGGCGTTGCAGGCGAAAGGCGTCGCCTGCGAAGCGGTGCGCATCGACGAATACACCGGCAAACCGTTCTTCTTTATCAAGGACCCGGACGGGCTGCCGATTGAGTTTTATCAGGCATGAAGCGGCTCAATAGGCGATTTTCAGCGTTTCTGCGGCAACACCGGCGACGCGCGGCGAGCGGGTAATCGCCAGTTTTTCGTCTTCGCTGAAGCCGATGGTTTCGCCGTCGCGTAGGGTTACATCGTTGGCGATGAGGTAATCGCAGATGCTGCACAAAAAAACGTGCAACTCGCTCACGTCGTGGCGGCTGGCGAGGATTTCCAGCTCCATTTTGCCGAACTGTTCCAGGCCGATGGTGTAGGCATTGCTGCCGTCTTCGTCGTGCAGGTAGTACACGCCGATAAAAATCCACGCCATGACGGGCAGCTTACCGTGGCGCAGGCCGTCGCAGGCATCGCGGTAAAAAGTGGGGGCGAAGACGGTGCCGGAGGTGTACACGCCGAGGGCGTTGTCATCGTGGAGGCAGGCGCAGACGAGTTTGCTGTACAGGCTCATTACCGCAACGGGGTTCGCGGCATCGCCGCCAAGCGGCATGACCACGACCAGCAGATGCGCCTGATGCCGGCGTGCAGCCCCGACAGCATCCCAGCGGCAATAGTGGAAGGCGGCATTCAGCGCGACCCGTTCGGCTTCACCGCCGGGAACGGGCGCAGGCATCAGCGCCACCGAGCAGAGCAGGCCGTTGACGTTGAACATCAGCGTAGTTTCCGAAACGCTCAGTGTGCCGTCGGCATCGGGCACGATGCCCCAGTCGCGTTGCAGGGCGGCAAGAATGCGGGCGGGGTCGTAGCGGTTTTCTTTGAGCAGGACGAAGCCCTGGGCGTGTCGCATGGGGTTCTCCGGTTGTATGGGAATTGTCGGCGGGATGGTTGCCGGGTTTAGGGCGCCCGCCAAGCGGCGTCGTTACCGGGTTCGCGCCAGGCGGATGGTCGCCGGTTCTTTTTTACAGGCGTGTGCAGATGGTTTTAGCCATTTCCGGCCCACCGGCGCGTTCCAGTTGGGTTTGCCGCATGGTGTTGCCTTCAATGCTGTCAACACGCAGGACGATATTGGCGTCCACCTCGGTGTTTTCATCCGGTTTGAGGATGGCGGCAATTTCTTGTTCCAATTCACGCACCTTTGCTTTGGTTGTGATCAGTTTTTGTATTTCCGGATCATGGGCCGGGGTAAGCGGGTCGTCCCGCCAGGTCAGGCTGAGTGTGTCGCCATCCAGTTTCCAGCTGCCGTACGAAGGCTGTGTGTAGCGGAAGGTCAGATTTTGCACGCGGAATGTGTATTTTCCTGCGTTTTCGGCACGGTGATCGGCGTGCAGTGTCACGGTGTCGTCTGTGGTGGCGATGATGGCGTCGCCCGGGTATTCAGTAACGCATTGCCAGCGTCCGGTGATTTGCGCTTCGCTGATGTTGTTGGCGGCAGCGAGGGCAGGTATGGCGGCGCACAGCAGCAGGATGTGGTGTTTTTTCATGATATTTCCTTTGGATAGTTGGGAGATGGATTGGCCTGTATGTGAAAGGCTGCCAAGCAGGGGCGTTACGCGTTTTCAGCGCGGGCCCGGGGTGCGGGCAGGGCCTTTTTTCTGGCGCAGCGGTTCGAGCAGGGCGTTGGTTTCGCCGGGGGTAAGCAGGCGGTAGCGGCCTTGTGCGAGCTCTTTCGGCAGGTAGAGGTTGCCGAAGCGGATGCGTTTCAGGCGGCTGACCCGGCAGCCGACGGCTTCCCACAGGCGGCGCACTTCGCGGTTGCGGCCTTCTTTGAGGGTAACGCTGAAATAGCGGTTGTACTGGCTGTCGTCTTCGTGCAGGGCTTGCAGCGGCACGATGTCGTCGAATCTGGCGAAGCCGTCTTCGAGTTCGAGGCCGTGGCGCAGCGCTTCCAGGGTGCTCTCGCTGACATCACCGGCGACGCGCACCCAGTATTCGCGCGGGATTTCGCTACCGGGGTGCATCAGGCAGTGGGCGAGGGCACCGTCGTTGGTGAAAAGCAGGAGGCCGGCGGTGTTGAGGTCGAGGCGGCCGATGCTGACCCAGCGGCCCTGCCGTATTTTCGGCAGGCGGTCGAAGACGCTGCGGCGGCCTTCGGGGTCGCGGCGGGTGCAGATTTCGCCCGGCGGTTTGTGGTACATCAGGATTTGGCGCGGGGTTTCGCGTTCGGGTGAGGTGTGCAGCGGGTGGCCATCCAGGCTGAAGCGTTCCTGTCCGCTGACGGGCTGGCCGATGACGGCGGGTTTGCCGTTCACTTTGAGGCGGCCGTCGCGGATCCAGCCTTCGATTGCGCGGCGCGAGCCGTGGCCGCGCGCGGCCAGCCATTTCTGGATGCGTTCTTTTTCTTCTTTCATGCGGGTTCTCCGTCTTCTTCGGGTAGGGCGGGCAGCGCGTCAAGGCCGGCCACGGAAAAGTCGTTCAGGAATTGGGTGGTGGTCGCCAGCAGTTCGGGGCGGCCGGGCACTTCTTTGGTGCCGATGACTTCGATCCATTCGAGGTCGAAGAGCTGGCGGTAGATGCCGCTGCCGGTGGTCACGCCGCGCACGGCGTCAATTTCAGCGCGGGTGACGGGCTGGTGGTAGGCGATGTAGGCCAGCGTTTCCCAGAAGGCGCGCGAGTAGCGCACCGGCTGGGCTTCGGCGAAGGCGGCGACGGCCTCGAAATAGTCGGGGCGCAGTTGCAGGCGCCAGCCGTCTTTGACGCAGACGAGCGTCATCGCCGAGGTTTCATAACGCGCGGCGAGGTCGTCGAGCGCGGTGCGGACGGCGTCCTCCGTGGTGGCGAGCGCCTGCGCGAGTTGGGCGGCGCTCACGGCTTCGTCACGGGTGAAGAGGATGGCTTCGATGCGGCGGGAGAGGTGCAAGGGGATTCCTTATGGACGAGAGGGGTGGCGGGGCGGATTGTGCCCGCCCCGGCCTTTATATAAGGGAAGGCATTATACGTTGGCACCGTTTCCGCCCGGAAACATTCGCCGCTGCCGCAGCGGCGCATGACCGCCCCGAAAGCAGAAAACCCGCCGCACCACGCAAAAATGGCGGGCCGAAGCCCGCCTGACGAAGACTTTATTCTTTCCCGGCCCGGGACTATTCGCAGCGATAGCTGCCGTCTTTGTACATCGTCACTTGCGGATAGGCACAGAGCGGCATTTCCTGATTCGGGAAGGCTTTGCCGCGCGCGGTGAGCGCATTCGGCGCTTCGCCCTTGTCCTGCCAGTTTTCCAGCGCGGTGAGCGGGTCGAAATCGTCATAGGCTTGGCCGCCGCCGCAGTGGTTCATGCCCGGCACCATGAACAAGCGGCTAAAGCTGGCCGCATCGGCAGTGTCCTGTTGCAGTGTTTTGTACCACGCGACCTGGTCTTTGGCGGAGAAGACGGGGTCGGAAACGCCGGTAACGACGATGAGTTTGCCGCCGCCCGCCTTGAAGCTGCTGAGGTCGGTGCTGATGGCGTCGTTGAGCGCGCCGGTCTGGTAGGTTTTTAGCGGGTCGCGGTCGAAGTCGAATTTTTCTAAATTGAAATCGGGTACGGCCGGGGTCATGAAGTACCACAGCAGCGAGCCTGCACCAAGGCTGACGTTGCGCGCATCCGCTTTGCCTGTTTGCGAGGTGCCCAGTTTCCAAGCGCGCCAGTCGGGCTGGTTCAGCCCCGTGTCGTAGTACCAGCCGCTGTAGATGGGGTTGCCCTTGCTGTCGTGCGCGCCGTCCATCACGGCTTTGAGCGCGGCGATTTTGGCTTGGGGCAGGTCGAGGCTGTCGGGCTGGAAGTCGCAGTTTTCCCAGGCGTTGATGATGCCGTCGGCGCGGCCGTCTTTGCTGTCGCATTGTTTGAGGACGGCGGCGCTGACTTTGTCGAGATCTTCTTGGGTCAGCGCGTTGGCGAGGATTTTTTCGCCTTTGTCGTTGGTCGGCGCGATTTTCATGAGCTGCTGGTAGTCCCACTGTTGGGCGACGGCAGCACGCGAGAGACGGAAGCCGGGGTTGGCGGCGATGACGCCGTCAAATTCCAGCGGATAGCGCTGCGCGGCAATCAGTGCTTCCCGTCCGCCATTCGAGCAGCCCATGAAGGTGCTGTGTTTGGGGGCTTGCTGGTAGTGCTGCCGGATAAGCGCTTTGGCGACGGTGGTCACTTTGCCGGTCGCCTGATAGGCAAAGTCGAGGCGCGCCTGCTGGTCGGCGCCGAAATCAGGGGTAGGCGTAGGATGGCCGCCATCCATGCTGACCACGGCATAGCCGCGCATCAGCGCCGGGGTGGCGGTGGAACTGCGCACGGGGATGTTGCCGACCGCCGGGGCGACGAAGCCGTCCACGCCACCGCCCCCCTGGAAGAGGAAGCGCTGGTTCCAGTTTTCCGGCAGGCGCAGTTGGAATTTGATGCCGTAATGCTTGCCGTCGGCACCAGTGCGCGCACCGATTTCTCCGCTGACAACGCAATGCGGCCGTGCTTTTTGTGCAGCGGCAGAGCCGCCGGTGAGGGCGGCCATGTTGTCGCCATCGATGGCGCCGTCTGACCAGGTGACGCTATTGATGACGGTATCAGGCAGCGTGGTTTGTTGCAGGGCGAGGCAGTTTTTTTCGTCGGCCTGGGCGGTGAGCGCGACGGCGGCGACGGCGAGGGCGGGCAGGGTTTTGGTCATCATCATGGCGGCTCCGGCGGGTTCAGCTCAGGTTGGCGGGAAAATCGGCGGGCAGTTCGCTCGCGGCGCAGTTGATGATGCTGTCGTCGTTTTCCCCGCAGTCGCGGATGAAGGTGATGGTGGCGAATTCGTCGATGACTTCGGTCGGGTAGGCGGGGCCGGCGGCACGGTATTGTTCCATCAGCGCGATGTGCTCGTTCTGGAAGCAGACGGTTTTCTGCGGGTCGTTGATGACCCAGCGCGGGAAGAAGATGGTGCCGTGGAAGAGGCGGTCGCCGAGGTTGGCGATGAGGCTGACATCGGTGCCGGTCGGTTCGGTCCAGGAGATTTTGTAGCTGTCGGCGCCGACTCTGGCGATATACACGCGCTGGTCCTTGACCCAGCGGTTGCCGACGATGCCGCTGTGGATGCGGTAATCCAGCGTCTGCGCGTTCTTGACGTAGATTTCGTAGTTCCAGCCGTTGTCGTAGGTATAGACCAGGTGCTTGCCGAGCAGGCCGCGCAAATCGTGTTTGTCGAAAGTTGTCATGGGGTTCTCCGTTTTGTGTGTGCGGCCATGATAGCGCTGCCGCTTTTAGGGAAAAATGCGAGAATCGCTAAATCACCTTTAACGGAAACATCACCAATGGACACAACCGACCCGGATTTACGCACCCTGGGCTTCTTCCTCGACGTTTACCGCTGCCACAGCTTTTCCGCCACGGCGCGGCAACACAACCTCTCCGTGCCGGTCATCACCCGCTGTATCAGCCAACTGGAAGCCACCCTGCACACGCCGCTCTTTTACCGCACCACCCGCGCCGTGCTGCCCACCGCAGCGGGGCACTGTTTTGCCGCTCATGCCGAGGCGCTGGTGCAGCAGTGGCGGGCGGCACAACAGGCACTGGCCGACCTGCACGAAACCCCGTCCGGCAGCATCCGCATCCATGCCCCGCTGGCCTTCGGGCAGCGGCACATCGCGCCGTGGCTGGGCGGGCTGCTGCGCCGCTACCCGCAACTGGATGTAGAACTGCTGCAACGCGACGAGCGCGCCGATTTCCGCGCCGACCGCCTCGATCTCGCCTTCTGCATCGGCAGCCGCCCCGATTCCGCCCTGAAAACGCGCACCTTCGCGCGCGAGCACCACTACCTCGCTGCCGCCCCGGCCTATCTGGCGGCACACGGCAAACCGCAGACGCCGGACGAACTGGGCGCGCACCACTGCCTGCTTTACCGGGGAAAAAACGGCCTGCACCGCTGGCTCTTCCGCGCGGACGGGGGCGACTGGGAAAGCCCGGCACTGCGCGGGAAAATCACCGCCGATAACGTGGAAGTGCTGCTGCGGGCGGCACTCGACGGTGCCGGACTGGTGCTGTTTCCCGACTGGCTGCTGGGCGCCCACATCCGCCGGGGCGAACTGCACACCGTGTCCTGCGGCGGCAGACAGGCGGCCGACGATCGCCGCGAGCAATACGTCAGCGCCTTCTACCCCCACACCCGCCAGCCGTCGCGCAATGTGCGCGCGGTGCTGGATTATTTCGGCGGAGTATTCGGCGAAAAAGCCTACTGGCTGCTGGAAGGGCAGACATAGGGAAGCGGCAGGCTTCATTCCGCAAATACTTCTGCCAGCAGATTCAGCACCGCGCGGTTTTTCGCCGACTGTCCGGCATGGGCGGGCGGTTTTTTGTGCCGCCGCGCTGCCGCCTGACCGATGCCGTGCCATAATCCGCCCATCCCCACCACCCATCCGTGTCTATGAGCGAAAAACGCCGCATCGTCGTCATCAGTTTCCTCGGCACCGTCCTTGACAGCGGCAAGGGCGAAGGCCGCTGGCAGAAATGGCGGCCCAATGTCGCCCTCAACCAGCGGCAAGACCTTGCCGTTGACCGCATCGAGCTTTTCTGCGCCGAGAAATTCCGCGATACGGCGGAAACTGTCTGCGCCGACATCCGCCGCGTCGCGCCGCATACCGCCGTCAACCCCGTGCCGATGGAACTCGCGAACCCCTGGGATTTCAGCGAAGTCTATGCCCGCCTGCATGACTGGGCGGCGGCTTACCCCTTCGACAGCGAGCAGGAGGAATACTGGGTGCATATCACGACCGGCACCCACGTCGCGCAAATCTGCCTCTTCCTGCTGGTGGAATCGCGGCAGATTCCCGGCGTCCTCCTGCAAACCGCGCCGCCGAAGAACCAGAAACGCGGCATGACGCATGGCGATGTCGGCAGTTTCGAGCTCATCGACCTCGATCTCGCCCGCTACGACGCCCTCGCCGCCCGCCTCGCCGCCGTGCGCGATGATGCCGTCCTCTATCTGAAAAGCGGCATCGCCACGCGCAACCCCGCCTTCAACCGCATGATTGCCGAAATCGAGCAAGTCGCGCTGCACAGCCCCTCGCCCATCCTGCTCAGCGGCCCGACCGGCGCGGGCAAATCCATGCTGGCGCGGCGCATCTACGAGCTGAAAAAGGCGCGGCATCAGGTGCGCGGCGCGTTTATCGACGTCAACTGCGCCACTCTGCGCGGCGACGGCGCGGCATCCGCCCTCTTCGGCCATAAAAAAGGCGCGTTCACCGGCGCGGTGGACAAGCGCGACGGCTACCTGAAAAGCGCCGACGGCGGCGTCCTCTTCCTCGACGAAATCGGCGAACTCGGCCTCGACGAACAGGCGATGCTGCTGAAAGCGCTGGAAGAAAAGCACTACTACCCCGTCGGCAGCGACACGGAAACCGCAAGCGACTTCCGCCTCATCAGCGGCACCAACCGCGACCTGCGCCACGACGTGCGCGCAGGCCGCTTCCGCGAAGACCTCTACGCGCGCATCAACATCTGGAACTACCCGCTGCCCGCGCTGGCGGAACGGCGCGAAGACATCGAGCCGAACATCGCCCACCAGCTCGCTCTCGCTTCGCAGGAACTCGGCCGCACCACCCGCTTCAACAAGGAAGCACACGCCGCCTACCTTCGCTTCGCCCTCTCGCCGCAGGCGTCGTGGCGCGGCAACTTCCGCGATCTCGCCGCCAGCATCATGCGCCTCGCCACCCTCGCGCCACGCGGACGCATCACCACCGAACTGGTGCAGGCGGAAACCGCCCGCCTGCGCTGGCTGTGGCAGGACGACGCCGCGCCTGCCGCCAGCGTCATCCCCGCCGGGGTCAACCCCGACGACCTCGACCTCTTCGACCGCCTGCAACTGGAAAACGTCATCACCGTCTGCCGGCAGCACCAAAGCCTCGCCGCCGCCGGCCGCGCCCTTTACAACGTCTCGCGCGGCACGCGCACGAGCGCCAACGACAGCGACCGCCTGCGCAAGTACTTGCAACGCTTCGGCCTCGCCTGGGCGGACATCCGGCCCGAGCGCTGAAACCCGGCGATGCGGTTTTGTCGCCCCCGGCGGCCGTCAGGCGGGGCAATCGTGCCGCTTGTGCCGCCCCGGCCGCTATCCGGCCATGCCGACGGCGTGGTTTTCCTCTATCCTATGCGCCTTTTTTCACGCACACGTTTTCTTCGAGGATTTTCATGCCTACCGCTGCAAATAATTTGAATGTGATGGACAAGCCCGACCCCGCCCGCTGGCAGGGCAAGCGGGTGTTGATGATGGCGGGCGGCACGGGCGGGCATGTCTTCCCCGCGCTTGCCGTCGCGGGGGCGGCGCGTGATCTCGGCGCGGAGGTGCATTGGCTCGGCAATGGCAAGGGCTTTGAAGGGCAACGGGTGCCGGCGGCGGGTTTTGTTTTGCATGACATCGCGGTGCGCGGGCTGCGCGGCAAGGGTCTGCTCGGCTGGTTGCAGGCGCCGTTCATGCTGGCGCGGGCGTTTTGGCGGGCGAACGCGGTGTTGCGCCGCCTGCGGCCCGATGTGGTCATCGGCATGGGCGGCTTTGCCTCCGGCCCCGGCGGACTGGTGGCGCACTGGCGGCGGCTGCCGCTCCTGGTGCATGAGCAGAATGCGGTGGCGGGGCTGACCAACCGCCGCCTGGCGAAGATCGCCGACCGGGTGTTACTCGCCGATGGCCGTGCGGCGGAGAAGATGGGGTTAGCGGCGGGGCGGTTTGTGGTTACGGGCAATCCGGTGCGCCCCGAAATTGCTGCGATGCCTGCGCCTGCGCAGCGTTTTTTGGGGCGGCGCGGGCCGATTCGCCTGCTGGTGCTGGGCGGTTCGCAGGGGGCAAAGGCGCTGAATGCGCTGTTGCCGCAGGCGCTGGCGTTATTGCCGGCGGAGTCCCGCCCTGCCGTCACGCATCAGGTCGGCGAGCGCTGGCTGGATGAGGCGCGCGCGGCGTATGCGGCTGCGGGTGTCGAGGCCGAGGTGGTGCCGTTTATTGTGGATATGGCAGCGGCCTATGGTGCGGCGGATTGGCTGATTGCTCGTTCGGGTGCGCTGACGGTCGCCGAGGTGGCGACGGCGGGGCTGGCGGCGGTGTTTGTGCCGTTCCCGTTTGCGGTTGATGATCATCAGACGGCAAATGCGCAGGCGCTGGTGGATGCCGGCGCAGCGGTGGTGGTGCAGCAGCGGGATTTGTCGGCAGAGTCATTGGCCGGGCTGATTGCTGCCCGTCAGGATCGCGGTGCGCTGTTGATGCAGGCTGACCGCGCCCGCAGCCGTTCGCATGCGAAGGCGCTGGGGCGGATTCTGGCCGAGGTTGAAACGCTGCTGGCAGACAAGACGACACGCTAGTTCTTGTTATGTTCACTCTTTTTTCGCTGGCGCGGGGCTTCCCCGCCCTGCCCTTCCCCGCGTTTTTTCGCGTGGTTGTCCCGCTTGGCGGGGTTTGTTTTTAACTCACTTTTCAGGTTCAGGTTTTTCAGATGAGTGCTGATATTCATTTTGGGCGGATTGAGCGCCGCCAGATGCGCCGCGTGCGCAATGTGTTTTTTGTCGGGATCGGCGGGGTCGGCATGAGTGCCATCGCCGAGGTGTTGATTACGCTGGGTTATGCGGTGAGCGGTTCGGATTTGAAGCCGTCCGCCAATACGGAGCGTTTGCAGGCAAAGGGTGCCACGGTGTTTTTCGGGCACAGCGCCGAGAATGTCGGCGATGCGTCGGTGGTGGTCACGTCGTCGGCGATTGATCCGGGCAATCCGGAGGTATTGCACGCGCGCGAGTTGGGGATTCCGGTCATCCGCCGCGCCGAGATGCTCGCCGAGTTGATGCGCTTCCGTTTCGGCATTGCGGTCGCGGGCACGCACGGCAAGACGACGACGACAAGCCTGATTGCCTCCATCCTCGCCGATGCCGGGCTGGACCCGACGTTTGTCATCGGCGGGGTGCTGACGGCGGCGGGCAGTAATGCGCGCCTGGGCGACGGCCAGTATTTGGTCGCGGAAGCGGATGAGTCGGATGCGTCGTTCTTGTTTTTGCAGCCGATGATTTCGGTGGTGACGAATATTGATGCGGATCATCTGGAGAATTACGGCGGCAGTTTCGACAATTTGAAGCAGGGCTTCGTCCGCTTTTTGCACAATCTGCCGTTTTACGGGTTGGCGGTGCTGTGTGTGGATGATGAGGGGGTGCGCTCGGTGCTCGCCGAGGTCGGGCGGCCGGTGCGCACGTACGGGTTTTCGGAGCAGGCGGATTTGCGCGCGGTGAATGTGCGTCAGGTCGGCCTGGATATGCAGTTTGATGTGGTCGATAAGGCGCGCGGCGAGACGTTCCCGCTGTCGCTGTCCATGCCCGGCAAGCATAATGTGCTGAACGCGCTCGCGGCGCTGATTGTGTGCAGCGAGCTGGGGCTGCCGCATGAGGATATTGTCGCCGGGTTGCGCCAGTTCCGGGGCGTCGGGCGGCGTTTTACCTATCACGGCGTAATCCGGCACGAGCGCGGCACGGCGGAGGTGTTCGAGGATTATGGGCATCATCCGAACGAGATCCGCGCGGTGCTAGCGGCGGCGAAGGAGGGCTTTGCCGGGCGGCGGATTTTCGCGGTGTTCCAGCCGCACCGCTTCACGCGCACCCGCGATTGTCTGGATGATTTTGCCGAGGTGCTGGCGAATTGCGAGGCGCTGGTGCTAACGGATGTGTACAGCGCGGGCGAAGCACCGATTGCGGGCGCGGACAGCCGCGCGCTGGCGCGCGCCATCCGCGCGCACGGCAAGGTCGAGCCGGTGCTGATTGCCGACAAGGGCGCAATCAATCAGCAGTTATACGATAATTTGCTGCAAGACGGTGATGTCGTGATTTATTTCGGCGCGGGCGATATTGGCCGCGTCGCCAAAGATATGGCTACGGAACATGGGGTGACGCAATGAGTATGGATTTTGGCAAGGTTGCCGTCCTGTATGGCGGGACATCGGCGGAACGCGAGGTGTCGCTGGTCAGCGGCGCAGCGGTGCACGAGGCGCTGTGTGCGGCGGGCGTGGATGCGCATTTGGTCGATACGCTGGATAGACAAGCGCTGTTTTCTTTGCGGGAACGCGGTTTTGCGCGCGCTTTTGTGATTTTGCACGGACGCGGTGGCGAGGACGGGCAGACGCAGGCGATTCTGGATGCCTTGGCCATTCCCTACACGGGCGCAGGCGTTGCCGCTTGTGCGATTGCCATGGATAAGGTGCTGACCAAGCGGCTGTGGGCGGCGGACGGGCTGCCGGTGCAGCCGGATATGGTGATTGACGAATCGACGCCGTTCGACGCGCTGGTCACCCGCTTGGGCGCATCGTCGTTTGCGGTCAAACCCGCGCTGGAAGGTTCAAGCGTCGGCATCAGCCGTGTTTCCAGCCAGGCGGATTTGGTCGCGGCGTATGCCAAGGCAGGCGGCGCCAGCGAGAAGGTCATGGCAGAACCGTGGGTAGTTGGTCGTGAGCTGACCTGCGCCATCATCGGCGACGAGGTGCTGCCGGTGGTGGAAATCCGCCCCGCCAACAGCCATCAGTTCTACGATTATGACGCCAAGTACCGCGACGACAATACCCGCTATCTCTGCCCTGCCCCGCTGGATGCGGCGTTAAGCGGGGAAATTCAGGCACTCACCAGACGCGCGTTTGCCAGCATCGGCGCGAAAGGCTGGGCACGCGTCGATTTTATTCTTGATGAAGAGAACCGTCCTTGGCTGCTGGAAATCAATATGGCGCCCGGCATGACCTCACATTCGCTGGTGCCGCTGGCGGGCAAGGCGGCGGGGCTGGATTTTCAGGCGGTCGTCTTGAAGATTCTCGCGCAGACGCTGTAAGTCATGGCCCCGCCCCCGAAAAACCGCTATTTGAGCCGCTCGTCGGTCAGCGTGCCGCGCGAGGAGCGCACCGTGTGGCAAATCGCCTGGCTGATTGGCGAATGCACGCTCGCCGTCTTCCTGCTGCTCGGCATCGCCTACGGGGTGTATGTAACCTATCAACGCCTGACGCAGCAGGCGTTTTTCCCGCTGAAACGCGTCATCATCGAGGAACCGCTGCGTTACGGCGACATCAACGACATCGGCGACATCATCCGCCACCACCACCAGAAGGATTTGCTGCATATGGATGTGTCGCTGCTCGCCGGCGAAATCCAGCAGCTTGACTGGATTGCCAAGGCAGGCGTTTACAAGCGCTGGCCGGATGCGGTGGAAATCAAACTCGTCGAACGCGTCCCCATCGTGCGCTGGGGCAAGGAAGGCTTCCTTGACGCCAGCGGCACACCGTTCACCGTGCCGGACAGCGACAAGCTGCGCGGCTTGTTCAAACTGCAAGGGCCGGACGGCTACGAGCAGCAGGTGCTGCAATATTACGAAGACATCGCACCGTGGCTCGCCGCACGCCATCTCAATGTTGCCCGCCTCAGCCTTGACCCGCGCCTCGTCTGGCATGTCGAACTGACGGACGGCCCCGACGTCATCCTCGGCCGCGACCAGCTGAACGAGCGCCTGAAAAAACTCGTCGTCGTCAACAACAAGGTCATCAAGCCCTACCACCCGTACATCGACGCCATTGACCTGCGCTATCATGACGGCTTCTCCGTGCGCTGGAAAGCGGGGGTCAGACCCGTAACCACCGACAACGCAAGCGCAAAGGACAACGCAAAAGGCAAAAAATAATGAAAGAACAGGCCATCAAAGTCGTCATTGACCTCGGCAGCTCACGCACACGGGTGACCATCGCTGAAATCGGCAGCAACCACAGCTACTTTGAAGTGCTGGGCAGCGGCGTCGCTGCCGGAGGCGCCGTCAAGGCAGGCATCGTCACCAACATCCCCGCCGCCACCGCCGCCATCCGCCAGGCGGTGGCCATCGCCGAACAGGAAGCCGGCGTCAAAATCAACAGCGCCATCGTCAGCATCAGCGGCCAGCACATCCTCGGCGTCAACAGCGACGGCCAGGCCCATATCCGAAACCGCCGCATCCGCAACAACGATATCATCCACGCCGTCATGCGCGCCCGCAACCTCGCCCACAAAGGCGGGCAAACCCTGCTGCACATCCTCGAACAACAATTCATCGTTGACGGCCACAAAGGCATCACCGACCCCAAAGGCATGACCGCTGACGAACTCGACGCCCGCGTCCACGTCATCAGCGCCCGCAGCGCCGCTGTGGATAACCTCGGCCAGTGCGTGCGCGAAGCGGGCATCGAAATCGAACAAATTGTCTATGCCGGCCTCGCCTCCGCCTACGCCGCCAGCAGCGAAGACGAACGCGAACTCGGCATCTGCACCGTTGACCTCGGCGCCGGCACCGCCGACATCATGCTGTGGCTGCACAACCAGCCCATGCACGCCGCCACCCTGCCCATCGGCGGCGAACAAATATCGAGCGAACTCGCCACCGCCCTGCGCACCCCGCGCGCCGCCGCCGAAACCCTCAAATGCCGCTACGGCGCACTGCGCAACAAATACTGCCAGCAGCACCGCATCCCGCTGCCCAGCACCGGCCACCTGCCCGACCGCCAGCTCGCCGGCAACGACATGGTTGAGCTGCTCGCCATGTGCTACCAGAACTACTTCACCCACATCAACAAAGAACTGCACCGCGTCGGCCTGCGCAAAATGCTGGACGGCGGCATCATCTTCACCGGCGGCGCGGCGCAAATCCCCGGTCTTGCCGAAGCCGCCGGCGAACATTTTGAATGCCCGGTACGTGTCTTTATCCCCCCGCCCATCGACGGACTGCACGAACACCTGCAAGGCGACGCGGGCATGGTTACCACCCTCGGCCTCTTCTACCTGCAACAAGTCCCGCTCGCCGACTACGTTTGGGCGAAAGAAGAAAACGACGGTATAATCCAAAACGTTACAAACTTTTTAAAGCGTTACCTATAACAACGCACACACCCCGGCACACAAGAGGTAAACACATGGCCTTCACAATACAAATGGACGAGACCGACAACACATCCCCCGTCATGATCAAAGTTATCGGCATCGGTGGCGGCGGATGCAACGCCTTGAAACAAATGATGGATTTCGACCTGCAAGGCGTAGAACTCATCGTGGCCAATACCGACAAACAAGTCCTGCAAGAAAACCCCATCCAGAACAAACTGCAACTCGGCGTCAAAACCACACGCGGCATGGGCGCGGGCTCCAAACCCGAAGTCGGCCGCCAGGCCGCCGAAGAAGACCGCGACAAAATCCGCGAAGCCCTGAACGGTGCCGACATGGTCTTCATCGCTGCCGGCATGGGCGGCGGCACCGGCACCGGCGCCGCCCCCGTCATCGCCAATGTCGCCCGCGACATGGGCATCCTCACCGTCGCCATCGTCACCAAACCCTTCACCTTCGAAGGCGTGCCGCGCATGCGCAAAGCCGAAGCCGGCATCGAAGTATTGAAAAGCGAAGTGGACTGCCTCGTCGTCATCCCCAATGACCGCATCACCTCCGTCATGGGCGAAGACGCCACCCTCATCGGCTCCTTCAAAGCCGTGGACAATGTCCTGCGCGACGCCGTGTACAGCATCGCCACCATCATCCAGAAACTCGGCGTCATCAACACCGACCTCGAAGACGTCAAAACCATCATGAGCGAACGCGGCATCGCCATGATGGGCTCCGGCGAAGCCAAAGGCGAAGACCGCGCCCGCGCCGCCACCGAACGCGCCATCTCCTCGCCGCTCCTGGAAAACATCGACCTCGCCTCGGCGCGCGGCCTGCTCGTCAACGTCAGCGCCAGCTCCAGCGTCAAAACCGCCGAATACCACATGGTCGGCCACGTCATCTACGACATCATCGACCCCGAACAAGTCAACCTCAAAATCGGCCTCATCGTTGATGACAACATGGGCGACACCCTGCGCGTTACCGTCGTCGCCACCGGTATCGAAGGCGGCGACAGCGACGGCTACTTTGACGGCACCTTCGGCGACTTCGCGGGCGGCGGCAACAGTCGCAACAACGGCGGCAGCTACACCCAACTCAGCGACTTCGGCCTGAACGCCCGCAGCGAAAACAGCGGCAGCCCCTACGACGACGCCGCCGATGACCGCAGCGACTACCTCGACAACAACAACGACAACAGCGGCTTCAGCCTCAGCAAAATCCTGCGCCGCCGCACCCACTGATGGCCAGACAGAGCAGCATCCGCGAGCCCATCGCCGGCTCCGGCATCGGCGTGCACAGCGGCAGACGGGTGGACATCCGCCTGCTGCCCGCCCCCGCCGACAGCGGCATCCGCTTCCGCCGCACCGACCTTGACCCCGCCGTCGAAATCCCCGCCCGCGCCGACCTCGTCCGTGATACCCAGCTCTGCACGGCGCTCGCCAACGAAAACGGCGTACGCGTCGCCACCATCGAGCATCTCATGTCCGCCCTCGCGGGCGTCGGCATCGACAACATCACCATCGAACTGAACGCGCCGGAAGTCCCCATCATGGACGGCAGCGCCGCCCCCTTCGTTTACCTCCTGCAACAGGCGGGCATCCGCGAACTCGACGCCCTGAAAAACTTCATCCACATCACCGACACCATCGAAGTGCGCGACGGCGACAAATGGGCGCGCCTCAGCCCGCACAACGGCTGCCGCTTCGACTTCACCATCGAATTCGACCACCCCGTCTTCCGCCACCGCAACAACCATACCCGCCTCGACTTCACCAGCCGCCGCTACATCCGCGACATCAGCCGCGCCCGCACCTTCGGCTTCCTGCGCGACATCGAATACCTGCAAAGCCACGGCCTGACCCTCGGCGGCGGGCTGGATAACGCCGTCGTCGTGGACGACTACCGCGTCCTGAATGAACACGGCCTGCGCTTTGACGACGAATTCGTGCGCCACAAACTGCTGGACGCCGTCGGCGACCTCTACCTGCTCGGCGCGCCGCTCCTCGGCCACTACCAAGGCCACAAATCCGGACACGACCTCAACAACAAACTGTGCCTGGCGCTGCTCGCCGCGCCGCAAACCTGGAACCACATCCAGCTTGACCGCGACAGCGACATCCGCATGGACTACGGCGAAAATCTGCCGCTGCCGCAGGCAGGCTGAACGTCCCGGGAAAAACCATGAGAGACGCCGCCGCGCGTCTCTTTTTTACCGCCTCTGCCCTTCCCTGCCGATGAAACCCAGGAAAAGACGCATAGCGCGGGCTTCATACCAAAAACCTTGGCACACGACAAAATCCGTTATGACTAAACATCTAAAAATCTAAAAAACCGCAACGGCATTGCGCCGCCCTGCTCCAATCCTGTTTGCAACGACTGTATCTGTATAAGCCTGACAGCCGCCCACGCAGACTAGGGACGATGAAGCAGGCGCAGCCGCTTGCGTGTTTTGCTGCCGCGTCATATAAGTACGGCAATTTTTCAACCGCCGTCTGCCGCCATGACCACCCGCATCCCCGCCGCTTTCTCCCTTCAATTCGCCGCCCGTGCGCATGCGCAGGGCGATTATGACGGTGAGCGGCAACTGCTACTACCGCTGGCGGAGGCGGGCGATGCGGCGGCGCAATGCCGTCTCGGTCTGCTTTATACGACCGGCAGCGGTGGCGTTATCCGGGATTACGCGGCAGCGCGAGCGTGGTTCGAGCGCGCCGCCATGCAGGGGCACGGTGAGGCGCAGTTCTTTCTCGGCCTGATTTTCACCGACGGACAAGGGGTAACGCGCGACTATGTGCAGGCACGGCAGTGGTTCGAGCGCGCCGCCGCGCAGGGCGAGGCACGGGCGCAGAGTTATCTCGGCTGGCTGTATGACAACGGCTACGGTGTGCGCCGCGATTTCGCCACGGCGCGGCTGTGGCTGGAACGGGCGGCGGCGCAGGGCGATGCCGATGCGCAGTTCAATCTCGGCGGTTTTTACCGCTACGGCAAGAGTGTGGCGCAGGATATGGCCACCGCCCGCCTGTGGTATGAACGCGCCGCCGCCCAGGGCGACAGCGATGCCCGGCAGGCGCTGCGTGAGCTGGCGTGTGATTGAGGGGGTTTTTCATCAGGCGGCTGTGCCGTGATGTGCAGCGCTGCCGCCGAAAGCGGATAATGCGCGCCTTTTCAGGACAGAAATCCCCATGAAAAACGTCCCCCTCACCGCGCGGGTCTATGCCGATTTTGACAACGAACGCCCCGCCCGCCATATCGTCGGCCTGAGTCAGACGGGTAGCGTGCGCCACTTCGACGGCACGACGCGGATCGTCACGAACGGCGATTATCTCCACCTCTACATGGACTGCGGCGACGGCGAATATTGCGTCAGTGCCGGCATCGTCATTGCCAGCCCGTTTCCGGCGCGGCCCTATAAATGGGTGCTGTGTGCTGGATGAAGACATCCGCTACCGGCGGGAAGATTGACCGCCCGGCGGACACCCCATTCACCCATAACCAACAACAAGGACATCCATGACAGCCCGACACGAACTGGCAGCGACGCTGCGCCTCGCCCTGCCGCTGATGCTGCTGCAACTGCTGAGTTACTCCCTGCCGGTGATCGATACCGTGATGGCGGGACGCCACAGCGACCTCACCCTCGCCGCCGTCGCCCTCGCCGCGCAGATTTTCAGCTTCATCTACCTCTTCATGGCGGGCTGCGCGCTCGCCATCACCGCCGCCATGTCGCAGGCAAACGGCCACGACGACCGCGCGCAAATCCGCCGCAACTTCCAGCAGGGCATCTGGATGCTCGCCTTCCTCGCCGTCGTGACCATCATCCTTACCCTGCTTGGCGCCTACGTCCCCGGCTGGCTCGGCAGCACGCCGGACATCGCCCCTGAAGCCAGACGCTACCTGCTCACCCTCGCCCCCGGCGCGGGCGTGTGCATCATCGGCCTCGCCGGACGCTGCTTCCTCGAAGGCATGGCCTACCCGCGCACCATCGTCATCGTGCAGGCGCTGCTCATCCCCACCAACATCTGCGGCAACTACCTCCTGCTCTACGGTGCGGGCCCCATCCCCGCCCTCGGTGTGCCGGGCATGGCGCTCGCCACCGCCCTGTGCTACCTCATCTTCACCACCTTCGTCTTCACCGCCATTGCCCGCAACCCGCGCTGGCGGGCGTACCGCCCCTTCTACCGCTTCGCGGCGCCTGATCTTGCCGCCATCCGCCGCTACTTTGCCGTCGGCCTGCCGATTGCACTGGCGCTCGTCATGGAAACCGGCCTCTTCACCGCCGTCGGCCTGATTGTCAGCCGCACCAACGAAGTCAACGCCGGTGCCAACCAGATTGCGCTCAACTACGCCGGGCTGTCCTTCATGATCCCACTCGGTCTTGCCAGCGCCCTCACCATCCGCTGCGGCAACGCCTACGGACGCGGCGACCACGCCACCCTGCGCCGCCGCGCCCTGAGCGGACTGGCAGCAGCGGCCGTCATCATGTGCTTCATCGCCCTCATCCCGCTGCTCTTGCGCTACCAGATTGCCGCGCTGTACAGCAACAGCGCCGACACCATCGCCATCGCGGGCACCATCCTTGTGCTGGTCGGCCTCTTCCAAATCGGCGACGGCCTGCAAGTCTGCTCGGCGGGCGTGCTGCGCGGCATCCACGACACCCGCATGCCGATGATTTATGCCTTCATCGGCTACTGGGTGGTCGGCTTCCCCGCCGCCCTTATCGGCTACCACACCCTCGACATCGGCGTCGCCGGATTGTGGGTCGGCATGGTGGCGGGACTGAGCCTCACCGCCGCCCTCGGTGTGCGGCGGGTACTGTGGCAGGTGCGGAAACGCTGACGGGACTGTCCCCATCCGCAAACGGCGTCAATGCCAGGCTTGCGCAAGGTGAGCCTTGACCTGCCATGACGGAAATGAAGGAATGCGCGGCGGACCGGGTAGCGGCCTGCAAAGCAGGCTGCTTGGAAACAGCAAGAACCGGGCAGGTTTAGTTGACGCTTTCTGCCATGAAAACAGAGGGAAAATTCCCCCGTATTTGCTGTCTGTGCCATTGGCACATTCGTTGAGCATACCTTTCAGGCCACTACCAGATTATTTCCAGGATTGGTGTAAAACCCGCCGCTTCGTTATGTTTGTGGTTTATTTGAAGTAACCCGCCATAACCGCATTGCTCTCGATGCGGTTAGCCAGCGCCAGCGGGACTTTCATCCGCGTGTTACGGACGTCGAGGACGCACAGATGGGTCAGGTTGGCGATGAATTTCGGCAGGAAGGGAATCTGATTGCCGGAGAGGTTGAGCGTGGTCAGTTTGCCGAGGTTGGCGACGCTGTCCGGCAGGGAGCCGAGGTCGTTGCTGCCGACATCAAGGATTTCCAGTTCGCTCAGGTAGCCGATGTGTGTGGGCAGCATGGTCAGTTCGTTGTGTGCCAGGTGCAGGTTGTTCAGGCGGCTGAAATTGCAGATGAAATCCGGCAGGCTCATCAGGTTGTTGTGCGAGAGGTCAAGGGTGCTCAGGCGCAGCAGGCTGCTGGTCTGCTCGGGCAGGCGGGTCAGTTTGTTGTGCGCCAGCGAGAGGCGGCTCAGGTGTTGCAGATTGCCGATGCTTTCGGGCAGGCCGGTGAGGCGGTTGTTGTGCGCGTCAAGCACGTCAAGGTTTTTCAGCGCGCCGATGCTTTCCGGGATATTGGTGAGCAGGTTGCCGCCAATGTCGAGGCGGTGTAATTGGTGCAGGTTACTGAGGCTGTCCGGCAGGCTGCCGAGCTGGTTGCCGTAGAGTTCGAGTTCGGTCAGGTTGGCGAGCGAGCCGATGAAGTCGGGGACGTGCTTGAGCTGGTTGGAGGCGAGGTTGAGGTGGGTCAGGCGCGTCAGTTTGCCGAGGAATTCGGGCAGGTCTTCGAGCTGGTTGCGCGCGAGGTTGAGCCTGGTCAGGTTGGTGAAGTTGCCGAGGTAGTGCGGCACGCGCACCAGGCGGTTGTCGCCGATGTCGAGTTCGGTGATTTGCGTGAAGCCGGCGAGGGTTTCCGGCAGGCGGGTCAGTTTGTTGTAGCCGAATTCGAGCTTGCTGAGGCGGGTAAGGTTTTTCAGGCTGTTCGGCAGGGCTTCGAGTTTGTTCCATTTGAGGTCGATGCGTTTCAGCAGGGTGAGGTTGCCGATGCTTTCCGGCAGTTGCGCCAGTTCGTTGCCGCGCAGGTCAAGCTCGGTAAGCTGGCTCAGCTCGCCGATGCCGTCCGGCAGGCTTTGCAGGCGGCGGAAGGAGAGATCAAGACGGGTCAGCCCGGCGAGTTCTTCGGCATCGCGCGGGATGCGGTCTTCGCCGATGTTGTTCTCTTCCGCCCATTTGATGAGTTCGACAAAGCCTTCCTGATCGCCGTCATCTGCGGCATCGCGTCCGGTGATACGGCGTAATCCGTTGATTATTCTTCCAATCATGCAGGGTTTCCTTGTTGGGTAAATGAAGTTGCAGTTGTTTTATGGCGGCATTGTAACAATGCCTGCCACCGACTTGAATTCCAGCAGCGTGCCAAGTTTGTATATGTGTTTTCCGGTCAACCGCTTAACGGTGCCAAAGCGCGGGTTTTCATGCGGGGCTTGCAAGTGGTGCGCTTTCCCCTATAATGGCGCCCCTGTCAGATGCGGGGTGGAGCAGTCTGGTAGCTCGTCGGGCTCATAACCCGAAGGTCGTTGGTTCAAATCCAGCCCCCGCTTCCAAACCGGATTTTTTATCAAGCCCTTCTTCAAGGGCTTTTTTGTTGTATGTGTTTTCATGAAGGGGGCGTTGTGTCGCGCGAGGAGAAGGTTACGGAACTGCTGAGGCCCGTGGTGGAATCCATGGGTTTCGAGTGGGTCGGGGTGGAATATCACCACAATTCGGTCAATTCGGTTTTGCGCATTTATGTGGACCGGCCGGAAGGCGGCATCGATATGGACGGCGTGGTGGCGGTCACGGAAGCGGTGAACCCGATTCTCGATGTGGAAGACCCGATTAATGCGTCCTACACGCTGGAAGTCTCATCGCCCGGTCTGGATCGCCCGCTCTTTACCTTTGCCGATTTCGTCCGCTTTACCGGGCAGACGGTGAAGCTGGATTTGAGTGTTGCGCTCGGCAAGCGCCGCCGTTTCGAGGGGGTGATTGCCGCGACGGACGAGGCCGCGCAGCGCATCACCCTGCAAGTGCAAAACGGCAGGGAGACGGAAGCGGTGGAAATCGATTTTGCCCATGTGGATAAGGCACGTCTGGTGCCCGTTTTTTGAAGGAGAGAACCATGTCCAGAGAATTGTTGAACATCGTGGAAGCGGTAGCGAACGAAAAGGAAGTTGACCGCAGCGTGATTATCGAGGCGCTGGAAGCGGCGCTGGCGGCGGCGACGCGCAAGCGCTACCCCGACGAAGAAATCGCCGCGAAGGTGGTGATTGACCCGCGCAGCGGCGAATACAAGAGTTACCGCCTGTGGTCGATTGTGGATGACGAGGCGATTCTGGAAAACCCCGACGCCGAAATGCGCGAAAGCGTCGCCGCCATCGAACATCCCGAAGAAAACCTGCATGTCGGCGATGTGCTGGAAATCCCGATCGAGAACGAGCCCTTCGGCCGCATCAGCGCGCAGCAGGCGAAACAAATCATCATCCAGAAACTGCGCGAGGCGGAGCGGCGCAAAGTCTATGACCGCTTCATCGCCGAAGAAGGCACACTGGTACACGGCATCGTCCGCCGCCACGAACGCGGCAACGTGATTGTCGATGTCAACGGCGTCGAGGCGACCATCCTGCGCGACGGCATGATTCCGCGCGAAACCCTGCGCGTCGGCGACCGCATTCGCGGCTACCTCGCCAAAGTCAACCTCGAAATGCGCGGGCCGCAGCTCGAAGTCAGCCGCGTCGCGCCGGAAATGCTGAAAGCGCTGTTTACCCTGGAAGTGCCGGAAATCGGCACCGGCATCATCGAAATCATGGGCGTGGCGCGCGACCCCGGCCTGCGCGCCAAAATCGCCGTACGCACCTTCGACCCGCGTGTCGATCCGGTCGGTGCCTGCGTCGGCATGCGCGGCTCGCGCGTGCAGGGCGTGATGAACGAACTGGCGGGCGAACGCGTTGACATCGTCCTTTGGGACGACGACCCGGAAACCTTCGTGCGCAAAGCGATGGCACCGGCGCAAATCAGCGCGACCGCCGCCGACGAAGCGCGCAAAACCATCGACATCGCCGTGCCGGAAAACAAACTGCCGCAGGCGGTCGGACGCGGCGGGCAGAACGTGCGCCTTGCCAGCGAACTCACCGGCTGGAACATCAACATCCTCAGCGAAGCCGAATTTGCCGCGCGGCAGGAAGAAATGCAGAACGCGCAGGAACGCGAACTGGCCGCCGCGCTGGACGTGGACGACGACATCGCCGACCTCCTCACCAACGCCGGATACAGCACGGCGGAAGCCGTCGCCTCGGCCGAGCGCGACGCGCTGCTCGCCATCGAAGACTTCGACGAAGAAACCGTCGATGCTCTGATTGAGCGCGCCGCCGACCATCTGCTGCAACAGGCCTTTGTCGAAGAAGTCGAGCCGGAAGACGAAATGCAGACACCGCTTGCCGGTGTGGAAGGGCTGGATGAAGCAGCCGCTGCCGCCTTGCAGGAAAAGGGTCTGCACACCCGGGAAGACCTGGCCGAACTGTCGGTGGACGAACTCATGACCTACACCGGCATGAACCAAGAACAAGCCTCGGCGCTCATACTCAAAGCGCGCGAACCGTGGTTTCGTGGATAAACACGAGGGACAAAAACAATGACAACAGTCGCAGAAGTAGCCAAACAACTGAAAATCCCGGTGAACCGCCTGATGGCGCAACTTGCCGAAGCGGGCATCAACGTACAAAGCACCGAAGACGACCTCAGCCCCGCGCAAAAAGTCGCCCTCACCAAACACATGGCGGCGAAAAAAACCGGCGGGCACAAAAAACTCAGCCTGAAAGAACACAAAAGCGGCGGCAAGAGCGGCGGTGACGCCAAACTTGCCGGCAAAAAACCGGGCGGCGAAAGCGGCGCGAAAAAACCGCGCGGCAGCGGCAAGAAAAGCGGCGAGAAAAAACTGAGCCCGCTGGAAATCGCCAAACAAATGGCCGAACAGCAGCGCCTCGCCCAGGGCGAAGCCATGCGCGACAGCGAAACCCGCGCGCGCGAAGAAGCCCAGGCTGCCGAAGCCCGCCGCCTCGCCGAAGAAGCCGACCGCAAGGCGCGCAAAGAACAGGAAGAACAGGCCGCGCTGGAAGCCGAAGAAGCACGGCGCAAAGCCGAAGCCTCGCTGGTCGCCAGCCTCGCCGAACAGGAAAAACAGCGGCGCATCCGCGAAGCGGAAGAAGCGAAAAAGAACGCCGAAGCGCAGTTGCGCAAACACGAAGCGCGCGAAAAAGAAGCCGCCCAGGAACACGCCGAACTCGAACGCCAGCGCCTGGAAGCCCTGCAAGACGTCGCCAAGCGGGAAAACTACGAAGAAGAAGCCGAAAGCCGCTTCCACATCCAGACGCGCGAGCGCGGCGCGGGCGGCAAAAGCAAAACCGAACGCGGCGGCAAGCGCGGCGGGCGCAGCGGCGAAGACGAACCGCGCCGCAGCGGCGGCGGCCGTGGCGGGCGCGGCAAACCCGCGCGCGAGAACGAACGCAAAGGCGGCAAATTCGAAAAACCCGTCGCCCCCGTCTCGCGCGAAGTGCGTATCCCGGAAACCATCACCGTCGGCGAACTGGCGCAGAAAATGAGCGTCAAGGCGGGCGAACTCATCAAGGTCATGATGAAACTCGGCTCGATGGTCACCATCAACCAGCTGCTCGACCAGGAAACCGCCGCCCTCGTTGCCGAAGAGATGGGGCACCAGTACATCCTGCTCAAAGAAAACGAACTCGAAGCGCAAGTCATGGCCGAGGCCGCCGAAGACGCGGGCAACGTCATCCAGCGCGCGCCCGTCGTCACCATCATGGGCCACGTTGACCACGGCAAAACCTCGCTGCTCGACTACATCCGCAAAACCAAAGTCGTCGCCGGCGAAGCGGGCGGCATCACCCAGCACATCGGCGCCTACCGCGTGCAGACCCCGAAAGGCACCATCACCTTCCTCGACACCCCCGGCCACGCCGCCTTTACCGCCATGCGCGCACGCGGCGCGGATGCGACCGACATCGTCATCCTCGTCGTCGCCGCCGACGACGGCGTCATGCCGCAGACCATCGAAGCCATCCAGCACGCGAATGCCGCCAAAGTGCCGCTCATCGTCGCCGTCAACAAAATCGACAAACCCGACGCCGACCCGGATAAAGTCAAATCCGAGCTGACCCAATACGGCGTCGTCGCCGAAGACTGGGGCGGCGAAAACCTCTTCGCCAACGTCTCGGCGAAAAGCGGCGAAGGCATCGACGACCTGCTCGACAAAGTCCTCATCCAGGCCGAAGTCCTCGAACTCACCGCCCCCTCCACCGGCATGGGGCGCGGTGTCGTCATCGAATCCCGCCTTGATCGCGGGCGCGGCAGCGTCGCCACCGTCCTCGTCCAGTCCGGCCTCGTCAAAAAAGGCGATATCATGCTGGCCGGCATGGAATACGGCAAAATCCGCGCCATGCTGGATGAAAACGGTAACGAACTCAAAGAAGCAGGTGCCTCGACGCCTGTCGAAATCCTCGGTCTCTCCGGCACCCCGAACGCGGGCGACGAAGTCGTCATCGTCGAAAACGAACGTAAGGCGCGCGAAATCGCCAACTTCCGCCAGGGCAAATTCAAAGAAATCAAAATCGCCCGCCAGCAGAAAGCCAAACTGGAAAACCTTTTCGCCAATGCGGACAGCGGCGAGGTGCAGACCGTCAACCTCATGATCAAGGCCGACGTGCAAGGCTCGGTGGAAGCCCTCTCCGACTCGCTGCTCAAACTCGCCACCGACGAAGTCAAGGTGAACATCATCGCCTCCGGCATCGGCGGCATCACCGAATCCGACGTGCAACTCGCCATCGCCTCCGAAGCTATCATCATCGCCTTCAACGTCCGCGCGGATGCCAACGCGAAAAAACTCGTCGAAAACGAAGGCGTGGACCTGCGTTATTACAGCATCATCTACGAAGCCATCGACCAGGTGAAAGCGGCGATGCAGGGCCTGCTCTCACCGGAAGTGCGCGAAGACATCATCGGCCTCGCCGAAGTGCGCGAAGTCTTCCGCTCCTCCAAATTCGGCACCGTGGCGGGCTGCATCGTCGAAGACGGCATCCTGAAACGCAACAACCCCATCCGCGTCCTGCGCAACAACATCGTCATCTACGAAGGCGCGCTCGAATCCCTGCGCCGCTTCAAGGATGACGTGAACGAAGTGCGCGCCGGCACCGAATGCGGCCTCGGCGTGAAAAATTACAACGACGTGCGCATCGGCGACCAGATTGAATGCTACGAACGCGTCTCCGTCGAAAGGACCCTGTAATGCAACACCACAAACAGCACGGCGACCGCACCCGCCGCATCGGCGAACAAATCCGGCGCGAACTCACGCCGGGCTTCATCGCGCAAATCCTCAACCACCCGCATGCCTCGCTGCTGTCGATTACGGCGGTGCGGGTCACGCGCGACCTGTCCTTTGCCAAAGTGTACGTTACCCACGTCATCAGCAACCCGGGCGAACGGCAGGACCTCATCCGCGCCCTGAACGAACACGCGGGACAATTCCGCCACCACCTCGCGCAAAAGCTCACCACGCGCAAAGTGCCGGAACTCACCTTTGTCTATGACGATTCCGTGGAATACGGCGCGCGCATGGACAACCTCCTCTACGACCTGGTCAAGGACCTGCCGCCGCCGGAAGAAGACCCGGATACGCAGTCCTGAAACCCAAAGCCGCAACATTGCGGCTTTTTTCATGGCGGGGCATCACCCACCCTGCCCCAGCAGATAATCAATCAGCACCTGCACCCGCCGCGCTTTTTGCGTCTGCTGGCGGTAATAAAGATAAATCGGCGGATAGGAGCGCCAGTAGGGTTCGAGGACGGGGATAAAGGCGCCGCGGTCGCCCTGCCGGTCGCGGATGGGCTCGAAAATGCGCCCCAGGCCGAGACCGGCGCGCACGGCGTCGTTCATCACCTCGATGTCGTTGCAAACGAGCGCCATCGGCAGGGCGACGGTGATGTCCTGCCCGTTTTCCCGCAGGGTCAGCGGGTAGAGGTGGTTGGCGGTGATGAAGCGGTAGCCGATAAGCCGATGATGCAGCAGGTCGGCGGGTGTGGCCGGCGTGCCGTACTGTTGCAGATAGGCGGTGTCGGCATAAAGACCCTCGCGCAGCGCCGGATAGAGCGGCCGGGCGATGACGCCTTCTTCCAGGGCATTGCCGAAGCGGATGCCGAGGTCGAAGCCGCTGCTGACCAGATCGATGGTGCCGTCGTTCAGGGAAATTTCCAGGCATACCTGCGGATAGCGGCGGCAGAAGCCGGCGAAGACGGGGCGCAGCACAAGCTAATAGGCGAAGCGCGCCAGAGTGATGCGCACGCAGCCGGCCGGTTCGCCGCCCGCCCGGCGGGCCTCGTCCACCGCCTGATGCAGGGTAAGCAGGGCGTCGGCCGTGCGCGCCAGCAGTTGCTCCCCGGCTTCGGTGAGGTGGATGGCGCGGGTGGTGCGGGTACAGAGCGGCACGCCGATTTTGCCTTCAAGCTGTTTCAGCGCGGCGCTGGCGGAGGGCGTGGTGATACCGAGACGGCGGGCGGCGGCGGTGATGCTGCCTTCGGCGGCAATCAGGCGGAAGAGGTTCAGTTGGGCGTAGATGCTGTTGTCCATTGTGTGGTTTTGGCTAAGGGAGTCTCAGGCAGTTACAGGCTAATCCGCCTAATTGCGCCTGTCTATAATGCGCGCCGTCTTTGTTATGCAGGAACCTGTGATGTTTACCATCCGCCCCGATAACGACGCGGAACACCGTCGTGAAATTGCAAACCGCCTGCGCGCCGCCAACCGCGCACGTTGCGCCTGGCTGCGCGCCAACCCGTCTGCGGCGGAAACACGAAATTTCCTCGCCTTTGACGGCGGACGGCTGATTGGCGGGGCAGTGGGCTTTGTCCGCTTTGGCTGGTATTTTTTGGACCTGCTCTATGTGGATGCGGCCTGCCGCAATCGGGGTCTTGGCCGGCAGCTGCTTACTGCGGCCGAACATTTCGCCCGCGACCGCCAGCTGGTCGGCGTACGGCTGGATACGGCAGATTTTCAGGCGCGCGGCTTCTACGAAAAAATGGGATACACCCTTTTCGGCGAACTCGCCGACTGCTCGCCCGGCCATTCTCTCTACTTCTTGCACAAAACCTTCACCCGATCCAAGGAAAAACTATGAAAAACGTCCTGATTATCTCCGGCCACCCCGACCTCGGCACCTCCGTCGCGAACGCCACCATCCTCGAAGAAATCGAAAAAGCCCTGCCCGAGGCGGCAATCCGCCGCCTGGACAGCCTCTATCCCGACTACCGCTTCGACATCGCCGCCGAACAGGCCGCGCTGTTGAAAGCCGACGTCATCGTGCTGCAATTCCCCTTCTCGTGGTATGCCATGCCCGGCCTCTTGAAACTGTGGCTGGACCAAGTCTTCCGGCACGGCTTCTCGCACGGCAGCGAAGGCAAACTCGACGGCAAAAAACTGCTTTTCTCCTTCACCACCGGTGCGCCTGCCGCCGCCTACCGGAAAGACGGCCCGATGCAACACACCGTGGAAGACTACTTCCCCGCCTTTGCGAGCACCGCCGCCCTGTGCAACCTCGACTTTGTGCCGCCCATCTACACCTGCGGCCTCAGCTATACCGCCCGCGATGACAACGCCGCCATCAACGCGCAGAAAGAACAAGCCCGCGCCCACGCCGCCCGGCTGATTGCGAAAATCAGGGAAATCGTCGCTTAAGCCATGCCAACCGTCCGGCAGCGCAAACCACAACTACGCCCGACCGCTATCGTCGGCAGTCTCTGGCTGCTGTGCGTCGCACTATTTCTTACCCAGTATCTAATCCTGCTGGACAAAGCGGCCGAGGACGCCATCGTCAGCGTGAAGTTCCTTGTCACCCTGCTGATGGCGCTGCCGGGTAGCATCCTGCTGCTGGTTGACTGGCTGCGCTACGCCCTCCCCGAACGCGCGGCGCCCGTCGCTGCACGCGCTGCTGGCCGCCGCCGTGTATGGTGGCATTGGCTGGCTGACAAACTAAATGCTGGCCGCACCCATCACCTGCCGCTGAAAATCGTGCTCTTCGCCCACGGCATCGTGCTGCTGGGACAGCTGACCGGCGCGCTGGAAGCGGCCATCAGCCACGGCATCCCCGTGCCATGCATGACCTCGGCGCTGACCCTCCTCGACGGCTACACCAGCGCACAACTACCTGCCAACCTGCTGCAAGCCCAGCGCGACTACTTCGGCGCGCACACCTACGAACGCACCGACCAACCGCGCGGCAAATACCACCACACCAACTGGACCGGCAGTGGCGGCGACACCGCTTCGACCACCTACGATGCCTGACAAGCGGCACAAAAAAGCCCTCCCCGTAGGGAGGGCTTTTAATCATCAGTATAACTAACTGTGCTGGTGGTGGCCTGAAATGCATGCTCAACGAATATGTCAATAGCGCGGACAGGAAATACGAAGAGATTTTTTCCATTGTCCTCATAGTTGGAAGAATCAGCCAAACCTGCCCGGATTATGGGCAGCATACTTTTCAGGTTACTACTAACTATCGTATGCCCAACCTAGCATAATTTTCAAACCATAACCAAAATTTCTATTTTGACCAGCATTCTAATGAGACTTCATCGCGCTTGCTGCTCGGAGGAGTAGCTGTTTTCGACGCCATCTGTGAACCACTCTGATCGTAAAAGAAATAAGCACAGTCCTTATCTCTTTGTGCCTGGTTACCAAAAGCTTGTGCCTGCAAAGTATATCCAGTCGCTGTAATCGTGTTAGGTACAAAACTAATCGCATAACGTTTATTGGTACTACTGGGAATATCTGCAAAATTCCAGCTACTTATAGTCGCATCGCTAAGAGAATCGCCATTCGCCAGTTTTCGATAGTCTCGTGTTACCCGGTAATTTTGATCAATTCGTTGTGCTATCGCCTGCAGGGCGTTACGTGCTTCCACTCTCTGGCTACGAACGACATACCGGGAATAATTCGGTATTGCAATAGCCATTATAATAGCCATTATAACTACTACAATAAGTAGTTCTAACAACGTAAACCCTTTATTCATTTTCATTGTATCAAGCTCCTCTCAAACGCCCAGCCGATGAAATATTTACCTTCAGTTCGTGGTTACCTAATTTTACAGTTACAGAACCGCCAGCATTAATATCAAGGCGTCCGTTTCCTAGAAATTTCAGTTGACCATTAGCCCCTACCGGGCCGCCCAAAGTAACTTTTATCCTCTTGTCAGTCAATGGGCTATCTTGCAATATCTCCGGATTTTGACCCGCGACTTCATGTAAGACAAGCCATCCATTGGTAAAATCGTTACTACCACTGCATTTCTTGCCTTCACTATCGGAAGCGCAAAAAACCACACCATCCTTTAATCGTAAAGACTCGCTTTGCGCGAAATAAAAAGCACTTTTCCAATCATTAAGTACAGAACGTACTTTATGACGTTCCATCATAGAGCGGTAATTTGGGGCAGCCCAACTGATCAGAATACCAAGAATCGCTATTGTTACCAAGAGTTCCAACATAGTGAACCCTCGTTCAGCTCTATATTTACTCTTATATTTTTCGAGCATATGCCACCTCTCTAGCCGTTTAGCAGATAAATTGCTTGCATGACTGCATTGGTTGTTTTAACTTTTTCACTATTATTATTACCATTACCATTGCCGAAACCTACAGCAGTAATGCGGAAGACGACCACATCACCACTTTTGAGCTGGGTTCCCGCTGCAAGATCAGGAAATTCCATAGCGTTAATTTCCTTGGCAAGGAAACGTTCAATTATGTAATGAGGCTTCAACCCGGATGTCGTTGAGCAATCTTTGCATTCTATGGAAGGTAGTGTTGCATTAGCGGAGGAATCTAGTTGCTTGCTTGTAACTTTAACCTGATTGGCATTTTCTGACCAGTCCACACATACCCAAAACGGGCGGCATTTTTCATTATATTTATTGGCAAGAATATATTGCTGCGTATAAATACCATTATTGAGTAGTTCTCTTTTTCCCACAGCTGTAAAGGCCTCCTCAAGCGCTTTTTTTGTTTCGGTATCTTCCTTACTCCAGAAGGTATTTGCCCATTCTGCCTTGTTTTGTTCATCACAATATGCATCTTTCGTTTTACCGGGTGCAAGCGTAATACCTTTATCTTGCAGGCAAAGCTGGCGTCCTTGTTCAAGAATGAACCGCTCTGCTGCCCGTAATGCTGTGTCAGCAGATTGACGCGCTGTTAACATTTCAAAATCAGCCCCGGCCTTTCGTTCTTCCAGTCGCGAGCTTGTCATGGTAAAACGAATTATCCCCAGCAAAATCAACAGAAAAACAAGACAACTCAATAAGACGACTCCGTTCTCCCGTTTGTTCATACAAATATAAATATTCTCTTTCATTTCGACTGTCCTCAATACTCCCTATTCGGGGATATACAAACTGTTAGGCATACTGATTATTTGCACATACCGCTTATAGAGGCGGAAATCACCTGCTGGCCTTGGCCTATTTTCAGCAAATGAGGCGTCTGCGGCTGTCGCATTGAGACCTGCCTGACGGGCACAAGTGGGTATGTTGGGTTGGATCTCACCAAAAGACCCTTCACTGGTACCATCCATAGGTTCAACAGCAACAATTACACACGCTTCCACACCTACCACACTTGCCCATTTCAGCTCTTCATCTTCTACTTTTGACGCAGGAAGATATTTTATAACTTCCAGTCCACTGGTAGATTTACTCATATTTACTGTCTCACCAGCAGGAGTATCATTTGCAGGAGTGATCAGATAGCGGAAAGTCATTTCCTCAACACCTTCAATAATTCCCTGCCAATCACCCGCGCTACTGCTACAGCCAAAGCTGCCTTTACCATTATCGATTCGAACGCTGTAACGATTTACAACAAGTCCCGCCGCATCTTCCACTTTTCTGCCGATGCAATCTCTGCCTGCTCCACTAAGACTGTTATTTTCCTGAGTTTTAGAAGTTAAGGATGGCGATGGCGCTTTTTTACCATCGGAAATAGATTGATTTTGGAGATTATCAGGTGCAACAGTCTGGTAACCTATCTGTATGGATTGCCGTACTTGAAGATTAGTACCACTACAGGTCGCTAATTCTGTAAGTGAAGGCTGTGACGCGCCACTAAATTCACCATTACATCCTAGCAGTGGTACCACCCGGCCATTGGTGAATTTTCCTAATGTTGTCGCTTCTTTCAGATTACCCGTCAAGTTATCTTTTTGCCGTGCATAAATAGCAAGTACATGTGGATCTTCCAAGTCAAAAGCACTCTTCGCAGCAGATGCACTAGAAAATGGATCAAGATATCCCGCTTCATGTAAATCATAATTTAGTCTTTCCATTACTTGCCGAGCCACTTCATCCAGATTCTCCGACGTAGAACGCCGTTTTGAAGATTCATTGGCGGTAATAAAAAGCGTCGTTAATGCCATTAACAGAAGTACACCTAACCCCATTGCCACCATAAGTTCTATCAACGATAGCCCTTTCTGCTTTTTTATAGATATTATCTTCATGCTACCTCCATTCATAGCGTAAACCATACCCGTGTTCCTTGCACCGGAGTATCTTCGCTACGGTTAGTTTCAGGAACATGGCTCCACATTACGATAACTTCATATTGGTTACCTTTTTGTCTGATAATTCCTCTTCCGCCCGGTAGAGAACGAATCTCGCTTACCCACATTCGCATATCCTGCTTGGCATTATTCTCCGCTTCCGTACATCTACCACTCTTGCATTTTAGATTGGTGGTAATATCCGTCGAATCATACAACGTACTCAGGCTATTATACAGTTGTTGATAGTCTATATTGCCCTGTAGTGCTGTATTTTCCCGATCCAGCAGATAGGTATCTCGTGCAATACTGTTCGCACGCATGGCGTCAATAATCTGCTGGCTCTTCTGTTGGGCAAATGCCGTAAATTCAGCGGTATCCCCAAACCGGTTAGCCGTTTGAATCATGGAAACGCTCATTGCCAAACCCAAGGCAACTATTAACATGGAGATGACGATTTCCAGTAATGTCATTCCTCCTTCCTTCTGGTGGGTACGTAATGTACCCACCAGTCCTCTTTTTTTTATTTCCATAGAAAATACCTCGATTTACAACAAGATTTCCCGCTTGATACCCCGGATAAAGGAGGGATCGCCACAACGCTTGCCACCCAATGGCTGTACGTCTACTCTTCCCGCTCCTGTAGGGGGAGGCGTAGCGCCAGGCTCTTCTTGTATTGCCTTCAAGTCTCCCCATTTGGACGTTTTGGCAAGGCAATCATTTCTGCCCAGATCTTTACCGGCATTTTCAAGATCCTCCGCTTCACCCTGTTTTAACCCGCCATTAACGCCTAGTTGTCTTGCATTCGGCTCGACCTTAGCAGTATCAATGATATTTACGGCAGAAGTGATGGAACCTTCATTTTTACCAGCATGCTCTTGGGCTTGGCCATTTTCATCAGTAAAGTAGCCGCCTATTTTAAGATCCGGGCCTGCGCCGGTAAAGGCATTGATTGCCATAGTCCAGCTGGTACCTTTGGTATCTATACTGGATTCCGATTCATAGCAGGTCATTTTTGGATTAGCTTGCGGTGGCAACTTTGTGTCAACTTCTTTCACGCGATAAATCCTGGTAGAAAAGAAAGCCGTACTGAGCAACATACCCGGCTGAGATACCACTTTCTCGGAACCGACCAGATAGTCACCATCTTTTGAAGATGCTTTCAGCAAAACTTTCCATCCTTTATTTACGTCATTATCGAATCCTGCATCAATGATGTAGCGTTTATCACCAGACTCCGTAAATGTTTGCGTAAAAAGTGAGCTGCTGGTCAGTGCGGTGGGGGCGTCCACGCTCAAATCATCGTAGATACCGGCGATCATTTGCTGGTTAGTATCTTTATGATCATGTTTGAAAATATCGGATCCCGTGCCGAAGACAACAACGTAATCTTTTTCGCTCTTGCGATAGACATCCGGCGCTGCCGTGATTGGCTGTTTTTTATCGCCCTTATAGATCATGACGGCCTTCCAAGTACTGGGTTCACCACGCAGATCGAAGCGGTACAAATTACCAAACTGGTCGCCGGCATACGCCACATCCACAACTCCGTTAAAGTCGGTGTCTACCAAAAGTGGTGTGGACAATGCACCCGGCCCAATATCGGGTCCTGACGGTACAGAAATTTTCTTAACCAAAGTACCCGGTTTCGCGCCATTGGTTACTGATCCCGCAGTGGCATTCAGGCCGAACTCCTGCCCCATCATCTCATAAATATAGAGTGTCGGGGTGCTATCGTAAGCGCTAACCGTGAGGTTGGGTGTAAAGCTGCCTGCATCATCGTAAACCCCTGGTCGGTACCCATTGGCAAGAAAAGCATATACGCGAACACCTGTCTCAAGTTTGGGCTTTTTAGTGCCGGTATCCCATTGGGTGGCAACTTGTGCGATGGTTGGCGTACTGACGGTATAACCCAAACCGTTATCTGTGCCTTTTTCGGTCTCCCACATCGGAACCGAAGTCTTCCACTGGGCTTCTCCGCCTGCTTCCATTCCTGCACCGCCCGTGCCACTGCGTTTTTCTCCGGCGATTGACAGAGCGTATGCGCCACGACCACCCTGTCCCATGTTGCCGAGCATGACATATTGCTGTTTGAATCCGCGTGTTTTTGCAGTCAGCAGCCAGCTAATACCGCCATTATTCAGGTAGAGATGTGGTTGCAGGATATTTTCTTTACCATAGCCATCTTCTGCAATTAGCGGCAATGTTTTGCCCACAGTCAGACTGTCATCGCTGCTTTCGCGCTGCATACCCGCCGGCAGATAATTCAGTTTGAGGGCATATGGTGCCCTTTCACCCGTACCCGCAGTAGATTCAAAGATATAGGTCATACCGTCATTGGCAGCAGTGATGACGTATTTCTGTTTACCCGCAACGTCTTTGCCCAATGCAATAGTCGGCGTACCCAAGACATCACCCATTTGCCGCTGCACATCACTCGCAGTAGTCGTACGAATACGGTATGTCGTGATGCGACGCGGTGTAATGTTATTGGCGGCATCCTGAATCTGTTTATCGGTTTTGCCCGGGTCGCGCAGTATCCACGGCGCAAAAGCATCGCGATATTCTTGTTCGGAAGTCAGGTCGAAATCCACTCTGTGAGCTGTATCAGCTGCAGTCAGCCAGTAAATTCCGCTGCCATCCGCTTTGCCGTTATTCACCAGCACGACACGGCCATCATATTTAGCCGGTTCGGGATCTTTGGTTTTATCAATGGCCGTGCCACTGGAATTAAAGAAGCTGAAGAGCATGATACTGGACCATTTATCGGTATCAAGCGACAAGCTGGCAGCAATTGAGGCGATACTGCTACCGGATACAGATGGTGTGGACGTCGCACGGGTGTGCACTGACGGCGTTTTCACCTCTTTGGCAATGTCATTCAAGATTTCGCCAAAGATCTCTCTTAATCTGTTGCCATCAGATGTCTGATAGTAGCAACTAGAGCAACTAGCCGCGCCGCGCAAGTATTCTATTCCTCTTGAGCTCAGGTCTTCACCAAAACCAACGGCGTAAGTGGTAATTGTCTGTTTCGGGTATTTCGGATCATCCCAATCTCCCCCCTCGGCATCCTTTGCATCATTTGCTTTATCGGATCTGCCACCTGCCGGGATAATATCTTTAGACGACAGCATCCGGCTGAACAACCCTATGCCATTCCAATTCTCATCTCCCCACCTGGTTTTTCCATAGTACGGGTGGTACCAAGCTTCATAGGAACTCGTTCTTGAAGGTTTATATTTATACCACGGACCACTTCCATCTGTACCCCAGCGGGTAAACGTCCCATAGTAATCCTTCTCCCATTGCAGGAAGCCTGTAGCATTGTTGTAAATCTCGCCTGGGTAGCCCGGAATTTCATCCTCATTAGCATCACCATCAGAGAGCACAACAATATAATTCTTCTGGCACCGGTATTTAATATTATCTCTTATTACTCGAATGGCGCGAATATAACGGTCGGTAGTCGGCGTATCCAGATAAGGGGATAACGAGTACACATAATCCTTTATATCTGCTGCTTTTTCCTTGAAGCCGATGGGCACAGGGATATTATTTGTTTTCCAAAAATCATTCCATACAGGATCATATCCTCGAGCTCTCCATCTTGGATCGGCAGTATCCCAATAATTGCCCCAATCCGGCTTTCCACCCGTTTCGTGGCGTCTCTCGGTGCCCCACAGAGAATAAACTCCCCAGTTTACTTTCCCATCGTAAGTATTCATGATTGCATCCATACCATCTATGGCCACTTGCATACGGGTAGGTTGATCAAAGGTGTAGAAATTTCGCGCACCATTATTAGTGGCAGACAACGATTTATCAGTATTTACACCGAAAAAAATATAAAAGCATTTGTTTCGATTATTTCTGTTATAACTCACACTCCATGGACACCATCTTTTATTTGCCCAGTTATTGCGTTCAGGATTTGGAACATGCGTAACTGCTTGACGCATACTGCCCGAGTCATCAACAAAAAACATAACATTAGGACGCACACCACCTGCCCCACTCTTAATGGAATAGCTATTGAATTGCGGGGGGCGCGGCAGGAATGGTGAGGTGCGCGCATCGGTGGTAGCGGCAGGCGTCGGTGTTGCTTGCGCCATGGCGTATTGTTGACAGGCTACGCCCACGACCGTGGTCAGCAGCAGCGGGCGAAGAGGAATTCCGATTTTTCTCTGTGTTTTCATCATGTGCTCCATGTTTTCATGCCGCATGGATTATGCAGCAAAAGGGGTATATTTCTTTCATCAAGCAAGAATGGTGCCAATGGTTTTTCCTTATTATTTCCAACGGGTTGCATGATGTTTCCAAGCAACACGAACCGTCGCAGCACTCTTGCAAGGCCGCTCCTGCTCCGCCTGTTTCCGCAATGTCCTGACGTCGAAAAGCGATGGTTACAGCGAACGGGATACCGGGGATTTTACCTTTATCTGCCGCAGCCCGACACCTTCTGTCTCTTCCTCACCGGAAGCAATCATGATTATTCCCTGATTGTGAAGGCAATTTACGCCTGCGTAGCGCGCATCCGGTATTTTCCCCGCCAGGTGCGCAGTACGCATCAAAGCGTGGGCAGTGTCGTCGCATCGAAGGCGTCGAGGTTTTCGGCGTGGTTGCCGTTGGTTTCTATCCACTGGCGGCGGTCGGCGGCGCGTTTGTCCGCGAGCAGCATATCAAGCAGGGCTTCGGCGCTTGCCGCGTCGTGGTAGGTGAGGCAGACGAGGCGGCGTGTGTCCGGATTCATCGTGGTTTCGCGCAGTTGCGGCGGGTTCATTTCGCCGAGGCCCTTGAAGCGGGTGACGTTGATTTTGCCGTGGTAGCCGTCGCGGCGGATGGCGGTGATGGTCGCGTCACGTTCGGCTTCATCCAGCGCGTATTCGATGCGTTTGCCGGCGTCAATGCGGTACAGCGGCGGCATGGCGACGTAGAGGTGTCCCGCTTGGACCAGTGCCGGGAAGTGCCGCACCATCAGGGCGCAGATGAGGGTGGCGATATGCAGGCCGTCCGAATCGGCGTCGGCGAGGATGCAGATTTTGCCGTAGCGCAGGCCGCCCAAGTCGTCGCCGGCGGGGTCGATGCCGACGGCGACGGCGATGTCGTGGATTTCTTGTGAGCTCATGACGACGGTGGAGTCGTCTTCCCAGGTATTTTTGATTTTGCCGCGCAGAGGCAGGATGGCCTGGTATTGGCGGTCGCGCGCCTGTTTGGCCGAGCCGCCCGCCGAGTCGCCTTCGACCAGGAAGAGTTCGGTCAGGCGGTTGTCCTGGCTGAGGCAGTCGGCGAGTTTGCCGGGCAGTGCCGGGCCCCCGGCACTGCGTTTGCGGGTGATTTGTTTGTTGCTGTTGAGGCGTTTTTGCGCGTGACCGATGGCGAGCGCAGCGAGGGCTTCGCCGATGTCGGCATGTTTGTTGAGGTAGAGGCCGAAATGGTCTTTGACGGTGTTGCCGACCCAGGCGGCGCATTGGCGCGAGGTGAGGCGTTCTTTGGTCTGGCTGGAGAATTGGGGTTCGGGGATTTTCACGGAAAGGACGTATTGGCAGCCTTCCCAGATGTCTTCCGGCGCGAGTTTGACGCCGCGCGGCAGCAGTTGACGGAATTCGCAGAATTCGCGCAGGGCATCCACCAGGCCGCTGCGTAGGCCGTTGACGTGGGTGCCGCCGCCGATGGTGGGGATGAGGTTGGCGTAGCTTTCAAAGGTGCCGTTTACGCCGCTGCCTTCCTGCCAAGTGAGGGCAAGGTCGATTTGGCCGTCGCTGTCGCTATGGTTCAGGGTATAAGGCTCGGCGGGCAGGGTGTCGTCGCCGGTCTGTTCACTGAGGTAGGCGGCAAGGCCGTCGCGGTAGCACCAGGCGTCTTCTTCGCCGCTGCTTTCGTTGGTGAAGCGGATGTTAAGACCGGCGCAGAGGACGGCTTTGGCTTTGAGGATCTGCTTGAGGCGGGAGACGGCGTAGTTGGGGCTGTCGAAGTAGGCGGGGTCGGCCCAGAAGCGGACGGTGGTGCCATGACGGCGTTTACCGATGTCTTCGACGGCAGTCAGCGGTTCGACCACTTCGCCGTGTGCGCAGGCGAGGCGGTAGCGCCGCCCGTCGCGTTCGATATCCACTTCGAGGCGGGTAGAAAGGGCGTTGACGACGGAGACGCCGACGCCGTGCAGACCGCCGGAGTAGTTGTAGTTTTTGCGGCTGAATTTGCCGCCCGCATGCAGGCGGGTGAGGATGAGTTCGACGCCGCTTACGCCTTCGTCGGGGTGGATGTCCACCGGCATGCCGCGCCCGTCATCCTGCACACTAAGCGAGCCGTCGCGGTGCAGGATGACATGGATGTTTTTGGCGTAGCCGGCCAGGGCTTCGTCCACGCTGTTGTCAATGACTTCTTGCGCAAGGTGGTTCGGGCGGGTGGTGTCGGTGTACATGCCCGGGCGGCAGCGGACGGGATCGAGTCCTTTGAGGACGTCAATGTCGGCGGCAAGGTAGTGGTCTGTCATGGTCGTTGGTTTGTGCGGGTTGTGTGCGGTAGTGGTTTTGGCGCGGGTTCTGCCGGGCGGGAATGTGGGGTTTGTGCCGCTTGGCTTTGTACGCGACAAATTTTTTGTCCGTGGTCAAAGCGGTGTGTACTGATGCTTCATCAAGCGGCGCGGTTGCCGGGTTTTGTTGCTATCGCGATGTGTCCGACCTTTTCTCGCTGCGCGAGTTCTTTCAAGTCCCCAAACCCCTCCCCCAATAGGGAGAACTTTTATCCCGCTTGGCGGGCGGCGGGATTATAAACGGCGAAGGCAGGCGTTGCCGCCTGCCTTGTCCGTGTTGCGCCGTGGTGTGTGGCTCAGAGTTTGCCTTCGCGTTTGAGGCGCTCGCGTTCTTCGCGGTCTTTGCGCATGAGTTCGCGCGAGAGCGCGTCGTCGCTCTTGACCGAAAAGATTTCGCCGCGCGATTGCATTTCCGGCGGCAGGCGGCGGTTCGACTGCGCGCGCAGGCGGATGCGGAAGTTGTTTTCGGATTCGACGTAGTTGATGGCGTCCTGGAAGGAGATGACGCCGGATTCGTACAACTCGAAGATGCTGTGGTCGAAGCTGAAGACGCCTTCCGCCGGGTTGCCGCGTTCCATCGCTTCCGGGATGGAGCCGAGGTCGCCTTCGGAGATGAGGTGGCTGATGTACGGGGTGTTCATCATCATTTCCATCGCCACAATCCGTCCCGGGCGGTCGGATCTGGGCAGGAGGCGCTGCGAGATGAGGCAGTGCAGGTTTTCCGCGAGTTCCGGCTGGATTTGGTGCCGCTGTTCGCGCGGGAAGAAGTTGTAGATACGCTCCAAGCCTTGCACGGAGTTGGTGGCGTGCAGGGTGGCGAGGCACAGGTGCCCGGTTTCGGCAAAGTGCATCGCGTATTGCATGGTGTCGATGTCGCGGATTTCCCCGATGAGGATGACGTCCGGCGCCTGACGCAGCGAGTTTTTCAGGGCCATGCCGTAGGAGGCGGTGTCAATGCCGACTTCGCGCTGGATGACCACGGATTTTTTCGGCTTGTGCACGAATTCGATCGGGTCTTCGACGGTGATGATGTGGTTGTGCGAGTTTTCGTTGCGGTGGTCGATCATCGAGGCGAGGGTGGTCGATTTACCGTTACCGGTCGCTCCGATGACGATAACGAGCCCGCGCTTGACCATCGAGATTTTTTTCAGGATGTCCGGCACCGGCAGTTCGAGGTCGTCCAGTTTCGGGATGGTGGCCGGGATGAGACGCAGCACGAGACCGGGGACGTTTTTTTGCAGATAGACGTTAACCCGCAGATAGGTGACGTTCGGCACTTCCACCATCATGTTGAGTTCGTGCGTACGCAGGAATTCGTTGTAGGCTTCGGGGCGGGCGATGACTTCGATAAGGTTGTAAACGTCGCCTTCTTCCATGAATTTTTTGGTGTAGTTGAGCTGACCGTCAATCTTGATACTGATGTAGTTCTCGGTGTTGATGAAGATATCCGAGGCATTCTTTTCGGCGGCGTGTGCCACCAGCTTGTCGAACATCGGCCGCAGGTCTTCGCGCGGCATGCTGGTTTTTTTCTGCGCAATGTCGCTCCGGCTGATCGGCGTGAGGATGGTGGGGGAATCGAGGGATACGGCTTCCATGGGGCAACTCCGTCGGTTTATCCGTGGGTGAAGAGGGTTTTGTCGTGCGCTTTGGCGGCAGCGGTCTGTCTGTCGATCATGCCTTGAGCGACAAGGCGTTGCAGGGACTGGTCAAGGGTTTGCATGCCGTATTGCGCGCCGGTCTGGATGGCGGAATAGATTTGGGCGATTTTGTCTTCGCGGATGAGGTTTTTCACCGCCGAGGTGGCGACGAGGATTTCGTGCGCCGCGACCCGGCCACCGGCGATTTTTTTCAACAGGGTCTGGGCGATGACTGCACGCAGCGATTCGGAGAGCATCGAGCGCACCAGTTGTTTTTCTTCGCCGGGGAAGACGTCGATAATCCGGTCGATGGTTTTTGCAGCGGAGGAAGTGTGCAGGGTGCCGAATACCAAGTGTCCGGTTTCCGAGGCAGTCAGTGCCAGGCGGATGGTCTCAAGGTCACGCAACTCGCCGACGAGGATGATGTCCGGGTCTTCCCGCAGCGCCGCGCGCAAGGCGTTGTTGAAGCTCTTGGTGTCGCGGTGCACTTCGCGCTGGTTGACCAGGCATTTTTTCGATTCGTGCACGAATTCGATCGGGTCTTCAATGGTGAGAATGTGTTCGTGACGGTTCTCGTTGATATGGTTAAGCATCGCGGCAAGCGTGGTGGATTTACCGGAACCGGTCGGCCCGGTAACCAGTACCAGTCCGCGCGGCACGTCGATAATATCCACAAATTTTTCCGGCGCTTTCAGGTCTTCCAGCGACAGCACGCGACTGGGGATGACCCGGAAAACCACGGCGAGGCCGCGGTTCTGGTTGAACACGTTGACCCGGAAGCGCGCAATCCCTTTGACTTCTGTGGAAAAGTCCGCTTCCCAGTTTTCTTCGAAATCCTTGACCTGGGTATCGGTCATGATCGAGTAAATCATGTCGCGCAGCTGCTGGCGGTCAAGCGGCGGCAGGTTGAGGCGCTTGATGTCGCCATCCACGCGGATCATCGGCGGCAGTTCGGAGCTGAGGTGCAAGTCGGACGCCTTCTGCTTGTCGGTAAAACGCAGCAGGTCGTCCAGCTTGGCTTCATTCTTTTCTTTTTCAACATTCATGACAACATCCTTTTCCAATTCTTAAAAAATATCAAGGTGCATATATTACCGCAAATCCGTGTAAAACCAAGCCAAACTTCCGCCCGCGCGGGACAATCATGATAAGATTCGCGCCGCTACGCCCCTTCCGACCGGAACAAACATTACAGGATACACACATGGCCACAACCATCGGATTCCTCGGTGCCGGCCACCTCGGTGCCGCCATCATCAGCGGTATGCTTGCCGACGGTGCCAACGGCTTCAGCCCCAAACACATCCACGCCACCTGCAAAAGCGCCGCCAGCGCCGCTTACCTCAAACAGGCGCACGGCATCAACGCCCACACCGACAACCGCTGCCTCGTCGCCGACAGCGACTACATCATCCTCGGCGTCAAACCGGCGCAGATGAAAGACGTGCTGGACGAACTCGCTGCCTGCAACCTCGACGACAAAATCCTCATCACCCTCGCCGCCGGCATCCGCATCGAGCACTACCGCCGCATCCTCGGCGAGGATGCCGTCATCATCCGCGCCATGCCGAACGTCGCCGCCTCGCGCCAGGCCTCGCTCACCGGTATATACAGCGATGACGACCTCGCCCCGGAAGAAGAAGACCTCATCAATACCATCTTCACCGCTATCGGCGAAACCGCCTGGCTGGACGACGAAACCCAGATTGACGGCATCACCGCGCTCTCCGGCAGCGGCATCGCCTATTTCTTCCGCCTCATGCAGGCGATGCTGGACGCGGGCGAACGCTACGGCTTCGAGCGCGACGAACTCTACGACATCATCACCTGGACCGCCGTCGGCGCGGGCACCCTTGCGCTTGATAATGACCGCACCCCGCCCGAATTTGCCGACTACTGCCAAAAAATCGCCGTACCGGGCGGCACCACCGAAGCGGCGCTGGCCGTCTTCGACCGCGCCAACCTCGACGCCATCGTGGACGACGCCATGAGCGCCGTCGCCGCCCGCAGCCGCGCCATTGCCGACGAACTCACCAAAGACTGGTAACACCCATGCCGCAAATCATCCTCTTCATCAGCAAGCTCATCATCGCCCTCTTCCTCATCCGCTTCCATGCCAACCTCTACCGCCTCGGCTTCAACCCGCTGGCGCAGCAGTTGAACCGCTACACCGACCCGCTGGTACTGCCCTTCCGCAGACTCCTGCCGCCCTCGCGCTACGACCTCGGCGCGCTCGCCGTTGCCGGCATCATCGCCCTGGCCATCTCCCTCATCTTCACCGCCGCCATCCACGCCTCCTTCGGCGTCTTCATCGCTCTCTGCCTCGTGCTCATCATCACCACCTGGCTGAACACCATCTTCTACGCCATCCTCATCATCGTCATCGGCTCCTGGCTGCAAACCGACCCGCGCCAGCCGGTGATGCAAATCGCCCTCGCCTGCGCCGACTGGCTGCTGGCACCCTTGCGCCGCATCATCCCGCCCGTCGGCATGCTCGACTTCACCCCGATGGCGGCGCTCTTCATCCTCTACCTCGCGCAAAGCGGCATCAACCGCCTGCTGCTCGGCGGCATCAGCGGCTGACATGAGCGACGCCGCACACTGGCAGGCAGACACCCTCATCCTCGCCGTGAAAATCACCGCCCGCGCCAGCCGCGACCAATACCAGGGCATTCACGACGGCCGCCACAAAATCGCCATCACCACCGCCCCCGAAGATGGCAAAGCCAACGCCCACCTCTGCCGCTGGCTGGCCGGCCAGTTCGGCGTCGCCAAACGCGCGGTGAACGTGCAAAGCGGCGAACGCAGCCCGCTGAAAATCCTCGCCATCACCGCGCCGCAAAAACTCCCCGCCGCCTGGCAACTACCCGCCCGACCCTGAACACATGCAATCCCCCTACACCTACCAAGTCCTCGTCATCGGCGGCGGACACGCCGGCGTCGAAGCCGCCTGCGCCGCCGCCCGCATGGGCGTCCGCACCCTGCTCCTCACCCACAACATCGAAACCATCGGGCAAATGAGCTGCAACCCCGCCATTGGCGGCATCGGCAAAGGCCATCTCGTCAAAGAAATCGACGCATTGGGCGGCATCATGGCACGCGCCGCCGACCGAGCCGGTATCCAGTGGCGCATCCTCAACCGCCGCAAAGGTCCCGCCGTGCGCGCCACCCGCGCCCAGACCGACCGCAACCTCTACAAAAGCGCCGTGCGCGAAATGGTTGAGAACCAGCCCAACCTCGACATCTTCCAGGCGGCTGTTACCGACCTCATCATCGAGAACGGGCGCATATGCGGCGTGCGCACCCAACAACAAATTGACTACCGCGCCGAAACCACCATCCTCACCACCGGCACCTTCCTCGGCGGCAAAATCCATATCGGTCTGAACCACTTCCCCGGTGGCCGTGCCGGCGACCCGCCCGCGAACGAACTCGCTGCCCGCCTGCATGACCTGCCGTTTCACCTCGCGCGCATGAAAACCGGCACTCCGCCGCGCCTTGATGCGCGCACCGTCGATTACAGCCGCATGGAAGTCCAGCCCGGCGATACCCCCGTGCCCGTCTTTTCCTACCTCGGCAGTGCCAGCGAACACCCGCGCCAGGTCAACTGCCACATCACCCGCACCAACGAACGCACCCACGACATCATCCGCGCCTACATCGACCAGGCGCCGATGTACGCCGGTGTCATCAAAGACGCCTACGGCCCGCGCTACTGCCCGTCCATCGAAGACAAAATTATGCGCTTCGCCGATAAAACCAGCCACCAAATCTTCATCGAACCCGAAAGCCTGACCACCGGCGAACTCTACCCGAACGGCGTCTCCACCAGCCTGCCATTTGAGGCGCAAATTGCCTACATCAACAGCATCGCCGGCCTCGAACACGCGCGCATCACCCGCCCCGGCTACGCTATCGAATACGACTTCTTCGACCCGCAAGACCTTGACCACACCCTCGAAAGCCGCCACATCGAAAACCTCTACCTCGCCGGACAAATCAACGGCACCACCGGCTACGAAGAAGCGGGCGCACAAGGCCTGCTCGCCGGCATCAACGCCGCCCTGCGCGTGCAAAACCGCGCCCCCTGGTACCCCGAACGCGAAGAAGCCTACCTCGGCGTCCTTATCGACGACCTCATCACCCAGGGCACGCGCGAACCCTACCGCATGTTCACCAGCCGCGCCGAACACCGCCTGCTCCTGCGCGAAGACAACGCCGATGCCCGCCTCACCCCCACCGGCTACCGCCTCGGCTGCGTGGACGAGCACCGCTACCACCACTATCGCCGCAAAGAAGAAGCCGTTGCCCGCGAACAAGATCGCCTGCGCCACACCCACATCAGTCCGGAACACCTCGCGGGCATCAGCCAGAAAACCAGCGCCGCCGAACTGCTGAAACGCCCCGAATACAGCTACGCCCAGCTCGCCGCCCTGCCCGGTTTCGACGCGCCGCCGCTGGATGACGCCGTCATCGAACAAATCGACATCGCCGCCAAATACGCGGGCTACATCGAACGCCAGCAACACGAAGTCGAAAAACTCAAGAACAACCGCGCCCACAAACTGCCGCGCCCCTGCGACTACCGCGCCATCCACGGCCTCTCGGCAGAAGTCGCGGAAAAACTGGACAAAATCCAGCCGGAAAACCTCGACCAGGCGGCGCGCATCCCCGGCGTTACCCCGGCGGCGCTGTCCATCCTCCTCATCCACCTGAAAAAACACCCGCAGCCTACATAAGGAACCCCCATGGCCATCAACGCGATCAAAGAACTCATCTTCGGCAACAGCGCGCCCGTGCTCCACTGGCAAAAGCTGAAAAGCCGCAACAACAAGCACACCCCCGAACTCTACCGCACCCCCGTGCCGGGCGGCTGGCTCATCAGCCAGAGCGAAACCGGCGGCCTGGTGTACATCCCCGACCCCGATCACGAATGGGACGGCCACTCGCTGAATACGGATAGCTATCTGAACGAAGGGGACGGCACGGAAAACTGACTGCCTGCGGCAGCTTGAAGACGCAGTTGTCCCGCCCGGTGCGGGCAAAAACCGCCCATAAAAAACCGCGTCGGAGCGCGGTTTTTTTCGGGCGAAGGCGGTTATGCCCCAAGAAATACAGTCGTTTCAAACAGAAACGATACGGTGTTGGCTCGCCCCGCCGTACTGTCTTCGGTTCGCCGCCTTGTCTCCTCCCTGTTTGAAACGGCTATAAAGCAATGTGCGCAGGGCGGGCTCCCGCCATCCGTATGGTTTCGGCGGGCGACCGCCCTGCGGCAGGATATTTATTACAGCGCCTCGTCGTCCAGTTCGCCGGTGCGGATGCGTACCACCCGTTCCAGCGTGGTGACAAAAATTTTACCGTCGCCGATTTTGCCGGAGTTCGCGGTGTCGCGAATGGTCTCCACCACCTGTTCGGCGAGGTCGTCGCCAACCGCGATTTCCAGTTTCAGCTTCGGCAGGAAGTCGATGACGTATTCCGCGCCGCGATAGAGTTCGGTGTGTCCCTTCTGCCGCCCGAAGCCCTTGACCTCGGTGACGGTGATGCCCTGCACACCGATGTCGGACAGCGCCTCGCGCACGTCGTCGAGTTTGAACGGCTTGATGATGGCGGTGATCATCTTCATCGGCACACCTCAGTCGAATTGATAAAAATCGGCATCGCCGTCGCTGTACCGGCGCGGGCGGTAGCCCTGCCATTTGTGGAAATGGCGGTCGATGTCCTTGTGCACATCCAGCACCAGCGCAAACATCGCCATGCGCACCGGCACCCCGTTATCCGCCTGACGGAAGATGGCGAGATTCGGCAGCGTATCGAGGTCGGGGGCGAGATCGAACGCGCCCGGGCGGCTGTCGCGCGGCAGCGGGTGCATGATGACGATGTCTTTCGCCGCGTATTGCGTGATGGCGGCGCGGTTGATGCGGAAATCCTCACCGTAGCCTTCCATGTCTTCGCCGCCTTCGATGCGCTCGCGCTGGATGCGGGTGGCATAAACCACGTCCGCGCCGGGCAGGCCGCTGGCGATGCTTTCAAACTCGCGCACATGGTGTCCGGCCGCTTTCAGGCTGTCGAGCAGCGCCTGCGGCGCGGCGAAGGCTTGCGGCGCGACGAAGTGGAAAGTGATGTTGCGGAAGAGGCGCAGCAGGCGGCAGAGCGACTGGATGGTGCGGCCGTGTTTCAGGTCGCCGACGAGGGTGATGGTCATGCCGTCAATGCTTTTGCCGAGGCGGGCAAACTCGCGGTTGATGGTGTAGTAGTCCAAGAGCGCCTGGCTGGGGTGCTCGCCGGTGCCGTCGCCGGCATTGATGACCGGCACCCGCAGCCCTTTGGCGAATTGCGCGACCGAGCCCGTTTCCGGATGGCGCATGACGATGGCGTCGGCATAGCCGCTGATGACGCGGGCAGTGTCGTGCAGCGACTCGCCCTTGGAAATGGAGGAAAAAGTGAAACCGGTGGTATCGCAGACGCGGCCGCCCAGGCGGGAAAACGCGGTGTGGAAGCTGATGCGGGTGCGGGTGCTCGCTTCAAAAAACAGATTCGCCATTACGGCACCTTCGAGCACATTGCAGCGGTACTCGCGGCGGGCGACGGGCTCAAGCGTCTGCGCGACGGCGAGCAGCATTTCGAGGTCGGGGCGGGTGAACTGATCAATCGAGAGGATGTGGCGACCGGCAAAGGACATGGTTTTGGCTCCGTGGGAATTTGCCGCATTATATTCCCGTCATGTTTCAACACACAGAACAACATAATAAAGCGTTGCCCTATATGTTGCCCTGAAATGGAAGAGGTCTTGCCTCTCCCCTTTAAACCTTCTGCCATAAATGACAGGATTTCGACTAAAAAGGAAATTCTGATGAACATCCGGAGAGAATGAATGATCGCCCTGATACAGCGCGTGCGCGAGGCATCCGTAACGGTGGACGGCGCGGGCGTTGCCGCCATCGGCCCCGGCCTGCTGGCTCTCATCGGCATTGAGAAAGCCGACACCGCCGCCCACGCCGCCCGCCTGCAACAAAAACTGCTCAACTACCGCGTCTTCCCCGACGCCGACGGCAAAATGAACCTGAACGTGATGGAGGCGGCGGGCGAAGTGCTGCTCGTCTCGCAATTCACCCTCGCCGCCAACACCACGAAAGGCAACCGCCCCGGCTTCGACCCGGCAATGCCGCCTGAGGCGGCAGAGACCATGTTTGCCCGCTTCTGCGCCGATGTGCAGCGGGCATACCCGCGCGTACAAAGCGGCATCTTCGGCGCGCACATGCAGGTGGCGCTGATCAACGACGGCCCGGTCACGTTCTGGTTGCAAGTGTAAAAAGCGGCAAAACCAAGGCCTGCTGACGAGTAATATCCAATCCATATCAAATGGTTATGGAAGAAAGATTGATACTGACCGATGCCAATGGGCAAAAATGGAGCCCCTGTGCACAGGGAAAGTCGGTGCTCGCGGGCCAACCGCCGATAACCGCATGTTTATCAAAACCGTGCTGTGGATGATGCCCGCACCGGCAGCCCGTGGCGGGATTTGCCCCAAGAATCTGGCAAATGGCACAGCGTGTTGCAGCGCTACCGCCGCCGGATTGATCCTTTTCCGCCAGCATCTATCCGGCGCGGCCATTATCGCCTAGCAGTGATGCCAACGGACCCTGCGGCGGCCAGAGCGCCGTCGCCATCGGCCTCTCCACCGTCAGCAAAAACGGACGCGCCGAAGCCGTGCGCGATTACCTCGTGCGCGGCGGCATTGCCGCCGGCCGCATCCGCACCGCCGGCCTCGGCAGCGCGCACCCGCTCAGTGCCTGCCGCGACGACCTGCCGCGCGCAGAACTGATCCCCTGCCTGCAACCCGACCGCCGCGTGGAAATCGGCGTGGGCGCGGGTGAATAAGCCGTATGCCGCGCCCGGGCAAAACAGCGTAGGATAAACACGACCCCCCAACCACAGAGAACAGCCATGAACAGCAAACAAACCTTCCTCGCCGCCGTCCTCGCCCTTGCCCTCGGCGGCTGCGGCATCAGCCACGGCGACCGCATGAATTACGCCAACGTCAACGCCATCCAGCGCAACGTGACGACCGAAGCGCAAATCCGCGCCATGTTCGGCGAGCCCGTATCCGTGCAAATCAACCAGAAGGCGGGCATCAAGAAGCTGGTTTATGCCTACCGCAATGACGACAGCATCAAGAAAGGTGCGGCGGGCATCGGCGGCGCCATCCTCGGCGGCGTGCTGGGGCACCAGATCGGCGGCGGCAGCGGCCAGGCGATTGCCACCTCGGTCGGCGCGGCCGCAGGCGGCCTCCTCGGCGACAACGCCGTAACCGCCCGCCGGGAATCGCAAATGCTGGAAGTGGAAATCTCGCTCGCGACAGGCCGCGTCAGCGACTACAACTACACCGAAGAAAAAGGCCGCACGCAAAGCTGGGGCATCAGCGGCGGCGTCGCGCCCTTGTAATACCGGGGCCAAAGGGTGGCTTCAGCCCGCCGGAACCGGCTTGCAAACATCGTGTTGTTTCCCGGAATTGGCATAAAAGATCCTCCCCAGGCGGGAGGATTTTTAATAGTTAAACATCTAAAAAATCGTAACGGCGTTGCGTTGCCTTGCCGTACTACTTGTACTGTCTGCGGCGACGCGCCTTGTTACGCTTTTTTATCTATTCAACTATATAGTTGACCCTCTCGTACGCGACCCAAAAACCGCCCGGCAATCGCGCCGCCTGACGAAGCCTCGTCATGCGCCGCCCGGCGGGCAGCAAATTTTGTCATGCACGAAACCCTTCAACCATACCGACAGCAAGGAGTCATCATGGATCCCATCCGGCAAGCCTTCGGGCAACTCATCGCCGCCCACGACGGCGCACTGCGCCAACAGCTGCAACACGCCGCCACCGCCTGCGCACGGCAGGACTACGCGCCCGCCCACGCCCTGCTCGCGCCGCTGGCCGCAGCGGGCGAGGCCGGGGCGCAATTCATCCTCGGTGCTTTTTATCTCTGCGCGCACGGCGTGGTGCAGGACACGGACAAAGCCGCCGCTTACTGGCAGCAGGCGGCGGCACAGGGCATGGCGGCGGCGCAAACGGCGCTCGCCGCGCTGCATGCCGCGCAGGGGCGGCCGGAAGAGGCGCGCACGCGCTTCGCCCAGGCGGCGGCGCAGGGCGGTACATACGCGGCGGCGGCGCAGCAGATGCTCGGCACCCATCCTGCCGCAGCGGTGCGGCGCGCCATCTGCCTCTTGCAGGAAGGGGACGCGGACGGTGCCCGGCGCAAGCTGGAAGGGCTGGCGCGCGAGGGCAACGGCGAGGCCGTCCGCTATCTTGCCGTCATGTTCCAGCGCGGCATCGGCGTGGCGCAAAGCCATGTGATTGCCCGCGAATGGTGGGAGGTCGCGCTGGCGCTGGGGCGTGATGCCGTTGCCCTGTACGCGCTGGGCGAGCTGTATTGCAACGGCGACGGCGTCGGGCGTGACTACGAACAGGCCCGCCGTTATTGGGAAGAAGCCGCCGCCCTGGGCAGCGCCGACGCGCAGCGCGGTCTGGGCATCCTCTACCGCGACGGGTACGGCGTGGCGCAGGATGCCGCCCGGGCGCGGGCATGGCTGGAACAGGCGGCGGCGCAGGGGCTGGCGGCGGCGCAATACGAACTCGGCGCGCTGTGTCAGGCGGGGCTGGGTGGCGCGGAAGACAGCGCCGCCGCGCGGCACTGGTGGGAACGGGCGGCGTTGCAGGGCAATGCCGAAGCGCAATGCGCGCTCGGCACCCTGTTCATGCGGCAGCAGGCATTTGTCCGGGCGCGCGCATGGTTGCAGCAGGCGGCGGCACAGGGCGATGCCCACGGGCAATATCTGCTGGGGCTCAGCTATATCTTTGCCGATGACGCCGCCGCACACCTCGACGACATCCACACCCTGTGGCACCGTGCCGCCGCGCAGGGGCACGAAGGCGCGCAGAAAGCGTTGCAGCGGCTGCACGGCGGATAAAGCGGGGGCAATCAGCCCGCTTCCGGCGGTGTGGCGGTTTTCGGGGTAATCGGCGTTTGCGGCGCTTCGGCACCGGCGCAGTCGGCGGCGTCGATGTCGTATTGCATGATGGGGTTGCCGTGTTCGTCCTGGTAATCAAGCCGGATGCTGCGGATTTTTTTCTTCGCCCACAGGGTCGCGAGCGGTTCTTGTGCGCAGAGGTAGGGCAGGCTGCCTTTGTGGTAGGCGGTTTGCAGCGCCGCCATGTCGTGTCCCGCCTTGAAGGCGGCGGCGTCTTCCACGCCCTTGATGACGGCGGTGAAGGTGAAGGTGTTGTCGCTGAGGCGGACGCTGCGGAAGCTGCTGTCGGCGATGTCGTAGGGCAGGAGGCTTTCGAGGTACGGCAGGGCTTCGGCGGCAGTTTTGAAGGTGGGCGGGGCAGCGGGCGCAGTGTCGGTTTTGTTGTCGCCGGCAGCGGCGTTTTCTGCTTTGGAGGCGGGTTTATCGCTTGTGGCAGCGGCATTTTCTGCTTTGGCGGCGGGTTTGTCGCTTGCGGTAGCGGCGTTTTCCACTTTGGCGGCAGGTGTGTCGCTTGCGGCAGCGGTATTCTCCGCTTTAGTGGCAGGTTTGTCGCTTGCGGCAGCGGTATTCTCCGCTTTGGTGGCGGGCGTGTTGTCCGCTTTGGGTGTCGTGGGTTGGTCGCAGGCGGTGAGGAGGCAGGCGAAGGCGGTGAGAAGCAGGCAGGTGTTTTTCATGGAGTTTCCAGGCGGGGTAGGGCAGGGCGATGGGCCGCCCTGCGGTTGGTGATTTAGGCGGTAAGGCGTTTTTTGAAGAGGCCGAGGCAGATGGTGCTGATGGCGGTGCCGGCGAGGATGGCGACGGCGTAGGGCAGGACGTGATCAACCGCGTTCGGGATGAAAAGGACGAACACGCCGCCGTGCGGGGCGTGCAGGCCGCAGCCGAAGGCGACACTGAGCGCGCCCGTGACCGCCGAGCCGATGACCAGCGCGGGGATGACGCGCAGCGGGTCTTTCGCGGCAAAGGGGATCGCGCCTTCGGTGATGAAGGACAGGCCAAGGATGCCGGCGGCTTTGCCGGCTTCGCGTTCTTCGACGGTGAAGCGGTTTTTGCAAAGTAGCGTCGCGCAGCAGATGGCGAGCGGCGGGGTCATGCCCGCTGCCATCGTCGCCGCCATCGGGAAGAAGATGTTGCTGCCGATGAGGGCGGTGGAGACGGTGTAGGCGGCTTTGTTCACCGGGCCGCCCATGTCGAGCGCCATCATGCCGCCGAGCAGGCCACCGAGGAGGAAGGCGGCGAAGCCTTTGGCATCCTGCTGGGTTTTCAGCCAGGCGGTGAGCGCTTCCATCAGGCTGCCAACGGGTTTGCCGATGACGTAATACATCAGCAGGGCGACCACGGCGGTGCCGAGGAGCGGCAGGATGATCATCGGTTTCAGGCTTTCCAGTTCGCGCGGCAGTTTGATGATTTTCGCAAGGAAGGCGATGAGGTAGCCGGCCATGAAGCCCGCCAGTATCGCGCCCAAGAAGCCGGCGCCAATCTGGTTGGCAATCAGCGCACCGACCATACCCGGTGCAATGCCGGGGCGCCCGGCGATGGAATAGGCGATGTAGCCGCCGAGCACGGGGATGAAGAGCTCGAACGCCGCCTTGCCCGCCCAGAAGAGGTTGGCGGCGAAGGTGCCTTTGTAAGCGTCTTCGTAGATGAAGATGCCTTTTTCGCCGAACTGGAAGGAGGCGAAGGCGAAGCCGAGGGCGATGAGCAGACCGCCCGCAACGACGAAGGGCAGCATATAGGAGACGCCGGTCATCAGGTGTTTGTACACACCGCTGCGTTCGGGCTTCGCTTCGCCTACGCTGGCGGCAGTGGATTCGGCGGCGAAAACGGGGGCCTCACGGAGCGCGGTGTTGATGACTTTGGCGGCGTCGGCGATGGCGGCTTTGGTGCTGGTGCGGTAGAGGCGTTTGCCGGCGAAGCGGGCGGGATTGACATTGGTATCGGCGGCGATGATGACGACATCGGCGCGGGCAATATCCTCCGCCGTGAGCACGTTTGCCGCGCCGACGCTGCCCTGCGTTTCGATTTTGACGGCGTGGCCGAGGGCGCGCGCGCCTGCTTCCAGCGCTTCCTGCGCCATATAAGTGTGGGCGACGCCGGTCGGGCAGGAAGTAACGCCGATGATGAATGTGCCGCTCGCGGGCGCGGCAGCGGCGGGGGCGGCGTCTGATGCGACGGCAGACAGCGTTGCGCGGATGTCGTCGGGATCGGTGGTTTTGGCGAGCCGCGCCGCGACGTCTTCGTCGCCGACGACGGTGCTGAGGCGTTTCAGTACGCCGAGGTGTTCGTTGTCGCCGGCGGCGATGCCGACGACGAGATAGGCGGGTTCGCCGTCTTCCCAATCGACGCCGCCCGGCACTTGCAGCACGGCGATGGCGGTTTCCTTGATGAGATCGCGGCTTTGCGGTGTGCCGTGCGGGATGGCGACGCCGTTGCCGAGATAAGTGTTTTCCTGCGCCTCGCGCGCGAGCATGCCCTCCACATAGGCGGGCTCGACTTTGCCGTTCGCGGCAAGCAGCGCCGCGACCTGGCGGATGGCGTCCGTTTTGTCTTTCGGCGTGGCACCGAGACGGATGAGGGCGTTGGTTAATTGCATGGGAGCTCCTGTGGTAGGGATGGATGCTGCCGCGCGCGGCGGCTTGTTTATTATGCAAATTTTTTGCGCGGGCGGCGGCGAAAAAACCGCCCCGCCCCTTTCCCGCAGACAAAAACAGGCGGCAACAAAAAAACACCACTGCCTGCGGGCAGGCGCGCCAGGCCGACAACCACGTGGTTTTGCCCGCTTGCACAAACCCTTGATTGCAAAAAAAAAGAAAAAAATAAAATGTTTGCCGGAATCCACACACCCGCGAGGTAAACACCATGCAAAAAACCGCACTCAACCTGGCCGCCCTCATCAGCGCCGCCCTGCTCACCGCCTGCGGCGGCAGCTCGGACGAAGCCGCCGCCAACGCTCTCGTCCCTACACAAGCCGACACTAACGTCCTTGTCCCTGCGCCCGTACCGCCCGACGCTGCCGAAACCGCTGCCTTTAATGCCGACAAGCAGAAGAGAGAAAGGATCTATCAGGTTGGCAATACCCCGTTTACTCCTTACAGCATCAGCGTCAATGGTCACACCATCTACAGCCAGACCGGCAGCCGCAGCAATCCAATAGGGGTAATTGACTTCCGCAGCCTGCCGCCCGGCTTCGCTACCTACAACGGCACCTATACCGAAGATTCAGGCAGCGCGACGGTCAAGGTGCGCAGCTATCAGGGCTTCCGCAGCGGTATCCTGCTTACTTATAACGACGGTAACGAATTCGTAAACGTTTCATCCTACGGCGTAGATACCCCATCCGTTGGCATTCCTGCAGCGGGCAAGGCAACATACACCGGCACCGCTTTCGACCATAACGAACGCGGCAGCCTCACCTATAACGTCAATTTTGCTGCAAAAACCGGACAAGGGCGCATTGACGGTCTCAACAAATACGGCAGTATCACCCTAGCCGAGGGCGAATTTACCCAAAACAGACAATCGAATGGCGGCACCACCAACGGGATTGTCGGCAAGGCATCCGCCGCTGCCGGCGACCGCTTTGACTATGGCGTGATATTTTTCGGCAACCACGCCGAAGAAATCACCGGATACGCCGTGAATGAATACAAAGGCATCGGCCTGCACGGCACACGTGGCGCGATTACCGAATAACCCGCCGCCGCTATCAACAACCAACAAAACCCGCCCCGCGCGGGCTTTCTTGCGCAAGGCCGGACACAAACCGCCAAACGGCACCAAAACGCGGCGCAGGATGGAACGTTGCGGGCAACGTCTCTACAGATAGAACTACAATTAATTGGAATCATAATGACACGCAAGAAGTATATACATGGGGTCAAAAACTTGCTGCCAGATGGATAAGTGATTATCAAAAATTCCAAAAAAATAATAAAAAAGAGCGGATAAAACTTCAGATTCACAATTTGCCTCAAGAATTGAAAGTAACACAGAGTGAACAAGAAGCTATATCTGAGATAGTATGCAGTATGAGTCCTAAAATTCAGAATGATACACAACTGCAAGAAGAGGTCATTCACAAACTGACATCTGCTTGGATTCATGCACCAAGTCAAGTAATAATCAAGTCATTATGGGAAAGAGTAAAAAACACAGATGATGAGAATGAATTTTTAAGAATTATAGATGAAATAAACAAATATTTAGTTCCTGAATCAATGTCGCTATCTGTTATTGTTGCCAAACGGATTTTTGCTCTAACAAAATTAGAAGAATTAGCTAAAACAGGAACTGAGCCACAGTTACAAAATCTTCTTGAACAGTTCCCTTGGATTCTTGGATCTGACAAAGGTAAGGTATTTGCTAATCAACAAATGAAAACTATTGTCAGAAAGGCAGCACTAGATGATGAACTACAGGCGCATGGTTTAACCAAAGAACATCTCAAAGAGTACCACCCTGATTCTGACACACGACCTGATTTTACAATATTTTCGGATACAAATAATAAAACTATTATTATTATAGAATTAAAAAGCCCTCTTGTTGAGTTAGAAAGAACGCATTACAACCAACTAATTACTTATAAAGGGTGGTTCCAAGATTATTACCCAGATGCAGATGTTTGTTGTTATTTAATTGGAAAAAATGCAAAAGAATGGCAAATGAAGAATACAGACAAGCAAATTAATATCCTTTCTTGGCAGGATATTTGTATTCGGTCTCGAAAAGATTATATAGAGCTACTCTCATCTATGCTATATGGGGTATCTGAATTTTATGATGATGTAAGAATTCAAAAAGCAATAGAATTTGGGGGACCTGAGTCTTTAGAGTTACTGAAAAGAATGTCTGACTCGAAACCAGAATTAAAGGAATTATTCGAAAGAATAGAAAGAAAATCAAAAAAGGATTCTAAAAATGCTTAGTGCAATTGATTTATTTGCAGGTGGAGGCGGATTATCTGAAGGCTTAAAACAGGCAGGTTTCAAAATATGTTCTGCCATAGAAAATAATGCACATGCTGCGGAAACATTTCGAGCAAATCATAAAAATACTTATGTTTTTGAAAGTGATATTAGACATATATCCGCTACAGAGTTATTAAAAAGAAGTAATCTCTCAAAGGGAGAATTAGATCTTTTAGTAGGGTGTCCTCCTTGCCAAGGTTTTTCTGCATTAACACATAAATATAAACGAACAGATGAGCGTAATAGTTTGATTTCTGAAGTAAGTAGGCTTATTGCAGATATTTGCCCTAAAGCAATTATGATAGAAAATGTTCCGGGATTAATGCATAAAGGCAAGCCATATTTGGAAAAATTTATTTTTGACATTAAAAAACTTGGGTATGTTGTGAATTTTGATGTTTTACAAGTCGCTGACTATGGTGTACCTCAAGATAGGAAACGTTTTGTGTTACTTGCGGGGCGAGGATTCGAAATTAAGATACCTCAAGCGACACATTCTCGTTTGGGAATAAATGGCAAAAAACCATGGAATACCGTTAAGAGTGCTTTAGAAAATTTAGCACCACCTATTTCACTCAAACACACACATGAGTGTGGAGGGCCTCAACGATTCAATTGGAATGTTATTAGAGATTTGGCTGATATAAACTTAGAGCGCTTAAAGTATCTGAAGCCTGGAGGTTCCCAATTTGATATTCCCGATGAATTAAGACCAAAATGTCACAAAGGAAATAAAGGGTTTTCTAATGTGTATGGTAGAATGGACTTTGATACGGTGTCTCCTACTATTACAGGTGGTTGTACTGTTTTGAGTAAAGGAAGATTTGGACACCCCGTTGAATTAAGAACTATTTCTGTCAGAGAAGCGGCTAGATTGCAAACATTTCCTGATTCTTTTCAATTTGCTTCCGATTCGATAGATCAGGTATGCAAAATTATAGGAAATGCTTTGCCTTGTGAATTTGCAAGGGTTATGAGTGAGGCTTGTAAGGCTGTTTGACTTGTATGCATGTCGCTGTTGTCGATCAGTTCGCCGAAAACCCACAGCCGGGCAGCAGCATCGGCAGCCTCCGGGGCAATGTATTGGTCGCTAGCGAGCCGACAGGTGATGATTGGCCGACCGGCGGAGGCGCGGCTGACAAATTCGGTATCCAGCATGGTCAGACTGAAGAGACCCAAGCGACCGAGCGCCCGGACACGCTCGAAGCGCTGCACTTCGAGAAAGCGCTGTCCGCCATGCTCAAGGATGACCGTTTGCGCGGCATAGATGCCGCTATGACGAGCTCATCTGCGGCAGCGGGATTTCCTCCAGTCGTTGAGTGCGGAAGAAATCCAACGGTTTTGGACGGAATTCCGGGTGGGCTTACTGCCCGTCGGCGACCAGTGGCTTTGCACCTGCATGATGATGCAGATCGGCAGCACCTCCTGGCGCGTGGCGACAGCGAAGAACGCGCGGTGTCCAAAGCGCGGTTCACGTTGGGGCAGTTAGGACTCAAGCATCGCCGCCTGGTGCAGCGTTTATTGGCAGCCCGGGCCTCCCGGGCTGAAATCCTGCAACAGTTGATGCAACGATCCTGACCTGACTGACACCCAACCGGGAGTTGATATAAGCCAAACCCTCATCCCCGGAGGCAACGCCGCCCTCAACAGCCACAACATCGTCATCCGCGTACGCAGCGGGGCGGACATTGATGTGGCCGCCTACCGCCTTGCCGGTAACGGCAAGGTACGTGGCGACAGTGACATGATCTTCTACGGCCAGACGCAGTGCGATGACGACAGTGTGTCCTACAGCGGCCACGAGCGCGAATCGACGCTGGCCGTCAACCTGGCGGCACAACCGGCGGTGATCGAGCGCATCGCTATTGCCTTCTCGGCGGCGCTGCCGTTGGCGCAGCTCGGCAGCTTGACGCTCTCGGTCAAGGCCGACGGACAAACCCAACTGCAATGTCCGGTCGACGGTAGTGGCCGCCGCGAAACCGCGCCGATCCTTGGCGAGTGCTACCGCCGCAACGGGGTGTGGAAATTCCGCTTTGTCGGCCAGGGTTTCAACGGTGGCCTCAAACCGCTGTCCGAACACTACGGCGTGGAGATTGCCGATGATGCCGCCGTAGCGCCGGCATTCAGCGAGGATGGAACCGCTGAGGTTGCGGGTGATGAGGGGGAGGTAGGATTTCATGCAGGCATGATAGCTTAGGTCGTTCGGCATTATAGGACACGTCTGTTTGTATGTGCATTGCACATACAAGAAGATTGGATTACAATCTTCCCAAGTTAAGTTCATCCCGAAGAACGTTTAACCTGGAAGGAATCGAAGAGAATACTTTTGGTGCGCCTTTCTTTATGTAGTCTTTTGTAGTCTTTTGTTTTAATGAGGTCTGATAGATGTCCAGCAATATAACAATGCGTATTGATGTTAATGCATTACAGCGTATTGACCAGGCTGCTCGCATGAGTGGGAAAAACCGGACGCAATTCATCCTGGAAGAAGCCCTGCGCAAGGCAGATGAGCTTCTTCCGGATTTTGATGCCGTCCATTATGAGCTGTCATCTGTTGACTACCAAGCCGTATTAACCATTTTGGAAGAGACTCCGGATGAGAATAAAAGAAATAAATTATTGGAACCGAAGGGGCTACCTTGGAATAAGAGTTGAACCTGCCCTGAGAGACAGAAAAAAATCAAGGGGGATACAATGATATTGTTTGCCCCCCAACCATTGCAGGAACAGCATCACCACGAGAATTTTGATTGTGGTAACGAAAAAATGAATCTCTGGTTGCAGCACTATGCCCTGAGAAACCAAACTTGCGGTGCCAGCAGGGTTTTTGTCTGCGTGGATGAAATGCAGCACATCCAGGGATATTACGCACTGGCGGCTGCGGAGATTCTGCATAAAGACACGCCCGGAAATCTCAAGCGCAATATGCCTAATCCGATTCCGGCTGTCGTCCTGGGTCGTTTGGCTGTCAATTTGACAGCTACCCGGCAAGGGCTTGGACGCGGGCTGTTACGTGATGCGTTTCTGCGGGCACAGCAGGCGGCCGAACACATCGGGATTCGTGCCATGGTAGTGCATGCCATTAATGACGAAGCGAAGGCTTTCTACATGCAATACGGTTTCCGGGAAAGCCCGATACATCCCCTGACACTGATTACCCCATTGTCTGCATGACAGCACTCACGCGTCTGTCATGTCATCAGGATCTTCCTCTTCTTCGTCATCGACGAAGACGTAGGTCTGTTGTGCATCGTCCCAGCGGTAATCACCATCACCGCCTCATAGCGAAAATTGGTAATCAGAAGCCCTTCTGCAAACATTTCTGATCCCACTCGGCCGCTGTTACGTATCGTGTACTGCCCGGTGTCTCGCCCAGAAATTCTTCGGCAAAATCAAGCACGGGCTTTGCCCCTGGATAATGGCTGGACAAGGTTTCTATGAAGGTGAACCGTTAGACCCACACCGTCTTGAAGATGTAATTACACTCCGCGTGGTCCAGAGGGAAATATTCAAGTTTGGACGGCTTCCCCAGTTACTCAAACACCAGCTGTACCAGTCAATAGGCCCTTGAGCTTGTGGCAGAGATAGAAACGCACGGCGACGCTACCCAATCTTCCTACCGATATCTCAAGTGAAGGATGCTACTGTTTCAAGTGCGGTATCGGAAAATTCCCCTCACAGTGCAAGAAACTTCTCATGTATCTCAAGCAGTACAGTCGTCGGCACGTATGAAATTTGCCAAGGTTGCAACGAGAAAGATCTGTCAGTGCTTGATCCTTTGCAATGCGGAGAGTCGCCAAGAAGGTGCAACCTTCGGTAACCCGAAGCGCTGTCCGCCAAACGACCGTTTGCCGGACAAGGCAAATGTGTCCGGTAAATGCGCCTTTACGACGTTTGTCGGACACATTAGAATAACGGACAGTTGACGGACAAAAGGAGGATGGTTGTGAGCACGATGATCGGGTATGCACGAGTCTCAACTGCTGATCAGAATTTACATCTGCAAGAAGATGCCCTGAAGAAGGCGGGGTGTTACCGCATTTTTTCCGATGTGGTGAGTGGTGCAAAAGACAAACGGCCGGGGCTGGATGACGCACTCGCCTTCCTGCGAGAAGGCGACACCCTCGTGGTATGGAAGATAGACCGACTCGGTCGCTCCACCGCGCATCTGATTCAGATCATCGAAGATTTACGCCAACGAGGCATAGCCTTCCATTCGCTCACAGACGCCAACTTCGACACCCGCACTTCTGAAGGTAAGCTGATTTTCCACATTTTTGCGATATTGGCCGACTATGAACGCAGCAGAATCCGGGAACGCACCATCGCCGGATTGGCTGCAGCCAAGGCAAGAGGACGCAAGGGTGGCAGACAGCCGGTCATGACGCTGGCAAAACTGGAAAAGGCGAAGCAGCTGATGGCGAAGGGGTTGAAAGTCAGGGAAGCCGCCGCCGCAATCAAAGTCGGTAAAACCGCTTTATATGAGGCACTGCGAAAGGAAGAAAAAACACTTGACAAATTGGCGCAGACCACTTGATTTCCCTATCGCTAGCAGTCGTTAATCATTCCAAAATATTCAGAAAAAAAGCGCCCGTAGGCGCTTTTTTTGTTGCTCAGTCATCGTCATAGACGTAGTGGTGTAGCGCTCCATCCCAGCGGTAATCTTCCTCACCGCCCCACAACGCAAAAGCAATCTCATAGGCTTCGCGGCTGCCGTCAAGCACCCAGCCGGCATCAAACCACTTGCCATTTTTGATGGAATAGCGTCCAGCGTTAATACCGATGTCTTCATCGGCGTAGCTGACTTCAAGTACCAGCTGCGGATGTTGCCGTGACAGCGCCTCGATAATGGGACCAGGATGTGTCCAGGCCGTTTCGAAGGTACAGCTGGCATCACTTCCCAGACGAAATTGATGACTGTTCCATTTCGTACCCCAGTGTCCACGCACCAGTCGTACCAGGTCGCGTAACCGTAGAGGCTGCGGCAGAGGTGATAGCGGCGTGCCAGGGGCAGCCACTTGGCAAGCAGCATGGGTTGGCAAATGTTGTAAGTATTGCCGTAGTCGTCTTGCCCAAATCGTAGGAAACTGGGTGGGGCATTCTCCGGCTGGATGATGTCCCGAAAGGTCAGACCGTCGAAAATCAGCCTTTCGTAATGGCCGCTGTTCGAGCCGCTCTCGGTTTTTTCCAGTGCCAGCGGCATCGGGATGATGCGGTTAAAATCACGCAGTTTGCCCAGGACTTCGAGGTTGTCGCAGCGGACAGAATTGGCTACCCAATTTGGCATAAATAACTCCTTTGTTTGCATGAAAAAAAGGAGCAATCCCCCAACGGGGGACTGCCCCGTCAGGGAATGGGTCTTGTGACCCGGTGGTGGCGTTACCGCCAATGAGGGCCTTGCGGCCGGTGGGTTAGGCGCGACCGAGCAGCTGCTTCGCCAGCGCTTCGGTGATCGAGCTCTCGCTGCTTTCGTCTTCGATGAAGGCGTCGAGACCGGTTTCTGGCATCACCCCCATGGTGGAGAGTGCTGTCTTGATTTTGCGTGCCATCAGTTCCATGCACTGCACTTGGGCACTGCCGGCATAGCAGGCGTAATAGACCTTGACTGTCTCTTGCTGGCCGATGCGCCAGCTGCGGCGCGAAGCCTGGGCGACGGTGTAGACGTTGTAGCCTATTTGGGCGAAGTAGAGGGTCGGGAAAGCGAGCAGGTCGAGCCCGGTTTTCACCAGCTCAGGATTGGTGATGAGCACGTCAATGCCACGTTCGACCTGTTCATTGATCCAGTCTTCGCGGGCATCGCTGCCAACGGTGGAGCGCAGCACCGCCACACTCAACCCATGGGCCTGCAACAGGTTGCGCAGCCGGGTTGAGGTGTCATGGCCGCCGGTGTAAGTGGTATAGACGATGACTTTACGTCCCGCCGCTTTTTCAGCAAGGCAGACGTCAATGACATCGGCTTCCTTCGGCGTCGCCTCATCCGCTGCAAACAGGGCATCGACCTTGGCCAACACGTCATGCCGGTCACGCGGGTGCGTCACGGTCTCAGCCCGGAAACAGGTTTCCGGCCAGCGCAGCAAGGCATTGATGACGACACCGGTCAAGGTAAAGTCGCGCCGGACGATGGCCGCACGCAGTGCCTGTTGCAGTTGCAGGGTGAGGATGCGGTTCGCTTCCGCCATCGCTGGCGGCATGTCGACAAGGCGTGTCTCTTCATGGAAGTCCGGCAAGATGCCGTCCCCCAGGTCGCTGAGGCGCATGAACACGGTGTACGGCAGCACAAAGCGGGCGATACCGAGTGGCGAAAACCCCGGTGCCTTGCGGGTCGAGCTTGTTGCCTTTTTCGCGCGCGAGGTCCGAAAATCGCCGTCATCGCTTCGGAGATTGATGATGTCGATGAGGCAACCATAGTCGCGCATGAAGCGGGTTTCTGCCTTGCCGAAGCTGTTGTTGGCATCGGCGGCAAAGCCCAGTCTGGCCATGACGCCCGGCATCGCCCGGAACAGGAGGTGAAACAGGTCGGAAGCGTAGCCACCCATTAAGGTGCCGGTGAGACACAGTACTTTTTCTGCCTGGTTGCAGAGTACGGCCATTGCCTGCCCTTGGGCAGAGCCCGCGTTTTTGTACTCGTGGGCTTCATCAACCAGCACCAGCGAAAAGGCCAGGCGTGGGAAATAGCGTTTGATGAACTCGGACGGCTGGTAACTGACGCTGCGCAGGGCGAACTCCTGCCGTCCCAGCGCTTTTTCCAGGCGTCCGGCTTGATGATCGCTGAAGAAGAAGCCGCCCTCAGCGGTTTGCAGGTTGACGAAGTCGTAGATGTTGTCATCGATGATCCGTTCCAGCATCGCCGCACCGTAGGTCGCGAGCAGTTTATCAACGGTGGCATGACCGATACCCGGCAAGCCCAGGCAGAATTTACGCACCCGCGTGTCGCAGGGCGTTTCGCCATCGTCTTGATGGCGCATCGTCCATAAGGCTGCACCGCATTGTTTGCAGTGCTCGCGCCGTTCTTTGCCCCAGTGCGGGTGGGTTTCCACACGCAGCGGGGTTTGCTCTTCATCATCGTAGCGGTATGCGCCACAGTGCGGACAGGCAATGGCGGTATAACTGCCGGTCTCGCGTTTGCCGTCATGGTTTTCAACCACAAAGCGATAAGGACGCGCCCAATAGGCGGGACGCCAGTGGAAACCCATGCGCATCCGTACCCGGCCGATGACCAGGTAATGCGGTCGCGCGCTTTGGCGGGCATCACCCAGTTGCTGTCGGAAATGGCGCAGGGCGCGGATGGCGTTGCTGCCATTGATGACAGTAACCACGGCATCCGGAATGGTGTCGAGGATTTCGCGTCGCCACTTGTACACCAAATGCGGCGGCGAAATGACCAGTACGGGTTTGTGCGAGTAACCACGTTGCATCAGCGCGGAGACGCAGATGCCCATCATCGTCTTGCCGGTGCCCATCTCGCCGTTCAGAAAGATGGCCGGCAGATTGTGTTTGACCAGCCCGGCATAGCAGGCAAGGATGCGATGGCGCTGCGCGGCAAAGGGTTGGCGTTTCAGGCCGTCGAGAACCGCGTCCTGCCAGGCAGCGTGTGTGCCGTCGTAGAGGACCGGTGTCTGTTTGCTGATCTGCTCAAGTAACGGCTCGCGGAAGTCGGTAAGGAACTGCGCCAGGGGCATGACCGGCTCATCATCCGGGGCTGTTTCATCCTCGTCTGACAGCATAACCTCGGTGACAATATCATCCCTTAGGGGGATTTCGTCTGCCGGTGGTGACTCACCTTGCGGTGCGCCTTCCCAGGTCAGGACAACGCGCTGTGCGGCAAGGGCCTGTTTGGCATACTCGAACAGCGGCGCGACGGCTTTGAAGCCACGGTCGCTTACCAAGGGAATGCCGAATGAGCTAGTGGCGTCAACAATCTCGTTCAGGTCAACATAACCCAGCTCAGGGAATCCCATGCCTAGGTCGCATAGGCCGAAGGCGATGTTGTCGGCGTCAATTTCTGATAAGAGCCAATGATGGCCATGGCTGGGAATAGCCAGGTGGACGACCGGCCAAGGATCATCTTTGTGGGGACTGGCGTGATTGGCGCGCAGTACGGCCAGTTGTGCCGGGGTAAAGTATTCGTTGGAGGAAAAATGATCGGACATTGGTGTTCTCCTTGCTCGAAATGAAAAAGGGGAACACCACCGCAGGGGAAGTGTTCCCCTGTGGGATGGATGCGCGCCGCAAGGTGCGACGCAGAAGAGGCACCGGAAGGTGCAATGGATCAGATGGCGACCAGTTCTTGCAACAACATGCTCATTGTCTCGACCGCCGTTTGGTCCGCCTTTTCGACGAACTCAATGTTACGTTCACGGTAATCCAATGATTTGAGTTGAATGGAAATGGCCACACCACGGATGATGTCGCCATCGATGGCCACCTCGGCATTGTTGCCGCGAATGGTGGAGGTTATCGGGCATACCAGCACGAAGCCGGTCTGTCGTGACAACAGCTGGTCGCTGACCACCAACGCCGGGCGGCGTTTCTGAATCTCGCGGCCCATGGCCGGGTCAAAATCGATGTAGATGATGTCGCCTCGGGCGGGGATGTAGCGGCTCATAGCAACTCCTTCCCGACGGGGCGCATGTCCATCCACTCGCGATCTTCCTCGGTCTGGAAGGTCTCGGGTGTGACGCCTTCAAGAATCTCTTCCAGCGTCAGACGTTTGACCTTGGTCTTGGACGGACTCAGGATGATGGTGTCGTCTTGCAGGGCAACATCGAAACGATCGCCGATGCCGACTCCCAGCTGTTCCAGCAGGGCTTTCGGCAGGGATACGATGTTGGCATTGCCACTTTTACGGATGGTGATGGTGGGCATGGTAATCTCCGGTTTGGTTTTACCGAAGTATAACCCATGATGAATGTAGAGGTGCATGGTGTTCTCCTTGGTTCATGGATGAAGAGGGGAACACCACCACAGGGGAAGTGTTCCCCTGTGGGTTGGTGAGGTGCAGCGAGGGCTGCGAAGATGTACCCGATGGCTCAGGTACGGAAAGGATGGGACATTAAGCCGGACGGGAAGAATCTTCCGCCTTGCTTTTGTCTTTTTCCTCCTGGATACGTTGGCGATTGGCCTCCATTGCAGCCAGGCCAATGACGATCATGATGGCTGAAGCCACATATAGCATGATTACACCGGACGTCATAATTTATCCTCCGATAGGATTTGATAGGCAATATACCACATGCCAAAAGCAGTGATTAAGCCGAACAATGCGGTGAATCCACGCCCCTGGAAAGTGAGCTGAACCAAAATAACGGCCGCCAGGGTGTTTAACATGGTGGCAAGCTGTTTCCGCTGGTTTTCGTTGCCTTTTTTCAAGGCATTAATGAGCCAGATAAAAAATTTCATAGATTTCTCGCGAAAATCGCAGGGAAATGCCCCATCAGGGGATTTTCCCCTGCGGGTTGAGGATGGTTGCCTCAGACCATGGGTGATGGTCTGGGGCAGGAGAGGCACTACGGTTGCCCGTCGCTATCGTCTGCAGCAGGCGTAGCAGCTGCTTGCGGTTCAATAACAGCGGGGTCAATGCCCGGCCCAAAGTCACGGCGCAGTTGGTTGCGCAGGGCTTGGGTAAAGCGGTCAGTATTGTCGCCGAGGGTGAGGATCTGGATTTCCATGGTGTTCTCCTGTTCAAGAAAAAAAAGGGAACACCACCACAGGGAAGTGTTCCCCTGTGGGATGGATGCGCGCCGCAAGGCGCGGCGCGGGTTCATGAATGAAGAGGAGAACACCGCCGCAGGGGATGTGTTCCCCTGTGGGGTGAGGGGCGCAAACCCGGAAAATTAGTCTGCCCAGTAGTCGTGATAATGGCGAATGGGAGAGTTATCGCGGTGTCGCCTGATCAGTTCAACTGCTATGTCATGTGCACGCATGGTGTCAAGGAAGAGCGATGCATCGTTGTCCTCTTCTAGGTAAGCAGTTTCGCCCTCCCTGTAAGACCAGGAAGTGATCCGCCCAGCGATGCCGAGGTCGCGCAGTTCACGCATGGGGACTTCGATCCAGCCGTGGCCGGGGTCCTGATGGTAGGTGTAGGTTTTGGACATGGTGTTCTCCTGTTCAAGAAAAAAGGGAACACCCCCACAGGGGAAGTGTTCCCCTGTGGGATGGATGAGCAGCAGTGCTGCGAAAGAGGTGCGCCGGAGCGCACAAGATTCAAGATTAAGGTGTCAGCTTAAGAACGGTAACTACCAAGGCAATGGCAGAAAAACCGACCATCATGCTCCATTGCAGGAAACTAAGTCGTTTCTCAATGGAATCAAACTTGGCGTTACAAATCTTTTCCAAAGAATCAACCTTGGAATCAATTTTTTTGTCTAATGCATCAATTCTTTTATCTAATGCATCAATTCTTTTATCTAATGCATCAATTCTTTTATCTAATGCATCAATTTTATTCAGAACCAAATCTAACTTTGCAGTAACGGACTCCATTTGTTCCTCCGCCTTGATATCAATCAAAGCGATTATAGCAGTTCTGCTTTGCGGTTCAATGTTACTTGCCAGTTCATATAGTTGGCTCAGACTTGCCATAAGCTTCTCCTTTTCAAGAGGTTAAAGAACCCCAAGGAGACACGTCCCCAAGGGAAACGTATTTCCCCGGGGGATGGGTGTGGTACTACTACATCACGTCGTCTTCCGGCCATTCGTCCGGAATGGCTACAGCGCGAACAAAGGGCAAGGCCTCTTCCGCCTTTTCGGCGGTGCCGAAATAGCCGCTTTCGCGGCTGTATGGCATGCCGTCGAGGGTGCGGCCGACGTAATAGCCAGCGGCACTCTTGAGGACGGACAGTTCACTCACGCCTGGCACAAGCACAACTAGTGGGCGAGAGAAGATCTCGTCCTTTTCAGCAACTGAGAGGGTCATTGTTTTTCTCCTGTTTTAGAAAAGAAAACGCAGGAGAAACGTCCACACAGGAGATGTTTCCCCTGCGGGTTTGAGATGCTGCTGCGATGCAGCGGATTGAGGTCGTTGCCCCGTGACGGGGTGCCGGAACTGCCAACGACGTTTCGGTCGCCACCCTAGTAGGGGACGCCTTATCTTGATCCGGCTCTGGTGCGTTTTGAGTTCGCCAACTGTTGGTTTTTAGTATAGCCGTCCGGCGGTACAAGGCAAGCGCTGTTTCCGGCCAATGGGCAAAAAAATGCCCGGCATTGCCGGGCAAGAGGAGAAAACGGGCCTCGCAAAGGAGGAAGCAAGGCCCGGATGGAAATAGCGCTATGAAACGCGCTGTTGAGTATAGCATGGGTGGCTTCTCTGCCTCTCGCAGGCCCGCAGATACTGCATCGTGATACAAAAACCCGGCCGCAGCCGGGGGGTTGAGGGTGGTTCAAAGTCGGTCATCGTCATCCCACCACGAACGGTGGCGGCTTGTCCGCCTATGGCAGCAGCCGAGCAAACAGCCAATGCAGATAAGCACGATGATAACGCGCAGGCTGCACAGGTTGGTCAGGGTCTGTCCCAATAGCTCAACGCCAAGCGCCGAAGCAAACAGGGACGCGCTGTGGCGTTTCATGCTGCCTCCCCGCGCAGGTGTCCGTCCCGGATCATGTCCTGCACCAGAGCCTCATAAGCTTTGTTGTCGGCCAGGTCGAGCAGCACAGCGTCAATGCCCATTGACGGCAAAGGCCTCAGCATGTCCTGCGCACGCAGGGCAGTCAGCAGCGCCGTGCGCCAGTGGTCGAGCAGACCAAGGGTGGACATGTGTTGCAAGGTCTCCCACAGACGGGCATCGTCCACGTCGCGTAACAGCGCCCGTCGTTGCAGGCTGTCGTTGCCGACCGGCGGTGCGTACAGCATGGCATGAACACAGTCTTTGCCATAGCGGCAGCTTGCCGGCAGTTTTGTCTGCCGTTTTTCCAGGCTTTTATCGATGTCGAAGATGCGGCCATCCACGCGGAAGTATCGGTCAAGTCCGGCGACGATTACACCGTACATGGCCATGATTTTGCCGCTACGCCCCACGAGTGAGGCGAAGATGAGGCGATCACCGTCGGCCACGTAGGCGTCGCAGTAGACGCCGGGATGATTGTCCACCGGTAGTACCTGGCGACATGGCTGTGCGGCGTGTGTCCCGTCTGGCGCGGCTTTATGTAATCCGTCGGGGTCTGGCAATACGCGCAGGGTGGTTGCGGCCATGCCGCCGTGGTTGGCTGCAGCGTGCAGGGTGTGGTTGGGGGCAGCAACGGCCGCCGCTGTGTAGGGGGTCATAAGGGGTACTCCTATCTTATGGGTAGATGGGAATACCCCCACAGGGGTATTCCCTGTGGGGAATGGGGCGTTGCCCTATTTGATGATGAGGATATCGCCGTAGGTCGGCGCGCCCTGGGTCAGGTCGATGGCCTTGATTTCGGTGCTGAATACGTCGCGCCGTTCTTCGGCGACGACATCACCATCCTCGTTCTCGCGGCGTTTGACGGCCTTGAGTTTGATGGTGCGCCCCTTGATTAGGATCCGTTGCCGGCCATTGTCAACCAGACCGCTGACCACGCCGGAGGCAATAAGCAGGCCTGTGTGCCAATCGGTCAGGTCATGCACCGGGCGGATGGTTCCCGCCTCGGCGCTGCTGCCGAACAAGGTATCGAAGTCCCGCCACAGACCGCCGTATTCGGCGAGTGTGGCGGCAACGCCAGCGGCGTCCATTTCATTGACCTGCATCTGCAACTTTTTGTCGTTGCCGGTACAGGTGTAGCGGTCAAGCGGCGAAGGCGGCAGCGTCGGCCAGGTTGCTTGTCCGGTCTGCCAGGCGGCAAAGCGGTCGCGCAACGCCTTGTAGGCAGCGCCCGGTATCGCACGTTTCCGTGCGATAAGGACGATCTGGTCGAAGCGGTCGGTGCCGGCTGCCCATACGCCGATGTCCGCGAAGCGGGCCTGCAACCAGCCGAGACAGTCTTTATCCACGCTCGCTTTGGGCACGATGTAGATGAGAAGGCCGTCGGCACGCAACGCTGGAAAAAAGTGGTGCAGGAAGCGGTGTTCCAGGCGTTCGCCATTTTCACCAGCCTCGCGGTCACGCAGGGCCCAGCCGTAGGGCGGGTTGAGGAAGAGAATGTCGACTGCGCCGATGCTGACTTTGCTGTCCAGGGCATCGCCGTGCAGCAGGTGCCGCACTTGCCGTTTGGCCGCTGCCGCCCGTTCGCCGTTGTCCTCGATGCCGTAGGTGACAGCAAAGGGGAAACGTCGCGCCAGCCACGCCAGAGCGTCGCCGCATCCGCAACAGGGGTCGAGGATTTTCAGCGCCACTTCCGTAGGAGCCAGCAAGCAGTCGAGACCGCGCAGGGTGGCCTCATCGGTGGGGTAATAGCCTTGCGCCGCGTAGTTATGCGCGACGCGCGGGTGCATCAGACCGCTCACAGGGCACCTCCGTCATCAGCCGGCAGCCACAGTTGCTGTCTGGTGTCGAGGACATAGCCAAGGGCATCCAGTGCACAACGGCATTTGGCGATATGCGGACGGCCAATGGTGGTGTCGATTTTGTACGGCTCACCAAAACGCCAGCCTTCACGTTCAGTACCGGCGAGGTAGCTGCGCAATAGGCGGACGTTATCGTCTTCATAGGTGGCGATGTCGATAGTCTCGGGTGTGGCGACGTCATCGGTCTCTGTGTTCGTACCCGTCTCGCCGGGCCGGATTGTGACAGCTTGTGTGCCACGGTTATCCGCTGTGACGAGGTTGTCGGCGACAAAATCCAGGGTTGTTCCACCTGGTGAGGTATCGTCGTGCATCGGCATGTCGGCTTCCGGAATGTAGCAGTCGTCATCATATGGCAGAAAACCGTCGTTGGCGGCGTCGCGGTTAGCGTAGTCATCTTCGACGACAGACGTATCGCAGAGGTGGTAGCCGCCGATGATAGCGCGGATAGTGGTGCGCTGCTCGCCGTAGGCGCGATAGCTGTACAGCGACAGTTCGGCAACGTGGAAGACGCCTTCGAACTCGCCTTCCGCCAGGGTCTTGAGCCACTCGTCGCGGACGGCAAAGGCACCGATGGCGGTGTAGAGGGTGCCGACCGGGAACGGACCGAAGCGACCCTGTACCTGCTTGACGTGCAGGGTGCCGGTGAAGGCGACCTGTGCATCGGGCGGGACAGCGTTGGCGGTGATGTCACGCATGGCAGCGCGGCTTTTTTCTCCGCCGCTTTGGCGAGAGCCTTGGAGGACGGTATCGCGCGTGGCGGCGCGGCTCGTCGGTATGGGATAAGACATGGGGATTCTCCTGTTGAGCAAACGGGAAAAACCCCGGCGGGGTTTTCCCCGCATGGGTGGTGTGCCGGCTGGCACGGATGATGATGGATAACTATGACCTGGGACGTCCGTGCCCTGTCTGCTTACGCATCGGGGCAAGTCGATCAGTGTGGTCTGTCCGAGATGAACCGGCATCGACGGATGTTGGGGGGCTGCGGCGGATGACCGCCTGAGGAATGACCGCCCAGACACCGGCGGCTACTTGCTGCATGTTACGCATGGGGTTCTCCTGTGCTGAAAGAGGAAACAGGGAACCGCCGCAGGGCGATACCCTGCGGGTGGTGAAAGATAGTCCACTGTCCGGCACTGCACCGGGTCAGAATGGCAAGGTGTCGTCGGGGAATTCGACAGACTCTTCCCACTGATGGGGATTGTCTGTCCTACGGGTATAGCAGGTGCAGGAATCTATACTGCCCCCGTCCTGGCAGTTTTCCCATTGTAGGACGATCCGTGCAGCGCGCCGGATCAAATAAGCGACTTTTTCCGGGTCGCAAGGTTCGCAACGGGGCGGTTCGTGCCGGTTGCCGTATTCCTGGCGATAAGCCAGGGGCAATGACCGTATGGCGCCATTGGGCAGCTCGGCCCATGCCTTGTCGGCATAGACGGCCAAGCAGCCATCGAAGCCTTGCAGCTCAAGATCGCAGAGGAAGCCGATGAGGCGGCGAGTGGTGAGGGTGGTTTGCATGGTGTTCTCCTGTGTCAGAAAAGAAAACGCAGGAGAAACGTCCACACAGGGGATGTTTCCCCTGCGGGTTTGAGATGCTGCAGCGATGCAGCGGATTGAGGTCGTTGCCCCGTGACGGGGTGCCGGAACTGCCAACGACGTTTCGGTCGCCACCCTAGTAGGGGACGCCTTATCTTGATCCGGCTCTAGTGCGTTTTGAGTTCGCCAACTACTGACCTGAGTATATCACTGCCACCCATACGGGCAAGAGAAAGCTGCGGCAGGCTTTTAGCCCGGAAAGCAGGTGGAACAGCAGTCTCGCGGATTCTTTGTTGAACCAACGGCTTTCTGTAACTACACTAATGTAGTTATGGAACACATCGTTTTTGAATGGGATGAACACAAGGCCGCAAGCAATTTGCGCAAACATGGCGTAACGTTCGTGGATGCCGTTTCCGTATTTCGTGACCCGCATTGCCTGGTTTCGCAGGATCGGTTTGAAAATGGAGAGATCCGCTGGCAGAGCATCGGCTATGCCAGCAATACCCTGCTTTTGCTGATGGCGCATACCTATCAAAACCGGGACGGATGTACGGTTATCCGCATTATTTCCGCCCGTCGTGCAAGCAAAGCCGAGAGGAGACGTTATGAGCACCGTTAGATATACCCTGGATACGCTACCTGCGCCAACAGCAGAAGACATTGTCCGTCTGCAAAAATTGGCGGCAATGCCCGATGACAATATTGATTTCAGCGATATTCCGCCTCTCACCGAAGCATTTTGGGCCAAAGCCCACCGGGCAAATGCCTTGTTCCGCCCGAAGAAACAACAAATCACGATACGCCTTGATGCCGATGTCCTTGCCTGGCTGAAAGGCAGCGGCAAAGGTTATCAAAGCAGGTTGAACAATATCCTGCGTCAGGTCATGCTGGCTCAGACCGGGCGCAAGGCGGATACCACAGCAGTGGAAGTCAAGGATGCCTGAAAGTAAAGGGTGACCACGTAACAGCAGTCTACGACGATGACGTATGACCGGATGTAACTTTGTCGGGTTGGTTTGATTTTTCAGAGTGCGCTGCATTGTCTTGCGCTTGTTTGATCAGGGGGTGCCTGATGCGCGTTGCACGCCGTCAGCTGTGAAATCAAATGTTTTCAGATAGGTGTCGTCATCCATAGCATCGCTATCACGCAAAATCATGGTCATGAAAAATCCGGTGTTCGGTCTTCATATTCACGCTCGATGTTCAGTTCGACGCCACCGTATTTTTGCCCGATTGCAGCGAGCAATGTACCCAACCCAACCCGTTGTTCCGGCGGTAGAACCACCTGGTCGAGGATGTGGCGAACTTCCGCCTCGGTGCTGCGTCCGGCCGCTTTGGCTTGTGCTTGCAAGGCGCGGTGGGTTTCCGCGCTAAGATTGTGAATGGTGATAGTGGGCATAAAACCTCCGTAAACGTGGTTGTGGTGACTATAGCATGGCCGTGGTGGGTGGGCACGGACACAAGAGGGGCATGGCATCTGTTCCGCCGAGGCACAAAAAAACGGACAGAAATCTGTCCGTTGTATGCCATGTTGGCCAATCAACGCTCACAGCGCTCGACGTCGAGGATACCCTCACCGTCCAGGGCGACACGCCAGGTATCGTCCCGCCAACAGAATTTGAGGCGGAAGCGGTAGGGATCCTGTTCGGCGACCCCGTTCTCCGGGATGTGGATGCCCATGTCGCGCAGCTGCTCCGGCAGAAACACTTTTTGCGTGTTGGTTGCAAAAAGGATGGCCAAGGCGTCGAGGCAATCCGGGCGACGCACGACAAGGCTGCCGGGAATCTGCACGGTGGCCTTGACCAGGCCGCGTGATGCCAGTGCCGCGTGAGCCCAAGCGGCCATCGTCATCGGCACAGGTGATCAGGACAACATCCGGATGGACGATGCATCCGCGCCAGTTGTTGCCGTCTTCCGTGCAGCCCCACCAGGTGGCCTGAGCCAGAAAGGCAGTGATGCCATCACAGGGTTCTTCCGTCTGCGGCAGGATGACGATGTCGCGTAACCGCTCTACCTCCTGATGACGGCAGTAACGCATGGCGAGCTGTAGCTCACCTACCGTACCGGCATGACGGGCGAAACCGTCCGTCACATTGACCTGGCGGTGCAGGTACAAATTGCCGTGATCGTGCAAGAAACACAGCAGGGAATGCACAAAATCTTCGTTGTCCGGTGCGGCAGCGGTCGACTGATTGGTTTGCATAAAACCTCCTTCAAAAAGAAGGGGCATCACCCCGGCGGGGCAGATGCCCCGTGGGGAAGAAAGGCCACTGGGGTGGCCGAAGATTCAGAACGCCAACGCCGGGCGGTATTGCAGCGGCACCTTGCTGCGAATGAGGCGTTTCAGGCGGCTGAAGTGATCATGGCGCTGTTGCCGTACGGCGTAGCGGATGTCTTCCGTTGCCGCTTCCAGCAGGCCGGATGCGCGATGATCCCAGCCGTAGTAGCCGCCACAGACAATATCCAGGGCGGGAATGCGAAAACCGTAGACATCGCCATTGGCCCAAGCGGATAGTGCCTCGATTTCGCCGCGCAGACGGTCATAGATGCGGCATTCCAGCTTAGGGCTGATGCGCTTGACGCCAAACTCACGGCGAATGTCGGTACGCCTCTCGTAGAGAAAACCGACTTGGCCGCTGTCCCAGCGGTCATTGAAAGGACAGCATTTCAGTACGATGCCGCCATGTTCATACATGTAGATCGGTAGGCAGATGATGTCTCGCTCGTGCAAGCCTTGTTCGGCCAGATGCCAGGCGAAGGCTTCAGCGCATGAACCGGCATCGCCGGACAAGCGTTCACCGCCAAAATTATAGCGACGGAGTGCGATGCAGAGCGTACTGCTGCACCAAGTACGCGGCGATTCGCCATCGGGATCGTGGAAGATTTCGACGGCGTAGCCGTCAATGGTGAGGATTTCAACTATGTCGTTCATGGTGGTCTCCCAAAAAAAGAGGGAGACCGCCCCAACGGGAGTGGTCTCCCGTGGGGATGAAGGATGTGCCGAAGTGATGATCGGCACGGTTTGCATCAGCGGCGCTTGTCTGTCGCAGGGGCGGCAGAACGGGCGGCCTGAGCCAGCAACTTGCGCCGTTCTTGCAACAGGGCGTGGGCGCGTAGCAAAGGCGGCAGGCTGTTTTCCCGCCCGAGGGCGAGACAGGCCAACCAAAGGAAACGTGCGCAGAGGCACGCGGATTGGATGTGAACAGCTATGTTCATGGGGATTTCTCCTGCGTAAATAAACGAAAAGCAGGAGAAGACAATACCCGGCAGGGAATGTTTTCCCCTGCGGGTGGGAGGTGTCATCCGTTTGCGCGATGACGAAGGCAGACAGCATAGGCAAAAAAAATGTCGTGGCGATTACTCACCACGACTCCGATCTGAATCCCATCAAGCGGAGTTCGCCTGTACACACGGAAAACGGTCTGAAGGTACAACCGTATGTACTACGTCTCATGGCTCAATGGGCCGTGCGGGTCGTCACGCTTCCCGCAGGAAGCGACGTCGGCATTACAGACGACTTTGACCCCGAAGGGCTGTGCGATGCGCCGACTTGTGCGTTTAAGGTCTGCCGACCCGCGTTTAAAGTCCGCGCGACTAAACCGATGGATGACTTTCCCACAGCGACTGTTTCTGGCAGTCGTTGTGGGGGAGCCATCCGGTTACCCGGATGACCGACTACTCAGGGCTTGGCCCAAAGCCGGGAGAATTTGTTCCGCCCTCCCACATATGACATGCGGCGGTTCCGGACAGATGACAGCATGGGTACCCTCGCCAAAGCGAAGGCACCCGGCGATGCCATCTGTTAACACCGTTTGGTCACGGTGAGGCATTGTCGCAGATGGTCTGCACAATGCAAAGTGCCACCTTTCCGGAGAAAGGTGGGCATCGGATTTGTTGGTATCCGCAGAAGGCCTTTACCGTTTGGCAGAAGGCATTTTTTCGGGCTTGTACAGGATCGCAGCTGCCAAGATGATGCCTGCGATCAGGCAGAGCGTCATAAAAGCGGTAAATATTCCCATGACGGTCATTAGTCCTCCTCGTTTTTGCTACTCATGGCAAGCAACGCGATTATCTCGAAAGCCAGTGCATAGAGCAACCAGCCAAGTGCCTGCCAATCATCGCTGTGTTGCTCATTGGAGAGCAACTTGCTGATGATCGGTAGTGCCGAAGCCAAACCGAGCAAATGGCTCAGTTTGGCGATGTGGTCGCGCTGCTTTTCGTTCAGGCGAAAGAAATGCCTGCGCACGAAGAGCAGCAGTCTTCTGATTTTTCCCATGTTTTCTCCTTAGAAAAGACAGGGACACTTCCCACAGGAAGTATCCCTGTGGGAAGTTGCGAGAAACCGTCAGGCAGCAGCTGCTGTCTCACGGGACTTGCCGGTGACAAGGACTGTGCCATCGGCTTTGAGGTATCTCACCTCGGTGAGAACCCCTTTCAGGGCAGCACTGGGCTTACCGTCCTTGCCCTTAAACCCCTCGCAAAAGAGGCCACTGATGGCCAGATTGGCGAAGAGGTGGGGGTTGGTAGCACGGTGCGCGTAGCCGCGTGGTATGAGACCACGGACAATGAGTTCGCGGATGGCGGGGATTTCACCCGCTAGAGACAGGGTCATGTTGCGCGTCTCAGACGCGCTAATTTTGCCGTCCTGGGCGGCAAATTTGACGATGCCCTTTTCAGGGTCAATCAGGTTGATGAAACCGGATGCAGTTACAACCGGTGGCAGGACGTTTTCCGTCCATTCTTCGCCGACAATCAGCTCTTCAGCAATCCGCAAGGCACGGATGTTGATCAGCCGCCCTTTCAGGACGGCACCTATGTTGCCATCCTTTCTCAGGTAGGCCTCCGCACGGATACTGCCGATATTGATATCGGCGACCCAGCGGGGGCCGCTGTGCTCCATGCGGTCCTTAGGCCAGCGAGGCATCAAAGCACGCAACACACCTTTCACCTGTTCGCCACTGGCGATCAGGTCAATGGTGCGGTACTGGGCCTTTCCGTCAGCCCCGACATCCAAAATACTTGCGTTGATGGCGCAGTATTTTGGCCCTTTTGTCGGTGTGATAATTTTAGCCTCGTTGATGTACGCGCGGGCGTACATCACGATGTCAAAATAACCATGGGTCACTTGGGGTTGTTGAGTTGCATTCATGGTGTGTTCCTCCTGTAAAGAAACGTGAGAGAGGTACACACGAACGCCCTGCACGGGGTAGCGGTGTACCCCGTTGGGTTGAAGTCCCGGTTAGCGGGACGGAGAAAAGGTGGGTCGTCTCACCCGCAGGTGATGTCGGCATTGCAGACGACTTTCACGTGTTGCCACGCTGTGCTTGGCGCCGACTCTGTTGCGTTTACAGTCCGCATGACTATTGATGGTTAACCTACTGCACCGCGTTGCCGCTGTCAATATCGTTTTGTACGTGTTGTCGCTGCGCCTGTCGCGTGCAAACCGTATCCGCCATGCATCGCATCGACCTGCCACTCGTTGACCCGTTAGGCACGCGGATGGTAACGGCGATGCAGTTCTTCCAGATGATTGTCGCGTAGCTGGGTGTAGAGCTGCGTAGTCGCAGCCACGGTATGACCGAGCAACAGTTGCACCACACGCAAATCCGCTCCGTTTTCCATCAGGTGCGAGGCAAAAGCGTGACGGAGCGAGTGGGTGGTAAAAGCCGGATCAATTCCGGCGGCACGGACGTATTTCTTGACGATTTTCCACAGGGCGGTGTTGCGCATCATGCCGCCCGTCAGCGAAGACGGGAACAGCACCGCTGTGGCACTTTTCCGTTCCCCGAAAAGCTCGCTGCGACGGGTCAGGTAGTTTCGCAGCCAGGTGATGGCACCCTGGTTGAGTGGCAGCATCCGTTCGCGATGACGTTTCCCCCGGACCCGCAAAGTGGCATTGTGCATATCCACATCGGTCAGATGCAGGCCACAGAGCTCGTGACTGCGGATGCCGGTGTCATAGAGCACTTCCAGAATGGTGCGGTCGCGCAGACCGATAATCCGCTGCGTGTCGCAGGCAGCGAGCAGTCGGTTGATTTCTTGCGGGGTGTAGAAGCGGTAGCACTTGTCCGGCCCTTTCGGGCAAGGCAGGTCTTGGAACGGGTTATCGCGCAGACAGCGCAAATCAAGCAGGTAATGGAACCAGGCTTTAACCGCGATGCGGGTTTTATTGGCACAGCTATGTGACAGCCGTTTCTCGCGCAAATAATTGGCGAGATGTGAGGGACGCAGCACCTGCGGCGTCAAACGCTGAGACAGCGCGTGTCGCAGGAAGCGGCCGAGGTAGAGGATGTGCCAGGCGATAGTGGCATCATTACGACCACCGATATCACGCAGATAATCGGCGTAAGTATCAAGCGCATTGTCAATATCGGCAGCAGTTTCGAAGCACCAATCTGTTTGTCGCGACATGTTGACCCTCTCGCAGGTTTCCGCGTGATTCATGGGGAGGCTATAAATCTCGTTAATCACTGCTGTGCGCGGCGTTGGGTATTTTCCGGTGACGATTTTCAGGCACAAGGAGGTATCCATGAAGCGCCGCAACGGAAAAACACCGCATCCCTTGGGCAAACTCTACCGTCGCGTCGTACGGGGTTACAGCCATTACCTAGAAGGCAAACACTATCACGAAAGCACCCAGCGGCGCAGGCTGGAGATGATGCAGAAATTGCTGCTTTTCCTGCACGAAAACCATCCGCAGCTGCGCATCAGCAAGCTGCGTTACAGCCATGTACAAGCCTTTCTTTTCACGCTGCGCCACCTCAATAATGCCTCCTTTAATCTCTATCTCTGCAACCTGCGCGACTTTATTGCATATTTGGAACGCCATCATCGCCTGCCGCCGCTGGCGCAACAATTGCACGGCAAGCCGACAGGTGAACTGCTGCCACGCAATATTCCGCTGGAACAGATGCTGCAAATCTGTACGCCAACCGAAGCAGAATTGCCACGACTCGCCACATCGCTGCGCGAGAAACGCAATCAGGCGATCCTTGAATTTCTGTTCAGTACCGGGGTACGCAGTTGCGAGCTGCGTCAGGCACGCATCGGCGAATTGAGTGACGACCTGGCAAAATGCCGTATTGCCACACGCAAGGGCGGCACAAACCGTACCGTCTTTCTCGGACGTCCGGCAGTTGCTGCACTGGTCGATTACTTCGCGGCGCGCGGCGTTGACAAACGCCGTGACCGTAACGCCTATATCTTCTCGGCCAAAAAAGACGGCAGCAGCCCGCTGAGCTGCGAAATCGTGACCAAAATGGTGAAAGCCTACGGCATTCTCCGGGCGAAGTGCCCGATCACCCCGCACTGTATCCGTCACACCTTTGCCACGGAAATGCTGCGCCGTACGCATTGCCTGCGTACCGTGCAGGAATACCTTGGTCATCGCAGCATCAACAACACCATGCGCTACTGCGGCCTGGATTTTCGGGACACACTGTGGGCGGTCAACCGCTATCACCCACATGGTGCCGACTGTCAAAACCATGACAACGACGGGGATGGGAACAATGCCAACGACGCCAATGACAGCCATACATGTGGCGAAGCAGTGTCTGCAGCATCGAATACCTCCTTACCGACAACCGCTGACTCTACCGACACCTTGATGGCGGGCAAGAGAGGAGTCGACGCAGCAGTCATTGACGAAGCGACGTCCACTGCAAGGCGGAAAAATGGTAAACCGTCCGGCAAATAAAAACACAAGGACAACGCATAGTGGCGCTGCGCGCAGAAAAGCACATTCCCATGTCACCTGTCCTAGGCGACAACAAATTCATCGCTTGACCCAGACCCAGGGAATCGGCTTGACCGTCAGCGGGCAAGGAACTATATTCCAAAACAGAGTTGGCGAACTTAAAACGCACAAGCGCCGGCGCAGGTGTGACGACACTCAGCCGATGAGGCAAATGCATCGGCACTACGGGCAACGTGCCCATCACCCGCAGGGGAAACATTCCCTGCGGAAGGTTTCTCCTGCACACTCCTGGAGAAATCTATGAGAAGATTATTCCGAAATATCTTGCGTAGGATTAAAACAAGGTTGAAGATCAAGTTTTTCCCGATGACACAAGATACTCGCAGACATATCGCTACAAGTTTGGCGAATCTTAGTCTGCTGGTTTTTGCCCAATATATTTTTAGAGAAAACCCTTCTCTAATTGGGGCAATAATAGTAACTTTTCTATGGCTGCTCTCGGTAGCCATTAATCCTTAGCCCATAGGAGGCAGCTATGAACGTAATCAACGCTTTCGGTCTAATCATGATTATTGTGGCATGTGTACTGCTGTATTTCGACAACAAAGCTAGGAAACAGCAGCAAGGCGGCAATAAATCGTAGGGACACAGTCCACCCGCGAGGGCATTATGCTCTCACGGGGCATGGTATCTTCGCTTCCTCGCAAGCAACACCAAGGAGCCGTAAGGCTCCTTTTTTGTATGCATATAACACCTTGCATACCATAACTGATTGATTGAGCTGGAAGATTGACTGGGCGCAGGTAAAGGGCTATATTCAGACGCAGTGTCAAGCGAGACGATAAACCGCACAAGCGCCGGCGCAATCGCATAGCGTGACAACACGCGAAAGTCGTCTGAAATGCCGGTATCACCTTTGGGTGTGACGACACTCAGCCGATGAGGCAAATGCATCGGCACCACGGGCATCGCGCCTTTAACCCGCAGGGGGAAACGACCCTTGCGGAAGGTTTCTCCTGTTGTTAATCCTATGGAGAAAATATGAAGTTAACCAAAGTTGTTGCATTTTTTATGGCCAAACTGATGGCCATGGAATTTGAACAGCGCAAACTAATTGCAACCGCGTGCAACGGTCTCGCCCTTATGGTCATTGGACAGCTCTTCTTTGTCCGTACGGGTATACTGAACGCCATGTTTGCCCTTATTACTACCATATTGTTATGGCGAGTAGCCATTATTATCCTGAAAAAAGGGAGGACGAGAAATGATCGCTCAAATCACCTTATACGTAGTTGCGGTAGGAATGATAATTTTTGGATATTTAGTTATCCGGGCTAATAACCTAGACGAGAAAAACAAAAAATAGCCTGTTTTCTCGTCATTTTTCAAAGCCAGCAAACTACGGATTGCTACCGCATTCCCCACCCGCGAGGGCATTATGCCCTCCGGGGCTTGATGTCTTCGCATTCAACCGGAGACATCCACATGAACACTGTAGACATCGCCCCAGAGAGGCACATCACTTTTTGGCAAGTGTTGATCGCGCTGATTACCGACCCCGGCAGCCGTGCCGCTTTCAAAGAAGGCTGGAAAAGAGGCACCGCCATGTGGGAAGCGGAGCAAAAGGCTGCTGCGGCAATGCCTGCCGATAAAGACCTGATCGCCGAACCTTTTGCCGACACGATCATCGGCCCGGAGGATGCATGGGATATTGCGGAGACGGAAGTTTCCGCAACCGCATCACTGGAAAACATCGCCGCAAATGCCCCGGCGGAACTGCCAGAAAACTCCCACCTTCACCAGGATTCGGATGATGCCTGGGACTACCCCACAGCAGAAAGTATTTCGCCGGATTTCCCGGAATTTCCTGCTGAAACCGGTACCACGAAGGCAGAAGGCATTCCGGAGAACGACGCCGAGAGGCAAACCGATGATGCGTGGGACTATGCGGAAACGGCATATCCATCAACCCACATCACGGTTGATGAAACATGGGATGAGCCTGATACAGCACATCCTGCTGCGCAGACACTGATGCAGGTCACTACCGCTCCTGTTGACTGCCGCCGGGAAAACATCCCGTCAGCCATGTCGGCACTCAGACCGGAAGACCTGTGGGAAGACGTACCACAGCAACCAACCGTAGATCGGTCACCACCACCACATCCCCTCGCAACCACCTACAAAAACATCTGGTGGTAGCACCCAGGAGCCGCAAGGCTCCTTTTTTATTCCGGGTGATATACAATTTTCCATGTATATCCATCCAATAGAGAGCCTATTATGCAAGTGGCCAAGTGGGGTAACAGCCTGGCAGTACGCATCCCTGCCGCCGTAGCGCAGGCACTGCAACTGAAAGAGGGGGACGATATTGAGATCCTGGTTGCTGACGCCAATACCTTTGCTATCCGCAGAACGACCGATGAAGACTTGGCCTTTCTCGAACGAATCCGTCATTTTCGCGGGCGCATGCCACCGGGGTTTGTCTTTGACCGTGAAGAAGCCCATGCCCGCTGACATCGCCTTTGACAGCAATGTGGTGCTGTATCTGCTCTCGGCTGAAGAAGCAAAGGCTGAAACAGCGGCCCGGTTGTTGAGCCAAAAGGGCGTCGTGAGTGTGCAGGTACTGAACGAGGTCAGCAATGTGATGCGACGCAAGTGGCAGATGGCTTGGGAGGAAATCGATGACTTCCTGCAAGCGCTGATGCCGGTTTGTATTATCCGGCCGCTAACGCTGAGTGTGCATCGTTTGGGGCTGAACCTTGCGCGCAGGCATCATTTCAGCATCTACGATGCCATGATTGTTGCGGTAGCCATTGAGTCGAACTGTCGCGTCCTCTACTCGGAAGACATGCAGCACGGTTTCACAGTTGAAAGTCTGCAAATCATCAATCCATTCCATGCCTAGGGGCTGTTTGCATTTCGTTTTGAATGCGGTCGCTACGCGGTTTTCACCCCCCCTCCCCGGGTTCCCTTGAAAAAGGCGTCCGCCTTTTTCAAGGGGAGCCCCGTCCCTCCCCCGCTTCGCAGGGGCGGGAAATTCAAATTGCAAACACGCCCTAGCGGGCTTTTCGGGTAAACGGATACAAGGTGAGCGCGAGCAGGAGCGCCGTGGCATCCACCGGCAACAACAACCGTGGCACAAACGGCAGCCATCCCACCACGGCCAGTCCGGTCGTCGCCGGTATGGCGCAGAGCAGCGCGATAGAGACGCAAAGCAGCGCGGCCGTCGCCCCCGCCCCGCGTCGCAGCGCGTACGCATTGGCGGCGAGAAACGGCAGATAGTAGCTGGCGTGTGCCAGTGTTTCTGCAGCAAGCGGCAGCAGCGGCTGAAAGCGTGCGGTGAGCAGCATTGTCGCCATGCCGCAGATAGCGCCGCAGCTGGTGCCGACGGTCAGCGCCGCCAGCAGCCGCACGTCGCGCCGCTCGCCGCGTGCGCGTTTGCCGAGCCAGAGCAGGTTGCCCGTGTAAAACAGCACCGCTCCCGCAAGCGCCAGCACGAAATATAGCCAGCGCAGCGGGTAGCCGCCGTAGTTGCCGAAGTGCAACGCGGCGAAGGCATCGCTGGCGGCGTGATAAAAACTGCCGCCGCTGTTGCGGTAGCGCAGCGCGCCGCCGTAGGGGTTGAGCGCCACATACAGTCTGCGCCCGCCGGTGGCTGTCCCGCCGAGAACCACGACTAGCGCTTCCGCACGGTCATCGAGCGCATCGAAAACCATGCGCTCCGCCTGCAATGCGGGGGCGAACGCCTGCGCACGGGCAAGCAGCGTGGCGGGAGGCAGCAATTCGCCCTGCCTTGCGGCTTCTGCGACGTCCGTGTCCGCGGCGGGCGACAGCGCCCGCATCGCCTGCTCCAGCGGCGCATAGAAAACGAACACGGCAGTCGTGATGGCGATCACCAGATGAAACGGCAACGCGGTGAGGCCGAGCAGGTTGTGCAAATCCAGCCAGGCGCGACGGCGGCCGCCTTCGGGGCGCAAGGCGAAAAGCTGCCGCTTGAGGCGCGGCAACAGCAGCACCGTGCCGGAAATGAGCGCCAGCGCATACAAGACGGCGACCACACCCATCGTGTAACCGCCCACCGCGCCGGGAATGCCCGCCGTGCGGTGCAAATCGTCCAGCACCTCGCCCAAGGCCGGAAGGGGCGCGCTAAAACGGCGCCATTGTCCGTTGACATCCCGCGTCGCCCAGAACTGTTCCCCGTCCCGCTCCCAGGAGAGCGGCGCGGGGGCATCCGCCGTCGTGCGCAGATGCAGGGTGAATGTCGTCGTGATTTCAGGATGCGCCGCCATGTAATCCAGCAACTGCGCCTGCTGTCGCGCATCGGGCGCGGGCATGACCGACGGCGGCGGTGGCGCTGCCCAGCGGTTCAAGTCGTCGAGAAACAGCGTCAGCGCGCCCGCGAGAAAACAGACGATGAGAAAGAGCGCGCTCACCACGCCGCACCAGGTGTGCAGCGGCAAATGCGTTTTCAGCAGATGGCTCGCGACTTTCATGCCGTCAAGCCGAAAAACAGCGCCGCCAGCAGATTGGCGCAAAACAGCAGCCGCCAGGCGCTACGCGCATTGCGCAGGAAATACACGCCGCCGCAGAGCGCCAGCCAGGAAATGCCGACCATCCACACAAAAAACGCGCCCGCCTCCCCGCGCATGGCGGGCGGCAGGCCGCGCAAAAACGGCAGCCAGCAAAAAAGCGCCAACGGCAACCCCAGACAAAGCGCGGCCAGCGCCCTGCCCCAGCCGTCCGGACGCGCGGCGCCGCCCAACAGCCATTCACGCCAGGCAAAACGCCGCATCAATGCGAGCAGCGGCAAGACACCCAGACCAACCAGCACGGCGGCGATGGCGACCAACACGCCGTAACCGCCAAAACGCGACACCCACAGCAGCAGCGCTGCCAACGCCGCCCGCCACGCCATATCGCCCGCGTAGCGCCACGGTAACGGCGCGGGCAAAAGGCGCTGTTGCGGTGCGGCGAGGTAGCCGTAAAACGCGGCGAGGAAGCTGAAAAACAGCGCGAGGGCGGTGATGGCGGCAAGCATGGCAATGTTCGTTGAGATGATTACGGGGTTGTGCTTTTCCGTTGTCGCGCTGCGGGCGGTTTCTGCCCCGTGCGGTTACGACGCTTCCCGGATGACTGCTTCTACCGGCTTGCGTTTGGCATAAGGCAGCGGCGCGGCGTAGCCCAGGTGGAGCAGCAACTGCGGGTATTGGCCGCCCAAGGCGAGTTCGCGGCCAAGGCGGGCGCGCAGCTCTGCCACTTCGCACGGCTGGTTGAGCCAGGCGCTGGCAATGCCCTGTTCGGTCAGGAGCAGCAGCAGGCGTTGCAGCACGGCGCCTGCGGCAATCCACGCGGGGATGGTGTCGTCATCGGTCGCAAGCAGCAGCAGGTGCGAGGCGGAAGCGATTTTTTTGCCGTCGGCCTTGTTCTGCGCGTTCGCCTTCAGCGCGAGCCGGATAATCGGTTTGGTCATCCACGCGGGCAGGTTGGGCGCGCCCATCACCGCGTAACTCAGGCCGTCCAGGGTGCGCTCGCTGTGCGCTTTGTTGAAGCGAATCCAGGAGAGCAACTCGCGCTTGAAGGCTTCGTCGCCCAACTGGGCGCGGTTGCCGTCCATGACCAATTCCGTAAGTTGCGCGAATTGCGGCGCGTTTTTGTCCCAGACGCGCAGACGCACGGTGTCGTCACTTTGTGCGGCGGCGAGTATGCCGTCCAGCAGCGCCTGCGGAATGTTGCGGCCGTCGTAACGCGCGCGGTTGGTCTGCCGCAGCGGAATCTGTGCGAACAGCGGATCCAGCTGCGCGCCGGGCTGTTTGTCGAGGCGGACGGTAATTGTGCCTGCCGCGCTGACTGCGGTCGTGGTCGCATAGCCGTAATGGTTGGCGGCAATGCGCAGGTTTTCCGCGGCGCAGCCCAGGCTGATAAAGAGTTCACGGTCGTCGGGATCCACCACCGGCAGGCGTTTGCTGAAATCGGGCGTAATCGTGATGGCATCCGCGCCAAGGGTAAAAAACCACGGCTGGGTGTTATGCCCGGAAGGGGCTTTGCTCGCATATTCGACCATCGCGTGGAAATCATTTTGCAGCGTCATGTTTTTCTCCGCTTGGGATGATATGGACGCAGTGTAGCACCACCCGCTTTTCGCGTGGCAGTCCTTTGCCCGCACGGTAAGAAACGATGCTTCAATATTTAGGGCGTGTTTGCAATTTGAATTTCCCTCCCCTGCGAAGCGGGGGAGGGGGATGTATCAATTGTCAACGCGCCCCTAAAATTCGTATCGGAATGTCGCCATCACATGACGCGGCGCGCCGAAACTTAACGCATCGGGAATGGTTTTGTATTTCTGGTCAAAGAGGTTGTTGGCATTGAGGGTAAAGCGCAGGTTTTTTGTCGGCCGGTATTGCGCCATGAGGTCTACGGTGGCATAGGATTTTTGTGTGTTGGCAACAATTCCGACGGGATCATCAATCTCGCTTTTGGCAAAGATTTTACTCTGCCAGTTAATGCCGCCACCGATCGTCCATTGTTCATTCACGTCATAGCTGGAGAATGCTTTGAATAAATGCAGCGGGGCATCGGTTTTCAGGCGCGCGCCTGTGCGGTCTTCAATTTTAGTACGGGTATAGGAAGCGTCCACGCGCCAGTCCGGTAGCGGTTCGCCGGAAAGGGTCAGCTCCCAGCCACGCCCTTTGGTGTTGTCTTCGGCGCGGTAGTAGTCCGAGCCGTCGGCGTGTTTGCCCGCTTTGACGGCAAGGTTGTCCTTGCGCACTTCAAATACCGCTGCCGAAGCATTCAGGCGGTCATCCAGCCATGCGCCTTTGACGCCCAATTCGTAAGTCGCGCCTTTTTCCGGATCCAGCGGGTTGTGGTTTATGTCCTCATTGTCCTGCGGCTGGAAAATGGTGCTGTAATTGGCATAGGCGGTGAGGTTGTTGGTGAAATCGTAGGTCAGCCCCAGATAGGGGGTGAAAACGCCGTTTTCTTTACGCACCCGCGGAATGTAGTCATTGCGGAAATCGTATCCGGTTCTTTTCCAGTTGGTGAGACGCGCTCCGGCAAGTAATGCCCAATCGTCATTGAGATGGATGCGGGTCGCGCCATACAGGGAAGTGGTTTGTTTTTTATTGGTGCCGTAACCCAGTAATTCGTTTTCCGGCCGCTCAATTTTGCCATCGCGTACAAAGGCGAAAAGGTCATCCACGGGGTCATCGGCGCGGGTATCGTATTTGGCGTTTTTGCCATCGCGGTAGTCGTTATGGCTGATGCCCATCTGGAATTCGTGCTGGCGGCTAAAGAGCGGGTATTTTCCATCAAGGTGCATATCGAAGGCGTGCTCTGTCGGATGGAAGTTTTCTTTGATGGTGACGAGTTGCGCGCTGCCGTCGGCTTTAACGTCGTAACTGCCGCCGATGCCGTAGTGGTTGTCGGCCTTGCCGAAGCGGTAGCTATAGGCGGCGCTGAGTTTCCAGTCGTCATTAAAATCGTGTTCCAGTCGGGTAAAGACTTCGCTGCGACGCCGCTTGCTGTATGACCATTCCGCGGCGTTGTTGTCGCGCGGTTGCATCAAGAGCAGACGGTAGCCGCTGTCTGCATCGCCATACCAGGAGGAGAAGGAGCCGGGCGTCGAGTGTTTGCTGTGTACGTCGCTCAGTTGCAGCCCTGCGCTGACCATCGTCTGCGGGGTGAGGTCGTATTCGAGTATGCCGTAGAGGGTTTTGCCATCTTGCCGGGCGCGGCGCTGCCACAGGCCGCCGCGGTCGTAGATGGCAACCGCGCGACCACGCAGGCTGCCGTTGTGGTTCAAGGCGCCATTGCCATCGAAAACGGTGCGGTAATGTCCCCATGTTCCCGCGCCAACATCAATGCTGAAATGCGGCTCGGCGGTCGGGCGTTTGCGCTGCATCTGGATATTGCCGCCCGGATCGCCGATGCCGTTTCTCAAGCCGGTCGAACCGCGCACGACGCTCGCCGATTCGTAAACGGCGCTGTCGGTATTGTGCAGGGACAGGCCGTAACCGGAGCCGTCTCCGCTGGCGTCAAGTCCGTCGATATTGACGTTGTCAATGCGGTATCCGCGGGAGATGTAGTAGTGATAGCCGTCGGCGCTGTTGCCATATTTCTGGAAATAGATGCCAGGGGCGTGCGCAATAACTTCACTCACGCTATTAAGTTGTTGCTCTTCCATGCGCTTTTGCGTCATGACGGAAATGGACTGCGGCGTTTCGCGTAGGGTGAGGTCCAGTCCGGTAGCCGAGATGCTGGCGGGGATGGTGTAGTTGGTTTCCAGCGACCGCTCGGCCTTGACGACGACCGGCGCCAACGTCGCAGGCTCGCCCGATGCCGCGAAGGCGACAGGCGCGAGCATGGCGAGGGAAGTCAGGCTGATGAGCGGTTTGCGGGACAGGTGGGCGGGGAAGGGTTGGCGCATGGGGAACTCCGGCTGTGAATGTAATTGCGAATAAATCTTAACATTACAGCCATCATGCCTGCCGCTTTTTTATCGCAATCCCGCCGGTTTATTCGATGATGACGGGGTTGTCGGGCAGTTCGTTGCCGTGCGGGTCGTCGGGTTTGCCAAAGTGTTGGCGCAAGAGCGCGGCGCCGTCGGCGATGAGGCTGTCCAGCGCGGCGACTTCGCCGCCCGCCTTGAATTGGCGCAGGGTGCGTGCGGCAAGGTCGTCCCAGATGTTCTGCGGGATGACCGCTAGAGAGGTTCTGCAAAATGGAAATTGTCCTCCTTGTTCTGATAGTGTTGATAGTGTTTTTTGTCATAGTTGCAAAGAGCAGCAGATCGAAGAACTCTGCCGAAGAACAGCAAAAAACAGCTTCTTACCAGGACTATCGTAAGACTCGGGCAGAAGAAAATCTGCGTATCATCCTTGCCAACAGCTATCAAAAGCAGAAAGTCTGCAACCGCCTGGAACGCATGGCCTATCTGGCCGCGCTTGGCATAGTTCTAGAGCGGCAACGCAAAGAGCGTGTTCTGGCTCAGGTGTGTCTCGGAGAATTTCTGCGTAACCCGGACAAGCGCGCACACAGCGCCATCAACAGCAAGCGGGTCGATGTTCTTGTCTGTGACGATGACTTCATGCCATTGGTGGCTATTGAGATTGATGGGAGTGGCCACCGGTTATCGGACCTGGCCGATATCAATGATGAAGGCAAGGAACATGCCTTGCGCAGTGCAGGTATTGCGTTGATCCGCATCACAGCAAAAGAGGATGATGCCGAGACCGTACGCAATGCGGTACGAACGCAGCTGGCGGCCTTTTTTGCCGGAAAGACGCGGGTATAAACATCCTTGCAGTATCACTGCATCCGGCCGTGGATGCTGTGAGTGCAGACGGCGAAAACGCGCGGGCTGTATTTCCGTGTGCAAATCAATGACGCTATATTTTGGGATAAAGATAATGTCCTTCCGTCACATCAAGCCATGTGTCCATCACCAGCCAATCGCGCCGCAGCGTCCTGTCAGTGACTTTTTGATACAGCGCCTGATACCAGGGCATTCCCGCCAGCATTTTGCGGGTATACAGCCCCGGATTCTCCTGAATAAATTTCAGGATTTGGAATTGCCGCTGGTTGATTGTTTTGTCACGCAATGCCGAGGAGAGGCGGAAAGAAAACAGCAGGATTTTCGTCATGTGATTGACCCGGTCATGCAAATTGTTGATGGTCTTCAACATACCTTCCAGGAAGAAACAGACAAAATCCGTATTGGCATCCGGTCTTTTGGCTTTCCCTGCCTGCCGCGTGGCAGTAAACAGGCTGAAATAACGGTCAATCTGATCCAAATAATAGCGCGCCTGTGCGAAAGGCGCATACACCATGCCGTCATGAACAAGGATGGAAGCTTCCAACACCCGCCCCACGCGGCCGTTGCCGTCCCAGAAGGGGTGGATGATTTCATAGTAGTAGTGCACCAGGGGAGCGCGGATAAGGGCGGGGATGCCCTGCGCCGCCAGCTCCGCGTGCCAGGTACAAAGCCCCTCAACGCAGCGGACAATATCCCCGATATATTGCGGCGGCTTATAGGCCGGATTGCCGACCCTGGTTACCAGATCCTTGCGGTTGTCCCGATATTCACCCGGGCGGTTGTACTCATGCGGCAGGTCTTGCGTGACGAGTTCATGCACCTTGCAGATGTATTGCGGCGAAAGCAGCCAATCGGCCGCAGCGGCATCGTTCCCGGCGTATTCATAGGCGCTGCGCAGGTTCAATACGGCCGTCGCATTGGCACCTGCCGTCCTCTTCCCAGTTTCCAGGATGGCGGAGGTCTCCTCCTCGCTCAAATCGCCGCCCTCAATGGTGTGTGTGCCGTAGATACCGGTCGCCAGCACCTCTTTTTCCAGTGAAGCGGCAATGCCGGCGACAGGCGACGAAGTAAAGCGCCGCCAGGCATCTTCTACGCGTACCCGCAGCAACTCGATTCGCCGTTCATCAACGCCTATCCGAAAAGTAACAGGGCTAAAACGCTGGCACTCCACCCTTTTCTCCACTTCCTGCATGGGAGACCCTCACAAAAAAGCCTATTGTAGGCGAAAAAATGTCCGTCGGAATGTCCGCATAACCACAAACAGATTCAGCCGCATACAGAAACCTGCACACATTTGATGTCTGCAAGAATGTCCGTTTTCTGCCGCAGATGGGTAGTGCGGCAAAGCCGTACTTCCCGGCCAACGGGTCGCGATATTTGACAATGCCACGCAATAGGCATATAACTCGTTCACAAGAAAGAAGGTTCAGGAGGTACCTGCCATGACAAAACAGGTCGTACAAGAAAAAGACATCGGTCTTTGGCAAGTATTGGTCGCGCTGATTACTGACCCCGGCAGTCGTGCCGCTTTCAAAACGGGGTGGAAAAGAGGCACCACGCTGTGGGAAGCAGAGCAACAAGCCAAAGCAGCAGAAAGCGAGAAACTGCGTTTGCAGCAAGCGGCAGAACCTCGGAATACGAGCGATGACTCGGAGGGGCGTATCAGATGCCTTGTGTCTAATGCGATGTTGGAAGGTACTGGATATGATACATACTCAAATCCTGAGATAGAACTAAATCCATATGGATTTACCGAACTCTGATACTTCATCTGATGGATATAAAAAAGGGGCTTTGCAGCCCCTTTAATTATTCCTTATTACGCAAACCGGCTAGTCTGCTTTTTACACCTTGATAGCTTTCTTTTATATTGAACGCTATTTTGCCGGAAGTGCTTTTTACTTTCTCCCAACCTTTGCCGGCCCATTGCCGTCCCCAGCCGCCGGTGTATTCACCCTTGTTATTTTTGGCGCCGGAGAACAACCAACTACCTATTCCAAAACTTCTACCGGTAGTCCTACCGCCAATATCTCTTGACAAACTGGATGCTTGTTGCTTCCCACCACCCAGCATGCCACCGGCATCACCACCACCGGCAAGGTTCACCATATAGAAGACCGCCGAGAAGATGATGATGTAGAAAATCCCGCTGGTCGCATCAAGCAGGATCATCGCAAACGGGCTGCCCCAGCGCGAACCATACATGGCATCCCATAATTTGTCATCAATATGGTCGGCGATGGACCACAGGCCAAAGATGATGGTGGCCGAGAAAATGGTCAGCATCCCTTTTACCACGGTCGAGCCACGCATCTCGCCGATCAGCACATAGACGCCCCAGAACATGTAGATCACCATGATAATCATCGGCACCAGGAAGCGCAGCATGATTTTCAGCATGTAAATACTGGCATAGAAGCTGGTAATGGCGGAGAGTGCCCCACCGGCCAAATCAACACCAAAAGCCTTTAAGTAGTAAATGGCCGCCGCACCGGCAAGAGTGAAAACCGAAAAAACGGCATTTTCGTCGGCCTGCAATAACCCCTCTTTCTCATGCACTTTATTGCCCTGATAAGCCAGCAGTATGTTACGGGCCAGACCACGCCCGGTTTCATTGACGTCGCCATCTCCTGCTTCATCGCTGGTCGGGTTGTAAGAACCCGAGGCGAGGCGTTCACGGATGATGGCCAGACATTGTTCTTTGTTTTTAACACCCTGTACCGGCTGGCCGGTGTATGAACCCGATAATACCGCCGGATTGATGTCAAGCACGCACCCCGGGATATTGTGGTTTTTGGCTATCTTTAACACGGCGTCATCAGACAGGGAAGTCACCAACCGTTTGCGTAACCCCTTGCCGGCATGCGTCCACCATGTATAACAGGATGGCAGCCCTTCCTCCACATCCTGAAATGCAGCGACAGATTTTTGGGCTCTCATGCTGCGGACAATCCCCCCCAGCTCGTTGCTATAAGGTCCCGTAACTAAAGGGCTTTGGTAGTTATATAGGTAATCGATGATGAATTTGGAGTCTACAAAATTGATTAATTCTTCTTCTATCGTGCTGTCAAACGTAAAGTAATATCCTGCACCTCCGTATCTTTTTTTGGCTTCCTTCTTTAACTCCTCTTTAAACCAGTCTGAAATCTTGCCTCTTCCTTCAATCTGCTGATCGTAGTTGCCATCCAGAATTTCCTTGATTTTATTCACTGCCGGGCGATGGCACTGATCGATAAAAGCCGCAAATTCCTGATCGAGCACCTCATCCCCGGTTTCCAGCCCAAGCACGGTTTTATTGGCGTCAGCCGTATGCAGGGCACAGGGCAACTGTTTATAGACCACGCTGTTAAATCCCTGTCCCAAGCGCATGGCCAGCCACGGCAGAAGCGGCACCCGGGCATCGCTCAAAGTGAAATATTTTTTTCCTTCATGCGCATTCAGGGCATTGATTTCTTCAACGCTGTGTTTCGCCGTATCACAGATATCTCTCACTTCGGTCTTGTCGAAAGAGATTCTGGCCACCGGTACCAGCGCCAGGAAAAACACCAGCATGTTCAGAGCCAGGATGACGAAGGCCTGTTTGAGATAGCCGATACCGTCATAACCTTCTCCGGACAGATACTCGGTGAGAATTGTCAGCAACGCCCGTAGCAGGGGATAGAGAAAGAGACCGGTGACACCGATCAGCAGGAAGAAGGTGTAATACACCGCCCAGCCATAGACGGACAAAAAGGCTTCGAGGTAGTTGGATACGGTCATGACGGTTGTCTCGTATTAATGCAGGAGGAACGGCAGCTGCAGCGCCAGGAGGTCGAAAACGACCAGCAGGATGAAGAGGGTCAGCTTCGGGATACGGAACTCGCTCAAGCGGCGTTCCAGGGCTTCCTGCCGTGCTATTTCTGCGGCATCGAAGCTGTCTTGCGCGAAGAGCGCGGCGCGGCGCTCCGCCAGATTGGCGGCCGCCTTGTTGCGGATGCGTTTGTCGAAGAGCGGCAGCAGTACGGTGCAGATGACAGCGTAGGCCAGGAAGCGCAAGGCGGTTGCCGGCCACCAGACGCGATCGACAAAAGCCTGCGTCGCCCGTACGCCTTCATCGCCAATCACCGCCAGCACCAGGCCACCGAGGATAAAGAGACCCAACACCGCACCAAGATTGCGGAAAAGGCGCCTGGTGCGGCGCCAGCGCGGTTTTTGGGCAATGACGATAACGGTGTCACCGGCAACTTCCGGCAGCGGCTGCCCGGCGGGGACCACGATGGTGCGGGTCGGCGCGGCCACTCCGGCGGGAGGGTGGGTGACGATTTCCCCATCAAGTGTGGTTGCACGTCTTTCCGGCAATGACGCAGCAATATCGGCGGTCGTCAGACCGGCCGCTGTCACCGCCTGCGCAATCGTGGCGGCATTAGCTGCTGCCGTGTGCTCCTCTGCCGGGGGAGGTTCCGTTGCGCGTATGGCCGCGTCGCCGTCATGCGCGACATTTGCCGCATCCAGTGCGCCGTGGCCGGCGTGTTCGGTATCGTGTTGGCTTTCTTGCATCGCCGGCCTCCTCAGTAGTTCCAGACGCGCTGGCCGATTTCGCGGATGTCATCCTGCATCCGGTAATAGAGCGACTTGAACTCGGCTTCAGACGGGCCTTTCATCCCGGACTGTTGCAGGTCGGGCGCGGTAATACCGGTCTTCAGGGCCTGCTTGGCGAAGATGAGGTTGTTACGCAGACGGTTTACCCCGTACTGCTGTGCACGACGTTCTATCTCGACGGCCCGCTCATAGGGCGGCATGGCCCGCAACTCATCCACCTCGATCGGCGGGATGATTTGCCGGAATTTTTTCTCAAAGGCCTCACGTTCCATGCTGCCGGCGACATAATCGCGCAGGCCCTGGTAATACTCATCGCGGTACTTGACGTACCACGGTTCATAGCCCTGGCCGTTCCAGGCCTTGACGTTATCGTTTTCTGCCAGATCTTTGCCAAGACGGATTTCGGTCGCGCCGTAAATGTCACGAACGAAGCCATAGAGTTCTTCGGGATTTTTGAACTCGGCGAGGATGGGGTTGTCGAGCACCGCTTTTTCACTCGTGTCGAAGTCCTTGTCCCAAGCGTCTTTTTCGCCGCGCGACAAGAGCAGGTTCATGCCTGCCTTGGTTAGCACCTTGCTGATATTGACCGGTTCCTGGTTTTTGCCGCCGTACTGCTTGCCGTCGCCCATGGTGACGCCGTTTTTGTAGGCTTCCTTGCGCATTTCTTCTTCGGCCGCTTCCAGCGATGTTTCTCCGGCGGCAACATAGCCGATGGTCTGTTTCCACTGCTCACCGACGGCAATCTCGCCAATTTCGCCGAGCGGGTTCTTGCCCTGGCGTACATCGCGTTCATAGTCCTGGCATTGCTTCAACTTCAAGGAAAACAGTTCGTGGTATTCGTCCAGATGTTTGGTGGCGAGCTCGCCCAGGGTTGGGTTGATTTTCATCAACGCATACTGGGTGAAGCTCGATACCGCGCTCGATGCGGTGGTAATCAGGGCAGCCTGTGCGTCTTTAACAGTCTGTTTCAGCTTGCGTTGCAGGTTCTTCGCTTCCGCCTTGAAGTTGTTGTAGAAGTTCAGGTCGCCGCAACTGTTGTTGATACCGGCGCGCAGGTTGGCACCGATTGTCAAATGTGTGCTGTAAGAACCCGGATTGATGGCATCCAGGGCAGCTGCGGCATTGGGCAGATAGTAACGGCCGGCATCACCGGCAGGGACTTTGTCGGCACGATAGTCGCCATCCAGGAGGGCATTAATGTTATTGCCGCCTTTCTTGTCTTGTTTGTCCGCCGCCTGTGCCGCAACGCTGACGGCAACAGCGCAGGCAAGCAGCAGGGGTTTGTAGATGGTCGTCATTTTTTCTCTCCGTTGTCGGTTCTTTTCGCGGATGCGGCATTGCCGCTGCTCTTTCCACCAGCAGCAGTCGGGGTTTTCTTGCCGCCTGTGACAGGGACGCTTTTGTCTTCGCCCGGTGCCGGCAGGCTTACCTCTTTGCCTGGGACAGGTGCTGCCTTGGCAGCGGCTTTGTCGTTGTCGTTTGCCGCCTGAGTATTGGATGCGGCAGAATCGGCGCTACCTGTGGCAGGTGCGGCGGTGTGGGTAAAAGGTCTCGGGGAAGAATCGCCCAGGGTTTCGACAATGCGGCGGCCGCGCACATGCAGCACCGCATTCGGTGCCTGCTCGCGCGTCAGGAAACGTCCGTGTTCGACCGGGTCGTAGCGCTGCACCACAGCGTGCCAATCGTCCGCCACCTGCTGCGCCACCGCATCCAGTGGATCGCGGCTGTTGATGATGAGGTAGCGGGGAATCTTCTCGTCCACCGCACGCACCCGTGCGGCGAATTGCCCGAGACAACGGGCGGTGATGCAGCTGCCGTCGACATAGACCACCAGCCAGTCGTCCTCACGCCATTCGGGATTGAGGTAATCGGGGACGTCGTGGGCGGTATCGAGGCCGGTCAGCCGATCGGTGTGCAGGGTCATTTCCTCGACGAGTTTCGGGTCGGACATGTGCTGGGACACCAGCGTCGCGGTTTCAAGCTCACGCATAACCAGGGCGTGTTCCATCTCGGCGGCTTTTTTGGCGTAGTAGTCGCGATCTGCCGGGCTGTCCGCCATCATCGACAACACCATCAGGGGCGTGGCATTTTTGTAGCGTTCCCCGGTTGCCGCCATGATGTTGCGGTAGCGCTGTGTTTCTTCAGGTGTCAGCTGCCAGAATTGTTGCAGGCCCTGATCGCCGGCACCGATGCGCGAGAATTGCAGGGTAGCGGCCTGTGCCGGGGCGATACTCAGGACACCGAGGCCGAAGGCGGCGGCAAGCAGCAGGAAGAAGCGGCTTGGTTTTGCGTGGTGATGCTGCGGGAATCCTTGCGTTTTCCCGCCTGGCGGGGTGATAGGAAGGTGTGTCATAAGATCTCCTGTGTCGTTGCGGTTCATGCTGCCTCCTGATAGGCGCGCCGGGCGGTTTCGATTTCTTCGGCAACCATCAGTGCGGCATCCAGCTCGCTGATGCCGTGCTTGCGCATCAAGTCGGCGCGGTGTTCTTTTTCCTTACCGTCGGTTTGCCCCAGGGCAAGCATCAGGGATGGCGGCACATAGCGGATGAGGGTTTCGGGGAATTTGCCGGAAATCGAGATACCTTCGACAAAACGGCGCTCTTCCTTGCGCGGGAAACGAATGAGATGTTTGGCCTCGTCGCTGAGGCTGAGGATTTCTGTCGCCTGGGTAATTTCTGCCGCGCTCATGCGCATCAGCCACCAGAATTCGGCGTTGGTGAGGATTTTCGCGGCATCCCCCTTGAAGTCCGTAACGTCCTGGGTGATGAGCATCAACCAGCAGTTGAGCTTGCGGAATACTTTCGAGCCGACGACGAGGCCGGACATGAGCAGCGGTACTTTGGCCCAAAGGTGCGCCTCGTCGATTTTTACTTCGATGGCACGGCCGGTGTTTTGCAGTTTTTCAGCGAGCGCGGTAATGGTGTAGATGGCGGAAAGTCCTGCCACCGCGAGCATGTCACCGCCGCCGAGTTTGCCGAGGGCGCCGAGCTCGATCACGGTCAGGTCGTAATCTTCTGAAAACCCTTCGGCATGCCGGTTGAAAAGACGGCCATTCACGCCCTGGGTCCAGCGTTCGAGGGCATCGGCCATATTGCTCATGTTTTCCGCAGCGGCCGGTTGCCCGCCCTTGCGGGCCATTTCTTCATCGGCCATGGCGCGCATCGCCCGCATCATGTGTATCGGTCTCGCGTGCGGTTCGCCTTCTTCAACCGAGAGCCTGAGACCACGTACCAGGGCGCGGTTGATACGGGCGATTTCGGCCTGGGAGAGTTCCTGCGCGCCACCACCGGTGATCATGATGCGCAGGATGTATTCCATCTCACTAAGGTAAGAGCGGGTTTCGTCTTCAAGGTCAAAAGATACCGACGAAGCTCCGGCGGTATCCCCGGCTTGTCCCTCCTGCCCGGCGGCTGCGCTGGCAGGTTCCCCGTTCTGTCCTTCGCCTGCCTTGGCCAGAGACAGCCGTGCGGCCGCTTCCCGGGCATCGTCCGTCTGTGCCGCCCATTGTCCGATGGCATTGATGCGCTCGGCTTCGTCGGCTTCCGCCAGGGCCTTGGCAGTCTCGAAGAAGGGCGCGACCACGTCCCTGGAATTGGGCTGCAGGACAAAGCGCTTCACCTTTTTGCCGTGGCGTTCCATGTAATCGGCCATCAACCCGAAGCTGTTCCCGTAATCGAAAATAAACTGACGCGGGTTGTTCACCGCCATCGATTGCATCGCCATGTAGACGATGGTCGCCGATTTCCCCGACCCGGTCGGACCGAAGAACACTTCATGCGAGACCCGTTCGCGGTCATCACGGTGGAAGGGATTGAGATAAAAGGGCTCGCCACTGCGCGAGTACATGATGTAGCAGGGGTGGCGGCTGCCGGAACGGTTGCCATAAAACGGCAGCAGCGAGGCAATATGTGAAGTGAAGGTTTTGCGGGCACGCAGGGCGCTGTTCCTGTCATGGGCAAAGTCATAGACGGTTGGCAGGGCACGGACAAAACTGTCCTGGCTGATGAGGTCATAGGTGGGGTCGATGACCTCGATACAGTTGCTCGCCTTGATGCGGCTCATCGCCTGTTCGCTCGCATCCAGCAGTCCTTCCAGGCTGTCAGCGCGAAGGAAGACGCCGAGCTGGGTGTAGAAGATCCTCTGGTTGTAATGCAACATCGCATCAAGCGCCGCGTTTGCCTGCTTCTCGGCAAATTTGGCTTCACGCGAGGCGCTTTTCTGCGCCTCATAGAGGACGGCGTTGATTTCTCCCTTCATCCGCGTGTCGCTCTGCGGGATGATGGTGTAGCTCATCATCGTCCCCGGCGGCAGCTGTTCGAAGAGCGAGGCGTCGATTTGCGCCTCGGTGCCCCTGGTGTGCTGCTCACCGAGGGTGATGGCACCGTCACGCGGTGGCCGCTCGACTGCCGCGATGGTCAAATAGCGCAACCACTGCTCACCAAAGCGCCAGATGCCGCGCTCGCGCGGGTCATCGCTTTTGTAGTAGGACGGTTGTCGCCGGAAAATCATTTGCCCTAAATCAAAATGGGCCATCTGCCGTGCTTCCGCCATAGCGGCAGCCGATATTTGCGGTGCTGCAAAATGGGGCGCGAGCCAGCTCACCAGTTCGTGCGGTTTGAGCGGGTTAAGGACGATGCCGGCGTTTTTGATTGCCGCCTCGAAGGCGGTGAGATCGTATTTGCTCTGCGCGGCTGCACTGCGCTTGTTTTTCTTCCAGAACTTGTCGGGGCAGCTGCGGTAGATGCAGAGATAGATACTCTGGTTGTTGACCCGCCAGCCCTTGTCGGCGCCGGTGATGCGCGAATCGGGGAAAATGCCTTTGGGATGGCCGATGAGCGCGGCGTGCCGCCGGTTGACCTCAAGAATGGCCTGACTGTACGGGTCATCCGCGACGCCGTTTTCGACCATGGCCGCCTGCAAATCATCAGCGATGACCGCCGCTGCTTCGTTCTGCACATAGATTTGCGCGACATAGGGAAATTCGCTGTCACTCGGCAGGGCATTCAGCGCAGCGGTGAGCGCGGCATTAAAACGTGCCAGCGACTCGTCACTGCGAGCGCACATGTAGCGTGGGTTGACCTGCCAGAACCGGGCAACATTGATGCCGTCATCAAAGAGATAGGCTTCCTCTTCATCCAGGTAATCGATAACCGGAAAATAGTCGGCAAAGGCTGGTGCCGAAGCAAAGAGGCGGCGGTACTGCGCTTCAGACAGGGGCGGTGGTCCAACCAGTGGCCATTCGCCCGACAGCCGCATAAAGGCATTGATGAAGGGATTGACCTTGAACTGCGGCAGCTCGCCGTCATTGTCATGACTGCGGCCGGAAGCGGTGGCGTCCGTATCCGTTGGCGGGATATTTGCCCTGGGAGGGGTCGGCTTGCGCGGCCGCAGCATCCCCAACAGATCGTCAAGGACTCTCATGGTAGCCTTCCTGCTCCAGGGCGTAGTGGTCGCGTTCGTAGAGTTTGAACAGGGTGAAATAGCCCGGTACCGGTAACTCACCATCGTTTAAATGCGGAAATACGTAGGCGGTGATCTCCGGGTTGGGCACACGACGAAAATCGCGCTGCAACTCTTCCACGTGGCGCAAGGAATAACTACTGTTCGGCGCATAGCCTTCAGTAAGCGGTACGCCAAGATAATCCGCCTGGACCCCGTTGCCGAAGAAAGCGGGGACACGCTCGCGCTCGCCGGTCATCAGTTCGGCGGTGGTCGGGCCGCTGTCGGGCAAGAGTTTGTCCGGCTTGGGTTTCGTGACCGATGAGCAGGCGGTGAGTATCAGCGCGGCGGCGAGCAACACACAGCCTCTGCCCGGTGCAAATGCCTGTTTTACCCCGCTTGACGGGTGGTGATGAAGGAAAGGAGAAGGGGTGAAACGCATGGCATGATCCTCAGTCATAGCGGCGCGCGCGGCGCGGTTCGGTGTAGTAATTGACCTTGCGCGCCTTGGCGTCATAGTCGATCTCGATCTGTTTGTTCAGCATGATTTGCACTGGACGGCCCTGTTCGACGTAAACCACGTCAAAAGCGCCGGCTGTACGCTCGCGCACATAATCGGCAAATTCAGACGCGGTGCCCGAGATGCCCTTGCCGAAGACGTAGCGCCAGATATTGCCGTCGAGCATGGCGGTGAAATTGCCGTTGTTGTCCTGACGGTAATTGACCTGACTCTGGGCGAGGCCTTCGGCAGCTGCTTCAATAAACGCGGCTGTTCCGCGCGAGTAGAGGTACTCGCCGGCATTGTTGATGTAACGACCGCGCAGACAGGGTTTGCCCCAGGGATCGGTGAGATAGCCCAGCGCATCGCCGCTGCTCGTCCCGTCGTGACTTGCCTGTCCGTGGCTGACGATACGGCCGTCGATGAAGATAAAGGTGAGCGCGTCAATGTAGCCACGGACACAGGACTGCTCACGGACGCCGGTGGCGTAACCGCTGACAATCATCTTGGCTACGCCGGGAATCTGATGTCCGTTGGCAGCAAGGTTCTTGCCACCGATTTCCGCGCGGAAGAAATAGGGATCATCCAGCTGACGATCGTTACGGATGGGGACGCGGCCAATGATGGGCGTCACCAGCAGGGCGTCACTCAGGGTGGTCAGCGGCGGCAAGGTATAAACGGGAAATACGGTTGGCCATTGCGCTTCCTTCTGCACCTGCCCCGGCTGCGGCAGCGGTCGCGCCCGGGTGGTTGGCTGTGGATCGGGAACGCCGTTAGCGAGCGCACCGGCCGTGCCGCCGAACGTTCGTGCCAGATCTGCCTGTACTTCGCTCAACAGATCGCCGCCAGCTGATGCTGCCGTATCGCTTGTTGCGCGTTCCGACTGCCGTACAGCGGCACTGCGTGCAGCCGCACCATCACCGGCAAAGCTGTACGGCAGGGTAATACTGCCCGTACCATACACATCGGGTAACGGTGGTTTGTCATCGACAGGAAGAGGCGGGGTTTCGCCTGCCCCTGCCCGGCTCGCAGCCAGTTCCTGTTCCAGTTGGGCAATCCGCGCTTCACTGGCCGCCTGCGTTGTCTGATGGCTTTGTTTCAAGCTGTCAATGCTTTCCTGCAAGGCTTTCATTTCATCCGCCATGACCGCTTTGGCAGCGTTCTGCTCCGCTTCACGTGCGGTTTGCGTCGTCTGTTCCATCTTGGCCAGCTGTTTCTTCAGCTCTTCCAGTTTGGTTTGCAGGGCAGCACTATCGTTCGAACTTTGCTCGCGCGCCTCGGCCAGTTGCCGCTCCAGGTTTTCCTGCTTGTCCTGGGTGGCGCGGGTGAGTTCGGTATTACGCCTGACCTCTTCGGCGTAGGTGGTGTCGTCGCCGCGTCGAGTGGTAGCAGTGGTGGCATTATCCACTGCACCCGCCGTCTGCTGCGCCGGACGGGGCAGGGTTGAGGGTTCTTCGCGGATAAAGAGGAAATACACCACGCCCAGAACCATGGCGAAAATGGTATAGAGAAATAATTTTCCGACTGGCATCACGTTCTCCCTATTCCACAGCCTTATCGAAAGGCACGCTGCTGATCAGCGCCCACAGGGTCTGGTCAAGGCGGCTGCCACGCGGCTCAATCACCGGATAGAGCGCGGCAGCAAACATCCAGCGGCCACGCATCGCACGCGGATCAAACTCGACCGCCGTGGTGGACAGATTGTTGACCAGCAGTACGGTCAGGTAGTTGTCACCAATCTGCCATTGGCGCAACGGTTTGACGCTGAGACGGCCATCATTCATCCGTAGCAGGCGCTTGGCGATGTCGGATTTGCCGACCTTCACCGGCTTGCCGAGGTCGTCGCCAATCAGCCGTGCCGGGCCGACGTAATGACGGAAGCCGTAACGCACCATGTGGTGGTAGTCATTACCCACCTCACGCGAGGGGGTGCCACCGTAGTCACCCATGGCAACATTGAGGGTTTTGGCCTCGCCATCGGCCAGGAAATCGGGTTTGTAGGGGTTTTTTGCCACTACGTCATCTGGCGCAGGCGACTCTATGACTGCAGCGCTACCGCTGGGTGTCGCGGCCGGGGCTGCTGCCGGGCGGACGGCGGTTGCGGCAGTCGGGCGTTCGACGATCGTGATATCGCTGTCAAAAGGACCGGTATCAGCCGCTTCGATATCCAGCATCACCATACGCCCATCGACCAGTTCGGCCACCACGCGGCTCTTGTCAAATTTTTGTGTGGGGGTGACATAAAGGATGCCGTCCGGCGTCAGCAGCGAACTGATGGTGGCTGCATCGTTCAGGTTACGGGTATGGGTGGCAGGCTGCGGAAATTTGATAATCAGCTCCTGGCCTACGGGTATCCGTATCGGGATCGGCTTTTCACTGAGCACCACTTCCTTGGCGGCAAGCGGCAACGCCAGGCTCAAGAGACATAGAGCCGTGATACGGGGAAAGGTCAAGCATTGCATCGAACACCTCTTGTGTTGCTTATGACTGGCTGTTGTCGGACAGCACCTGGGGGCCGTCGCCGTAGTAGCAATCAACTTCGAGGCCGAGTTGATTGACAGCGAGCGGCCGCCCGGAGCGCACCACTTTCAGCGGATAGGACATCACCGTATTGCGGATTTCGCGGCCGTTGACCTGATCGCGCAGGACATATTCCACAGCCACCTGCCAGCTGTCGTTTGATGTTTGCCGCACCCGGTCCTCGCTGAAACGGGCGTTGTCGGTCGGCAGCAACATCCGGCTGCGATAGCCGTAGAGGCCGCGATTGGCCTCGTAGTGGCGTTTGAGCTCGGCGCGGCAGTTCGCCGTCAGATAGGCGGCGTAGTCATCCAGATGCCTGGGATAGTCTTCGCTGCAATCCGTGGCGCAGTAGTTGAGCTCTTCCCAGACGGTACGGGCAAAGCCGTATACCGTTGCCGGCGGCACCTCGCCGACACGCTGCACAAAGCCCTTGCTGACATCCGGGGGTAAATAGGTCACGATCTGCTTGGGAAAGCGCCAGTAGGCAGCGGCAAAGAGCAGCAGCAGGATAAAAAGCGCAGCGATCACCCGGTTCTGAAAGCGGATGTATTGCGCACTTTCCTGCGTGTGTTTGTGGACACTCCCTCTCAATTTGATAGCGGGGGGCGGGCTGGATAAAACGCCGCGAGCGGAAGTTTTCGACATGGCGGTGAAAATAGAGCGGCTTGCCTTCGCGTAGCGCCGAGACGCGATAGATACGGCGCATAAAAAAGACACCGGCGATCGGCATCGCCGCGATCATCGCCCAGGCCCAAAAAATGAGGAGCGCGAGCAGTGCGGCGGCAACCGCCCAGACAAAGATGGCGCGGCGCAAGGTCGCGACCAGCTCCGACTGGGTGCAGCCAAAAAAGCCGTTCAAGGGTTCTTCTTCCAGCTGGGTCAGGGTGATGTCCGGGCGGTCGCGGCGGACGCTGTTGTCTGTCATCAGGAACCGGTGGCAAGTTTGTCCAGGGGCTCGAACACATACTTGTTGGCGAGCGCAAACAGGCCGAGCGAGAAGGCGACATTGACCAACACGAGAATGATCTGCTGAATCGCCGGCCCCCACTCACCGCCATTACGGGCATCGTTGATCAGGGAGAACATGGTCAAGATGGAACGGCCAATACCAAAGCCGAGCACGACGACAAGCATCAGCATCAGCCCCCAGCGGAAAAGCTTGACCATGTTGGTGGCCCAGTTGGCATCGTCGGCGACCCCGGGTATCCCGATACTGCCACTGGGCAGGGCACTTTGCGCCGCTGCTTGCGGCAGATAGAGACAGCAGGCCATGAGCATGGTGACGATGAAGAGTTGACGCAGTGTCGCCGCATCAAGCCAATCTGGCAGAAAGCGGTTATGGATGTGGATGGGTTGCGGCAGTTGCTGGCCGGTGAGGTTTGCGGATTGCATAAGTACTCCTGTGAGTGGATGAAAAAAACGGTTCAGGTAACAAGAAAAACGATGCCGATGAAGATGAGCACCGCGAAAAAAAGCATCAGGCCAAGCACAACGATGCGAATCTGTGCATCCTGACGGGCTTCTGGGGTTGGGTTGTTGTGCACCGCCTCGGAAGAGGCGATCAGGACGAGTAACAGCACCAGACCCAGGGTGGCGGTAGCGACGATGCCGCCGAGGCCGCCAGCCGATATGCCGCCTTTGGCGTTGTCGAAAGCCTCGCGCACCCCCGATTCCGTGCGGATGAAGCCGTCATCGCCGCTGCTTTGTTTGTCGTCCGCCATCAGTTCGGCCTCACGTAGAAGAGGGTGTTTTGACGCGGCGTCGGTGGCCTGGTGGTGATGACGTCGATACGGGCATTGAGGAAGTCAGCGATATCTGCTTCGGTGGTGCGTAGCTGGGCGACCAGCGCCGGGTAGTTGAAACGGATCTTTGCCTTGCGCGTGGCAGAGGCATATTTGCGCTCCAGGCTTTGTACCCGTTCGCGCACATAAGCGAGCTCGCGCAGGACAGATTCGATTTCCGCCTCTTCGCTGCGTGTCGGCAGCGTTGCCGGATCGGCCCGGCGTTTTTTCGGTGCTTTTTTGACCGGCGGCGGCATGTCGGCTTCGTCGGCACGGGCCACCAGCGGTAAACACAGCGCGGCGAGCAGGAGACGGCGGGTTGGTGGGGTTGATAACGGCATGACGGGCTCCTAAACAATCTTTTTGAAGGTGGCGAAACTGGTGAGGATGGCGATGTAGAACAGCCCCACCCCGGGCAGCAGGATGTAATTGGGATTGACCGGATTGGGCCAGGAGAGATAAATGACGGGGGAGAGGCCAATGGTGTAAGGCACCAGCGCTTTGGCATGGTGGTAGAGTCCGGCGTGTTCGACACCGCCCGTGACCTTGCGGATCTCGCGCATATGCAGACCGTCAATGGCGGCGAGCATCCCCACCAGGACAAGCAGGGCGCTCGACAACAGCACAATCAGGCTGCGGATACCCGTCACCATCAATACAAAGACAAAGGCATTGCGGTAATAGGCCCAATGCGCCAGCAAACGATCCCAGGCGCGGGTCGAGATGAGCTTCTGCCCGATGCCGGGGGGGGTGTCTTGCGGCAGCACCAGCCATTGCTGGAAGTAGCGGGTCACCCGTTGGGCCGCCTCTTCGGCCGAGGTCCCGAAGAGGGTCGAGCTGAAGTTGTCTCCGAGGTAATGCAGCTCTTGCCGTAACACCAGTTCACTGTGGCGGTAATCCCACCAACCGAACAGCATGCCGGCCCATTCGATGCCGGTACTGACCAGGACCGATAAAAAGAGGTAGCTCAAGATGCCGAGGACGAGACCGACGGGGAGGAAAATCAGGCCGAGCAGAGAGCGTTTTTTCGGCTTGTCGGCGACAGACTGCTGTTGGCGTCGTGTTTGCTGCCTAGCCATCAGTCATCCCCCATGAAATCGAGCGCGGCGTCATCGCTGCCGAAGCCGTCGAAACCGCCGGTGTCATCAATGTCGTTGACCCATTGCGTCAGCTGCGACTGGAAGGCGGCCGCACTGCCGGCTGCGCCTTCGTCCAGCACCTGTACCGGATTAAAACGCTCCTGATAGCTGTACCAGCCCGGGATACTCGATTGATACTGCTCGCGCATAGCGGCCGCGACCTTGCGGATATCGCCCGGAATACGGTCATCGCGCTCGGCGACGAGCAGCGGCACCCGCCCCTTGAACAGACGGTTGCCGTCCCAGATGCCGAAGAACTGCCCCTTTGGCAACTGGGTCAGGTCGGTGGTGCTGATGGCCTCGACATCGCGCTCGCTCATCCGGCTTGAGGTGTTGGACGTAAAATCCACCCCGGAATGAATGTCGGAGCTGTCTGATGAACCGGAGAAGGTCAGCAGGTTGCGTACGGTCACCTTGCGTTGCTTGCCGGTGAAAGTTTTGGCGGTATCTTCTTCCTGGACGCGGAAAAAGATGACCGTGTTGAAGTTGCCGAGCATCTGATTGGCAAAGGCACGATTGCCGAGGCGTGCTTCGAAGTCGGAGATGGTCTGGGTGTAGGCGGTAACCGAGACATTGGCACCACCGGCCTTGTTCAAACTTGGAATCAGCGTCTTGTCCGCCGGCTCGTTCGCTTCGTCAATGTGGATGCGGATGGGCCGGGGCTTGATGGTCACACCGACGTCGGGCAGACCATGATCGCGGCCTTCTTTATAAATACGACCATATTGCGAGGTGAGATCAGCCAGCATCGAGGCGCCGACGGTGCGTGCCACTTCCTGGTCAGACAAAGCATCCAGACCGACATAGACGATACCGCCACTTTGCAGGATGCTGCCCCAGTCAAAAGTCGGTTTGGCCGGATCGAGGTAAGTTGGAGAAATCAGTTGCGCCACCGCCCCGGTGGTCATTTTCTCGAGGAAGGGATCTAGCGAGGCAATCAGCTTTGACAAATACTGTTGATCCGTGATGAAGGCTTTGGTCAAGGATTGGGCGGTATCGAGTTCGGCATCGCTGAACACCATCTTGCTGAGGTTGTGTTTGTAGAGCAGATAACGGGCGACGGCATCGCGATCGCGCTTGATTTGCGAGACATCATCCATCAGCCCCTGTTCACGCCGTTCTTTCGGCTCCAGCCGCATCAGCTCGATGTAGCGCTGCAACTCGGTTTGATAATTCGGGATACGTTCACTGAGGAGGCGGTCTATATATGCGTTATAGAGCGGCTCCAGCTGCTGACTGTACTGTTTGATCAGCGGATAGCTCGGGGTCTGGCCGATGCCGACCAGGCCTTTGGCGACCTGGTTCACATAGCCCCACACGAATTCCTTGAAGGCGGCACTCTGCCCTTCGCCCGGCATTTGGCCGGCAATGCGCGAGGCGACCTCGGTGATACGCATATAGCTGCCGATCGGGTTGTACTGCGCCGAGACATCGGGATAGCCCAAATGGAACATGAAAAATTTGTCTTCGCGCCCGGCACGCACCGCTTCTGAATAACAGCGCAGCATCAGGTCAGCATCGCCCTTGGGATCGATGACGATGACCACATCGCCGCGCGCGATGTCTTGGGTAATGATGAGCTCGGCCAGACGGGTCTTGCCCACGCGGGTGGTGCCGATGACCAGGGTATGGCCGACGCGGTTGCCGAGATCCTGGAAGAGTTTTTCTTCCGGTTCGTAGAGCCCGACACCATGCAACCACGGCTGACCTTCCAGCGGCGGGGCCGGCGGCCACGGGTTCAAGAACCACAGCGGATGCTCGGCCGCGCAGGTAGACGAGGTAAAACGGGTCAGCCAGCGCATGTGGTGCGCCTTTTCGAGAGCCAGTTCGAGCTTGCGCACTCTTCGGTAGCCTTTGGGCAGCCGCGTGTACTTGCGGTTATGCGACAGATTAATGTCATAGGCGCGCTGGGTATGGACGGCGGTCCATTCAAAGCCCATGCCGAGAAACTGCACCTTGTTGGAGACGGGTAAATCCTTGCTGCGCATGCGGTAGAGCGGCAGACGGGTCAGCTGTTTCTGGTAGCGCTTGATGCGACGCCCCCGTCGATAGAGTACGGCGGCACGGGTCAAAAACAGTCCGGAGAGGGTATAGGCGACCGTCGGCACGGCAAAGGCGTATTCCGAGGCAATGCCCAACAGCACGGCTGCGGCGGTATAGGCCTGGGCGGGGACGTACTCGTAAACGTCGCGCAGGAGTACTTCTTTACCTTCCATCAGCGCAGTCCTCGTTTTTGTCTTGGTGGATTGAGCAATGCCGGTGCGACGTCTTGCGCCGAGGCGACGCGACGTTCGCCGGCTTTGGCGGTCACCGGTGATGTTCCTTTCTGCCTCACGGCCTGCAAGCGGCGATAGTGACCGCCGATGGCGGCTACATATTGTTGAGTCTCGCGGTAAGGCGGCACCCCTTTGTGGCGACGTACCGCTTGGGGACCCGCGTTGTATGCGGCCAGTGCTGCTTCCAGCGTGGGGAAGGTGCTTAGTTGCTGTTTAAGATAGGTCGCCCCTCCCCAAAGATTGCGGTAGGGATCGTAGTATTCGTGCGGGGCAAGACCGAGGTCACGTGCCGTACCCGGCATCAGCTGCATCAGCCCCATGGCCCCTTTGGGCGAACGGGCACCGATCTGGTAGCGCGATTCCTGATAGATGACCGCATGCAAAAGCAGTTCATCGACACCGGTTTCCCGGCTGACACGTGCGATCATGGCCTGCAAGGCGGGATTTTCGTTGATGGGGGGGATAGGGCTGCTGCTTGTGTCAGGTTTGCCAGATGTCTGCGACTGCGGCAGGGGCTGCGGCCGTAGTGCTTTTGCACTGCGCTCGACCATGGCGGCGACATCAAGCTCCGCCCACAGGGTGCTGCGGCTTTGCAGCGCCAGCCGTCGACCGTCCAGGCCGAAGGTGATGCCCGTCGCCTTGCCGCGCTTGCCGAGCAGCCAGTTGAAACAGTCAATACGGGTCTTGAACTGGTAGCGACGCCCTTGCACCTCAACCGTCCACGGCCAGGCAACGGTTTGCCCATGGGTGTTGACCCAACGGGTGCGATCAAGCATATGCTGGTAGAGTGTCGTCGTATCAACACCGTGACGGGCGGCTGCCTGGCGGTAGAGGTCAGGCAGGTTATCTTCCGCCACTGTGGCAGGGCTGCGTGGCGCCGTCATCGGGGTCAACGCCGTCGGTGCGGCAGCAGCCGGCAGGGCAGCAAGCAGCGAGAGGGACAGCACGAGACGACGCATCAGCACAACTCCCGCGCATCACAGCCCGAACCGGCAGTTGGACTCTCGCTGTCGCCCAGCCCAATGAGGTGGGGATTTTGCTTGTACGTATTGAGGTTTTTCAGGACTATCGGCACATAGGCCTTGGTCTCCTCAAAAGGCGGGACGTCACGCCCGTATTTGCGCACATTGCCTTCCCCGGCGTTATAACCGGCAGCAGCCAGCCGGTGTGTACCGAACTCTCCCAGTAGCCATTTGAGATAGGTACTGCCACCTCTGACGTTCTGCTCAATGTCATATGGACTACTGACACTGAAGCGACGGGCGGTGCCCGGCATCAGCTGCATCAGCCCCATGGCACCGGCATGAGATTTGGCATTGGGCTTGTAAGCGGATTCCTGGGTGATAATGGCGTGGACAAAATACGGGTCTGCACCGACCTGACGTGCCACTTTGTTGATGCGCGGTGCAAGCTGCCTGCGTCGGTCTGCCATTTTGCCGCTCACGCTAATGGCCGGGTTCGTCCCCACGCTGCCATACGACTCGTCATCCGTGGCGGTTTGTCTGCCGCTGTCATCGGTATAGCCGCTATCGCTTTTTTTGCTGCTCTTTTTTTCACCGTTACAGGCGGCGAGAGTCACTGCAAAAAGAGTGAGCCATAACAGGGTGCGTGACGACGACATGGCTTAATGTCCGTGTTTGCCACCGGCAACGGCAGGTAATGGCGCGGCATCAGGCGTGCACCAATAACTGCGTTCATACCAACTGACAGTGAGGTCACGCTGGCGGTAGGTGCAGGCATGACGTGGATCGGCGGACGGGGCGGATGAACAGGCAGCAAGCAAACAAAGCACGCTGATACAGCAGAGGAATCTCATGGACGCCCCTCCGTGGTTTTGACCGCCGGAGATTGGCCTGTGTCAGTTGAAGGCGCTGTTTTGCCTGTGCCTGCTGAAACTGCTGTCTTGCCTGTGCCTGTTGAAACTGCTGTCTTGCCTGTGCCTGCTGAAACTACTGTCTTGCCTGTGTCCGCCGGAACGGCGGTCTTCTTTGTCCCGGTCGGCGCGTCCGCTTGACGGCTCTTGCCGGTCTTGCTGTTGGCGGTTTTGGTCATGGTCGATGTTTTCCCCTTGTTGTCTGTAGCAGGGGTATTCGCAGCCGTTTTGCCTGTTGCAGCGGCGGACGCTTGGGGGACTGTCGCCGTGCTGCGCCTGACCGGCTGTGCGGGCGCCGCTTGTGCGCCGTCCTGGCGGTAGGCACGCGCGTCGCCGCGATAGGCAGCGGTGGTGTCATAACGGCTGTCATGAAAAGAAGAGGACGGTGCGTTGCCCGGATAGACGGACAGCGTGGATGCATCGACATACACCCCGCCGTAATTGACCGGATAGGCCGCGCCCGAGGGCGTGGTTTCGCCGTGGGTTCCGCTTGACGCGGCAGTCGGCGCAGCCGTCTGCCGCCCGGATGCGGGATAAAGGACGGAGTTGGTCATGCCCACGCCATCCGTAGCGGATGGGGTGGGCATGCGGGCGTAGCGTGGAGCTACTTCAAAGGACACCAGGCGGTTGACCGGGTCAACCACCAGCGCCCAGCCATCCCCTGCGATCCAAGCGAGTGCTTCGCCCAGCGGCATCGGATTGATGGTGCGTTTGTTGTCGGGCCAGGGTTGACGGTAGAGCCGCCAGATGTTGGGGTCGGCGTTGATAGGTTGCGCCAGTGCCCAGCCGCTGCCATTGAGCAATTGCCGCAGACCGTCTTCCACGGTAGCCGCATCAATGGTTTTAAAGACATAGGCCTGCAAATCACCACCGGTCTCGGCTTCCATGCCTTCAATAATGGTGTAACCGTTGCCGTAAAAGGTTTGCGCAGCGGCAGTCGCCATGCAGGCGGCCAGCACAATGGTGGGAAACTTGCGAACCGGTGACATTGCCTCTCCGTGGATGTGAAGTTGGCATCATTTTTATGGGTGGCAAGTCGGCTGTCCGTTTAATTGGTAAAAATTAGCGGGATAAAAAGCGCCAATTTCGTAAAGGCCTAAAGCGCCTGCGGCCTAGAATGGCGAACGGTTCCTAGCCGTAAAGGAACACCCGCCCAATGGGGCGGGTGTGTAACGGCAAAGGAAAAGGTAAAGCCCAGGGGCAGAAAGGTGTTCAAGGGCTTAACGGTTTTTAACGGCCTTAAAGGCTTAAAGGAACAGCGATGACCACCGACGACCTCGCACCACTCTACCGACAGGCCATCGAGCGCTTCGACCCCGTCATCCACACATTGCTTGACCACTATGGCGGCTTTGACAACCTTGCCGTCGAGCGCGATCACCTGCCGCAGGCACAACTCGAACCCTTCCTCAGTGAACTGGACATCATCTATCCGCAGGCGACGCCAAGAAAATTGAACCTAGCCATCCGCCGCTTCATCACCGAGCTGGAATGCTTCCGTTATCGCGTCGTCGCCAAAGCCAAAGACGACAGCAGGCGCAATGTCGCCATCTGGGACGCACTGGAAGAATCATTGGCCGATTTTCTCAGCCGCAACCGCCATCTCGAAATTCGCTGCCGACCTAACGCCGAGGCCTATCCTTCCACGGATTTAATTCAGGACTGGATCGATAGTCGCGTTGATATTTATGGACGACAGGCAGCGGCACCATGAAAATCTTCGCCCGGCAGCGTGAGCGCTTTAGTCAACTCTTTGCCAAAAAAATTGGCCCCGATGATTACGGGGCACTGGATTTTAACCGCCTGCCGATACTCGATGCCGCCGGTCTGATTGCCTTGACCGGGCAACAAAACCGTCTGCGCAATATCAAACGCATCGTACAAATTGACGATGTCCGCTATCAAATCCTCTATCAAGACGTGATCGACCGCTTCGCCGAAGTGGTACAACTGATGCCGGCTTCGCAAGCGCATCACCATGCTGTCCCCGGCGGTCTCTTCATTCATACCCTCGAAGTCCTCGAATACGCCCTCAGCCTGCGCCGCCAGTACAAGCTGCCGCAAATGGCAGCGCAAGAAGAACAAGAAAAACAGCGACAGGTGTGGACCTATGCCGTCTTCGCCGGCGTGCTCCTGCATGATATCGGCAAACGCCTTACCCTCTGCCGCTTCGAGACCGACAAAGGCCGCGCCTTCGATCCCTTCGCGCAGCAACTGCCGCAAGAGGGTTACTACCGCCTGCACTTCCAGTCTGCCAAATACCATGCCCTGCACACCCAAATCGGGCTGGCGTTCGCTGCGCGAATTTTTCCGGCCATCGGCCTGGATTTTCTGATGACGCAACTGCACATCATGCAAGAGCTCATGGCCTACCTGCATGATGACGATACCCATGCAGGTAGTATCGGCGACATCATTCGTGCTGCCGACAGAGCCTCAACTGGACAAAGTCTGGCTCACAGCCCAACGCGTAAATTCCCGGGTGCGTATCTCGAAAACATTGGCGAACGCCTGATGACACAACTGCGGCAGCTTTTGGCCGACAACCACTTTGTCATCAACAAAAGCAATGGCAACGTCTATACCTCGGCCGACATGCGTGCGACCTACATTGTCAGCAAAACGCTTGCCGATACGCTGCGCGAAACCTTGGCCGCACAAGGACAGACCGATATTCCCCACGACAACAACCGCGTCTTTGACATCCTGCAAGAATACGGTTTTGCCGAAACCAACCCGGGTACGGGGCAGAGCATCCATTACATTCGCCGCGTCTGGCAGGACAAGGCACAGACCTTCAGCGTACTGAAATTTGCAAGCGACAAACTCTTTCGCGTTCTTCCACAGCCGTTTGGTGGCAGTGTCAGCGAAGTTGCAGGCAAAAACGCCGAGCCCGGGATAGGGACAACAAAAGTCACACAATCTGTAACAGGCGAACCCGCATTTACGCCACCTGTAACAGGAGGGCAATACGACAAAAGCGCTGCAACAGGCGACGGACGAGCGATTACGCCTGTGCCTCTTACCGAAGATGACAGCTTTGAAGACTATCTGGATGACGAACACGTACCTCTGCCTGAAACAGGGGGGAATACCGCGAAGAGTGCTGCAACAGGCAAAGTGCATCACGACCAGACGGCAACAGATGAAAAGACGCGCATCCCGCCTGTTACCATTGATGACAACAGCGTTATGCCTGCATCCGCCGATGATGACCCTCTGGTCAGACCAGAAGGCGACTATCGCGAAGAAAAAACTGTATCTGTGGCAAAAACGACTAGGCAGAGCGACACGGGTGCCAATGATAGCGGCACAACCCCAGCTATCCGGACAGCCGCCATTCCCCAAACAGCCACAGGTGACACCCCTGGCGATACCCCCTTACCGGAAGCGGCAACCATACAGGCCACAGCAGTATTTTCTGCAGGTGTAATAACACCGGACGCCTCTGAGATGGTGGCAACAGATGACGATGACATCATTGACGATGTGCCGACGGCAAAACCGGTCAAGGCTCCGACAACAACGTTGGCAGAAAAGGACACAAAATCCGAAAAAAACGTAGCCGTCAAAACGGGACTGACGCGTAACGAGCAGAAAAGAACAGCGAAAAAACCGCTTGCACCCCAAACAGCGGTGACCACATCAGCAGAAGCCATAGGCGCTACGCCGGACAACAACCTGGACGAACGATTTTTTACCTGGTGCCGGGCAAAAATCCTCGACAAGAGTTTCGTCATCAACGAATCGAGCGGCATGGTGCAAAAAGTTACCTACAAAGGCCGTGACGTAATCGCCGTGGTCTCGCCCCGGATTTTTATGCGCTTTGCCAACGAAGCCCTTGGGCTACCGGAAAACAAAGCATCAGCCGAACGGGTACAAAAAGCCATACACAGCAACAAGAAAAATATCAAAGGTCCGCGAGGACAGCTGCATGAATTCCATATACTGAAATCCCCGAATAATCCGCTGAACGGATACAGCAAGCTCTACCACTATGTGTTTGAGATCGACGTATTCTGCGGTAGCGACGAAGAGGTCAAAAACATTGTCGAGAAAACCAAACCAAACACAAACCTTGCACATACATAATGGGAATGTGCTATTGTTTCAGCCATGTACAGCTTTCGCTGTACACTTAGGCGGTATGACGAAATCAGAAAAAGTATCTACAAACCCGGTATTTACGCCGCCTGGCGGACGTAGGATGGGCTTTAGCCCATCGGGCAGGCGCAGCCTGCCTTTTTGCGTATCGGGGGGCAAACACAAACCGCCGGGCGGCACCAAAACACAACGCAGGGCGGGCGTAGGATGGGCTTCAGCCCATCGGGCAGGCGCAGCCTGCCTTTTGCGTTCTTGGTAAGAACGCAAAAAGCGGGAGAACCGCACGTTTTCGATTTTGAAACGTTGCAGGTAACGTCTCTACAAGAACCGCTGTTTGCCGCGACAATATCAATGGTGGGCTGAAGCCCACCCTACGAACTTTGTTTTACTTCTTGGGATTGGCATGGAACGTTGCCTGCAACGTCTCTACAAACCCGGTATTTACGCCGCTTGGCGGGCGCAGGGCAGACTTCCGCCCGCCGCCGCGTGAATGGCGGGCGGAAGCCCGCGCTACGGCAGGTCGTTTCCGGGGCTTTGGCGCGTAACCGGAGGCCGTGGGCACAAGAAAAACGGGGCGGCTTGCCGCCGCCCCGCCTGTCCCTCACGGCTGTTCTTCCGCCGGCAGGGTCAGCATCGGCACACTGCCGCCCGGCAGCATGGTGCGCGGCAGGACGCCGTTCCATCGTTCCGCCTGCATCAGGCGGATGATTTCCGGATTCTTGCGCAGGGCTTCGCCTTTGGTGTTGATGGAATCCGCTTCCGCTTTCGAGCGCAGTTCGATCGCCTTGGCTTCGGCTTCCGCCGCTTTGATCTGCGCATCGGCCAGCCCCTGGGCGCGGGTGGCGGCGATTTGCGCTTCGATACGTTCGCGTTCGAGGTTTTGTTTGTAACGCTCGACTTCCACCTCCGCTTTCATGCGGTCTTCAATCGTCTGCTCGTAAGCATCAGAGAAATCGACGTTTTCTATCTGCACACTGGCGATGCGCAGGTAGGGGTATTTGGCGAGCGCATTCACGATGGCATCCTTGCTGCGGTTGTTCAGCTCTTCGCGGTGCTACACGGAGCGGATGGCGGTGAACTGGCCGAAGACGGTTTTCAGCTCTTGTTTGACGATAGGGGTAATCGCCAGCTCGTAGAGATTCTCGGTTTTGCCGAACTGGGTGTAGAGCGCTTCCACGCCGTCTTCGGTGATGGAAAAAGTCACGGAAAGGGTAATGTGCGCCGGTTGCTGGTCGCTGGAATAGGCGAACACGTCTTTCATGCTGCCGGTGGTGGTGCGCACCGGGATACGCACGACACGGTCAATGTAGGGCATTTTGAAATGCAGGCCGGGTTCGGCCACTTTGCTCACTTCGCCGTAATGGAGGACGACGCCGCGCTCACCCTGATCCACGGTATACATGCTGCCGCCGGACATCAGCAGCAGGGTGAAAACGATGGCAGCGCTGAAGAACAGGATAAAGAGCGGGGCTCTGCTTTTTTTCGGGGGGAGGCTGTTATTGGTGTTCACGGGGTTTCCTTCGGGGGTGATGGGGGCGATGTTTTGCTGACTGCGTGTCATGGAAAGGTCCTATTTGCTGGCTTTGGCGCGGATACCAATGCTGCCGTACAACTCGGTGTCGCCGCTTTCGTTCGAGATGCCGATGTGGTTGCCGTGCGTGTCATGCCGGGCGGCGGTGGACGTCGGCTGTTGGGCGCAAGCGGTGAGCAGGAGGAGGCTGGTGAGGAGGAGGGTTTTCATGGGGACGTAATTTAGTTGAGACAGGATTTAGATAGGACAGAGAAATGGGTTAATTTTATTATTATGGCTAAACTGGGTTTTCCTCCAATGTATAAGGCAGATTATTTTTGACTTTTTCAAGTAATTGCAAGGCAGCCTCTGAATATAAATGGCAGTTATTTAGCTGTAATATACAGACATGATAGATATTATCTGATGCTTTTATATCAAAACCATTATTATCTTTTTTAATTTTTTCTATTAATTTGTTAGCTCCATGCCAGCTTTTATAACCAAGTCTATTAGCTAAAACAGTAAGTGTATAAGGAAAGTTTGCGCTCATAGCAGCAACTGTAGCAGCATCCGCAATCCCATATAACTTCACGAGAGTTCCACCATCAGCATTAGAGTATGAAGTTAAATACTCATAATTAACCTGTATTTTGCTCTTAGGAATGTCTTCTCGAATCAGCTTATATTGTCTAGATTGTAATGCTCGCAAAATCTTAGGATTAAAATTATCTATTAAATTTATATTTTTAAATGCTTTAAATATCCAATTATAGTCTCTTGCTGATATATTGTTTATCCTAAAATCTACACCTTCTGATAGAGAAATAGAACATTCGCGTGGATATGATTTGTTCCCGTCAAGATCTTTTTCCCATCTTATAAAAAACATATTAGGCATCAATCTACCATTGTATCCCAAAGCCAGGTTAACATCAGATAATATATTTTTTATATTCTCATCTGCTGCACTATAACCAATAAAGATAATTGGATGTTCAAGAAAAAAAGTAAGTAATTTAGCTGCTAGATACTTAGAACTTTTATTAAACCTAACATAATCTTCTTTTGTTAGGACAAGGCTTGAATATTCTCTAGCACATCCATGGATTTTATAAATTTCCCCTACATCCCATAAGATATCAGTAATGATTTTTTGCCCTACGACGGGAGCATATTCAGTAAAAACTTTATCTTCCAAGAAAGTATCATAATTAGTAGTAATAATAGCTTGTGGACATATCTGTTTTAGGTTCATTAGTTCTTCATGATATTCTTCAGACAAATGATTTAAAGAGCCATTATTATCAATCAGCTCAGTAAATAAATTACTAACCTTATACTTTAAATAAGCATCTTCAGGGACATCAAGAGAAAAAAGTTTCTCTGGAAATTTCCCTTTATCTTTCCATGCCCAAGTTCTAAAAAATTTCACAAAATCTGAAGCTACCGCCGCTAGATCACTATGTTTTTTCTGCTGATAATATGGAAAGTCTCTTTTTATATTAGGGCATATCTTGGTCATCTCTTGTAATAATTCAATCCAATTTGGACCATTTAAATATCTTTTTGAGAATCCAGATCCTATAAACAAAATAGGTTGATACTTAAAGTCAGTTTTACAACTGTCTATCTTTTCTATCATTTCTTTTTTATATTGTTCATATACTGTTGTCATTCTAATACCCAAGATTTTTAGAATTTTATTAAAGCCGCCGCAAGGCGGCTTTTTTGCCTAGAGCTAAAACAAACATCTCAAGCGTCGTAGGTGGTCGAAGCGGTATCGCCGCCGGTGCCGGTCCAGTTGGTGTGGTGGTATTTGCCGCGCGGTTGGTCGGTGCGTTCGTAGGTGTGCGCGCCGAAGTAATCGCGCTGGGCTTGCAGCAGGTTGGCAGGCAGTTGTGCGCTGGTGTAGCCGTCGAGGAAGGTCAGCGCCGAGGTCATGCACGGCACGGGGATGCCGTGGCTGATGGCGGCGGCGGCAACTTTGCGCCAGTCGGCGAGGTTTTGTTGCAGGATGGTGCGGAAGTAGGGCGCGGTACCGAGGAAGGTAAGGTTGGGGTCTTGCGCGTAGGCGTCGCGGATGTCGCCGAGGAAGCGGCTGCGGATGATGCAGCCTTCGCGCCACAGCATGGCGGTCGCGCCGTAGTCGATGTGCCAGCCGTGTTGTTCGGAGGCTTCGCGGATGAGCATGAAGCCCTGGGCGTAGGAGATGATTTTGGCGGCAAGCAGGGCTTTGCGCAGGGCTTCTGTCCAGGTGGCGCTGTCGCCGTCGAAGCGGGCGGCGGGGCGCGGGAAGTGGGCGGCGTTGGCCACACGTGCATCTTTGGCGGCGGATATGCTGCGCGCGAAGACGGCTTCGCTGATGAGGGTGAGCGGGATGCCGTGGTCGAGGGCGTTGATGGCGGTCCATTTGCCGGTGCCTTTTTGCCCGGCGGTGTCGAGGATGTGTTCGACCAGCGGGCTGCCGTCGGTGTCTTTGTAGGCGAGGATGGCGGCGGTGATCTGGATGAGGTAGCTGTCGAGTTCAGTTTTGTTCCACTCGGTAAAGACACGGTGCATGGTGTCGTAATCGAGGCCGAGGCCGTCTTTCATGATGTGGTAGGCCTCGCAGATGAGCTGCATGTCGCCGTATTCGATGCCGTTGTGCACCATTTTCACGAAGTGCCCCGCGCCATCGGCGCCAACCCAGTTGCAGCAGGGTTCGCCGTCCGGGGTTTTGGCAGCAATCGCTTGCAGGATGGGTTTGATGTGCGGCCAGGCCTCGATATCGCCGCCCGGCATGATGGAAGGGCCGTGGCGCGCGCCTTCTTCACCGCCGGAGACGCCGGCGCCGACGTAGCGGATGCCTTTGTCGCGCAGGGCATGGACGCGGCGGGTGGTATCGGGGTAATGGGAGTTGCCGCCATCGATGATGATGTCGCCGGGGGCGAGGTGGGGGACAAGCTGGTCGATGAATTGGTCCACCACGTCGCCGGCGCGCACCATGAGCATGATGATGCGCGGGCTTTTCAGTTTTTCCACGAGTTCCGGGATGCTGTGCGCACCGCTGATGTGGGTGCCTTTGGCCGCACCTTGCAGGAATTCGTCCACTTTGGCGGTGGTGCGGTTATAGGCAACGACGTGGTAGCCGTGATCGTTCATGTTGAGGATGAGGTTTTGGCCCATGACGGCAAGGCCGATGACACCGATGTCTGCTTTTGGCATGTCTGCTCCTGTTGTGGATTGGTGGATGGGTGGTTATGACAGTTGCGCCGCTGCGGCATGATCGAGGTGGTACTCGGTCGTGCCGTCTGTGGCACGGATGCGGGCGGCGGGGTAGTCCGCGCCGGCGGCGATTTGTTTGAGGATGGCGGCTTTGCCGCTGCCGGTCGCGAGGTAGCTGAGGCGTTTGCCGCGCATGATGAGCGGCGCGGTCAGGGTCAGGCGGATTTGCCCGCTCTGCGGGTGGCGGGCGATGGCAACGGTTCCTTCGCTCGCGTAGTCGGTCGCGCCGGGGAAGAGGGAGGCGGTGTGGCCGTCGTCGCCGATGCCGAGGAGAATCCAGTCGTAGCGGCCATCGGGGATATGGGCGGCGATGTCGGCGGCGTAGCGGGCGCGTTCTGCGGCGGGGTCGGCTTCGCCGCGCATGCGGTGGATGTAGGCGGCGGGCACGGGGACGTGGGCGAGCAGCAGGCGTCCGGCTTCGCCGTAGTTGCTTTCGGGGTCTTGCGGCGGGACGCAGCGTTCGTCCCCCCACCACAGGTGCAGGTTCGCCCAGTTGACGCGCCCGCGCCACGGTTCGCCGGCGAGCAGGCGGTAGAGTTGTTTGGGGGTGCTGCCGCCGGAGAGGGCGATGTGCTGCGCCGCCGGGCGGTGGCTGATAGCGGCGAGTTCGGCGGCGATGTGGGCGACGAGGGCATCGCTGTCGGCGTGGATGTGGGTGCTTTGCATGGGCGATACCTCTTGTCTCAGGCTTTTCTCGGCTGCCGCCAGACGCGGCCACTGCGCGCAATCATTTTGTCCGCTTCAACCGGACCCCAGCTGCCGGGTTCGTAGCTGGCGATGGCGCCCCGGTTCGCCTTGTAATCGAGGATGGGCTGGACGTATTTCCAGCAGGCGTGCACGGCGTCGGTACGCGCAAACAGGGTGGCGTCGCCTTTCATCGCATCGAGCAGGAGGCGTTCGTAAGCGGTGAGGACATTGTTGTTGGCGAGGTCGGCGTAGCGGAAATCCATCGCCACTTCTTCGGATTCGAAGCCCGCGCCCGGTTTTTTCAGACCGAAGCGCATGGCGATGCCTTCGTCCGGCTGGATGCGGAGGATGAGTTTGTTTTCCGGCGCGCGCTGGTTGAAGACGGGGTGCGGCGTGGTTTTGAAGTGGATGACGACTTCGGTGAAGCGCAGCGGCAGGTATTTGCCGGTGCGGATGTAGAAGGGTACGCCGCTCCAGCGCCAGTTATCGATTTGCAGGCGCAGCGCCATGTAGGTTTCGGTGCTGCTGTCCGGGGCGACGCCTTTTTCCTGACGGTAGCCGGGAACCGCCCGGCCATTGATTTCGCCTTTGCCGTATTGGGCGAGGACGAGGTTGTTTTTCAGGTATTCGGCATCGAGCGGATGCAGGCTGTGCAGGACTTTCGCCGCTTCGTCACGCATGGAGTCGGCATCGATCAGCGCGGGCGGTTCCATCGCCACCATCGCCAGGATTTGCAGGAGGTGGTTCTGGAACATGTCGCGCACCGCTCCGGAGCCGTCGTAGTAGCCGCCCCGGTTTTCCACGCCGATGGTTTCGGCGGCGGTGATTTCCACGTAGTCGATGTAGTTCCGGTTCCAGAGCGGCTCGAACAGGCCGTTGGAGAAGCGCAGCACCAGCAGGTTCTGCACGGTTTCTTTGCCGAGGTAGTGGTCGATACGGTAAATCTGGTGTTCGAGGAAGTCGTGGTGGATGGTTGCGTCCAGCTCGCGCGCGGTTTTGGCATCGTAGCCAAAGGGTTTTTCCACGATGAGACGTTTCCAGCCGTGATTTTCGCTGTTCAGGCCGTGTGCGGCGAGACAGGCGGGGATGATGCCGTAGAGACTGGGCGGGGTGGAAAGATAGTAGAGGGTGTTGCCACCGGTCTGGTATTCGGCGTGCAGGGCATCAAGACGCGGCACGAGTTTGCCGTAATCGTCGCGGTCGGCGGTGTTGAGCGGTTGGTAGTAGAGGCGGGTGCAGAAATCATCCAGCGTCTGCCCGCCCGCGTTTTCTTTTTCGATGAGGTTCTGCCGCATGGCGTCGCGGAATGAGGCGTCATCCAGCTCGCTGCGGCTCGCGCCGAGGACGGCAAACTGTTCCGGCAACTGGTTGTTTTTGAAGAGGTGGTAGAGGGCGGGGATGAGCTTGCGGCGGGTGAGATCGCCGGAGGCGCCGAAAATGACGATGATGTTGTTCTCTGGTTTCATGGGGTGTCCGGTACGGGGGAAAGGGGCAATGTATCACGGCGGGCGGGATTATTGTGTCACCGCCTGCGGGTGTTTTTTGAAATAACGCGCGAGTTGCCAGGCGGTGGCGACGCCGACGGCGGCGAAGACGCACCACGGCAGGAGCGGCAGGTCGTGTGCCTTGCCGAGGTCGTACAACCAGCCGCCGATGAAGTTGCCGAGCCCGCCGCCGAGGCCGATGCTGACCGCGCTGAAGCCGACGTACAATCCCAGCGCACGCGGGTGGGCAAGGTGGGCGACGAGAATATCGAGCATCGGGCGGGCGGTGAGGTAGCCGAGGGTATAGACGCTGATCCAGAGCAGGAAGACGGCGAAATTCGGCGACGTGCCGAGCAGAAACGTGCCCAGCGTCATCACCAGTGTCCCCGCAATCAGCAGTTGGTGGCTGGCGAAATGGCGTTGCAGGCGGCGCACGAGGAAATATTGCAGGAGGAGGGTGAGGACGGAGCTGTACGTATAAAACAGCCCGGCGCTGGCCTTCGTGCCGGTGAGCGCTTCGGCGAGCAGCGGGAAGCTGATGTTGACCTGCATCACCACGAACCAGTAGCCGCAGAGGATGGCGACGAAGTGCAGATAAGCGCGATCACGCAGCAGACTGCGCAGATGCGGGGTGCCGTCGTCATCACCCGCCGCCGCTGCCGCCTGTTGGCGCGTATCCGGGAAATAGCGCAGCGCGACGAAAACGTTGGCGAGGAAACAGCCGCCGGCGGCAATCCCCACCGCGTGAAAGCCGATGGCGAGCAGGGCGATGGCAAGCAGCGGGCCGATCGTGGAAGCGAGGCCGGTGAGGTAGTTGGCAATCAGATAAAACTGGCGGCGTTCGTCCGGGCGGGTCATGGCGACCGTCGCCGCCTGGAACGGCGCATCAAACAGCGCCCCGCCGAGGCCGGTGAAAAGCAGCGCGGTGAAGAAGACTGGCAGCGTCGTCGCAAAACCGAGCATGAAAAAGCCGACGGCACGGATGATGAGGCCGGAACAAAGCACCGGTTTCAGGCCGTAGCGGTCGGCGAGCATCCCGCCGATGAAGGTCAACCCCTGCTGGCTGATCTGCCGCAGGGCGAGCGCCATGCCGACTGTCGCCGCCGCCATGCCGACATCGCCGACAAAATGCACGGAAACGAGCGGGATGAGCAGGGTAAAACCAGTGGTGGTGATGGCCTGATAAATCAGCAGGGCGAAAAGCTGCGGACGGTCGCGGTAGGCAAGCAGGTCGCGCAGCGGCGCGGTCAAGGCAGCGAGGGGGACGTGGACGTGCATAAGGGGGAAGCCGTGGGGGAATGGCGGGATTATACGCTTTGCTTCCCACGCACATCGCGATAGCGAATGAGATCGCCCTGTCCGTAATAAATAATCGCCTCCCGGATTTCTTTGGCCACTTTGGGCAAATAATGTTTTTTCTCCCACTCGGAAAGCGAAAGACCGTAAATCACAGCGCCCACCATGACCAGCAGGACAATAACCAGTAACATCGGCATCAGAACAAGCATTAAAAATTCAGCCGATGGCCTGATCACCATAATGGGCAAGAAGATGATGATCATCAAATAAAACATCCTCGGAGATTCTCTACGGATTTCCGTCGTATCAAAATCAGCCTGATTCTCCCATCTGTCATGCACGACGATCCGCGCATAGCAGCGCATCCGGTGATGGTAAATCTGAACAAACTCTATCTTCTCAATATCTTCCCACCGTATCCGCTCCGCCCTTTTATAGAAATAAAAGGAAAATCCCCCGGCATCAAAAGCCACATATTCCGGCTTGCGGGAAACAGAAGCCGCCCAGCGGCTCAAATGCAAAAAATAAACGGCAAAAGCAAAGCCAAAACAAAGAACGGAAAAGATTATCCCGCTGGAAAAAGCATTACCCATCTTCGATTCTTTCATGATCACGGGAAAAGGTATCAAGCCCATCAAGACCAGCACGATAATGCAGACCACAAAATAGCCGCGCTGCCTGTCGCGAAAATACCAGCGGAAACTTTTGCCTTCTTTTTTATCGCTCATGAACCCTCCTTCTCAGCGGAAATGGAGGGACATATAACCACATTCCGCTATCACCCATCGCTGCATTTTTATCACTGCCGACAAGAGGCGACCATATGGAGGCGGTTGTCATCCGGGCGGCGCGGTTGCCGGATCAAGCGCCCTGCGCCGCCTGCGGGCGGTTTTTTATGCCCGTCGCGCACCACGCGTTCATGAAAATCCCGCATAGACCTTATCGGCAACAAGCAGCCATCACCGCCGTACAATGCCGCTTCCACCCATAACCGAGGAAAAACCATGTCCTTCCCGCAAATCTTCCCGCAAGGCGCAGAAAACACCGCTTACGCGCAATATTTCAGCGGCAGCAGCTATCTCGCCACCCTCGCCGAGGGCGATGCCGCCGTGCATAACGTTACCTTCGCCCCCGCCTGCCGCAACCACTGGCACATCCACCACGGCGCGGGGCAAATCCTGCTCTGCACGGCGGGCGAAGGCTGGTATCAGGAAGCGGGCGGGCCCGCGCGCCGCCTGCGCCCCGGCGACACCGTCAATATCCCCGCCGGGGTCAAGCACTGGCACGGGGCGACGAAAGACGGCTGGTTCTCGCATCTTTCCGTGACCGTGCCGAAAGCAGGCGCCAGCACAGAGTGGTGTGAACCGGTCGATGACGCCGCTTATAACGCCCTGTAAACCCGGAGCCGCCCATGAACCTCACCGCCAAACAAACCGCCCTCGCCCGCCTTGCCGCCGCCACCGCGCGCGGCGATCAGGCGGCACTGGCCGCCGCGCTTGATGACGCCTTCGACCACGCCGCGCTGACGGTGGAAGAAAGCAAAAGCGCGCTGGAACAGCTCTACGCCTACTGCGGTTTCCCGCGCAGCCTGAACGCGCTTGCCACCCTGCTCGCGACCGTCGAAGCGCGGCAGGCGGCGGGCAAAAGCACCGCCCCCGGCCGCCCCGCCGCCGCCATCCCCGCCGTGGACATGACCGTGATCGGCACGGAAGTGCAAACCGCGCTGGCCGGGCAGCCGGTCGGCGGGCCGCTCTTTACCTTCTCGCCGCACATCGACCGTTACCTGAAAGCGCACCTGTTCGGCGACATCTTTGCCGATGACCGCCTGCAACATCAGGAGCGGGAAATCGTCACCATCGCCGCGCTGGCGGCGATGGACGGCGTGGCCGGGCAACTGGCCGCCCATCTGCGCATCGGCGCCCATACCGGCCTGAATCCGGCACAACTGGCCGCCGTGCAGGCCGTCGCCCGCCCGATGCCGTAACCTTATCTTGCTTTAATACCCACCGGAGAATCCCATGATCCTGACCCGCGAACAAACGCTCGACATCTTCCGCCGCCGCGCCGCCACCCGCTACTACGACCCCGCGCGCACCATCAGCGCCGACGATTTCGCCACCATCCTCGAATGCGCCCGCCTCTCGCCGAGCTCGGTCGGCTCCGAGCCGTGGCGTTTCATCGTCGTGCAGAACCGCGCCCTGCGCGCCAAAATCAAGCCCGTCGCCTGGGGGACGCGCAACACGCTGGATGATGCCAGCCACTTCGTCATCCTCCTCGCCAAAAAACACGCCCGCTACGACACCGCCTTTTTCCGCGAAGTCATCGCCAGACGCGGCATCCCGCCCGAACAGGTGCCGCAGACACTTGAAGCCTATAAAAATTTCCAGACCCACGACCTGCGCATCGCCGACGACGAACGCGCCCTCTTCGACTGGGCCTGCAAGCAGACCTACATCGCCCTCGCCAACATGATGACCGGCGCGGCGATGCTCGGCATCGATTCCTGCCCGATCGAAGGTATGGACTACGAAGCCGTGAACCGCATCCTCAGCGAGGAAGGGCTGCTGGATACGGCGGATTACGGCGTGTCCGTCGCCGTGACGTTTGGCTACCGCGCCCGCGACATCAGTGCGAAACCGCGCCGCCCGTTGTCGGACATCGTGCGCTGGGCAGAATGAATACCGCACCGCTCGCGGAAGGCGGCGGTAACGACTTGCCGATGCAGCCTGTTTATCAGCAGGCAGGCGGCAATGATAAACTCTTCTTGCGGCGTACCCTTTGGTCCCGGGAACGGTGGCAGCCGACCGGGGCCTTGGCGTAACGCCCCGTTTTTTAAAGTGTTATAAAACATTGCGTGCGGAGTCCGGCGTGATTTATGCCTTGAACGACTACCGGGCGGCGTGTGCCGGGATCTCCCACTCAGATAACAAGATAAGAAGGTTTTTTCATGTCAGGGCAAACGTTATACGACAAGGTGTGGCAGGCGCATGTAGTGCGCGAGGAGGCGGGGCAGGTGCTGCTCTATATTGACCGGCATCTGGTGCACGAGGTGACCTCGCCGCAGCCGTTCGACGGTCTGCGCAAGGCAAAACGCGCACCGTGGCGCACTGCCTCCATTCAGGCGGTGCCGGATCACAATGTGCCGACGCTGCATCCGGAGCGCGGCATTGATGATCCCGTCGCCCGCGCGCAGGTGGAGGCGCTGGAAAAAAATTGTGCCGAGTTCGGGGTGCGTCTCTTTGACCGCCTCGACCGGCGGCAGGGGATTGTCCACGTGGTCGGACCGGAACAGGGTCTGACCCTGCCCGGCATGACGGTGGTCTGCGGCGATTCGCATACGTCCACACATGGCGCGTTCGCCGCGCTGGCCTTCGGCATCGGCACGAGCGAGGTGGAACACGTCCTCGCCACGCAGTGCCTGCCGCAGAAGAAGACGAAGGCGATGCGTATCCGCATCGAAGGCGAAATGCCCGCTGGCGTGTTCGCCAAGGATTTGATGCTGACGGTCATCCGCACCATCGGCACGGCGGGCGGCACGGGCTACACGCTGGAATTTGCCGGCAGCGCGGTGCGGGCGCTGTCGATGGAAGGGCGGATGACGATGTGCAATATGTCGATTGAGGCGGGCGCGCGCGCCGGGATGGTCGCGGTCGATGACAAGACGGTGGATTATTTCCGTGGCCGCCCGTTTGCGCCGCAGGGCGCGCTGTGGGCGCAGGCGGAAGCCTACTGGCGCACCTTGGTCAGCGATGATGATGCGGTGTTCGATCGCGAGGTGCTGCTCGATGCGGCGGCGATTGCGCCGCAGGTGAGCTGGGGCACCTCGCCGGAAATGGTCATCGATGTCGGCGGGCGTGTGCCGCATCTCGATGACGCGCGCGACGCCAACCAGCGCGATGCCTACGCGCGCGCGCTGGCCTACATGGGGCTGCGCGAGGGACAGGCGATTGGCGAAGTGCCGCTGGATGCCGTCTTCATCGGCTCCTGCACCAATGCGCGCATCGAGGATTTGCGCGTTGCAGCGCAGATCGTCGCCGGCAAACACGTGGCCAGCGGCATTGAAACGGCGCTGGTCGTGCCGGGTTCCGGGTTGGTAAAAGCACAAGCGGAAGCGGAAGGGTTAGACCGTATATTCATGGAAGCGGGCTTTGAATGGCGTTCGCCCGGCTGCTCAATGTGTCTCGCGATGAACGCCGACCGCCTCAGTGCGGGTAAACGTTGCGCTTCCACCTCGAACCGCAATTTCGAGGGGCGGCAGGGACAGGGCGCGCGCACGCATCTGGTCAGCCCGGCGATGGCGGCAGCGGCGGCCGTGGCGGGACATTTCGTTGACGTGAGGGAGCTTTTATGAAGGCATTTACCACCGAAAGCGGCGTACTCGCGCCGCTTTACCGCAGCAATATCGACACCGACGCGATTCTGCCGAAGCAATACCTGAAACTCATCACAAAAAGCGGCTTCGGGCAGTACCTCTTCGACGACTGGCGCTACCTGCCCGATCGCGCACCCAACCCCGCCTTCGTGCTGAACGAAGCGCGCTACCAGGGCGCAAAATTCCTGCTTGCCGGGGCGAATTTCGGCTGCGGCTCCTCGCGCGAACACGCGGTGTGGGCACTGGATGAATACGGCTTCCGCGCGGTGATTGCGCCATCGTTCGGCGACATCTTTTACAGCAACTGCTTCAAAAACGGCGTTCTGCCCGCGCAAGTGGATGAAGCCACCGCCGAAGCGCTGTTTGCGGCGACGCAGGCGGCGGAGACGGTGAGCATCAGCGTCGATCTGGACGCCGAGCGGATACGCTGCGGCGCGGCCAGCTATCCGTTCAGCGTGGATGCGTTCCGCAAACACGCGCTCTACTACGGGCTGGACGACATCGGCCAGACCCTGCAACACGCCGCCGACATCCGCGCCTTCGAGGAACGGCACAAACAGCGCTTCCCGTGGTTATATGCGGGGCATTCTGAGGAAAACTGAGGAGACACATATATATGAAGAACATCTTGTTACTGCCCGGCGACGGTATCGGTCCGGAAATCATGGCGGAAGCGGAAAAAGTGCTGCGCCTGCTGCAAGCGCGTGCCGGACTGGCCGTAACCCTCGACACCGCCCTGCTCGGCGGCTGCGCGGTGGAAGCGACAGGCGAACCCTACCCGGCGGAGACCCGCGCCAAAGCGCGCGCCGCCGATGCCGTACTGCTCGCCTGCGTCGGCGGGCCGAAATGGGACAACCTGCCGCGTTCTCAACGACCGGAAACCGGACTGCTCGCCATCCGTGCCGACCTCGGCCTGTTTGCCAATCTGCGCCCGGCGCGGGTGCTGGACGCGCTCGCCGAACGCTCCTCACTCAAAGCCGAACTCGTGCGCGGGCTGGACATCCTCATCGTGCGCGAGCTCACCGGCGGTATCTACTTCGGTCAGCCGCGCGGCTTGGGCACGAACGACGCGGGCGAACGCGAGGGTTTCAACACCCTGCGGTACAGCGAAAGCGAAGTGCGCCGCATCGCGCGCGTCGCCTTCACCGCCGCGCAGGTGCGGCAAAAACGCCTCTGTTCCATCGACAAAATGAACGTGCTGGAAAGCTCGCAACTGTGGCGCGACGTCGTGACGGAAACCGCCGCCGACTTCCCCGACGTGACCCTCACCCACCTGCTCGTGGACAACGCCGCCATGCAGCTGGTGCGTAACCCGCGCCAATTCGACGTCATCGTCACCGGCAACCTCTTCGGCGACATCCTCTCCGACGAAGCCTCGCAACTGACCGGTTCCATCGGCCTGTTGCCCTCCGCCTCGCTGCGCGCAGACGGCGTCGGCCTTTTTGAACCCGTGCACGGCTCCGCTCCCGACATCGCGGGCAAAGGCATCGCCAACCCTTACGCCATGCTGCTCTCGCTCGCCATGCTCCTGCGCCACAGCCTGCACGAAGAAAACCTTGCCCGCCTGCTCGAAGCAGCAGTAGAAAACAGCATCGCCGCCGGCGTGCGCAGCGCCGATCTTGTCGCAGCCGGGCAACAGGCGGCAGGCACCGCCGCCATCGGCGACGCCGTCTGCCGCCACCTTGCCGCAGAATTGCCATAAACTGTGGAAAAGATTACTTGCTTGTAAAGCAACGGCTGCATATAATCCTATTGTTGTTTTTATGATACCGCCGTAATACCCATACGGCCGAAGGAGCACAGTATGAACAGGAATCAAACGCCCGCACGTTTGCGCCATGCCGTTGCATTGGCAGTTGGGTTGGGATGCAGCAGCGTCGCCGCATCCATCGGACTGGGACCCATCCAGGTCAATTCCAGCATCGGTCAGCCGATGAGCGCCACCATCCGCGTGGACGGGCTGGATGCCGCCACCGCCAAAGGCGCCACCGTGCAGCTCGCCAGCGCAGCGGCCTACCGCGCGCGCGGCATCGAACTCTTGCCCATCCACCAGAAACTGCGCTTCAGCCTGGTGCCCGCAGGCAAGGGCTACGTCATCCGTGTGACCAGCACCACCGGCATCCGCGAACCCTTCCTCAACTTCCTGCTGACCATCAACAGCAACGGCAGCACCATCACCCGCGAATACGCCGCCTTCTTCAACCAGGATCCGCTCAATCCGAACGCGGGCAGCACCATGCTGGCGGAAGTCCCGCAAGGAAAAACAGCGCCCGCAGAAGACGGCAAAGGCAAAAAAGGCAAGAAAGGCAAAGGGAAAGAAGCCAAGGAACAGCAACTGGCCGAAAACACCGCCGGCATCGACTTCACCGCCAACAACCTGAACAACAGAAAAGCGCTGGCGGATAACGACCGCAGCGAGCCGAAAACTGCCACAAAAGAAAACAGGAAAACCAAAGCCGAGCAGCCGCCCGCACCACGCAAAAAAGCCACCCCGCTGCGCGCTGCCAGCCCGGATAACGAAGGCTGGGGCGGACACGACATCCTCGCCGCACGGCAAAAACAGACCACGCCGCAGCCACAGCGCGGCAGACAAAGCGAAGACGGCCGCTATTCCTACTACTCGTCCGATGTCAAACCCGGCAGCATCGCCGTTGGCAGCACCTACGGCCCGGTACGCGACAACGAAACCCTCTTTTCCATAGCCAACGCCGCGCGCCCGTCCGAGGATGTCTCCATCCAGCAGATGATGCGCGCCATCTACAACGCCAACCGGGGATCCTTTGCCCATAACAATATGGGCAACCTGATGGTCGGCAGCACCCTGGTCATCCCCGATCCGGGTGCCGCGACCGCCCCTGCCCCGGTCAGAGCGGCGAAAAACACCGACATCGCCGCCAACGACAAAGCAGCGAAAAAAGAGAAAAAAGCGGACAACGCGCCTGCCAAAGCCGAAGTGCCCGCCAAAACAGACGAAATCGCCGCTGCCGCCCCCGCCGCAGACAACGTCGCGGCAAATAATGCGCAAAACCCGCCCGCCGCAGACAACATCGCGGCAAACGGCGCGCAAAACCCGCCCGTCGCCCTCGTGCAGAACGACGCCCCGGCCGAAACCGCCCTCCCGCCGGAAAACATCCAGATGGACGGCAACCAGCTCACCCTGGACAACACCGAAACCCTGCTCGCAAACAACGGCAATGCGGCGGAAACTCCGGCCGCCCCCGCCGCCGCGACAAACCCGGAAGAACAACCCGCCACCCTGCCCGCACCTGAAGCAAAACCCGCCGAAATCGCCGCTGCCGACGAACCCGCCGCCCCGCCCGCCATACCGGCGATGGAATCCAAACCCGTGGTCGCCGTCGTCGAAGAACAGCCGGCCGACAAAGTCTCAACCGGCATGCCGCTGCCGCTCTTGGCCGCTGCCGGCGTGGGCGTACTCAGCCTCGGTGGTGCCGCCGCCTACTTCATCACCCGCCGCCGCCGCCACGACGACGACAGCATGGAAGAATTCTCGCAAGACGAAATCGACCGCATGGTGTCGGAAATGGAAGCACGCGAAGGCGTCAAGGCCGGGCACGACATGGCCGCCGGCGAACTCAAACCGCGCCGGAAAAAAACCGTGGCGGAAAAACACGACCCCGCGGCCGACCTCGAAGGCCTGCAACAACTCAACAGCCAGCTCTCCGAACTGGAAAAGCTGAACGACCACATCGGCATCCCGAAATTCGTGGACGACGGCGAACCCCATTCCGCCGAAGAACTGCCGGACGACTTCTTCAAAGACCTCGAACTGCCGGGCGACGAAGAACCCGCCCCGGTGGCCGCTGCCGCCGCCCAACCCGCCGCAGCGGACGAAGAAGAACACGACTTCTTCAGCGACCTCGAAGCCTTCGCCGCCGCAGAACCCGCCGCCACCCCGAGTGCGGCCGCAGACGCTGACGACAGCGACTTCGACCTGCCCGACTTCGGCGCGGACGAAACCCCGGCCGCAACGCCCGCCGCCAAGCCAAGCCTGGCCAAAGCCGAACCCGCGCCGCAACCCGCCGCTGCGGAAGAAGACGACGACCTCGATTTCCTCAGCTTCGCCGCCGAAGACGCGCCTGCCACCAAGGCCGAACCTGCACCACAACCCGCTGCCGCCGCAACCGACGATGACGACTTTGACTTCATCAGCTTTGCCAGCGACGAACCCGCCCCTGCCGCCAAGGCCGAACCCGCACCACAACCCGTTGCCTCCGCAACCGACGATGGCGACGACTTCGACTTCATCAGCTTCGCCAGCGACGAACCCGCCGCCGCACCCGCCCCTGCCGCCAAGGCCGAACCCGCATCACCGCCCGCAGCAGCCGCCGAAAAAACCGCTGCCGCGAGCAAGAGCACGGGCGATGACGATCTCGACTTCTTCAACAGCCTCAGCCTCGCCGACGAATCCGCCGCCGAGGCGGCACCTGCCGCTGCCGCCCCCGAAGTAAGCGACGAAGACAACAGCGTCATCGACTTCTTCGCCAGTGACGAAGAACCCGCGCCCGTTGAAGCGGAAAAAGCCGAAGAAAAACCCGCTGCCGCAAAACACACCCACAGCGTCGTCAGCGATGCCGTAGTCGTGGCCGCCGCTGCCGACGACAGCGCCGCCAAAAGCGAAACCCTCGACTTCTTCTCGCTGCAAGACGAACCGGCGGCAGCCGCCAAACCCGCCGCCCCGCCCGCGAACGGCAAAGACACCGCCGCCGCGCCCCAACCGGCAGCGGCACCGCCCGCTGCCAAACCCGTAGCGGCGACCATCGCCCCGGCCTCCTCCGACATCGACATCGAAGCAATGGAAATCAACCTCGACATGGCCACCTCCTTCATCGTCATGGGCAAAGCCGAAAAAGCCCGTTCCTGGCTCGATGAAGTGCTGGTCTCCGGCAGCGAAGCGCAAAAAATCCGCGCGCGCAGCATGCTCGAACAACTCGAAAAAGCCTGAGGGTCACCATGACCACACGCTATGCCGTCGGCGTCGAATACGACGGCACCCATTACGCGGGCTGGCAGCGCCAGCCCTTTTTTGCGTCCACCATTCAGGAACACATCGAGCGCGCTCTGAGCCGGGTCGCCGCCGAAACCATCACCACCACCTGCGCCGGGCGCACCGACGCGGGCGTGCATGCCATCGCGCAAGTCCTGCACTTCGACACCAACGCCGAACGCAGCCCCTTCGCCTGGCTCGCCGGCACCAACCGCTACCTGCCCGCCGACATCCGCCTGCAATGGATCACCCGCGTCGGCGACGACTTCCATGCACGATACAGCGCCACCGCCCGCCACTACCGCTACCTCATCCGCCACCGCGCCCAGCCCAGCGCCCTTTGGGCACAGCGCTGCCACTGGCACAAAAAACCACTCGATTCCCTGCTCATGCACCAGGCGGCACAGCCGCTGGTCGGCGAACACGACTTCAGCGCCTTCCGCGCCGCCGAATGCCAGTCCAAAACCCCGTGGCGGCGCATAGACCGCATCCACATCCACGAAAAACACGGCTGGATCGCCGTGGACATCAGCGGCAACGCCTTCCTGCACCACATGGTGCGCAACATCGTCGGCACCCTGCTCGCCGTCGGCGACGGGCGCGCCGGCGGCAACTGGCCCGCCGCCGTCCTCGCCGCCCGCGACCGCACCCAGGCGGGCATCACCGCCCCGGCGCACGGCCTCTACCTCCACGGCGTCACCTACCCGCCCGCCTGCCGCCTGCCCCCCAACCCGCATGCCTGGATACCCGATGACATCCCCTGACCTCCTCCCGCTCGCCGACGCCGACACCATCCGCCGCCTCGACCGCCTCACCTGCGAACGCCAGCACATCACCTCCCTGCAACTGATGGAACGCGCTGCCGCCCGCTGCACCGCGCGCCTGCTCGCCTGCTACCCGGACAACCGCCACTGGACCATCATCGCCGGTGCGGGCAACAACGGCGGCGACGGCCTCGCCATCGCCCGCCAACTGCACATGCAAGGCCACCACATCACCGCCTACCACCCGCAGCAGCAGCGCACCTCGCCGGATCACGCCGCGAACGCCGCCCGCCTCGCCCGCCTCATCCCCACCCGCGACCTTGCCGCCTACACCCCGCCCACGCGCGGCATCCAGATAGACGCCCTCTACGGCGTCGGCCTGAACCGCCCGCTTGCCGCCGCCGATGCCGACCTCATCCGCACCATGAACCGCGCCCCGGTGCCGACCGTCGCCATCGACCTCCCCTCCGGCCTGCGCGCCGATGCCGACAGTCCCGCCCCCGTCATCCGCGCCGCGCGCACCCTCTGCCTCGGCTGCCCCAAACCCGCCCTGCTCTGGCAAGAAAACGAAGACTACGTCGGCACCCTCGAACTCCTCCCCATCGGCCTCGACCACGCCGCCCTCGCCGACACCCCCGCCGCCGCGCGCTGGCTCACCGCCGCCTGGCTGCGCGGCGAATACCGCCCGCGCCGCCGCTTCGCGCACAAGGGCGATGCCGGGCGCCTGCTCATCATCGCGGGCAGCCGGGGCATGACCGGTGCGGCCATCATGGCGGCACAAGCCGCATTGCGCGGCGGCTGCGGCCTGCTCACCGCCCACCTGCCCGCCGCCTGCTGCACCGCCTACCACGCCACCGTCCCCGAATCCATGACCGACGCCGACGCCCACCCCGACCACAACACCCGCCTCACGCGCGACCTCCCCGCCGACGCCCTGCTCATCGGCTGCGGCTGTGGCACCCACCCCGACACCGCCGCCCTCATCGCCGATCTCAACAGCCGCTACCACGACCGCGCCATCCTCTGGGATGCCGACGCCCTCAACCACCTCGCCCACGACCCCGCCCTGCAACAACACCTGCCGCCGCGCAGCATCCTCACCCCGCACCCCGGCGAATTTGCCCGCCTGAGCGGCGCGCCGCTTGCCCACGACCACGAACGCATCCCCGCCGCGCAAGCCCTCGCCGCCCGCCTCAACGCCGTCATCATCCTCAAAGGCAAATACAGCATCATCAGCGCGCCGGACGGCAGCACCGCCATCAACCCGACCGGCAACGCCGGCATGGCCAAAGGCGGCAGCGGCGATGTCCTCGCCGGCCTCACCGCCGCCCTGCTCGCCCAGGGCTACCCGCCCTTTACTGCCGCCTGCCTCGGCACCTACCTGCACGGTCTCGCCGCCGACCTCGCCCTGAAAAAAAGCGCCATCAACAGCCTGACCGCAAGCGACATTATCAGCGCCATCCCCGCCGCCTGGCGCAACATCGCCGCCGAACCCGCCTGAACGCGGGACATCGCCGCCACAGCACCGCCCATCGCCAACAACCCCACAAGAGAAAAACCACCATGACCGACGACGACCACAAACAACTCAAACCCCGTGCCGACAACCTGCCCGCCGCCCTGCAACGCAGCAAACAACTGCTCGCACTCAACGCAGCTATCCGCGCCCGTACCCAGGCGCTGGCGACCGCTAAGGATGGCTGGTTCGAGCGCCTCTGCGCCTGGGCGGATGAATTTCAAATTCCGGAAGAAGAATTGCCGAGAGAAAAGGCAAAACTATTGGCGATGACGGAATTGAAAATTCGGCGTGGTGGATCTGGTTATTATTCATTTGAAGACTATCCCAAGCTTACCCGGCTGGCGGCGGAAATCTCCTGTCTTAGCAATCTGCAAACACTCGATTTACAGTGGAATAAACTTAGCACCCTGCCACCGGAAATCGGGCAACTCGGCAATCTGCAAAAACTGGATTTAAGAAGTAATCAACTCACTGCCCTGCCTGCTGCCATTGCACAACTCGGTAATCTGCAAGACATCACCATAGACGGTCATTTGCTTTTAGAACTCATTGATATGGCACCGCATCTGCCAAAACTGAAATCTCTTAGCTTGTTTAATCTCACTGCCCTGCCCGCCGAAATTGGTCAACTCGGCAATCTGCAGAAATTGGATTTAAGCGGCAATGAACTCACTGCCCTGCCTGCTGCCATTACCCAACTCGGTAATCTGCAAGAAATCACAATGGACGGTCGTTTACTTTTAGAACTCATTGATATGGCACCGCATCTGCCAAAACTGAAATCCCTTAGCTTGCTTAATCTCACCACTGTGCCAGGCGAAATTGGACGACTCGGCAATCTGCAATCACTGGATTTGTCCTTGGATCAACTCACCAACCTGCCTGCCGAAATCGGTCAACTCGGTAATCTGCAATCACTGGATTTGTCCTGGAATGGACTCACCAACCTGCCTGCCCAAATTGGTCAACTCGGCAATCTGCAGAAATTGGATTTAAGCGGCAATGGACTCACTGCCCTGCCTGCCCAAATTGGTCAACTCGGCAATCTGCAGAAATTGGATTTAAGCGGCAATGAACTCACTGCCCTGCCTGCTGCCATTATCCAACTCGGTAATCTGCAAGAAATCACAGTGGACGGTCATTTGCTTTTACAATTAATTGATATAGCACCATATTTGCCAAAACTAAAATATCTTAGCTTGCGCAATTTCGCATCCCAGCCTGCCGAAATTGAGCAACTCGGCAATCTGCAAACATTGGATTTATCCTTGAATGGACTTACAGCCCTGCCTGCCGCAATTGGCCAACTCGTCAATCTGCAAAAACTGGATTTGTCCTGGAATCAACTCACCACCCTGCCTGCCGCAATTGGCCAACTCGGCAATCTGCAATCACTGGATTTATCCTGGAATCAACTCACCACCCTGCCTGACTCAATTGGGCAACTGGATAAGCTAATAAAACTAGATTTAGGAAAAAACCCACTCACTGCCCTGCCCGCTTCACTTAAACGCCTTTATCGTGAGCGCAATGGTGCATTGGAAATAGAATTAGATGATAAATCCCTGCTGGAAGATAACGACGAAGCGCTTTCCTCCTTTGACGATGACGATAATGTGCCTTGGAATGACGATGGCTATGATGATGATGGCGTATTTTGGGGCTCAAACGGGCGATAACGGCATTCTCTTTTAATCTGGTTTTCCCATGTTACAAACCCTCATCAAACGTCTGGAAATCATCCGCGCCGCGATGTCGCTGGCCGATGAAGACCTGATTGCCCAGCAGTTGCCCGCGCTGCGCGCCGTGTTGCCGCAGTTGGATGGCGCGGCGGGCGAGAGCCTCACCGCCATCATCGCTGCGCTGGCAGGCGGGCATTACCCGCAGGCGATGCGCCTGATTAACCGCTTCCTTACCGCACAGGCGGCGCTGGTCGTCAGCGAAGATGCCGAGCTCGTCGCGCTGCGCCTCGAACTCGCCGCGCTGGAGCGGCAAATCACCGCCGAAACCCTCGAACGCGACGAAATCCAGGCGCTGCTGGAACGTTTCAACCGCGATTTCCTTCTGCACTGCGGTTCGACGCTGGCGGAAATCCTCACGGCGCAGGAGCAAATCGCCAGACTGCAACTGGAAAAAGCGCTACACGCGCAGCGCGGGCAGCGGCAGGAAAAACGCGATGCGGGGCATCAGGAAGAAGCGGAAACGGATTACCGCGCGGAAATGGACGAAGAAGAGGTTGCCCGCGCGGAAGCAGAGGACGAAGAACAGGCAGAAATTGCGACAGAAAGCGCTGACGAATGGGCAGAAACCCTTGCCGCTTACGATGCCTGGTGCGACTGGCTGGAAGAACAAGAAGCATTGGCTAACGCCGCTGCCGAAGACGACCCCGACCTTGAAAATGCCCGCCGCACCTACGAAGAGACCAAACAGCAGCGCAAAGCCTTCAGCGACGAACAGACGCAGGCCGAAATCGAGCAGCAGGATATCGCTGCCCTGGATGCCGACGCGGAAACCCGCCTCAAAGCCGCTTACCGCCGCGCCAGCCAGTTATGCCACCCCGACCGCGTCAGCGCCGAGCACAAGGCACAGGCGGAACAACTCTTCAAGGAACTGGGTCAGGCCTACAAGAAAAAAGACCTGGCAACCGTCGAACGCATCCTTGCCCAACTGCAACGCGGCATCTTCACCGCCGCCAGCGACACCCTGAGCGACACCGCCGCCCTGCATGCCCGCATCGCGGAACTGCGCGAGAACCTCGCTGCCTTGCGCACGGAAATCGCCACCTTGCAGAATGACGATACCTACACGCTGCTGCGCGGCTTCGCGGACGAAGCGGCCTATCAAGCCTACCTCGCCGAACAGTGCGCCATCCTCGCAGGCGAACTTGAACAGCTCTACGCCATCCTGCGCACCCTCACCGCAGAAGCGGATGATGCCGGGGACGCCACTGATACGGCTGACGACGATGACGACACTGACGAAACATTTTTCTTTTGAGCCGCCAGGCGGCGTAAACACCGGGCCCGCCCTGCGCACATCGCTTGATTTCTTGGATTGGCATCAGTCCATCGCACAAACAGCAATGACAGGCGCGCGCGATGTCGGCATTTTTCCCGCTTGTCGCGCTGCGGCATGAAAAAAGCCGGACGTTGTCCGGCTTTTGGGTGGGCGGTGTTCAGGCGGTCGCTTGCGCGTAGCATTCGGCAGCGTAGTCCCAGTTCACCACTTGCCACCAGGCGTCGAGGTAGTCGGCGCGTTTGTTCTGGTAGTGGAGGTAGTAGGCGTGTTCCCACACGTCGCAGCCGAGGATGGGCGTGCCACGGACAGCGGCGGTGTCCATCAGTGGATTGTCCTGGTTCGGGGTGCCGGTAACGGCGAGTTTGCCGTCTTTGCCGACAATCAGCCACGCCCAGCCGGAGCCGAATTGTTTGACACCCGCATCTTTGAAGGCGGCCTTGCAGGCGTCAAAGTTGCCGAAGGCACTGTTGATGGCATCGAGCAGGGCGCCTTTGGGTTCGCCGCCGCCGTGCGGGCGCATGATGTTCCAGTAGTGGTTGTGGTTGTAGTAGCCGCCCGCGTTGTTGCGCAGAGCCGCGCTTTCTTTGCTGATGTGGGCGAAGATGGTTTCCAGCGGCTGGCCGTTCAGCGGGTTGTCCTTGATGGCGGCGAGGAAGTTGTCGTAATAGGCTTTGTGGTGGCGGTCGTGGTGGATTTGCATGGTGGTAGCGTCGATGACGGGTTCGAGCGCATCGTAGGCGTAGGGCAGGTCGGCAAAGGTGTAGGTTGTCATGGTTTTTCCTGTGTTTTTAGGGGTGGGCGGCTATTATGCCGCCGCTTGTCGGCAAGTTTTTCTTATTGTTTTCCGCTTTTGGTTTGGTTTTGTTTATCGTCACGCGGCCGGAAGATGTGGGCGCGGTAGTGGCGCAGTTCCGCGATGGATTCGCGGATGTCGGCCAAGGCTTCGTGGCTGCCTTTTTTCGGGTAGGTGTGCACGGGATACCAGCGGCGCACGAGCTCTTTCAGGGTGGAGACGTCAAGGTTGCGGTAGTGGAAGTAGTGTTCGAGGGTCGGCATGAGGCGCGCCATGAAGCGGCGGTCCTGGCAGATGCTGTTGCCGCACAGCGGTGATGCCTGCGGCGGGACGTATGCGCGGATGAAGGCGAGGGTTTGCGCTTCGGCGGCAGCGGTGTCGATGGTGCTCGCGCGGCAGCGGTCAAGCAGGCCGCTCGCGCCGTGGTGTCGGCGGTTCCAGTCGTCAAGGTGGTCGAGGATGCTGTCCGGCTGGTGGATGGCAAGCACCGGGCCTTCGGCGAGGGTGTTCAGTTCGGCGTCGGTGATGAGGGTGGCGATTTCGAGGATGTGGTCGCGCCCGCTGTCGAGCCCGGTCATTTCGAGGTCGATCCAGATGAGGTTGTCGGGGTGTTGCATGGGCGTTCCTGTGCGGTTTTCGGTGCGCGGCATTGTACGCGCTGCCGCCCGTTTTTCCCTGTTTGTTTGATATGATAAGCGGCGTCCGGCGCTGAGTCGGTGTTTTTTGTTTTTTTATGAGGATGCGATGATGAATATTGGTATTCCGAAGGAATCTCTCGCCGGTGAGACCCGCGTCGCCTGTACGCCTGCAACGGTTACGCAGTTGCAGAAGCTGGGTTTTGCCGTGGTGGTCGAGCGTGGCGCGGGCGCCGGGGCATCTTTGGCCGATGAAGCGTATGCCGCCGCCGGGGCGACGCTCGCCGATGCCGCCACCGTCTGGCAGTGCCCACTGATTTACAAGGTCAACGCGCCGACGGAGGCAGAGGTTTCCCGCTTGTCCGCCGGGCAAACGCTGGTCAGCTTCCTTTGGCCCGCGCAGAATCCCGATCTGGTGCAGAAACTGGCCGACAAGAAGGTCAATGTGCTGGCGATGGACATGGTGCCGCGTATTTCCCGCGCGCAGGCGCTGGACGCGCTTTCTTCGATGGCCAACATCAGCGGTTATCGTGCGGTGATTGAGGCGGCGAACGCGTTTGGCCGCTTCTTCACCGGGCAGATTACCGCCGCCGGGAAGGTGCCGCCCGCGCAGGTGCTGATTATCGGTGCCGGTGTCGCCGGGCTTGCCGCGATTGGCACGGCCAATTCGCTGGGTGCGATCGTCAAAGCGTTCGATACGCGGCTGGAAGTCGCCGAGCAGATTGAATCGATGGGCGGCAAGTTCCTGAAACTCGATTTTCCGCAGGAAGCGGGCGGCAGCGGCGACGGCTACGCCAAAGTGATGAGTGACGAGTTCATCGCCGCCGAGATGAAGCTCTTTGCCGAGCAAGCGAAAGAGGTGGACATCATCATCACCACCGCCGCCATTCCCGGCAAACCCGCGCCGAAGCTGATTACAAAGGAAATGGTCGCCAGCATGAAGCCGGGTTCGGTCATCGTCGATCTGGCAGCCGCGACCGGCGGCAACTGCGAGGTCACCAAGCCAGGCGAGTTGTTCATCACCGATAACGGCGTGAAAGTCATCGGCTTCACCGATATGGCCAACCGTCTCGCCGGCCAGTCTTCACAGCTTTACGCCACCAACCTCGTCAACCTTGCCAAACTGCTCTCACCGAATAAAGACGGCGAAATCACCCTCGACTTCGACGACGTCATCATCCGCAATATGACCGTCTGCAAAGACGGCAGCATCACCTTCCCGCCACCGCCGATTCAGGTTTCCGCCGCGCCGCAGCAGGCGAAAGCTGCCGCACCGGTGCAGGAAGAAGCGAAGCCGACGCCGTTCTGGAAGAAACTCGCGCCCGCCGTCATCGGTGCCGCGCTGATCCTCTGGGTGGGTGCCGTCGCGCCCGCTGCCTTCCTCAACCACTTCATTGTCTTCGTCCTCGCCTGCGTCATCGGTTACTACGTCGTCTGGAACGTCAGCCACTCGCTGCACACCCCGCTGATGTCAGTCACCAACGCCATCTCCGGCATCATCGTCGTCGGCGCGCTGCTGCAAATCGGCCAGGGCAACGGCTTCGTCTCAACACTCGCGTTCATCGCAGTGCTGATTGCCAGCATCAACATCTTCGGCGGCTTCTACGTCACCCGCCGTATGCTCAACATGTTCCGTAAAGGCTAAGGGGGTCATCTATGTCTCACGGACTCGTCACAGCGGCCTACATCGTCGCCGCTATCTTCTTCATCTTCTCGCTCGCGGGCCTCTCCCGTCAGGAAAGCGCGAAAAACGGCAATGTCTTCGGCATCATCGGCATGGCCATCGCGCTCATCGCCACCATCTATGCCGACGGCACCAAAGGCTTCGGCTACATCATCGTCGCCATGCTCATCGGTGCCGCCATCGGCATCCAGAAAGCGCGCAAAGTCGAAATGACGCAAATGCCGGAACTCATCGCATTGCTGCACAGCTTCGTCGGCCTCGCCGCCGTGCTGGTCGGCATCAGCAGCTTCGCCGCGCCGGGCAACGTGCCGGAAGATATGCACACCATCCACCTCATCGAGGTGTTCGTCGGCATCTTCATCGGCGCCGTCACCTTCACCGGCTCGCTCGTCGCCTTCGGCAAGCTGAACGGCAAAATCAGCAGCAAACCGCTGCAACTGCCGCACAAGCACAAGCTGAACCTCACCGCCCTTGTCATCTCGCTCATCCTGCTCTTCGTCTTCCTGAAAAGCAGCCATGCACCTGCCACCGAAACCCTCTACCGCATGGTGGACGGCCAGCCCGTCGCCGCGCTGGTGCGCCCGGTCAGCACCCAGGCGATGATGATCTTCGCCCTCGCCGCCATGACCCTCATCGCCCTCGCCTTCGGCTGGCACCTCGTCGCCTCCATCGGCGGTGCGGACATGCCCGTCGTCGTCTCCATGCTCAACTCCTACTCCGGCTGGGCGGCGGCAGCGGCAGGCTTCATGCTCTCGAACGACCTGCTCATCGTCACCGGCGCGCTGGTCGGTTCCAGTGGTGCCATCCTCTCCTACATTATGTGCAAGGCGATGAACCGCTCCTTCATCTCCGTCATCGCGGGCGGCTTCGGCACGGACGGCTCGGCAGCGGCAGACGGCGGTGAAATCGGAGAATACCGCGAACTGCAACCAACGGATGTCGCCGATATGCTGAAAAACGCGCACAGCGTCATCATCACCCCCGGCTACGGCATGGCCGTCGCGCAAGCGCAATATCCGGTGGCGGAAATCACTGAACTGCTGCGCAAACAGGGCGTGAACGTGCGCTTCGGCATCCACCCCGTCGCCGGTCGCCTGCCGGGGCACATGAACGTGCTGCTCGCCGAAGCGAAAGTGCCGTACGACATCGTGCTGGAAATGGACGAAATCAACGACGACTTCCCGGATACCGACGTCGTCCTCGTCATCGGCGCGAACGACACCGTCAACCCCGCCGCGCAAACCGACCCGCACAGCCCGATTGCCGGCATGCCCGTGCTCGAAGTGTGGAAAGCGGCCAACGTCGTTATCTTCAAACGCTCGATGAACACCGGCTACGCCGGCGTACAAAACCCGCTGTTCTTCAACGAAAACAGCTATATGTGCTTCGGCGACGCCAAAGCGACCGTGGACGCCATCCTCGCTGCCCTGCGCGGTTGAGCGGCATCGCCCCGCTTCCCCCTGCCGACCGGCAGGGGGAATTTCTTTACCTGTTGTCGGCCCGTAATGATGCTGCTTGACGAACTCAGGTTTTACGCCGCTTGACGAGGCCAGTAACCATACCGCTTGACGAACGTAGATACCTATACCAACCAACACACTACTCAAAAGGAACCCGCATGAGCGCACTCCTCACTGCCAGCCAACTCAGCAAAACCTTCGGCAGCTTCACCGCCGTGAACAACGTGGACATCCACATTGACGCAGGCGAAATGATCGCCCTTGCCGGACACAACGGTGCCGGCAAATCCACCCTGATGAAAATGCTGCTCGGCCTGCTCACGCCGACAAGCGGCAGCATCAGCATCAACGGCCACGCCGCCGCCAGCCTCGCCGCGCGGCAAATCATCGGCTACCTGCCGGAAACCGTCGCCCTCTATCCAAACATGACCGGTTTTGAAACGCTGGACTTCTTCGCCGACCTCAAACACGTCAGCCGCGAGCGCAACCGCGAATTGCTTACCCGCGTCGGCATTATCGAAGCGGCGAAAAAACGCGTCGGTACCTATTCCAAAGGGATGCGGCAGCGCCTCGCCCTCGCGCAAGCCCTGCTCGGCCAGCCGAGAATCCTGCTGCTGGACGAACCGACCACCGGCCTTGACCCCGCCTCGCGTGCCGATTTCTACCGCATCCTCGACGAACTGCGCGCACTGGGCACCGCCATCCTCCTTTCCTCGCACGCGCTCGCCGAACTTGCCGACCAGGCCGACCGCATCGTCATCATGAAAAGCGGCGTGAAAACCGCCGACGGCAGCCTGCATGAATTGCGCCGCGATGCCGGATTGCCGACCCGCCTGCGCGCCTGGTTCGACGCCACCGTCAGCCTGCCCGCGCCGTGGCAGCAAGAAGGCGACGGCTGGGTCTGCGCTTGCCGCGAAGCGGATAAAGTCGCGCGTCTCGGCGAACTGTGGCAAGCGGGACAGCCAACAAACATCGATATCCTCCCGCCTGCACTGGATGACCTCTACGCCCACTTCCTGCGTCGCGAAGAAAACGCGACAGCCGCCTGAACCATCACAAGGAAACCCATGAAAACCATCCTCACCCTCGCCCGCAAAGAATTCAAAGACGGCCTGCGCAACCGCTGGGTACTCGCCATCGCCCTGCTGCTTACCGCCTTCGCCCTCTCGCTCGCCTTCCTCGGCAGCGCGCCGGCGGGCGAAACCAAAGCGAGCCCGCTCGCCGTTACCGTGGTCAGCCTCGCCACGCTGAACATCTACCTCATCCCGCTCATCGCCCTGCTGCTTTCCTACGACGCCGTCATCGGCGAAATCGAGCGTGGCACCATGGCGCTTGTCCTCACCTATCCGCTGGCGCGCTGGCACATCATCACCGGCAAATTCCTCGGCCAGAGTGCCATCCTCGCCATCGCCATCGCCATCGGATACAGCGTGGCGGGTCTTGCCATCGCCCTGCTGCACAAGAAAACCGGCTTCGCTTGGGCGGTGTGGCAGCCCTACCTGAAAATGACCGCCACCACCCTGCTGCTCGGCATGGTCTTCCTCGCCATCGGTTACGTCCTTTCGGCGCTTGCCCGGCAACGCGGCAGCGCGGCGGGCATGGCCATCGGCGTGTGGCTCTTCTTCGTGCTGCTTTACGACTTCGCCCTGCTCGGCGCGCTCATTGCCGACAAAGGCGGCAAATACCTCGGTGCCCAAACCCTGAATGCGCTGCTGCTCGCCAACCCCGGCGACGTGTACCGCCTCTACAACCTGAGCGACAATGTGGCGAGCGGCCTCGGTGCGCAAAACGGCATCGCGGGCGGCGTGCTGCTCACCGCCCTCTTGCTGTGGATCGCCGCGCCGCTGGCGCTGGGGATGTTGCTGTTCAAGCGGAAGACGTTGTGATACCAATCCCGGGAAATATAGTCGTCTCAAACAGAAACGATACGGTCAGGCTCGCCGCCTTCTCTCATCCCGTTTGAGAAACGACTATAAAACGGGGCTTGCAGGGCGGGGCCCAGCCCACCATCAATATCGCTACGGCGGGCTGAACCCGCCTTGCGGATGTGTTTGGATTTGTTGAGACCTGTGTGTTACCGGATGAGGTATTTCCACAGGTCTTTAAGGACGACGAAGGCCATCAGCGCGTACACCAGTGAGGCGCCGAAGCGCAGTGCCCATTTCATCGTCCGTGCGGACAGCGGTTTGCCGCGCACGGTTTCCAGCGCGTAGAAGAGCATATGCCCGCCGTCCAGGAGCGGCACAGGCAGCAGGTTGATTGCCGCCAGCGACAGGCTGACGACGCCGAGGAAGTTCAGGAAGATGTCCCAGCCGTAGAGCAGTGTCCGCCCCGCTGCGTCGCCGATGGTGATGGGGCCGCCGATGTTGTCGAGCGAGACTTTGCCCGCGAACATTCTGCCGAACATGTTGTAGGTCAGGCGGGTGTAATAGACGACTTTGCCCCAGCCGTGTTGCAGCGATTGCCAGAGGCCGTAGCGCTCGACGGCGACGTAGGCGGAGACGTCCGCCCGCTGCCATTTGAGGCCGAGGTAGCCGTGTTTGTTTGCTTTGTCGTCGGGGCGCGCGCCGAGGATACCGTGCAGGGTGTGTTCGCCGTCGCCGCGTTTGACGGTGATATGCACGGCGTCGCCCGGTTTGCCGGCGGCGATGGTGCGGCCGATGCGGATGAGGTCGATGGCTTTGCCATCCAGCGCGATGATCTGGTCGCCTTTTTCGATGCCCATCGCGGCAGCCGGGCTGCCCGGCATGACTTCCGCCACGGTCGCGGGCAGCCATTCGTCCACGAGGTAGAGGCCGGTCGCTTCGTCCATTTTCAGTTCGTCGCCTTTTTGCAGGCCGCTGAGGTCGAGGCGCAGGGCTTCTTCTTGCCCTGCTCGTTCGATGACGATGGTGATGTCGGCGCGGCGCGGTGCGCCGACCAGGGCGACATGCGCGTCGCTGCCGAGTTTGACGTCTTTGCCTTCCACGGCGCGAATCAGGTCGCCGACGTGTAATCCGGCGCGGGCGGCGGAGCTGTCCGGTGCGATGTAGGCGACTTCCGGGCGCAGTCCCTGCACGCCGAAGAGGTAGAGCGCAGCGAAGATGAGCACGGCAAAGAGCAGGTTGACGGCAGGACCGGCAAACGCAATCAGGAAGCGCTGCCAGGCTTTTTTCGCGGCAAAGGTGTGGTGTTTTTCCGCCTCGCTGACCGCTTCGCCGTCGCTTTCGCCGAGCATTTGCACATAGCCGCCGAGCGGTATCCAGGCGAGGGTGTAGAGGGTGCCGTCTTTTTTGCCGCGCCATTTGAGCAGCGGGCGGCCGAAGCCGAGCGAGAAGCGGAGGATTTTGACATCGAAGCAGCGCGCCATCTGGAAGTGGCCCCATTCGTGGATGGTAACGAGGATGCCGATGGTGATGGCGAAGCCGAGGATGCCCCAGAGGATGGGTATGAGATAGGTCATGGGTTATGCGGGGAGGTTTTGCAGCAGGAGTTCGGCGTAGAGGAAGCCCGCCGCCCACAGCACCATCGCCGAGAGCCAGCTGTCAATGCGGTCGAGGATGCCGCCGTGGCCGGGCAGGATGTTGCTGCTGTCCTTGATGCCGGCGCGGCGTTTGAGCACGCTTTCCCACAGGTCGCCGATGACGGCGTAGATGACGACCAGCACGGTCAGCGGCAGGAAATGGCGCAGCGGCAGCGGCAGTTGCACGCACAGCGCCAGCACCACCGCTGCCAGCATCGCGGCGACGAAGCCGCCGATGAAGCCTTCCACGGTTTTCTTCGGGCTGATGTGTGCGGCGAGTTTGCGTTTGCCGTAGTAGCGGCCGGCAAAGTAGGCGCCGATGTCGCTGCACCAGACGATGATGAAGAGGCCGAGCAGCCCGCCGCCGCCGATTTTTATGCGGATGGCGACGGTCGCCCAGACGAAGGCGAGCAGCATGACGGAACCGACGACGCTGAGGACGCTGTCCGAGAGGTTGAGGCGCTGGTCGCGGGCATAGCGGTAAAGGGCGTAGGGGACGAGGAACAACCACAGCAGCCCGGCGATAACCAGGAACCAGAACAGCAGGGCGGTGTGTTGCACGTTGCAGTTCGCTTCCAGCACCAGCAGGCCGAGGAAGGCGAAGGCGGCGTTCATCAGGGCAAACCGCCACTGGCGGCGCGTTTCCCAGCGCAGCAGGTTGCCCCATTCGCGCGCAGCAAGCGCTATCAGCGCCAGCCAGAAGGCGTTGAACCAGAAGGTGTCGGCGTAGAGGTTGACCCAAAAGAAGAGCGGGGCGATGACCAGCACGGTCAGTATTCGGTAAAGCAGCATAGTTGTAATCTCAGACATGCGACAGGGCACCGAAGCGGCGGTCGCGGTGGTGATAGGCGGCAAAGGCCGCGTCCAGTTGTGCCTCGCCGAAATCCGGCCAGAGCACATCGGTGAACCATAATTCGGCGTAAGCGAGTTCCCACAGGTGGAAATTGCTCAGGCGCATCTCGCCGCTGCTGCGGATCAAAAGATCGACGGGCGGCAAATCGGGCATCGGGCGGTGGGCGGTGAAAGCGTCTTCATCCAGCGCGGCGGGCGCGGTAACGCCTGCGGCGGCAGCCTGCATCAGGCGGCGCGCGGTTTCGACCAGCGCCCAGCGCCCGCTGTAATTGATGGCCAGCACCACATCCATGCGCGAACAGGCGGCGGTTTGCGCTTCCGCCGCGTCAATCGCCTCGCAAAGCGAAGCGGAAAGCGGCAGGCGGTCGCCCAGCACGCGCAGGCGGATGTCGTTGCGCTGCATCTTCGCCGCTTCCTCGCGCAGCGCTGCCTCAATCAGCTCCATCAGCACCTTCACTTCGTGCGGCGGCCGCCGCCAGTTTTCCGTGCTGAACGCATACAGGCTGAGCGTTTTCACCCCGCGCCGCGCGCAGGCGGTAACGACGCGATCCACCGCCTGCCGCCCCGCCTTGTGCCCAAACGCACGCGGGCGCAGATGTTGCTGCGCCCAGCGGCCGTTGCCGTCCATGATGATGGCAACATGGGCAGGCGGGGGAAACGCGGCCGCCATCAGACCTCCATCAATTCCTTTTCCTTGTCCGCCAGAACCTTGTCCACCTGTTCGACATACTTGTCGGTCAGCTTCTGGATTTCCGTTTCGGCGCGGCGTTCATCATCCTCGGAAGCCTGTTTGTCATTCACCAGCTGCTTGACGCCCTGCAACGCATCGCGGCGCACATTGCGGATGGCGACCTTCGCCTGCTCGCCCTCGCCGCGCACAATCTTCACCAAATCCTTGCGGCGTTCCTCGGTGAGCGGCGGCAGATTGATATGAAGCGTCTGCCCGGCGGTATTCGGGGTCAGCCCCAAATCCGAATTGATGATGGCCTTCTCGATGACATTGACCATATTGCGCTCCCACACCTGGATGCTCAGGCTGCGGTGATCGGTCACGGCAATATTCGCCGCCTGCGACAGCGGCACCATCGAACCGTAATACTCGACCTGCACATGATCCAGCAGGCTCGCATTGGCGCGGCCGGTGCGGATCTTGCTCAACTCATGTTCCAGCGACTTGACGGATTTCTCCATCCGCACACCGGCGTCCTTAAAAATACCTTGCAACATAAAAGCTCCATTAAGCGTGAATCACTGTGCCGACGCCGTCATCAAACACGGCGCGGACAATCTCATCGGGTTTGGTCATATTGAATACCACCAGCGGCATGTCATTGTCGCGGCACATCACCACGGAAGTCGCGTCCATCACATTCAAATTGTCGGCAAGCACCTGACGATAGCTGAGGTCGTCGTATTTTACCGCATCGGCAAAACGCTTAGGGTCTTTGGAATAGACGCCATCGACCTTCGTCGCCTTGAACATCGCATCCACTTCCAGCTCGACCGCGCGCAGACTGGCGGCGCTGTCGGTGGTGAAAAACGGGTTGCCGGTGCCGGCGGCACAAATCACCACCCTGCCCTTTTCCAGGTGACGAATGGCACGGCGGCGGATAAACGGTTCGCAGACCTGGTCGATAATCAGCGCCGACATCACCCGCACCGGCACCTCGATCTGCTCCAGCGCATCCTGAATGGCGAGCGCATTCATCAGCGTGGCGAGCATGCCCATATGATCACCCGTGACCCGCTCCATACCGAGGGCGGCGAGCTGTGCGCCCCGGAACAGATTGCCGCCGCCGACAACAATGGCAACCTCCACCCCCGCCTCGGCGAGCTGGCGGATCTCCCCGGCGATACGGCGCACCACATTGGCATCCAGCCCGAAAGCCTGCTCGCCCAGCAGCGCCTCGCCGCTCATCTTCAACAGAATTCTTTTATATTTAGGGGACTTATTGACTGTATTCATGTGAGTTCTCCGACGTTAAAACCGCCGCGCATTATAGACGCGGAGACGGCGGACACGACAAACCGCCGATGATGCCAAGACCAAAAGAATCTGCCGCAGGGCAGGTGGCCGCCCGTCGTAGCGGTATTGATGGCGGAATAAAGTCCGCCCTGCGAACTATGCTTTATTTCTTGGGATTGGGATTACGCCGCCCGGTGACAGAATGGATACCGCAAGCATGGCGGGAAAAGCTTCCGGCGGCAGCATGAAAAAAGGCGGGGAGAACCCGCCTTTTTTTGTGGTTGGATGATGCAGATTAGCGCTTTGCACCAAAGCCGCCCACATATTGCACAGCCGAGCCGTCGCTCGCCGTTCCCTGCAAACCGAAGATACCGCCGACTTCATCAGCATTCGGGCCATAAAAGCGGCCTTGCCATTTCCCTGCGAGGCCTTCGGCAGTGCGAATATCACCTTGGAAATCGCTGGTCTTGGCTGCCCAGGAAGCGGAGCCGCTCAGATTGAAATTGGGCTTATCTTCAATCACATGATCCGCGCCCTCAAAGGTATGCAACTGCGACGCCTCGGTCGTTTCATAGCTGATATTGCGCTTGCCGAAATCGGCGTGCAGCTTGTTCAGCGCCGTGATCTGGTTGCCGTTGTAATAGCCGTGACTAATGCCGTTGTACTCGGCAGAACCGGTTGTCGGCATTTCGCTCGGCATGGTTTGCCTGCCGATGCTTTGATAGCCGACGAAGGCATCACGCGAGCGATCCAGGAAGCCGTTATTGGCACTGCCAAAGAAGTAGCCGAAGGTTTGGTAACTCCAGCCGGCTGCGGCAGGACTGCGGAAATAGGCGCTTAAATAACCGTTCGGATTGGCTACCCCGTTTGCGACCGGTGCAAAAAGCAGAATATCGTTAAATCTGCGGTCAATCGTGCCGCCATAATCCCGCAAGACACCGTTTTCACGTTTCTTGGTGATCTTGTTGGTACCGGCATCACGGGGGAAATCATTGGGTGGAACCGTATTCCAGTCAACCGTTCCATAATCCACAACGTAATGCCATTTGTTGTTTACATCCCGCATAACGATGGGGTCATTTTTGTTGCTATCGCTGCCGCCGCTGCCGCCGCTGCCGCTGCCGCCGCTGCCGCCGTTGTTATCACTACCTTTATTGCTATCCTTAGGATCACATCCACCCGGTTTTTTGGAACAGGTCGTAATTTCACTCACGACGCCGGGCTGGTTAAAACGGACATCATCGGCAGTATCGATAATTTTATTGTCATTGTTATCAACAGAAGAAACGGTCGGAGAATTCTGCTGACCCTGGCCATCTATCGCAACCAGAAATTTATCAATTGTGGGATCCGTCTTGTCAATCACTTTCGGTGCCGTGCCGGTATTGTTCTGGGTCTGGTTCTGATTCTGGGGCAGGTTGCGCGGGTCGTTCGGCGAGAAGGTGCCGGAGCCGCCGCCGCAGGCGGACAGTAATGCGATGCTGAGGACGGACAGCATCCATTGCGGTTTCAGGGTTTTCCGTTGCATAGGTACTCCATAGAGGTTGGTTAAGGAAAAACTATTAACTTACGTTAAGGTGGATAATCATACATGATCGTAATGGAAAAGCAAGCGTTTTGGCAGTGGTACCACAAGCGCGTTGTATAAATGCGACTTTTCAGCGCCGGCGCAGTTTTTGTCCGCCTGCGACGGCAAGATAGGCGGCGAGTCCGACCACGCTGCCGACGGCGACGGAGAATGCGGCATCAATGCACCAGGCGGTGAAGCCGCTTGTGCCCTGCATCCAGTGCCGGGCGAGGTGGTGCAGGGCATGGATGTTTTCGACCCAGAGGTGGCCGCCGACGATGAACATCGCCGCCGTGCCCGCCACGGACAGGGCTTTGAGCAGTCTTGGCGCAAACCACAGTAGCGCCCGCCCCGCCGTTTGCAGGGTTCGACCGGCGGTGTTGGTCCAGTACAGGCCGAGGTCGTCAATTTTCACGATGAGGGCGACAACGCCATAGACGGCGGCGGTGAGCACAAGAGCGACAATGCTGAGGCCGAGGATTTGCGTGATGAGCGGTTTGCCGACGAAACTTGCCAGCGCGATGACGATGATTTCGATGGAGAGGATGAAGTCGGTGCGGATGGCGCTGCGGATTTTTTCTTGTTCTTGCTGTCCGGGGGTGAGGGTACTGTCTGCCTGCGAAGGGGCGGCTTTGTCATGGTGGTGCAGCAGGCGATGCAGGATTTTTTCCACGCCTTCGTAGCAGAGGTAGGCGCCGCCGATCATGAGGATGAGCGGCACGGCGGCAGGCAGGAAGGCGCTGAGGAGGAAGGCGATGGGGACGATGATGGCTTTGTTGCGCAGCGAGCCTTTGGCGACGGCCCAGATGATGGGCAGTTCGCGGCTGGCGTGCAGGCCGGTGAGCTGGTTGGCGTTCAGCGCGAGGTCGTCGCCGAGGACGCCGGCGGTTTTCTTGGTGGCGACTTTGGTCATCGCCGCCACGTCGTCGAGGATGCTCGCCACGTCATCCAGCAGGGCAAAGAAGCCGCCGGCCATCAGGCTTCTCCAGCCGGCGCGTAGGGGTCGGGGTAGCCGAGGCGGGCGAGGATGTCGCGTTCGGTGTTTTCCATTTTTTCGGCCTCATCGTCTTCGATGTGGTCGTAGCCCAACAGGTGCAGGAAGCCGTGGATGGTGATGTGTGCCCAGTGTGCTTCAGCACTTTTTTTCTGTGCTTTGGCTTCGCGGTTGACCACGGCGGCGGCGATGACGACGTCGCCGAGGAGGCGCGGTTCTTCGGGCAGGTCCCAGTCGCAGGGGAAGGAGAGGACGTTGGTCGGCGCGTCTTTGCCCCGGTAGTCGCGGTTGAGTTCCTGCATTTCGTCGTCATCGACGAGGCGGACGGTGAGTTCCAGCGCCTCTTCAAGAGCGAGGGTTTCGTAAGCGGTGTCCAGCCAGCGTTGCAGGCGTTTTTCGCTGGGGAAGCGTTCGTCGTTGCCGAGTTCTTCGGTCTGGTAGTCGATGGTGAGGGTCATGGGCTGTTTTCCGGTTGGTCCGCAGCGGCGTAGGCTTCGACGATGCGCTGCACCAATGGGTGTCGCACCACGTCTTGCGCCACGAAGCGGGTGAAGGAGATGCCTTCGACGTTTTCCAGGATGCGTGCGGCGTGTTTGAGGCCGCTGGTCGTACCTTTCGGCAGGTCGATTTGCGTGGTATCGCCGGTGATAACGGCAGTCGAGCCGAAGCCGAGGCGGGTCAGGAACATTTTCATTTGTTCGACGGTGGTGTTCTGCGCTTCGTCGAGGATGATGAAGGCGTCGTTCAGGGTGCGGCCGCGCATGAAGGCAAGCGGGGCGATTTCGATGACACCGCGCTCCATCAGTTTGGCGACGCGCTCACCACCGAGCATATCGTTCAGCGCGTCGTAGAGCGGACGCAGGTAGGGATCGACTTTCTGTGTCATGTCGCCCGGCAGGAAGCCGAGACGTTCGCCCGCTTCAACAGCGGGGCGGACAAGGACAAGTTTGCGCACTTTGTCTTCGGCGAGGTACGACACGGCGGCGGCGACGGCGAGATAGGTTTTGCCCGTGCCCGCCGGGCCAATGCCGAAGTTCACCGCGTTGTCGAAGATGCGACGCAGGTAGCGGCGCTGGTTGCTGCCGCGCCCGCTGATGGTGCCGCGCCGTGTCTCGATGCGGATATCCTGGCCTTCGCCACGCGCAGCGATTTCGCCGGACAGCGTCGCACCGGCATCACGCAGGGCGAGGTGGACATCGTCCTGGTTGAGCACGCCGCCGCCGGTCTGACCGTAGAGATGTTCGATGACGAATCGCGCCTGGGCGCAGCGGCCTTCATCGCCGCTGATCTGGAAGAGGTGGCCGCGATTCTCGACGCGCACGTGCAGTTGTTCTTCGATCAGGCGCAGGTGGGCGTTCAGCTGCCCGACCAGTTCGCCAAGGCGGCTGTGGTCTTGCGGGCTGAGTTGGAAAGCGAGAGTGTAATGATCAGACATAATCAGGCGGTGTAACGGCGCGGCGCGGGCTGGGCTTCGGCTTCCAGCAGGCGGCCACGCAGGGAATTCTTATAAGCAGCGGTGATATGAACCTTGGCGAAGCGGCCAATCAGGCTTGCCGGTGCCTGGAAGTTGACGACGCGGTTGTTCTCGGTGCGGCCGCAGACTTCGTTCTTGCTTTTCTTCGAGAGGCCATCCACCAGCACCCATTGCTCACTGCCGACCATATCGGCGGAAATCTGCGCCGCCATCTGCAAAATGCGCGCCTGCAAGCGGGCAAGGCGGGCTTTCTTCACGTCCATCGGGATGCGGTCGGGCATGGCGGCAGCGGGCGTGCCGGGGCGCGGGCTGTAAATAAAGCTGAACGACGTGTCGTAGAACACATCCTCAATCAGCTGCATCGTCGCCTCAAAGTCTTCGTCTTCCTCGCCGGGGAAACCGACGATGAAATCCGAGGAAAAGCTGATATTCGGGCGGATTTCCCGCAGCCGTGCCAGCTTCTCCTTGTATTCCGCTGCCTTGTGACCGCGCTTCATCAAAGTCAGTATCTTGTCCGAACCGCTTTGCACCGGCAGATGCAAATGGCTGACGAGCTGCGGCACGCGGCGGTACACCTCAATCAAATTGTCCGTAAATTCCACCGGATGCGATGTGGTGAAACGGACGCGGTCAATACCGTCAATCGCGGCGACATACTCAATCAACAGCGCCAAATCGGCAGTATCGCCGTCGAACATTGCGCCGCGATAGGCGTTCACATTCTGGCCGAGCAGATTGATTTCGCGCACACCCTGGGCGGCGAGCGCGGCACATTCGGCAATCACATCATCAAACGGGCGGCTCACCTCCTCGCCGCGCGTATAAGGCACAACGCAGAACGTGCAATACTTCGAGCAGCCTTCCATCACCGAGACAAACGCCGTCGGCCCTTCCGCGCGTGGCTCCGGCAGATGGTCAAACTTCTCGATTTCCGGAAACGACACATCAACCACCCCGCCGCGCTTCTCCTGCGCCTCGCTAATCAGATTCGGCAGGCGGTGCAACGTCTGCGGCCCGAAGACCACATCCACCGCCGGGGCGCGGCGACGCAATTCCTCGCCCTCCTGCGAGGCGACGCAACCGCCGACCGCGATAATCACGTGCGGCTTGGCATCTTTCAGCGGCTTCCAGCGGCCAATCTGCGAAAAGACCTTCTCCTGCGCCTTCTCGCGGATCGAACAAGTGTTGAGCAAAAGAATATCGGCTTCTTCCGGCGTCGCGACCGGCGTAATCCCGTGCGAGATCTTGAGCACGGCGAGCATTTTCGACGAGTCGTACTCGTTCATCTGGCAGCCGTAAGTTTCAATATAGACGTGTTTCAGTAATGGCTTCATATAGATAGCGATGAAGAAAAAACGGCGGGCATTATATACCGCTTGGCGACGTGTCCTGTGGTTTCGCCGCTTGGCGACGTGTCCTGTGGTTTC
>ERZ772766.6-NODE-6-length-191202-cov-6.925654_pt1 | contig 191202 bp, 134 predicted proteins | sample MGYA00511379_ERZ772766 | MGnify/ENA primary metagenome ERZ772766 (study PRJEB29015, sample SAMEA2737895) | human oral metagenome | biome: human oral; feature: human-associated habitat; material: dental | place: China | collected 2116 ... | reverse complement strand
TCGCATCGACGACCTACAGTAGGTTTTTTCGACGACCTACCGTAGGTCGTTTTTTGCCCCCTTCGAAGCACCCTCCGAGAAGGGGTCATAAATCCCCCGTCTCTATGAAGAGAAACTCTAGGGGCGAGCCCCCTGAGCGAGGGCGGTCGGAAGTTCGTATCTTTGTGACTCACTCGACAAGTAAGATATGCATCCATCCTATAGATCTTTCGTGAGCTGTCTCGGGCTCATGATCACCCTCCTTCTCGGAGCGTGTAGCAAGAAGGCTCAGGTCGAAGAGACCCCGCCGATACAGCTCCTGCTCATCCAAGCCCAGAGCCTCTCCCGCCTCGAGCTAGCGAGCACTCGTATCAAAGTCACCCTCAGGATCGACCCGCATCGAGACGGCTTCCTTGGCTTCAAGAAGCTCTTCGGCTCGAAGGTCACCCGTGTAGAGCTTCAGTCGCAGGCCTCCGTCTTCTGCGATCTGGCCCAGCTCACCGAAGGGATGATCACCCAGCGAGCAGATAGCACCATCGACCTTAGACTTCCTCCTCTAGAGATCCGGCGGGAGCTGGATGACCTACACCACACGGTCATCCAGGAGCCTACAGGTCTGCGTCGTCGCCTCTCGACGAACGAGCTGGACGAATTCATCTCCACGAAGCAGGCGGACATCGACAAGCACATCGAGAACGCCCTCCAGCGTCATCGCCCCGAACTCATCCGCACGGCTTACTCGACGCTTGAGAAGAAGCTTCAGCCGATCTTCCAGGATCTTCGCCTCACCGTACACCTGCATCTAGATCCTGCAGACGAAGCCTTACTCTCTCCAGCCTCCCCTACTTCTATTCCCCTTTAGGCCTCCTAGTCATGCATCTCTCTCGTATCCGTCTCCTTAGCCCTGTGCTACTCCTTATTATAGGGCTTGCTCTAGGGCTTCTCATCTATCATCTCTTCACTCGGGAGGAGAAGAAGCCCGAGATCACGACCGAAGAGCTCCAGATGAAGATCAGCCAGCGACTGCGTCTCATCACCGAAGAGATCAACTACCGCACCGATGTCCACCTCTATGAGGCGGGCCAGCATGCTGAGGGTACGGCCGACCTCGTAGTCTATGTCAAGTATGACCTGGAGCACCTACAGCTCTCCTCCTCTCATGACACGATCTACGTCAGCCTCCCCGAGGCAGAGCTGGAGCTAGGGCGCCGTCCCGGAGGCGATCACTCCGTGAGGTACTACCTCGACCGAGGAGGGCGCCTCGGTGAGCCGAGTGCCGACAGAGAGGTGATCCGACGTCTGGAGAAGCGGATCCTAGCCGAAGCAGAGGCCGAGATCCGATCCAACCCTCGCTACCTGCCCCACGCACGTAGGCAAGCCGAAGACCAGCTTCAGCGCTTCCTCTCCGCCCTTGCCCCACAGCGTACCATCATTGTCTCGGGCGAGATCACCGTACCTCGACACGAAGTACCCCAAGTCTCCCCCACTCCCTCTACCGCTCAATGATCAGCGTAAACAACGTATCTGTATACTTCGGGGCTAAGCCCCTCTTCGAGGATATTTCCTTCGTCATATCAGCCAAAGAGCGCATCGCCCTCGTAGGGAAGAATGGCGCTGGCAAGTCTACTCTGCTCAAACTCCTTGCGGGCATCGACGAGCCGACCCAAGGCACGATCAGCCGGCCCAAGGGCATACGCATCGGCTACCTCCCGCAGGTGATGCAAGTCAGCGACGGGCGTACCGTCCTCGGCGAATGTCAGCAGGTCTTCAGCCACATCACTGAGCTCGAAGCCGAAGTTGACCGCCTCACCGAAGAGATGGCGACACGCACCGACTACGACAGCGCTGAGTATATGGAGCTCATCGAGCGTCACGCTCAGCGCTCCGACCTCCTAGCCATGCAGAGCACGGGAAGTATCGAGGCGAACATCGAGAAGACGCTCCTTGGGCTGGGCTTCGAGCGTACGGACTTTGACCGCCCGACCTCAGAGTTCTCCGGAGGATGGCGCATGCGTATCGAGCTAGCGAAGATCCTCCTGCAGCGCCCCGACATCCTCCTGCTCGACGAGCCTACAAACCACCTGGATATCGAATCGATTCGCTGGCTGGAGCGCTTCATCGCTGCAGGGTCAGCTGCCCTAGTACTCATCTCGCACGACCGAGCCTTCATCGACGCTACGACCAATCGAACCCTAGAGATCGAGCTGGGTAGACTCCACGACTATAAGACGAACTACAGCCACTACCTCGTCCTTCGTGAGGAGCGACTCGAGCAGCAGCGTCGTGCCTATGAGAACCAGCAGAAGGAGATACAGGAGATCGAGCGCTTCATCGAGCGCTTCCGCTACAAACCCACCAAGAGCGATCAGGTACAGAGTCGTATCAAACAGCTCGAGAAGATCGAGCGCATCGAGATCGAGGATATTGATCGACGAGCGATGCACTTCTCCTTCCTCCCCGCTGTCACCTCAGGGGCCTATCCCGTCATCATCGAGGGTCTATCGAAGAGCTATGGTACGCATACTGTCTTCTCCGACGTCACGATGACGATCGAGCGAGGAGAGAAGGTGGCTTTCGTCGGGAAGAATGGCTCAGGGAAGTCCACCCTCATCAAGTGCATCATGGGCGAAGTCACAGACTACACGGGCACGCTCAAGCTAGGGCACAACGTCGAGGTAGGGTACTTTGCCCAGACGCAGAGCGCTGAGCTCGACGGGGGCTATACCGTCTATGAGACCATCGACCGAGAGGCACAAGGCGAGATCCGTACCCGTATCAATGACCTTCTGGGTGCGTTCATGTTCGGAGGAGAAGAGTCGGAGAAGAAGGTCTCGGTGCTTAGTGGTGGCGAGCGAGGACGAGTAGCGCTGATCAAGCTCCTGCTACGCCCTGCCAACCTCCTGATCCTCGACGAACCGACGAACCACCTCGACATACGCTCCAAGAACGTACTCAAGGAGGCGATCCTTCGCTTCACGGGTACGGTGATCATCGTCTCCCACGACCGAGAGTTCCTCGACGGGCTAGTCTCCCGTGTCTATGAGTTCCGTTCGGGGCGAGTGAGCGAACATATCGGTGGCATCTACGACTGGCTGGAGAAGCGAGATCGAGAGGACGGCACTACACCGAGCAATCCACGGGCTACCACCGCCATAAGCAAGGAGAGTAAACCCGCCGAACCTACCTCAGGTGCCCTCGACTACCAGCGACAGAAGGAGGCGGCTCGTGAGCGTAGAGCCCTCGAGCGAGAACTAAAGAGTCTCGAGGAGCGCAGTGAAGCTATTGACTCCGAGCTACAGACCCTCGAGGAGCGTCTGGCAGATCCCGAGCATGCCACCGACACGGCACTCTTCGATCAGTACAGTCAGCTCAAGCGAGAGCAAGAGCAGGTACTCGAGCGCTGGGAAGAACTTAGTCTACAGCTCGAGAGCTAGCGAAGGTATCCCTCGGGGAGCATCCCCGCTCCCTGAGGACCTATTCCCCTCCCTCAACCCCACCTTCCCCCTATCGATCCTCATCTATGCCACACGCCCAGGACGACACACAGCACCTCTACGCCATAGCCCTTTCCCTCATCAAATACCTCGGAGCACAGCCTGCCACGGAGCTCCTCGAGGCCGTAGGTGGTGTGCGGGAGGTCTTTACCCAGCCCGAGCTCATCCACCAGCATTTCCCTCGGCTCTCACGGCGCATCGCCAGCCAGCTCACCGCTCCCTCCCTGCTGGAGGAAGCGCAGAAGATCCTCGAGGAGTGCCGATGTCGAGAGATCCGTCCCCTCTTCCTTCTCGACGAAGGCTACCCCTCAGCCCTCAAGGAAATACCCAGCCCTCCCATCGTCCTCTACACGAAGGGAAGCTATACGGACTGGGAGGGAAGGGAGCATCTAAGCATCGTAGGTACTCGTGGGATGACCGACTACGGAAGGGGACTTACTCGGGCACTGGTGCATGATCTAGCCGAGTGCCTACCCACGTCGACGATCGTCAGTGGCCTAGCCTATGGTGTAGATATCGAGGCCCATGAGGCAGCACTGGAGGAGGGCTTGCCCACACTGGCTGTCCTGGCTCACGGACTCGACACGCTCTACCCGAGCCTCCACAGGCGGGTAGCAGAGCGCATGCTCGATCAGGGTGCTTGGGTCAGTGAATATCCTCCAGGAGTGAAGCCTCATCGGGGAGCCTTCGTTGCTCGCAATCGCATCATCGCTGGCCTAAGTGCAGCGACCATCGTCGTGGAGGCAGGCGAGCGTAGTGGTTCGCTCTCCACCGCCCGCTACGCCCTAGAGTCCAGCCGGGAAGTCTTTGCCTTCCCAGGACGACTCACCGATCCGATGAGCCGAGGGTGTCACCAGCTGATCGAGGAGCAGCGTGCTCATCTTTGCCTCGGAGCTAAGCATATCCTCGAGGAGCTAGGCTGGAGCTCTACCACGGATCAGGTGGATACAGCGGAGGGGAGCTCAGCGACACCTTCCGTCGCCAAGCTCCCCTCCACCAAGGTCTTCCCCCAGCATCCTTTACTCACCCTTCTCTCGGAGCAAGGCTCCCTCTCTGCCGATGAGCTCGCTCGTCTCACCGGCCAAGGGATCCAAGAGGTGAGTAGCGAACTCTTCGATCTGGAGCTCGAGGGCTGGGTCATCGCTCAGGCAGGCGGTCGCTATACCTTAGCTTAGTACCTGCCGACATGCTCGTGCCTTAGACTAGCTCTAAGGCTTACCAAAGCTCCACTTCAGCGCCAGCGTAGGTGCTACGATCCACTGAGGGGCATCGACGTTCTTCGAGAGGCGAACTTCGGTGCCGACACTCAGGTTGAAGTCAGGCGCTACCCCAGGGATCTTATTCAGATTGCACCAGAGCTGTGGCTGGGTCATGAACTTGAAGTTCGTTCCCCAGCCTGGCCGTGGATCCCGCTGATGCCACCAGCTGAAGAAGCCTGTAGCCGTAATAAGACCTGTCCCAGGAGCGAACTTCCATACGCCACAGAGCTCATAGTTGTGTGGCTGAGCTATCCCCCGTATATATTTGTAGAGAGGAGTCAAGCTAAGCATCGTACGACGCTCGGGGCTTAGGTACTTGTAGGTGATCCCTGTCATGAAGGCATCACCGAGCGAGACCGCCCGAGAGCCCAGCGGTTCGGGAGCCTGTGCATTGATGAAGCGAAGACCACCATCATAGCGGACGTGCCACGAGAGGGGCCCTTGCCAAAAGCGGAGATTGCGCATGAACTTCCAGTTGGCACTCACAGCGCCCTGGTCAAGGAAGGTCATATCGACGAAGTAGAAGGTATCGCCGAAGCGGTCCACACTCTGCTGCTCTACCGTCATCGTCATACGTGGACGGTCGGCCTGTACCTTGGGGTGGATGTAGCGCCCGAGGTCGTAGTGAAGCTGGATATTCTGAGCCTCAGCGGGGCGAAGAGCGAAGAGGGAGGTGAGGAGGACGAAGCTCCTCAGAGGGGTAAGGAATCGAGTACTTTTCATCATGATAGGCTGGGCATGGATAGGGGCTGATCGCCCCAATGCAAAGACAAAGATATAGCAGAGCATGGATCTAAGGCTACAGCACTCGATCCGGAAGGGACTTCTGAAGGCTTCTCCAGCAGGCCAATCGGAGGGGTCGAAAAACAACCTACGGTAGGTCGTCTCTGCGACCCACGGTAGGTCGCCATCACGACCTACAGTAGGTTTTTTCGACGACCTACCGTAGGGTCCTTTTTAGGGGTACAGAGACCCAAGCACAACAGGCTCCGAAGATCCGACCTTTCTCCTCATAGATACCCGTCAGTCTACTCACGCTTAGATAGGGTATAATTGTAGTACCTTTGCAGGCACGACTCTCCACATCTGGAGCGTTAAGCAGATACGGAGACATTCGGTCTCCCGATTAGGAGTAAAAGTAGAAGAACGACAAAAGCAATCGACATGCGCCACTGGCAGGTCAATCGTCATTTCCTCAAGGTACTGAAGGTGATAGTGTGGATCACTAGCACCCTCTTCTTCCTACTTTATCTCCTGCCCCTAGGGCTCTTCCGCATCCCATCGGTACAGCGTGAGGCTGCCAGCCAAGTCGCTAAGCTCCTCACCGAAGTCTTCGACAGCCCTGTCAAGCTGGATCGGGTCGACCTGACCGGCTGGACCAATGTAGAGGCGCACGGCGTACTCGTGCTCGACACGGCTGGGCGCAAGATGCTCTCGGCAGAGCGACTCGTGGGTGGTCTCTCCCTCACCGACTTCATCACCGACCATGAGCTCCGTATCACCTCGGCACGCCTCTTCGATGCGCACCTCAGCCTCATCCGTGACCCTAAGACGGGACGACTGAATATCCAGCACACCATCGACCACCTCAGTAAGCCCCGATCCACCGAGGAGTCGCTCCCCGTAGACATCAATAGCATCATCATACGAGACATGCGCCTCTCCCTGAGCGAATCAGGCAAGGAGACGCTCCTCGTCAGCAAGCTCTCTACCCGCATCCGCCGACTGCGCTTCGCCAAGGACTATATAGGTGGAGCGATCGACGAACTGGGCTTCACCACCAATCAGGGCCTTACCCTCAAGTCGCTCACGGGGCAGGGCGAACTGCAGGGCTCACGCCTCAGCCTATCGAATCTCCAGATACAGCTCCCCGAGAGTTCGCTCTCCATCCCACTGGCTCGCCTTGAGCTGAATCGTCGAGGTCTTGCCCTCCTTGAGGAGGTCGAACTAGGGGACACCCAACTCACCCTCTCCGACTTCACCTTCCTCTATCCTGCCCTACGTACTCGCAGGGAGCAAGCGACCCTACAGGCCACCTACTGCCGTGAGGGCGCTCAGGCCGGACAGGTCAACTTCTCCCTACGCATCCCACGCCTAGCGATCCTCGACGGAGGTGCACGCCTAGGGTGGAGCGAGGCTGGTACGCTCCAGGAGCTCTCGACCAACATCACCGACGCCGAGGTCAGTACCCAGATCCTCGAGCTCATACGCCCACACCTACCCCCAGCGATCCTCCCTCACATAGAGCGCATACGTCGGGCGCATACCCTACACTATGCGGGGAAGACTACCTTCGTCCGTGGGCGCTCGATCCAAGGGTCGGGCTACCTCAGCACGCACCAGGGACGCTGGGACTTTGACCTCACAGCAGGCCTCGACGAGGGTCGACTCCAGAGGCTCTCGGGGAAGCTATCTACGCCACGGTTTGACCTAGCACCGCTCATCGGAGACCTAGCGCCCCTAGGCCCCATTACGACCAGTATCGAGGTAGAGGCTACCAATGCTACGGGGGCTCTGGAGGACTGGAGCGCTCGCCTAGAGGTCCAGCTCCCCTCGGTCTCGTACCGTGGCTATACCTTCCGTGGCGCTCAGCTGTCGCTCCAGCCTGGAGGAGGGCATCGTCATCAGATCGACCTACAGGTCGCAGATCCCGCTCTTGCCCTATCTCTTCAGGGGGCAGCTACCTTCTCAGGGCGTGCCCTCCATGGGGTAGCTCTCGACCTACAGCTTCGTCATCTGCAGACCGACCTCCTGGGGCTCTTCCCTCAGCTAGGACGGCAGACTCTGGCGCTGACAGGTCAGCTGACGATGGACGAACTGAATATAGACCGAGGCCAAGGGAAGCTATCCATTGACTACTTCTCCCTCGCCTCTCAGCAGCGGACCCTTACCCTAGATGGCCTCACTCTCCTCTTCTCCGGAGAGCCCGAGACGGGGCGTATGATCTACCTGCGCTCCCCCTATCTGACGACTTCCCTGAGAGGGCACTATACCCTAGCGAAGATCCTGCCCGATCTACGCCGCACCCTCTATCATCACTATCCCGCCCTCAATCTCGCTCGGGAGGCTCGCACGGCAGTAGCCCCAGAGACTCCACCGACGACGGACTTCGACCTCTCCCTACAGCTCCACAAGATCCCAGAGGAGTGGAAGCCCCTGCTGAACCTACCCGTCGGGCTAGACGAAGGGGCAGAGCTCCGTGCTTCCTACCTAGGTCGTACCCACGAGCTCAACCTACAGGCTACCGTCCCTACCCTCTGGCTGAGGGAGCACGAGCTACGGGGCGTCACCCTGAGCCTCGACCAGCATGAGCTTCGTCTGAGCACCGAGGCTCGCCTAGCTAATGGTACGCACGTCCAGGGACTAGGCCTCTATACTCGCTTCTCGACAGACAGCCTACATACCGAGATCGACCTAGGTAGAGATGTCAGTAAGAGACAGCACAACGGCTACGTGAATATCGGTGCTAAGCTGAGACAGCACCTAGTACCAGAGACTGGACAGCGCTCAGTGGGATTCGACGTAGCCATCGATCCCTCTACCGTGCGAGTACATAGTGATACCTGGAGCATCGCACCGGCTCATCTCTCCTATCACCGTGGGGAGCTCCATGTCGAAGGACTTGATCTAGCCTCCTCCGAACGACGGATCAGTATCAGCGGTGCCCTCAGTGCTCGCCCTGAGGATCACCTCAATGTAGCACTCAAGAAGATCAACCTCCTCTACATCCTAGAGTCTGCAGGCGTCGGCTTCAATATGATCAATACCGAGCTGTCGGGAGCTGGCACAGCACGCCTTCAGGGAGGTAAGATCATCGCTTCGGCTTCGGTCAGTTCGCCTGCCCTCCTCGTCAAGGGGGTAGACACTGGGGCACTACAGGCAGATCTCACCTTCGACAGCGGTGATGGACGCATCATGCTTCAGGGGGAAGTCCAGCAGGAGGACAGGGGCCACGCCTTCGTCAGTGGCTATATCCGCCCAGCAGGAGGTGCAGGTATCGACCTGAGCTTCGATGCGGAGCGTCTACGTGCGGACTTCGTAGGGAAGTTCATGGATACCCTCTTCGATCACGTGGGCGGACGAGCTACGGGGAAGGTCCGCCTCTTCGGTCTCTTCGAGGACGGTGTCACGATCGAAGGAAGGGCAGATGTAGAAGATGGAGATCTAGGTGTACGACTCCTCGGCACCAGTTACCGCTTCTCCCATCGAATAGACTTCACCCCGACTTCCATCCTCTTCGACAAGATCCCTGTGCGGGATGATGAGGGACATACCGGCGTACTCCACGGGGTGATCCGCCACAAGTACTTCGATCACTTCGACCTCGACATATCGGCCACAGAGCTTCAGGGGATGAAGGTCCTTCAGACGACGACCAAGCAGGCTCTGCCCGTCTTCGGCACTGCCTACGGCTCGGGGAGGGCGACACTCCGTGGTAAGCTCCCTAAGCTCCTCCTGGATGTAGACCTCCGTAGCACCTCGGGCACAGACGTGGTGCTGGACTTCAATAAGACCGATGTACGCAAGGAGGATCGCCTCTTCACCTTCAAGCCTCTCCGACAGCTCACCACTCAGGATAGCCTCGCTTCGCTTGACTCAGTCAGCACCCTGGATCCCCAGGCAAATACGGAGGAGACCGAGCTCCACATGCGCATAGCTCTACAGGTGACACCTGAGGCTCGAGTGGCTCTACGCATGGGGTCACAGAGCATGCCCAACGAGGTGGTGACCCGCTGCGAAGGTAACCTCCAGATCGAGGTACCCCACACAGGCTCTCCCACGACCTACGGCAGTCTTACCCTGAGCGAAGGGCAGTACGTCTTCAACTTCGAGCAGCTTACTCGCAAGCGCTTCACCCTAATAGAAGGTGGTCGTCTCGACTTCAGAGGTGATCCCATGGCTGCCTTCATCGACCTCAAGGCCTCCTACTCCCTCACTGCCAATATCGCCGATCTCGATGCAGGGCTATCTACGCTGGCTCAGCGCACGACGATGCCGGTGAACTGTATCATCCGCCTCGGAGGGATCATCTCACGCCCCGACATCACCCTCGGAGTCGAGCTCCCCGGCTCAGAGCCTGAGATCGAACGCCGACTGCAGTCGCTCTTGACCTCTGAGGACGAGCGCAATCGTCAGTTCCTCTACCTGATGGCCATCGGGAAGTTCTACACGCCAGAGAATAGACGAGGGACGAAGAGCGTATCCAATGGTCTCACCTCCTTCGCCACCACGACGCTCTCCGAACAGCTGAATCGTATCCTCGGCAACTTCTCACAGGACATCCAGATCGGGACTAATATTCGCACCAATAACACTGACTTCGAAGACACCGACATCGAACTGCTCTTCTCCGGAAGTTGGCTCGGTGACCGCCTCCTGATCAACGGCAATGTAGGCTATCACGACAACCCCTTCCTCTCGGGCAAGTACATCGGGGAATTCGATCTCGAATACAAGCTCAATCCCGCCGGGACGCTACGTCTCAAGGGTTACAGCCACTACAATAATATGTACCAGTACGTACGCCAGTCGCTGACGACCCAAGGGGTAGGCTTCATGTTCCAGAAGCGGTTCGACTCCCTACAGGAGCTCTTTGCTCCCAAGCGCAAAAGAAGGCAAGACTCAGTGAGCGCTCCAGGGTCTTCCCCCGACTCGCTGAAGCGGTAATTTCCCCCCTTTTCTTCCGCTACAATCATCCCTCCCCTTGGGGTCGGCTCCGAGCACGAGCACCCCGAGGGGAGAGCTGTTTATTCCCATCCCAATCTGAAGGGAAATTCTGTCCTCGGAATAGGGCCCGATCTACCCGCAGAAAATGAGCTCTTCAGAGGCCTCAAAAAACGACCTACGGTAGGTCGTCGAAAAAACCTACAGTAGGTTTCACTTGCGACCCACGGTAGGTCGCATCGACGACCTACCGTAGGTCGTTTTTGGGATCATCCCGAGGTCCGTCTTCCAGAGGGCGGAACTAAGCCCAGCGAGACACAGCGTCTAGCCTTCGGAGCAAGACCGCTATTCTCCGTCAGCTCTGATACTCCCGCCCGAATATCTTGATCAGCGAAGAGAAAAAGAGTACATTTGTACCATAGAACATTATAACCATATTCACAAATACACGACAGTTATGAGCTTCCTCACACAAGACAAGCTGACGATCGTAGGTGCCGCTGGCATGATCGGATCGAACATGGCTCAGACAGCAGCCATGATGTCTCTGACTCCAAACATTTGTCTCTATGACCCCTTCCCCACGGGGCTCGAAGGTATCGCCGAAGAAATCCGTCACTGCGGATTCGAAGGACTTAACCTGACCTTCACCTCTGATATCAAGGAGGCACTCACGGGAGCTAAGTACATCGTATCCTCTGGGGGTGCCCCTCGTAAGGATGGGATGACTCGCGAAGATCTCCTTAAGGGCAATGCAGAGATCGCTGCCCAGCTCGGTAAGGACATCAAGGCATACTGCCCCTTCGTCCGCCACGTCGTCATCATCTTCAACCCCGCAGACATCACAGGTCTCGTGACGCTCATCCACTCGGGTCTCCGTCCTGAGCAGGTCACTACGTTGGCTGCCCTCGACTCTACTCGTCTGCAGAGCGAACTAGCTAAGCACTTCGGCGTCGCTCAGAGTGAAGTCGTAGGCGCTCGCACCTACGGCGGTCACGGCGAAGCTATGGCTGTCTTCTCCAGCGGTGCTTCGGTAGCTGGTCAGCCTCTCTCCGCACTCATCGGTAGCGAAGCTCTCCCTGCTGAGACTTGGGAAGATATCAAGCAGCGTGTCACCAAGGGCGGTGCTAACATCATCAAGCTCCGTGGACGCTCTTCCTTCCAGAGCCCTGCCTATGTATCGATCGAGATGATCCGTGCCGCTATGGGTGGAGTGCCCTTCCGCTGGCCTGCTGGCTGCTATGTCAACCTCCCCGGTCTCGATCATGTCGTGATGGGTATGGAGACGGTCATCGACCAGGATGGCGTACACTACAGCCACGAGATCAAGGGATCTGAAGAAGAAAAGGCAGCACTCAAGAAGAGCTACGAGCACCTGGTGAAGATGCGCGACGAAGTCATCTCTATGGGTGTCATCCCAGCAGTGGCAGACTGGCACAAGGTCAATCGCTACCTCTAGTCCACGACTAGCCTTCCGCTAAAAGAACTTAGGCGACTACTACCACTTCACCACGAAGCGTGTAGTAGTCGCCTTACCTTTATTCTCCCTACCCTTCACCCGAGCATACCATGGATACCCATCGGAGGCGCTTCGGTCTCCTTCACCTCCTCTCCCTAGCCCTTCTCCTCGTGGGAAGCACTCCCCTCTTAGGGCAAGAGCACCTCTTCCGCATCATGGGCTACAATGTGGAGAATCTCTTCGATACCGAGGATGACCCTACGAAGGACGATGACGCCTTCCTCCCCACTGGAGAGCAGCACTGGACGAAGGAGCGCTATCGGACGAAGCTCCAGCATATCGCTGAGGTCATCAGTGCTGTCGGAGCAGATGCCTTCCCTGATCTCATAGGCCTTGTAGAGGTGGAGAATGCCACGGTGCTCCAGGATCTCCTCCAGAAGACCACCCTCGGGGCGAACACCTCCTACCGCTATCTCGTCTCCTCAGGCGAGGATCGTCGGGGCATCGATGTAGCGCTCCTCTACGACCCTCGGACCTTTACTCTTCTATCGAGCGAAGAGCTCCCCCTCACCTTCCCCTTCGATACAGAGAAGAAGACCCGCCCTATCCTACGGGCTTCAGGACGACTACTCTCAGGCGATACACTCCACGTCTTCGTCTGCCACCTTCCTTCCCGTCGGGGCGGGGCATGGGCTAGTGAGCGCTATAGGAGCTGGGGCTGTAGACTCCTGAGGGAAGCCACAGAGAAGCTCCTCACCGAGGGAGGGTGCCATACACACTGTCTACTCCTGGGGGACTTCAACGGAGACCCAGAGGAAGCGCCGACAGCTAAGGTACTCCACTCCCTCCCCTACCGGCAGGGGCTAGAGGTAGAGCGTGCTCCATCTACCCAGCTCTATTCGCTCCTTCATCGGGCGACACAGCAGGAGCCCCGAGGGAGCTACTGCTATCAGGGCGTGTGGTCCCAGCTTGATCAGATCCACCTCTCGGTCTCACTCCTCCGCCGAGGCTCCAGCCTACGCTATGTCGAGGGAAGCGCCGAGACCCTCCGCCGTCCCTTCTACTCGATCGTACCCGCTTCGGACGGTGATCCCGTACCCTTTCGCACCTACGGAGGGAATTTCTACCGCGGGGGCTACAGCGACCACTTCCCCACGAGACTCCTGCTGAGATATTGAGCTCCTCCAGTAGGGATATACGAAGAGAGCATCACTTCCTTGACGGAGGTGATGCTCTTTCTTCTTACGTGAGCCGAAAGCCGGACTCGAACCGGCGACCTATTCATTACGAATGAATTGCTCTACCAACTGAGCTATTTCGGCCTTAACACGAGGGACGGTGTCCCTTGTAAATGCGGTGCAAAGGTAGAGATTTATTTTAGATCTGCCAAAAGTTCGCCGAGGAACTTATCCAGTTCTTCATTCAGTCCCTCAAGTAGCGGAGCATCGAGCTTGATCAAGTCTTCGTCTAAGAAGAGTAGTTCCTCGATGACAGTGAAGTCAGGACGGACTAGCTCGATAGAGAAGGGGCGGGCAAAGCAGTCCCTGTCCCAGAAGCCCTTTTGCTCTAGTCGAGTGACCAGTTCACGCAGGGTCTCTACCACCTCTTCCGAGGGTACTTCGGCCGAACCCGTCTCTGCCCAAGCGAAGACAGGGACATGGCTGATCTCCTGATCCTCATCGTCAAAGAGGCGCAGGACACCTATATCACAATCAGCTTGAAGGAATAGATCATTGATAGAACGCCCGGCGATGGGGCTCTCTTCGCTCACTAATGCGAGGAGGTGCTTCCTCAGGAGCTGGAGTTCACGCTCGTTGCTATGCGACATAGGACTAGTTTACAGAGTTGGCCAGGGGCTCGCTCCCGTGATCTAGAGGGAGCTTCTCTGGCTATTGGGACAAAGGTACACAGGAATCTCGACATACAGGGCCTTGAGGCAAGGAAATTCGGATGAATTTTAGTTTCCGCTCCCTCCTCCCGAGACCTCGTAAAAACGACCTACGGTAGGTCGCCTGACCGATGCACAGTAGGTCGTCAAGACGACCCACAGTAGGTTTTCTCGACGACCTACCGTAGGTCGTTTTTTGCCCCTCCCGAAACGCCCTCTGGAAGCGGGCTCTGGGCGGGTCTTTTTCCCGTTCGTGAGGGCGAGGAAAAAGTCAGCGAAAGTAACCCTCACTCTGGACAGAGAAAACGGGCTTCATCTTCCCCCGACTTAAGCCCCCAATCTTCCAGCCTAGATAGATTAACTTCACCCTACCGCCCCCTTCGTACACTTCCACCCAAATACTACGTTAGTCTCGTAGAAACCCATTTGCAGATGAGGCACGTCGGTGCTACATTTGTGGGAAACTCACCTATCGTATGAAGAAGACTGCTTTTGCCTTTGCCCTCGTGGCTGGACTCTGCTTCGCATCCTGCGGAGAGGGCTCCAACGGGGGAGGTATCCCCACCCCTACACCAGACAACAAAGACCCGAAGAACATTCAGGAAGTGGAGCAACTCCTACGCTCCGCTGGACACGTCTCCGAGCCCGCTGAAGACAAACTCATCGCCAAGGCTACCGGCTCACCGACGTCGGTGCCCGCCCTCAGACATACTCTAGAATCTACAGGGCTCATCGCGGACTGCGACAAAGTCACTCAGCGAATGCAGTACGACGTCACCGCCCAGTCTGGTGACTTCGCCCTACTAGATCCTTCGCCGAACATCCTGTGGCCGGGATGCTTCATCCAAGGAAAATCAATTCGTGGGAAGGGTGCTCTTACAGCCATTCCCTACATCGCTAAGCGTCAGCCTGGACGAATCAGTCTGCAGGTTCCCTCTGGAGCGAAATCAGTAGGGACAGCTGGTGAAGGTCTCTGGTACGAAGAGGTCCAAGAGATGCGTGAGAGCGAGGTGAACCAAGCACAAACTAAGCTCATTCGTCATTGGCAGGAGAGTGGAGCGCCAGCGAGCACTTCCTTCTCAATGCAGATTGTACACAGCCCCGAGGAGGCGATGATCGCTAGTGGTCTGGATCTTGACAAGAGCGGAGAGAAGTTCAAGACCTTCCTTAGCTCGGGTTTCGATAAGAAGAAGGCTCATGTCCTCGTCAAGCTATACCAGCGCTTCTATACCCTCGGCTACGAAGATCCTGAAGGTGGGGGTAAAGGCGCCTTCAAGTCCACGATTGAGCAAGGTGATTTAGCACCCTACGCTGGAACGGGTAACCCCATTTGTTACATCTCCTCGGTATCCTACGGCCGTGCCTATTACTTCCTATTCGAGAGCGGGCGAAGCTCAAGCGCTCTCCTAAGCGCTCTCAGCACCAGCTTTGGGAAATTCCAGGCAGGTCTCTCGGTAGAAAGGAATGAAGTCTTCAGTGGAAGTCAAGTTAGGATGCTTGAGCTGGGCAGTAGTGCCAATGGAGGACAAGGCTCTACGATTTCTCCAGAGAAGGTCTTTACTCTACTCAACGAAAGTGCCCAGCCTTCCTCTCAGAACCTTGGGGCACCCATCTCCTTCACGATCAAGCACCTCTACGATGCCCAGCCCGTACGCATGTCTAATAGCCTTAGCTACGCTCATGACAAAGTCACCTTTGTTCCCAGATCAAAGGGCAATAATGTCGCTATTCTCCTGAGAGATGTAGCTATCGAAAGTAGCACCAAGGGGCAGTGGGTGCAGTCTAATAAGGGGCACGTTAAGATGCTGGAAGCAAGCGTCAGCTTTGACAAGACAGGAGATAAGGGAGTTCACTACAAGCAGTACATACAGAGCAATACGGGAGTAGACCTTACGTCACGGACGAACCTGCGTAGCACAGCCTACCTTCCTGTGTACGGACATACCTACTATAATTGCCGACCTGAAGGTATCGACCTAGTTACCCTCTCAGTAGATCTCGAGATTCGCCCCGAAGCCTACAATCGAAATGGTGGGCGAGTAGGTCAGAGCCCCCAGCGAGTGACCCTCAAGCGCACCTTCCGCTATGACGAAGCAAATCGCCAGTGGAAGCCCCTCAGTGACGAAGCGAATACGGGAGGCGACGCTTACCGCACGCTTACGACGACACGCACCTTCGAGGGGCTTACCTTCAATATACGGGCAAACTTCTCCTTCTTCGTCGATAATAGCCTCATCGAATAAGGGGATTTCCCCGAATAGCTTACTGCCTTCCCCGCCTTGCCAAGAGCAAGACGGGGAAGGCTTGTTTTATGCCCTTGAGCCAGTCACCTCTGAGGAGCGAAAAAACGACCTACGGTAGGTCGTATGACCGATGCACGGTAGGTCGTCGAGACGACCCACAGTAGGTTTTTTCGACGACCTACCGTGGGTCGTTTTTTGACCCTCCCGAAACCCTCTCTGGGAGCGGGCTCTGGCGCCCCCTTCGACCTTGCTCTAGAGAGGGAGAAAATCGGAGGGGAAGATGAGGCTTCAAAGACTGGTAATCGATCGGGGATCTTCACTAGGCGATCTTATATAAAAGAAGGATGCTAAGGGGAAGGAAGTCTTCGACCCCATTCAGCAGGAAGAGCAGGGCTTTCACGAAGCAACTATAGGAGGTGACGATGGAACGTAGAGAGAGCAATTAGGGCAGTCAATATTTTTGTTTACCTTTGTGATGTCTTACGAGTATACCCCGATGATAATGGCTGGTGAAGCGCACTAGTTCTGGAGAAGGGGTAGCAAGGGAAGTCGGTGTAAGTCCGACGCAGTACCCGCTACTGTAAGTCACTCCCTCCAGCACTCCGAAGCTTAGGCTACGGAGTATCTGAAGGCTCTTCCTACAAGGAAGTACAGGCCAGCCCCTCTGGGCACGAGCTGAGTACTTCGCCACTGAGTCTAAGGACTCCCTCTAGCCCCTCCGCTCCACGAGCGAGAGATGATCGAGATAGAGTGAGACATGGACTTGGGAAGGATCGTAGAGAAGAGAATCTAGGGTGATAAGCCAGGAGACCTGCTCATGAGATCCAATGTGTCAATCTCGGGAATAAGATTGGAAAGGCATTGCCATGAGATGCTCTCTACTAGTGACATCTCTCCGATGTGTGCACCTTCGTCTACCCCATCTGTCCAGTCTAGGACATGCGGACGTAGAGAAGGAAGTCTTTCTGCCCTAGCTTCGCCGAGGCTCGCAGTGGCTTCCAGATATTGAAATGTGTCGCGCGTACCACTTCGCCACCCTTTACCTCGGGTGGCCAAGTAAGAGAGAAGCTCACCTCACTAGAATATCCCTCGATAATCTTTTGATCCTCCTACAGCTGTGTGTGCTAGAGTCCTTGGGCCCGTAGTACATACACCCGCTTGTGATAAGTAGGACAGGGACGCTACTCTGTCTAGGATCTCTATGGGTCTGGTACTAGCAGGGGTTTTCTTCATGTTCCTCCAACCTATCCAAAACCGCCCCTGCGCCCCATAGGGCCCGACAGGGATGCCTTCGTGCTGCAGAGCCTATCAATACGCCGACACAATAGGTGCATGGTTCGGTCTAAAGCTCGTCTACAGCGGTAGATGTATGCTTTAGCCACCGTGCTCCCGATATCTATAGCCCACACCCTGTCGTCCTCCCCAGAGGAAGGAGCAGGTACCTAGAGAGCCTCCCTGCCCAGCAGAGCGAGTGAGCTGTGGTAGCTACTCAGAAGGCAGACGCACCATGACCACTGATATTACCCACTCCGAAGGGTAAGGAAAAGCACACGCTTTCAAGCGAAAATAGTATCTTTGCCGAGGCTCAGTGTATCACAGCTGGACCCTGATGAGATATTACGATATGATCAAGAGACTTTGTATAGCTTGCGTAGGACTGGCGCTCCTCTCTTCGTGCGGTGAATACTACCGTGTGCAGAAGTCGTCAGACCTCAACGAGCGCTACTCCTTCGCCAAGAAGAGCTACAACGAGAAGAAGTATGGCCGTGTAGTGAACCTGCTGGAAGATATTGTCCCCCAGTTCGTGGGCACCAGCGAAGGTCCTCAGAGTACCTACCTGCTCGCTGACGCCTACCTACAGCAGGGCGATGAGAGCGAAGCCTCACGTTACTTCCAGAACTACTATACGAGCTACCCTAAGGGCCCCATGGCCGAAGAAGCACGCTTCAAGGCAGGCTACTGCCTCTTCCAGGCGTCCCCCGATCCTCGACTCGACCAGAGCGCTACCATCGGAGCTATCAAGGAGCTGCAGTCCTACCTAGAGTTCTACCCCGAGGGGCAACACAGAGCCGAGGTGGAGCAGATGCTCTTTGAGCTACAGGACAAGCTTGCCTACAAAGAGTTCCTCGCTGCCCGTCTCTACTACAACCTCGGACTCTATCTGGGGAACAACTATGAGTCGTGCATCATCACAGCTCAGAATGCTCTGAAGGACTACCCTTACACCCGTCACAAGGAGGAGCTGACCTACCTAGTACTCCGTGCCAAGGCAGAGCAGGCCGACCTCAGTGTCCCCGAGAAGCTCCAGGAGCGACTACGCGATGTCATCGACACCTACTACGCTTACCTCAATGACTTCCCCAACGGTGTCTACACCAAGCAGGCACAGAAGATCTTTGAGCGAATGAATAGTAAGAAGGTCAGCGACTAATTCCCACCAAGTAATCACAGAGAATAATAAATATGCCTAAGTACAAAAAGAATGTACCGACCAACACGATCAGTCGTGATATGGTCAGCCTCAGCAAGGATACTGAGAACATCTACGAGACGGTCATGATCATCGCTAAGCGTGCTAACCAGATCGCTCAAGAGACGAAGCAGGAGCTCGAAGCTAAGTTGCAAGAGTTCGCCGTCTACACTGATGACCAGCAGGAGATGGTAGAGAACGAAGAGCAGATCGAGATCTCCCGCCAGTATGAGCGTATGCCTAAGGCTACCCTCATCGCAGCGAAGGAATACGAAGACGGCGAGCTGTACCACAACATCGCTGGCCGTAGTAAGAAGTAATCCCTAACACCTACATCAGCTGCCTCTATGTGGCAACGTATACAGACCGTCTGGCTCCTGCTTGTGGGGCTACTGATGGCACTCTTCGCCTTTCAGGACATCGCTGTCTTCACCCTCCCTTCAGGCCAGGCTTGTGTCTTGGACAACTGGCGTATCTATAGTGCCGTAGACGGGGCATCGCTACACAGCGTATGGGGCATCGGGATCCTCAGCGTGCTCACTGCCCTGGGGTCGCTAGCACTGATCTTCCTCTACAAGCGCCGTATCCTGCAGATGCGTCTGACGATACTGACGCTCCTGGTGATCCTAGGGGAACTCATCTATATCGCTTGGGCTAGCTGGCAGTTCTGCACAGAGAATGATGCAAGCTTTGCCGTCCGCTTCCCCCTTGCACTCCCTATTATTTGTCTTCCACTGCTCTACTTGGCCTCTCGCCGTATGATCTACGATGAGACTCTGGTCAGAGCCTCTCAGCGTCTACGCTAAGAATACTACATAAGCGAAGCACTCTTCACTCAAAGCTCTTGAGACGGGGTGCTTCGCTTCACTTTTCCCCCTATTCATCCCACCCTCCATCATTCAGCAATCATGCAGTTCGATTCGCTTCAGTCCATCTCTCCTATTGATGGTCGTTACCGCGGGCAAGCAGAGGCTTTAGCCCAGTACTTCTCCGAGGAAGCTCTCATCCGCTACCGCGTACGGGTAGAGATCCTTTACTTCATAGCTCTCTGCGAAGAGCTCCCTCATCTGAGAGGCATACTAAGCGGTGGGCGTAGGGATCGGCTTCATGATATCTACCTCAGCCTCACCACTGAGGATGCCCAGCGAATTAAGGAGATCGAGCGAGTCACTAACCACGATGTCAAGGCTGTCGAGTACTATATCAAGGAGCAGTTCGATGCCCTAGGGCTGAGTGACGAGAAGGAGTTCGTCCACTTCGGACTCACCTCGCAGGACATCAACAACACAGCCTTCCCGCTGATGATCCGTGAGGCTGTGGAGCGCGTCTTCCTCCCCGAGTTCGGTGGTCTCATCGATCAACTGCAGTTCTATGCCAATGAGTGGAAGGACGTCTCCATGCTTGCTCGTACTCATGGGCAGCCTGCTTCGCCTACTCGTCTGGGCAAGGAGATAGAGGTCTATGTCTACCGTCTACAGGAGCAACTCAAGACTCTAGAAAGTATTCCTCACACGGCGAAGTTCGGGGGAGCGACGGGGAACTTCAACGCCCACGTCGTAGCCTATCCCCAGCATGACTGGAAGCGCTTTGCAGGGGAGTTCGTCCGGAGTCTAGGCTTGGAGCGTGAAGCCTTCACCACGCAGATCTCCAACTATGACCAGATGGCGGCACTCTTCGATGTCCTCTCCCGCATCAATGTCATCCTCATTGATTTGGCTCGTGACTTCTGGATGTATATCTCGATGGATTACTTCAAGCAACAGATCCGTGCTGGCGAGGTAGGCTCCTCGGCGATGCCCCACAAGGTCAATCCTATTGACTTCGAGAATGCCGAAGGCAACCTAGGGCTCGCTAACTCGATCTACGGTTTCCTGGCCCGCAAGCTACCCATATCTCGTCTGCAGCGTGACCTCACGGACTCCACCGTCCTACGCAATGTAGGTGTCCCCCTTGCCCACAGCATGATCGCTCTGAAGAGCCTGCGCAAGGGGCTCGGGAAGGTACTGCTCAATAAGGAGGCGCTCTACCGTGACCTCGAGCACAACTGGGCTGTCGTAGCCGAAGCACTTCAGACGATCCTCCGCCGTGAGGGCTACCCCAAGCCCTACGAAGCGCTCAAGGAGCTCACCCGCACCAATACAGCGATCACGGAGAAGTCGATCTACGACTTCATCGAGAGCCTCAGCGTCAGCGATGTGATCAAGGAAGAGATGCACCGTATCTCCCCGCACAACTACACGGGGCTCTAATCCCCCAGCGATAGCTCGGGGCGGGCGCTACTGCCCCACCCCGAACAAAAGGAAGGCTCCCAGGGAACTAGCAGACAGCTAGCTCTCTGGGAGCCTTCCTTTGTGGGGCCTAGCGGGCTAAACTACCCCGAGGGATATAAAGCAAATAGGGACTGTCTCCCGACAGCCCCTATTCTCTGTTAACCTTAAATCTAATACCATGAAAAACACACTACAAAGATACGACATATTTTCATACTACCAAACACTTCTATACATTTCTACTAATTCGCTAGTGATTTTTTGGATTCTCCCCTCCGATTTCTCCTGCTCACACGAAGTCGACAGGCTCGATCACAGTTTTCACTTCCCGCTGTACATCAGGGTTTGGAAGGTCTTCTAGCCGAAAGCACAACATCTTTTCACAAGTAGAAAAAAAATAGTAGTGCCTCGAAAAAATTTTTCTTGCTACCTCCTTCGAAGCTCCCGATGTGCTAAAATTTTCTTCCCAAGTCTCCGTTTTTCGTCTCCCTTAGCTCACCCACCTCGGGGAAGAAGGGCCTCCCCTCTTTCAGAAGGCATGGCGGTATAAAAAATGAGACCCAAGCCATTCTGCTCAGGGCTAATCAGAAGAGGGAACCCGCCCCTAAAGCGTCTGCTTAATCGTCCGCTAGCGAAACAACCCCTCTGTAATCCTATGAATTACAGAGGGGTTGCACTAGCGCCTGTACCCAGAGTGGGGCTCGAACCCACACAACCTATAGGTCAAGGGATTTTAAGTCCCTCGTGTCTACCATTCCACCATCTGGGCGCCTTCGTGATGCACTTACTCCTAGGGAGGGTACTCAACTTGCCTGCAAAAGTAGCTCAAAATCCCTATATGAGCAATTATCAGCCGACTAAGTTCCTCCTCTCGACGAACTAGGTGGTACGGAAGCCCTTCCCTTCGCCTCTAGGTGCTCGGGGAAAGGTAACCCGATAAGCACGGGAGCACTCGGTGAAGCATCTTCTCTTCACAGCTAGTCGCTTCTAGCTCCTCGTAGTATTCCTCGAGAGGCGCTAGTAGCGCTTCCCCTGAGGTAGCAGTAGTGCCACCCGAGAGGCGCTACTGGTGCTTCCCTCGGAGCAATTTCACTCCAGGGGAAGCGAGCGTAAGGGAAGGCTTCTCCTAGCACCAATAACGGGCGCCAAGAGGTTCTAATGAAGAGGAAGGGAAATATAAGGGCTAAGGTTGACCGAGCTATGAAGGAAAAAGTCCCGAAGCAAAGCGGAAGCTAGCTCGCTGGGAAGAAGTTCGCTCGAAGGTATGAGCAAGGCTCCTTCCGAGAGGGAGGACAGGCGTCTTGGAAGAGAAGGTATTCTACTAAGGGAAGGCAATTGAGCCTATTCTGGGAGGAGCGCTTCTCCCAGATCTTCGAGGCCCTGGATGAGGTAAGGGCGGGAGAGGTCCTGAGGCTTGAGCACCTGCTTATCCCAGACGATGAGGTCGATGTCTACAGGGATCTCGGCGGGGGAAGACCTTCGCTGGTCGGGGGTACGCCCTGCTCGGCATTCGAGCTCCTTGAGCAGGCGTGCAAAGTCCTCTTGCTCGAGGTGCGTCTCCCCTACCGACACGATGTCGGTGAAGGGGGCATCTGAGAGACCAAAGCAGACGGGCGCCGACTCCCGGGCGGGAGAGAAAGCAAGGCGCTCGAGGCGGAGACGCTCTAGTTCGTCTCGGACGAAGGCTAGGTGCGCTTGGGGCTGGCTATTGGAGCCGAGGGTCAGGACAAAGCGGTGGAGCTTCATGGTCACTTCGTGTCGGTATGCTGGGTGTGAACAGAGGCTTCGTGGATGGAGCTGAAGAGCTCCCTGAGGAAGCCCTCGTCTAAGCCGAGGAGACGACCCTCACTGAGGCGATCCTCGATGAGGGCACGATAGCGCTCCGGCTGCACGATCGGCAGATGGCTCTCGGCCTTGATCGCTCCGATGCGCTCTGAGACCTTCATCCGCTGCTGTAGCAGGAGAAGGAGCTTCCTGTCGAGCTCATCGATCTCCCCACGTAGGGCTCGGAGCTGGGGGCTATCGGCCAGCGATACCGGGCGAATATCCAGCTCGGCGATAAGCTGGAAGAGCGCCTCGGGAGTCAACTGCTGCGCTGCGTCACTCCAGGCCTCGTCAGGCTGGAGATGGGTCTCGACCATCAAGCCGGAGAAGTTCATCTCGAGCCCTATACGGCTCACCAGAGGGACGAGGTCTCTCCTACCGGAGATATGACTGGGATCCACGAGGATCGTCAGTGCTGGATGCCGGCGACGTAGCTCGATGGGTATCTGCCAGAGAGGAGCGTTGCGGTAGAAGCCTTTCCCGTAGGTACTGAAGCCTCGATGAATAGCAGCGATGCGGTCTACCCCTGCGCTCTTGAGGCGAAGCAGTGCTCCTTCCCAGAGCTCGATATCGGGGTTGAGGGGGTTCTTCACCAGTACCGTCACATCTTCGCCAGAGAGGGTTTCAGCCAGCTCTGCCACAGCGAAGGGGCTCGTCGTCGTGCGTGCTCCTATCCAGAAGGTATTGAGCCCAGCCCGTAGCGCTTCCTCTACATGCGAGGCCGAAGCAACCTCAGTAGCCACCTGCATGCCCAGCTCCTCCTCGATCCTTCGTAGCCAAGGTAAGCCCTCCCGACCGACACCCTCAAAGGATCCTGGACGCGTGCGTGGCTTCCAGAGACTTGCACGGAAGAAGCGGACACCGCCCGCCCGAAGAGCCTTGGCTGTGGCATAGGTTTGCTCCTGGGTCTCGGCACTGCAGGGACCAGCGAAGACCAAGTAGGGGAAGGAAGATGGATAGCGGAGAGCGAGGGGACTAAAGGGAGAGGCTTGCATGAAGATGATGAGAGAGGGACTCAATAGAGGCGGTGCCTCTAGTGATGAGTAAGCGAAACGGGCGACTCAGCACCGAGCTCCTCGATGAGACGAAGGATGGAGCGGTAGAGGACGGAGTGCCACGGATGTGCTTGGGGGGAGAGGAGATCGTTGTGCCAGAGGAGATTTAGCTCGCCATTGTAGCGGGCGGTAGTACGGACCAGATCAGTGGCTACCGCCTCGGCCTCGGCTTGCTCCAGCGCCATATACCTCGGATCGCTAAGCGTGAGGTCTCTCAGGATGAGCGGGTGGAGAATCAGCTCCGTCAGTAGGCGTGTGTTGGGGTTGATGAACTTGACCGGGCGAGCCGTCCCTAGGCGAAAGCCTACGACGTCGGCATAGCCCATCGTGTAGTCGTTGCGGAAGCCCGAGAAGTAGGCCTGTAGGAGATCCTCTGGTTCGCACGAAGTGAGCTTATTGTGCCGAAGGCCTCGGGGCTTCTGTCGGAAGATCTTCTCAAAGAGCATACGCTCCTGCTTGATGCGCTCGGCACGATGCCCTGCGGCGTAGCTACACTGGAGCCCTAGCCGAGCCTTGTACTTAGCCCCTACTGCCAGGACCCTACGGATATAGGGTGAGCGGGGATTGTAGAGAGGCTTATCCAGAGGATGACGCGAGGGCATTCGGATGAAGAGCATGATCTGCCCCCGATCCTCTCCCAACTTGTCACACAGCTCCCGATCCCACTTGAGGAACTTCGGGTAGGTATAGTAGTCGTCCTCGACGTCCGCCGAGAAGCTCAGTCGTAGCGCCTGTAGTGGGGGCTTCTTCTCCTTGAGCCAAGCACGGAGGAAGCTACGCCAGCCCCGATAGTTGTACGGGCGTGCTAGGTCGTGGGTAAGATTCACTTTAGAGAAGGTCGTGGGACGCTCCTCCATCCGAAGGCGGTAGCGCTCGGTGATCCCTGACTCCAGCAGTATAGAGCGGAGGGCTTCACCATATTCGTCGACGATGGGGCGGTGTAGGAAGCCCGCCCGATAAGGCAGGGAGTTCTTCCCCAAGAAACGCCCGTGATCGTCCCGCTCGCTCCGACGGCACATCTCCTCATAGCGTGATATGAGGAAGTAGGTCGAAGCGATGATGTCGGCATGGATGATCAGCTGGGAGCGCTCTTCGTTCCACTCCTCTCGGGGCTCACCGAAGAGCAGGGGGATACCCCTCCACTGGGCTAAGGGAAGCTCAGGGAGCGTACGGGGTGTGCCGTAGTACTCCCGCTTGAAGAAACCCGAGGGGATGATGACTATAGGGAAGAGCTTCATCTCCTCTGGGTCATCGGTATATCCTATAGCATCGAAGCGTCGCTGGTAGCGGTCTTCGCCCTCACTCTGTAGCCAAAGCGGGCCGACAAGAAAGTCGATGAGGTACTGCCGTATCTTCTTGCTAAGCATGTCGGGAAGGGGGGATAGTTAGTTCGGATCTGTGACGCCGGAGGTAGTGAGTACAGCCTCTATCGGGTAGTGATCGGACTCCGATGCCGTCTTGTCGACTTCACAGCGAAGGGCCCGGAAGGCAGGGCCAAAGAGGATGTGGTCGATACGCACAAAGAAGGGGCGAGTATGGAAGGAGATCCCTAACCCATTGCCTTTGCTGACGAAGGCATCTTCGAGGCCTTCGCCGATCTTGTATCGAGCATAGGAGAGCGGAGTATCATTGAAGTCACCACAGACGATGACCCGCCCAGAGCCATAGCGCTGTATCAGATCATGGATGATATTAGCCTGGATGTTGTGCGAGCGGAAGGTAGGGCTCAGCTTGGCACGCAGAGCGTCTTTCAGCCGGATAGCATCCCCATCCTTCGCCAGGCGGAGATAGTCCTCCCCGTCGACACGACGTAGGCGGAAGGACTCCAGATGGACATTGATGACGAGGGTCTCCTTGCCTCGTATATCCACCTTGTAGGCTACTGCTCCGTTGACCCACGAAGGCAGGGGGATCTCCTTGGCTTCCTTGATGGGATACTTAGAGAGGAGCGCTAGGGTGCTTCCCCCACGATTGACACGGATCACATTGATGTAGGGGTAGTCCTCGTCCAGATAGCTCCGTAGGGTCTTGGAGACGACACCAGCCCAAGGGTTCTGATTGAGCATCGCTTCCTGGATACAGACGATATCGGCACCACTGCTCTTGATGTACTGGAGCGTGGCATTAGGACTCGTCTTTGTGTGGGGCTTGAAGCCAAAGGCGCAGACGTTGTAGGAGAGTATGCGAAGCGATTCCTCCTCCGTGCCTAAGCTCTTCTCAGCCCTACTGATCGGGAAGTAGACGAGGAGCTGGGGCAGGGAGATCAGCCACACGGCTGCCACCAGGAGAAGCCTACGCTTGTCCCAAGCCAAGAGCCAGAAGATAGTGACTCCGATCTGTGCGACAAGCAGAGCGGGGAAGAAGAGGCCAAGGAAGGCAGGGATAATCCATCGCACGGGAGGGATATACCCAGAGTAAGCTCCGAGGAGATACGCTCCAGAGACGAGGAGTGTACCCACTAAGAGGAGGATACGTGCTATACGTGAACTGATGGAGAAGAGGGCACGAAGCTTCATTGTTGGATAGCCGTGGGGGAAGGTTTTAGTTCTTGTCTTCGGTAGAGCTACTATGCTCCATCAGGAGGCGACGTTCGATAGGGCTGAGGCTGTGGATACCCGAGTGACGGATCTTCTCCAGCAGGCTCTCTAGGTCGGTATTCGTGGTGCTCCTCAGGCTACGCAAGCGATGGCGGTAGTAGAGACCACAGCCTACACCGAAGAGGAGACCACCGAGGTGAGCCAGATGTCCGCCTAGGTTGCTCCGTCCTGCACTGAGGAAGATAAAGAAGAGGAGGATCCAAAGGGCAATCGGTGGGATGCTCCTACCACTAAAGCGCAGGGTGAACATGGAGAGGATCTTGCGATCCACCGTGATGCCCGCAGCGCACACACTTAGGATAGCAGCAGAAGCCCCCTGTAGCGACAGAGGGAGGATAAGCTCTGCCCCGAGGAGCTGATAGCCCAGGAGATAGGCCAAGGCTCCAGCTACGATTCCCCCCAAGTACGCCCAGAGGAAGTGCCGAGACCCAATGAGCCCCTCCATCGTAGGGAGCAGGGTATAGACCAAGCACATATTGCTGAGGAAGTGCAGGAAGTTGAAGTGAGGCAGGGCGTAGGTCACCAGGCTCCACGGCTGGGTGAGCACCTTACTCCACTCAGGGTAGAACGAGAGGTACCGTCCCAGATCCCACCAGCGTAAGGGGGCGATGAGCGTACAGCACCAGGAGAGAAGCCCTAGGAGCAGATAGCCCAGCGTGTGCAGGATGATCAGACGCAGTGTCCAAGTACCTTCCTGCCAATATTCCTTATATAGCTTATGCCAGTTCATCAGTCGTCTATCGGATGACTCCCTTCTTGCGCCAGAGGTAGATGAGTATAGCCCCGCCGATCATCCCACCGAGGTGAGCGAAGTGAGCTACCTGCCCCCACGTATTGTGAATACCAGCGTAGAGCTCGATGATGCCGTAGAGGAAGACGAAGTACTTCATCTTTAGTGGAATGGCAAAGCCTATGAGGACGTACGAATTGGGGAAGAGTACGCCCGAGGCAAGCAGGATACCGAAGACGGCTCCAGAAGCCCCGACGGTATTCAGCAGAGCCAAGAAGGCATCCCGAGCGATCAGCCCACTAGGGAGCTGGACGAAGTCGTAGCGCATCACCTCCTGAAGTTCGTAGTACCAGCTAAGCTCCTGCACCAGACCAGCACTAACCCCGCACAGGAGGTAATAGATCAGATAGCGCTTGCTTCCCCAGAAGTACTCAATACTCGATCCGAACATGAAGAGGGCGAACATATTCGACAGCACATGGTCGATCGAGGCCGTGCTGTGCAAGAACTGATAGGTGATCAGTTGCCAGAAGTGGAAGTTCGAAGCACCGAAGTAATGCAGTCCTCCGAGCTCGTTAAGATCAATACCTCGACGCAGGAGAAGGACAGACGTAATATAGATGAGGAGGTTGATGACGATCAGATTGCGAGTCACTGGAGGCGCCCAGCGAGTCCAGACTGACGAAGACTGCTGCATAATGCTTGCTTATTAATGGATGTAGCGTTGAGTATATCGTCTTTGAAGGGCGCTACTATGAATCACACGACTCTGATACGCCCCGTTCTTACAAAGATAGCTATTCTCTAGCGCTTAGAGGTGGCGGGGCGCGACGGAGGTCGAATAATCAGGGCTATCCCCCCAAGGCGAACGAGGAGGAAGGTCGATTCTCCTTCACTTCATCTCCCGCCACTATTCGCCCCAAATGCGGGGGAAGCATCAGGGCGATCGAGCCTAAAGCATCCGCCCTGGTCTAAGCGAAGATCCAGCGCTGCAATGAAGGCTCATTCTACCCCTTCGAAACGGGCTCTCCGAAGGGGTCAAAAAACGACCTACGGTAGGTCGTCGAAAAAACCTACTGTAGGTCGTGATGACGACCCACAGTAGGTCCATCGGCGACCTACCATAGGTTTCTTTTTCGACCCACAATCGTCTTGGCTCCCGCCCCATGATCAAGGGGTGTTTCTACCCATGATCGGAGGCTAGTTCGAAGCATGATGCATCCCGCCTCCGAGCCATCATAATCTTCACCCGTCAGCCATCTTAATTTTAGCCCGTCAGCCATCATGGAGGCATTCGGTCGCCACCTTAATTCACCTTGACGAGGCAAGGCCTAAGAGCTAAGCATTCAGATATGCTCCCTCCCCAAGGCCAACAGCAGGGAACCATTGCCCTCCTCTATTCTCCTCGCTTCCTTCTCAAGACAAGGCGAAAGACTTCCCTTCCTTGAGCCCCAGCCTTCTCCCTCCTTCCTGCGAAATCTAAACCTTCTATCCCAAAGCAATAGGTACAATAATAGGCGCTTCGTCCACAGCATACTGCTTCCGAAGCGCCTACAAAGAGAGCCCCACGGGAAGAGGTTCCCGTGGGGCTCGAGGTAACTAAGTGTAGTGCGAGAGCTCCCAGTGAGGCTCTGCGACAGCACTTTTAGTAGAGGGGACTACTTGATACGCTTGTAGCCGTAGACAGCGAGGTCACCAAGCTCTTCTTCGATACGGAGAAGCTGGTTGTACTTAGCCATACGGTCCGTGCGGCTGAGTGAGCCAGTCTTGATCTGACCAGAGTTGGTAGCAACAGCGATGTCAGCGATCGTAGCGTCTTCCGTTTCACCAGAGCGGTGAGAGGTGACGGAGGTGAAGCCATGACGGTGAGCCATATCGATAGCATCAAGCGTCTCGGTGAGGGTACCGATCTGGTTGACCTTGATCAGGATGGAGTTACCACAGCCTTCAGCGATACCGCGACGGAGGTACTCTACGTTGGTGACGAAGAGGTCATCACCTACGAGCTGGATCTTCTTACCAAGCTTGTCGGTGAGCTTCTTCCATCCTTCCCAGTCGTTCTCAGCCATACCGTCTTCGATCGAGTCGATAGGATACTTCTCTACGAGCTCGCTGAGGAAAGCAATCTGCTCGTCGATGGTACGCTTCTTACCGTTCTCACCTTCGAACTTCGTGTAGTCATAGATGCCGTCCTTGAAGAACTCAGAGGAAGCGCAGTCCATAGCGATGGTGATGTCCTTGCCTGGTACATAGCCAGCCTTCTCTACAGCCTTAAGGATAGACTCGATGGCATCTTCCGTACCGTGGAGGGCAGGAGCGAAACCACCTTCGTCACCGACAGCCGTGCTGAGACCACGGTCATGAAGGACCTTCTTGAGGCTGTGGAACACTTCAGCACCCATGCGGAGACCTTCACGGAAGGAAGTAGCACCTACAGGGCGAATCATGAATTCCTGGAATGCGATAGGAGCATCGGAGTGAGAGCCACCGTTGATGATGTTCATCATGGGGACAGGGAGTACGAAGGTATTCGTACCGCCGATGTAGCGATAGAGGGGGATGTCGAGGTACTGGGCAGCAGCCTTAGCTACAGCGAGGGATACCCCGAGGATAGCGTTTGCACCGAGCTTGCTCTTGGTCTTGGTACCATCGAGGGCGATCATCTTCAGGTCGATCTCACGCTGGTTGAGCACGCTCATACCATAGAGCTCAGGAGCGATCACGTTGTTGATGTTCTCTACAGCCTTGAGGACACCCTTACCGAGGTAGCGTCCCTTGTCTCCATCACGGAGCTCAAGAGCTTCGTTTTCACCAGTTGAGGCACCGCTGGGTACAGCCGCACGGCCGATGATACCACAAGCAAGGTGTACGTCTACTTCTACTGTGGGGTTGCCACGAGAGTCGAGGATCTCACGCCCGACGATCTTGATAATTTCCATAAACTAGTTTGAATTAGCAAATCTATCTGATTATACTTTCTGCACAAAGATACGACGAATATATCAGACCTATTCTATATTTACTCTCTGTGGAATAAGGGAATAGGTCAAGCCCTATCGATGGGGACATCCTCCACCTAACTTAGGGCTGATACTTCGGCTTACTTACGGTAGCGCTTCGTCAGGTCAGAGAAGGCATCTATACGGCGATCTCGGAGGAAGGGCCACCAGCGACGTACCGACTCACTACGGGTGAGGTTGACAGGGACGACCTGGATCGTTTCCTCCTGTCCTAGCTCGCAGAGTAGCTCTCCTTGGGGCCCTGCTACGAAGCTCCTTCCCCAGAAGCGAATGCCTCGGGTCTGACCCGAAGGATCAGGTTCATGACCGACACGATTGACGGTGATGACGGGTAGTCCATTAGCCACGGCATGTCCCCGCTGTACCAGCTGCCAAGCATCACTCTGTCGGGTCTGCTCCTGCTCTTCGTCACTGCTCTCATAGCCGATAGCTGTGGGGTAGATGAGGAGCTCAGCACCAGAGAGTGCCATCAGTCGCGCTGCCTCTGGATACCACTGATCCCAGCAGACGAGTATCCCCAATGTACCGACGGAAGTCTCTATAGGCTCGAAGCCCAGATCCCCAGGAGTGAAGTAGAACTTCTCATAGTAAGCTGGGTCATCAGGGATATGCATCTTGCGGTACTTCCCTGCGATCGATCCGTCCTTCTCCAGCACCACGGCAGTGTTGTGGTAGAGTCCAGGGGCACGGCGCTCGAAGAGGGAAAGGACGAGGACGATACCGAGCTCCTTGGCTAAGGCTCCAAACTCTTCGGTGCTGGGACCTGGGATGGGTTCTGCCTCATCGAAGACATGGACATCCTCCGTCTGGCAGAAGTAAAGTCCATTGTGTAGCTCCTGTAGTACGACCAGTTCGGCACCCTCGGCTACAGCCTTACGGATGGCAACCTTCAGGCGGGTCTTATTGTCGGTGTGGTCGGCAGTATTAGCCTGCTGAATGAGGCCTACGTGTAGGATACGCTTCTCGTTCATTAGTTCCACTTATTCTTGTTGATAAATCCCTTGGGGAACTGCATCGTAGCACAATGCAGGCTCCCGTGCTGGTAGATCAGCGCTCGACTGTCTACACCTACGACGGCGAGATCTGGCAAGGCCTTGCGTAGGCGCTCTAGAGCCACTTCATCCGAAGGCACCCCGTAGGTAGGTACGAGCAGTGCGCCATTGACGAAGAGGAAGTTGGCGTAGGTAGCTGGGAGACGCTCGCCTTCTTCGTCGTAGATCGCTGGGGGAAGAGGGAGCTCCACGAGCTGGTAGGGCTTATCCTCGAGGGTACGGAAGTTCTCCAGCTCCTCACGCATCCTACGGAGGGCATGGTAGTGGCTATCACGCTCATCATCGCACCCGACATAGGCGATCATCTCAGGGGTGATGAAGCGAGCAAGGGTATCGATGTGTCCATCGGTATCGTCCCCCTCTAGTTCGCCATTCTCCAGCGAGAGAAGACGCTTTCCACCGAGGATCTCCATGAGGTGCGTACGCAGGACTTCTTCATCGACTCCTGCATTGCGATTAGGCTCGACGACGACGCTGTCTGTCGTGAGGAGCGTCCCCTGTCCATCGGACTCAATACCCCCACCTTCGAAGACAATGCTTAGCCCGTTGACATAGGCGACGTCTGGGGCGAAGGCACGGGAGAGGTAGAGGGCACGTGAGACAAGATTATCGCGGTCGGCGGCGAACTTCATCCCCCAGCCGTTGAAGGTAAAGTCTACGATCAATGGGCGCAGCGTACCATCGGCTTCGTGGTAGTGGAGCGATAGGGGCGCATAGTCACGACACCAAGTATCATTGCACTCCATCTCGAGGAGGAAGAGCTGATGCTTACGTGGCCTGTCGCCGAGGAACTGGCGGACATGCTCGGTATCCTTAGCTAGGATCAAGAGATCTTCCCACTCGAGAATCGCTTCAGCGATGCCACGATAGCAAACTTCGATCTCAGGCAGACGAGAGGCCCAGTCCATATCGGCATTAGGCCAAGAGAGTAGGACGAGGTCTTGCTCGGCCCACTCTGGGATGAAGGTAACTTCAGGGGTTATACTCATTAGTTCTTATTGCGGAGGTCTAATTGGATGAGTTGTGCTCTTAGCTCTTCCCAGAGGCTGGGTACAGCTGTCTCAGCACGTCGGTCAAGGCCGGAGAGAGCGGCCTCACGAAGCTCCGTAGCACTCAGGAGCATCTCAGGAGCCTCGGGATGAAGATGGATCTCTCCACCCAGACGGGCCAGATCCTCAGGATAGATGTCGTAGCCCGGACGGGGGTAGACATGCAGGGGCGTCGTAGCGAGCAGACGCTCGTAGTCGTACCAGCGATCCAGGAGCTGAAGATTGTCACTTCCGATGAAGAGAGAGAAGTGGCAGTCAGGATGAAGTAGGCGAAGCGCCCGTAGCGTATGTACCGTATAGTGTGGCGAAGGAAGGATATCCTCCAGAGTCACGAGCTTCACTCGGGGATCGTCGGCGATAGCGGTGCGGATGTAGTCGGCACGCCAAGCAAAGGGGAGCTGAGACGAGGGTGACTTCAGCGGATTCACCGGGCTAAGCACCAGCCATACCTCTTGGCAGGGCAGGCTCTCTAGAGCATATCGGATGAGGCTCTGATGTGCTCGGTGTAGGGGATTGAATGAGCCGAAGTAAAGGCAGACTTCCCGAGGCAAGGTCTTCGTCACTGATTGGGCAGAGAAGCTAGACGTTGACAGGCAGACCTAGGGTACGCTGTGCGAGCTCGATCTCTTCGGGTTCGCCCGTATGCTTGCCGTCCACATCACTGAGCTTGACACAGGGATGCCAGCGCTCCTTCTCGGTCATCTTACACTTCCAGAGCTTCATGACGATATTCATCGGACGGACACCGTTGCCCACGTCGTTGGAGAGGTTCGTGCCGATACCGAAGCTCGCTCCGATACGACCCTTACAATAGTTAGCGATCTCGATGGCTCGCTCGGGATCTAGGCTGTCGGAGAAGATGATGTACTTGATCGTGGGGTCTACTCTCAGCTCTCGGTAGCGGGCGATGACCTTCTCGGTGAAGAGCAGAGGATCACCGCTATCGTGGCGGAGGCTCGTGAAGAGCATCGCATGCTTCTTACTAAAGTTACGCATGAAGACATCCGTCGTATAGGTATCGGTCAGCACCGTGCCGAGGTCGCCGTCGTAGACGTTGATCCAGTCCTCCATCGCCATATAGTTCGCCATCTTGTAGCCGAACATCGCCCCGTGGAACTGGATCCATTCGTGAGGATGCGTCCCCGAGACACGGAGTCCGTGCTTGTAGGCGAAGTAGACATTACTCGTGCCGAAGAAGTTCTCTCCCGAGTGCTCCTTCAGGAGCTTAGTCACTAGATCTTCGATAGCCGCACTGAAGCGTCGGCGCATGCCGAACATCGAGAAGGTGATATTCGCCTCCGACAGCTGCTTTGCCTTGCGGATGATCGTCTCCTCGGTGTAGGCTAGATCGGGCTTCTGTCCCATGATCTGGTAGTAGAGTTCGCTGACCAGAGCTAGGATAGGCGTCTCCCAGAGCGTCACACGATAGAGCAGACCCTCGGCGACGATCGAGAGATAGCCTTCCTCGTCCTGAGTGACCTGAAGTTCCTCAGGGTCGAAGCGGAAGCCTCGGACAAAGTCGATATAGGTGGGGGGAAGGTAGGGAAGTTCGCGAGAGAGGAAGTTCGCTTCGTCCTTCGTCAGGGCAAGCTCGGACATCGCCTGAAGTTCCTTCTTCAGAGCTTCGGCGAAGCCCTCAGGATAGCGGGTCTTCCCTCGGTCGATGAAGCGGAACTGCCCGTAGGCACGTGGGTAGAGCTTCGAATAGGCGTAGCTCGTAGTGAACTTATAGAGGTCAGTGTCTAGGACACTCTGGATGATCGGCATAGTCTATTGTCACTTAGGGTAAGGAAGGCTCCTCGTTCGGCGGGAGCATCTTGACGCAAAGATAACCCAAACCAGCGACTCTGCCACCCCACTCCACCCGCCCTAGAGACGAGGGGAAGGAGCCTCGCTCCATAGCCTTTCGGAAGGGGCTCTCCAGAGGGGGCAAAAAACGACCTACGGTAGGTCGCCGAAAAAACCTACTGTAGGTCGTCTCACCGACCTACCGTGGGTCGCAAAGACGACCTACCGTAGGTCGTTTTTTGCCCCTTCGGGAGGGTTCTTCAATCCCCTACCCTTCTCCCCAAGCAAACCCTCCCTTTCGAGCAACGGAAAAGAAGGGCGCAAAAAAGGCGGAGGCACTCGGTAACTGGACCGAGTGCCTCCGCTGGTATTTCGTCGGATCGTGTAGGACGAGCTACTTGATCTTCTTGAGGCTTTCGAAGCCTTCTCCATAGACGCCCTTGACGGCACCCTGAGAGACGAAGGCCTTGGGATCAATCTCCTCGATGATGCGGGAGATAGCTACCGACTGCTGCTTGCGCACTACGACGAGCAGGACCTTCTGAGTCTGCCCCGTATAGCCACCTGTAGCATCGAGGATCGTACAGCCACGGCGTAGGCGAGAAGTGATCGCATCATTGATCTCCTGATACTTGGAGCTGAAGATCATGAACTGGATCGACTGCTTATTGCCACTCGTATACCAGTCCATCGTCATGGCGAGGAGTACAACTTCGATGAACGACATGACGAGCTTGTCGAAGGCAACCAAGGCGTCGATCTTGATATCCGCTAGGTAGACATTGGCAAAGTAGGAGAAGAGGACTACCGTACCGTCGACAGCGACGAAGATGCGCCCGAAGGACATGTTTCGGTACTTGCTGATCAGTGCTACGATGACGTCCGTACCCCCAGAGCTCCCATTGACTGAGAAGATGAGGCCGAGCCCGAGACCACACATCATCGACCCGAGGATGAGGGCAAGCAGGGGCTGATCCTTGAGGATCATCAGGTGCCAGAGCTCCTCGACACGTGGGTCAGGGATAGCCGTACGTGTAGCTATGGGAATAAAGATCGCTAGCAGGCCAATCCCTATGAGGGTCTTGATGAAGAAGTTCTTGTCAAGGAAGAGGAAAGCCACCAGCAGCAGGCTGATGTTGATGATGTTGTACGGGATGTCGACCTTGATCCCTGTGATGATGGTGATGATGTTACAAATCCCCATCAACCCCCCAGTAGTGACACGCTGAGGATAGATCAGGAAGCTGAAGCCGATCGTATAGAGTAGGACCCCAAGTAATACGATCACCAGGTCCTTCCAGAAGTACTTCGAGAGCGCTTGCTTAGAGAGCTCATTCCCGAGGTCTTTGAACTTCTGGCCGACGAAGGTCACAAGATTGAAATTCTGTGCCATTGCTGTTGATTACAAAAGTCTATTGTTGTGATTAGTGCTATTGCTATAGGACTATGTTGATGATGCGCCCTGGGACGACGATCACCTTCTTGGGGGTCTTGCCCTCGAGCCACTTCTGCGCTTCCTCAGCCTGGAGCACTGCCTCCTGGATCTCTTGAGGGGTAGCAGCGGTGGGGAACTCTATGGTGAAGCGGGTCTTACCATTGAAGCTGACGGGGTACTTGACGCTGTCCTCCACGAGGAAGGCCTCATTATATTCGGGCCACTGAGCCATGACGACAGACGACTCCTCGCCTAGCGTATGCCAGAGCTCTTCGGCTACGTGGGGAGCGAAGGGAGCCAGCAGGACCACCAGTGGCTGAAGTACCTCACGGGAGCTAGTCTTCAGACCCTGCAGTTCGTTGACACAGATCATGAAGGCAGCGACGGAAGTATTGAAGGAGAACTGCTCGACGTCAGCACTGACCTTCTTGATGAGCTTGTGTAGGCTCTTGAGTTCCTCCTTCGTAGCAGGCGTGTCGCTGACACGGAGCGTACCCTCCTGGGAGTAGAATAGCCCCCAGAACTTACGTAGGAAGCGATGCACCCCGTCGATACCGTTGGTATCCCAAGGCTTGCTCTGCTCGAGTGGGCCGAGGAACATCTCATAGAGACGGAGCGTATCTGCCCCGTATCGCTCTACGATCATATCGGGGTTGACGACGTTGAACATCGACTTACTCATCTTCTCGACTGCCCAGCCACAGATGTACTTCCCATCCTCGAGGATGAAGTCGGCCGTCGCATATTCGGGGCGCCAAGCTTTGAAGGCGTCGAGGTCAAGCTGATCGTTGTAGACGATATTGACGTCCACGTGGATAGGCGTGGTGTCGTACTGATCCTTCAGCCCAAGAGAGACGAAGGTATTGGTATCCTTGATACGGTAGACGAAGTTCGAGCGCCCCTGGATCATCCCCTGGTTCACCAGCTTGCGGAAGGGCTCATCCTCTACGATGAGTCCGAGGTCGAAGAGGAACTTATTCCAGAAGCGACTATAGATCAAATGCCCTGTAGCGTGCTCAGCACCTCCGACATAGAGGTCTACTTGACGCCAATAGGCATTCTTAGCGGGTGCTACCAGAGCCTCGCTGTTGTGTGGATCCATGTAGCGCAGGTAGTAAGCGGAGCTACCTGCGAAGCCTGGCATCGTACTGAGCTCGTAGGGGAAGCCCTCGGCGGTATGCCAGTTCTCAGCACGACCCAGCGGTGGCTGTCCATCGGCTGTAGGGAGGAACTTATCTACCTCGGGTAGGCACAGAGGGAGCTGATCATCACTGATCGTCTGAGGCATCCCATCCTGATCGTAGTAGACGGGGAAGGGCTCACCCCAGTAGCGCTGACGGCTGAAGATCGCATCACGTAGACGGTAGTTCGTGCGGACACGCCCTAGGCCAGACTCATGGACATGCTCCTTCATCTTAGCGATAGCCTCCTGGACACTCAGCCCCGTGAGGAAGCCTGAGTTGATGAGGACACCTGCCTTGCTATCCTTGCTCTCTGACCAGTCTGCGGGGTCAGAAGCCTCCTCACCCTCGGGGACGACGACCTGCACGATAGGCAGGGCGAAGTGCCGTGCGAAGGCAAAGTCACGACTATCGTGTGCGGGTACAGCCATCACTGCTCCCGTGCCGTAACCCGCCAGGACATAGTCGCTGATCCATACGGGGATCGCCTCGCCGGTGAGTGGGTTCTTGGCATACGAACCCGAGAAGACTCCCGAGACACGCTTATCTGCCATACGGTCACGCTCGGTACGACGGCGAGTCGCAGCGAGGTACTCCTCTACAGCCTGAGCCTGCTCAGGTGTAGTCACCTCAGCTACATAGTCGCTCTCGGGGGCAAGCACCATGAAGGTCACCCCAAAGATCGTATCAGCTCGGGTGGTGAAGACCGTCAGAGCGCCTTCACGCTCCTCGCCTGATTCATCAAGGAGAGGGAAGCGGACTTCTGCCCCTTCGCTCTTACCGATCCAGTTGCGTTGTGACTCCTTGAGCGAGTCACTCCACTCGAGGGTCTCGAGGCTTTCGATCAGACGACCGGCATAGGCCGACACACGGAGACACCACTGGAGCATCTTCTTCTGCTCGACGGGATGTCCCCCACGGACGCTGACGCCATCACTGACCTCATCGTTGGCCAGGACGGTGCCGAGGGCCGCACACCAGTTGACCATCGTCTCGCCGAGGTAGGCTAGACGGTAGTTCATCAGTACCTCAGCTTGCTTCTTAGCTCCCCAGCTCCGCCACTCTTCGGCAGAGAAGGTGAGCTCCTGGCTCTCGGCGACATTCAGCCCGGCTGTCCCGTGCTTCTCCAGATGAGCGATCAGCTCGGTGATGGGAGCAGCCTTAGCTGTCTCACTATTATAATAGGAGTGGAAGAGGCGGATGAAGACCCACTGCGTCCACTTGTAGTACTCGGGATCGGAGGTACGGATCTCACGTGACCAGTCGAAGCTGAAGCCGATACGCTCGAGCTGCTCACGATAGCGACGGATATTCTCCTCCGTCGTGACTTCGGGGTGCTGCCCTGTCTGGATAGCGTACTGCTCTGCAGGCAGACCGAAGGCATCGTAGCCCATAGGATGGAGTACGTTGAAGCCACGAAGACGCTTGTAGCGAGCGAAGATATCTGAGGCAATATAGCCCAGCGGATGCCCCACGTGTAGCCCTGCTCCTGAGGGATAGGGGAACATATCCAGGACATAGTAGGGAGGGCGGCTAGGGTCTTCGGTGACTCGGTAGACCTGCTCATCACGCCAGTACTGCTGCCAGCGCTCTTCGATAGCTCTAAAATTATATTCCATCTATAGGTAGTTGATCTTAGCTTAATGAACACGCAAAGGTACGTTATTTAGGGCAATTTAGGGAGTGTATCCTCGGCGTCCATAGCCACCGAATTGCCCCCTCGAAAAAAAACCTACTGTGGGTCGTCTCGACGACCTACCGTAGGTCGGTGAGACGACCCACAGTAGTTTTTTTTGGCGATCCACCGTAGGTCGTTTTTGAGGTCACTCAAAAGCCCTGCTGGAGCGGGCTCTCTGAGCCCCCTCAGAGCATACCGAGCGTGAGCAGGAGGAAGGCATATTCGAAGGCCGTGTCACGGATGCCATCGTAGCGCCCCGTCGCACCGCCGTGCCCCGAGTCCATGTCCATGCGTAGGAGCAGGAGATGATCGTCCGTCTTGAGCTGGCGGAGCTTGGCCACGTACTTCGTCGGCTCGTGGAAGAGGACCTGCGAATCATTGATCCCGCCCGTCACCAGCAGGTGCGGGTAGTCCTGGGCTCGAAGGTTGTCATAGGGCGAATAGCTCAGCATGTAGTGGAAGTACTCAGGGTCGTTCGGATTGCCCCACTCCTCATATTCGCTGGTCGTGAGCGGTAGCGATTCGTCGAGCATCGTCGTGACGACATCGACGAAGGGCACAGCAGCGATCATCGCGTGGAAGAGGTCGGGACGGCTATTAGCCACAGCACCGATGAGGAGACCGCCAGCGCTTCCCCCCTCGGCAGTGAGTCGCTCGGGAGAAGTGTAGCCCTCCTGGATCAAGGTCTCTGCACAAGCGATGAAGTCCGTGAAGGTGTTCTGCTTCTTGAGGAACTTCCCATCCTCGTACCACTGCTCGCCGAGATCGCTCCCACCACGCACCTGAGCCTGTGCATAGACGAAGCCACGATCGACGAGGCTGAGCACCGAGACACTGAAGTGTGCATCCAGCGTCACCCCGTAGCTCCCATAGCCGTAGAGCAAGGCGGGAGCCGACCCGTCACGCTGGAGTCCCTTGCGATAGAGCAGGGTCATCGGGACCTTCACCCCATCGGGAGCAGTAGCCCAGCGACGCTCGACGGTATAGTCATCTGGCGAGAAACCTCCGCCGACCTCCTGCTGCTTCAGCAGGCGACTCTCTCCACGGACGAGATCGTACTCGTAGAGCGACGTGGGGCGGTTCGGCGACGAATAGGTATAGCGGATCGTCGTAGCCTCGTAGGTGGAATTGCCCTTGAGACTGATCGTGTAGACGGGCTCGGGGAAGTGGATCTTACTCAGAGGTGCTCCTTCATGCGAGAGGATCCGTATCTCCGTGAGCCCCTCTCGGCGCTCCTCAAGCGCTACGTGCTCGCGATAGACGCCGATACTATCTAGGCGCACATCCTCACGGTGGGGGACGAAGACCTGCCACTGTGTGGGATCACCGACTTGATCCTTAGGGGAGACATAAACCATCCCGTTGAGATGCTCCTTGTCCTTGTAGTAGACGAAGAACTTCTCCCTATGGCTGAGGATCGAATAGCGTACGTCCTGCTTGCGGGGGAGGAAGAGCTTAGGCTCTCGGTCTTCACCCGAGGAGGAGAGGTAGTACTCTTCGCTCGTCGTGCTACTACTCGTAGAGATGAAGATGAACTCCCGTGTCTTGGTCTCGCTCACGCTGCACGAGAAGCGTACATCCTGCTCCTCATAGACGAGCGTCCCCTCCGCTTCGGAGAGTCGCTGAGCGAAGATCCGTGTCGAGCGCAGGGTCTCATCGATGAGGCCGTAGTAGATCGTCTCGCTATCTTCCGCCCAAGCCAGCGAAGAGATCCCATGGAGCGTGAAGGGTAGATCGCTTCCCGTCGTAAGATCCCGAAGGTGCAGGTCGAACTCTGCGTACGAACCCGTAGTATTGCAGAAGTAGGCAGCGAGCTGATTATTCGGGCTAACCGAATAGCCTGCGAAGATATAGGCGTCACTACCCTCGGCGAGCTGATTGACATCGAAGAGGAGTTCCCCGCCCTCTATAGCTGTAGGGCAGTCCTTCCACTTAGCCTCGAACTCCTCCTGTCGCATACGGTAGTGGACGGGATATTGCTTGCCCTTCTCCGTGCGGGTATAGTAGTAATAGCCCCGACGTAGCGTGGGATAGCTCTGATCATCCTCCTTCATACGCCCGACGATCTCCTGGTAGATCTGCTCCTGTAGGGACTTAGTCGAAGCCATGACCTCCGAGGTATACTTATTCTCAGACTCGAGGTACTCGACGAGGCGAGGATCCCCTTTGTCCTTCATATAGTAGAAGGGATCGATGCGCTCTGTATTTAGGTGGTGAAGGTGCTCCTCCTGCACTTCTGCCGAGGGAGGGAGCGGGTAAGAGGATGAGTGAATAGTATTCATGAATGGGAAATAGACATGGGTAGCAGGCTATACAGAATAGCCCTAGCGAAGGGGAGAGTCTAGCCTCTGGAAGGCGTCAGACTGTCCCGTAGGATGAGAAGGGATTCCGGCCCCATCTCGAAGAGAAGATCAAGGATGCTCAGCTCCTCGACGAAGCCAAAGCGATCCTGATAGAGCTGGTAGTAAGGAGGCCTCATGAGCCCTGCGACGGAGTGCCTCTTCTTGGGATGGATGACATAGCGAAGGTCGCAGGTCTCGGGGCATTCCTCCGCTGGGTCGGCGAACTCCTCCGTAGCACTCCAGTTCACCTCCAGCTGGAGCTGACGGATGAGGACCCTAAGGAGCTCTTCATTGAAATCCCAGAGGAAGCTATAGCGTCGCTCATAGAAGGGCAGGAGCTCATCAGCATAGTATTCGAAGAAGGGACTTGCCCCATAGGCTGTGCGCAGAGCTTGGGCATGAAGGTGTCGCCAAGAGCCGTGCTCCGAGATGCGGACGTCCCTGATCTTCGTCTTGAGACTGAGGGACTGCTCTACGGGGATGGTCAGTGCCTGCACGCCATTGGGCGAGAGTATGCGACAGCGGTTGCGATAGCTCTGCTTCAGGTAGTGCTCCTGTGCCTCCAGACCGATCGCCTTGCCTTGGTACTCATAGAGCTTAGCGAAGTAACTGATCGGGGGCGCATAGGCCGTGGAGAGGAGGAGATCAAAGGGCTTCATCCGTCGAGGAGCGTAGAGAGGTCAGAGGGAGAAGAGCACGATCCCAAGGATCGCATCAGCGGGTAGGATACCCAGATGACGGGAGTCGGGAGCAGCTTGGGTCTGATCTGTCAGCACCCAATAGTAGTCTCTTCGGAAGGTATGATAGGGGTTCTTAGCCAGCGCCCTGAGCCAGTACTTCGGGTCGGTACCCTCCAGAGCAACCTCATCGGGGGCACTGGGGTAAAGCTTCTGCTCCTCAAGTAGAGCCGACCGGTAAGCTACGAGGTTCGTCGAAGTGATGGGATAGACTCCCCCCTCACGAGGTAGGCGTAGAGCGTAGCTTTCGCTGGGGTTGATCTCATGGCGGTAGTCATGTACCTCCTCCTCATTCACCACGAGTATCCCCGCTCGGAGCTCTATAGAGTCACCGGGGAGCGCCACGATGCGCCCGAGATGAAGAGACTCAGGAGTGTGCCCCCGCGGTGAGGGTAGACGGAAGAGGACGATATCGCTGTGCTTCGGGCTGTGTGACCGTCGAGCCAGAGCCCACGCCCCGAGACGGAGGTCGGGAGACTGAGCAGAGGTCATCACCCGGAAGGGTAGGAAGAAAAACAAACGTAGCACGACCACTAGGACGATCAGCCCTAGTGGCAGTGCTCCGTAGCGGACAAACGAGCTGTGTAAGATCCTTCGATTACTTGTCATGGATCAGACGCATCATCCGAGACCATCGGATACCGCCCTGTAGGAGGGGACGCTCGCTATTGAGGGAGAGCCAGAGGAAGGCGGGCTTCCCTACGATGTGGTCTTCGGGGACGAAGCCCCAGTAGCGACTGTCGGCAGACATATCTCTATTGTCTCCGAGCATGAAATAGTAGTCCATCGCAAAGGTATAGGTCGTACGAGGCTCTCCGTCGATCAGGATAGTCCCGTCAGGTCGAGTCTCGAGGCTATGCCCTTCGTAGTTGCGGATACAGCGATGGTAGAAGGCCAGTGCTGCTGGGTGAAGACGGATAGTCATCCCCTTGCGAGGGATCAGTAGCGGACCGTAATTATCCTTCGTCCAGGGCGTCTTGTAGTCTACAGGGTAGACCAGCCCCGAGGACTCTGGGGTAGCGATCTCTACCTGGATAGCCTTGACATAGGGCTCCTGGGAGAGACGGGCCTTCATCTCCTGAGTCAGGGGGAGGTAATAGATAGCGCCATAGCCACGATCAGCACCGACGGGGGCGAAGGTCATCCCTGCATGCTTGAGGTAGCTCTCCACCTCGGGATTCGCTCCCGACTGGAAGCTCCTATAGTCGTAGATGAGCTGGAGGTCTCGGTCGTTGATCTCAAGATCGTCGAGGAGCTCCTGGCTGAGGGCTGTCCCATCGGTCTGCAGATAATAGTTGTACTGCATATGGGTGGGGTTCGAGATCGGCTTACCGTCGATGTAGACCTGCTTGTTGCGCACTTCGAAGCGCTCACCAGGCAGACCTATACAGCGCTTGACATAGTGGTCACGACGATCTACGGGGCGATAGACGATCTCCCCGAACTGTGCCCGATCCGACCACACCGCTTCACGTCCATAGTTAGCGCATAGCGTGTAGTAGTCGGGATTAGGCATGCCAAGGGCAACGGTATCACCAGTGGGGAAATTGAAGACGACGAGGTCATTGCGCTCGACCTTGCCCAGCCCCTTGAGGCGTCGGTAGCTGAAGGAGGGATGATCCAGATAGGACTTGTGCCCAAGGATCGTATTGTGCGCTAGCGGGACAGCTACCGGCGTCATCGGAGCACGAGGTCCGTAGCTGAGCTTATTGACGAAGAGGTAGTCCCCGATCAGCAGGGTCTTCTCTAGCGAGGAGGAAGGTATGGCAAAGTTCTGGAAGAAGTAGGTGAAGATGATCGACACCGTGATGACGACGAAGAGGATATCCTCCACCAGCGCTCCGAGGGAGCGAACGAGGGGATTGGGATGAGAGCGCAGGTAGCGCCAGTTGATCCATCGGGTGAAGTAGAAGTCAACAAGGAGCGGGAGGAGCAGGAGCCACCAAGGGCTAGCCCACAGGGCGAAGAGTATGAAGAGTGAGATGAAGATACCCCCCTTGATCTTCCTGAGGGTTTGCTGTCGAGGCGTCAGGCCTTCGATCGGATATTGTTTCATTCGTAGCTGCTTGTGATGAGTAGAGAGGCGTGAAGTCTAAGCGAAGGGCTTAGGCCTTCGGCTAGCCGAGCTGTAGCATGTCGTCCATGGTCAGCCAGCCCTGATGCGTACGGGCGAACTCTGCCGCCAGCACCGCACCCAGAGCAAAGCCCTGTCGGCCGAAGGCTTCGTGCGTGAGGACGATGCGGTCTACCTCCGAGGTATAGGTCACGGTGTGGATCCCTGGCACCTCGCCCTCTCTGTGGGCGGTGATGGGCAGGAGTCCCGTGTGGGGCTCTTCGGTGAGCTCCCAGCCCTTGAGCTCAGGGCGCTCGCTGAGGATCACCTCAGCTAGGGTGATGGCGGTACCGCTGGGGGCATCCAGCTTGTGTATATGATGGGTCTCATCCATGCTCAGATGATAGTTCGGTGCCGCCTGCATGAGGGCTGCCACACGGCGGTTGATCTGGAGGAAGAGGTTCACACCGATGCTGAAGTTCGACGACCAGAAGACCGTCCCTTCGCCTGCTTCACAGCGGGCACGGAGTTCGGGTTGGCGGTCCGTCCACCCAGTAGTCCCCGAGACGACGGGTATCCCTCGCTCGATAGCCCGAAGACAGTTGTCGAAGGCCATCGCTGGAGCGGTAAATTCGATAGCGACATCTGCCGAAGCGAAGCGGGGATCATCGAAGAGCGCTTCCTCTCCTCGGTCGATAGTGAGCACGATCTGATGCCCTCGTGCCTGGGCTATTTCTTCTATGACGTGACCCATCTTGCCGTAGCCGATGAGTACGATCTTGAGTCCTTGCATTGATTTGGTCTTTGCGTGAGCTGTAGTCTGTCTAGGACGGAGCCTAGCACAACTTGGTTATTTACACAAAGATAAAGAAAAGCTATAGACTAGGCTCGGTGCGCACCCTGCTCTTCCTCCCGCTCATCTGGGAGCGGATAGGAAGCCCCTTCGAGGAGGGCCAAAAGGGATCTACGGTAGGTCGCCTCGACGACCCACGGTAGATCGTCGTCACGACCTACAGTAGGTTTTTTCGACGACCTACCGTAGGTCGCAAAATGGGCCATCTGAGACGTGGGAGAAGAAGGCTCGCCAAACCCTTAATTTATCGGCTAAGTCGAGGCCTTCGTCTGCCCTCGTTCTTGGGTGCGAAATTTGCCCCAAAAGCGGAGCTCTAGGTTGCCTCAAGTTTCACTACCTTTATACCACAAATCAGCGCACCCGTCAGTTGCTCACACGCCCCTACCCTCACAGTAGCCGAGACGAGCGACCAAGCGAAGAGAAAACACCGCCCCATGAAGAGTTCACCTCGCCTCTTCCCCCTCATCTCCCTCCTCCCGAACCCCTACCTAGCGAAGGGGCTCCGCTGGACGCTTAGCCTCACTACCCTACTCCTTTGCTCGACCTTCGCCCTAGGGCAAACTCCCGCAGACAGCACGCAGATCGAGAGCCCTTGGCAGAGCTTCGTCGAGAGTCAGCTCCAGCTGGAACTGATGACCGAGGAGGAAGCGAAGGAGGCTCTAGCGCTGTACGACGAACTGAAGGCGAGCCCACTTGACATCAATTCCGCTAGCGCAGAAGACCTACGGCGCATCCCCCTCCTCTCGGACTATCAGATCTACCAGTTCGTACGCTACCGCACCGATCATGGCGCCTTCCATGAGTATTCCGAACTGAAGCTCGTCCCTGGGTGGAGCACCACCCTCCTTCGCCAGCTTCGCTCGGTGCTCACCTGTCGCCCGCCTTCGACAGAGACGAGTTGGCGAAGTCGCTCCCTCTATGCTCAAGGAGAAGCCTCCCTCTTCTATGGACGGCGAACGCCACCCCGCACTCCGAAGCCACTCCTTGGGCCAAGTGATGCCTTTCGCCTCAGCTGGAGCTATGCGATCCCACAGGCCTTGAGCCTCTTCGTCGCTGGAGAGAAGGACTACGGCGAGCCGTGGCGTCGGCAGGAACATCGGGGCCTGGATGCCTACAGTGCACACGCTCAGTTCAAGCATCGGTGTCTAGAGCTTCTCCTCGGCGACTACCGAGTATCACGGGGCTGTGGTCTGCTCCTTGGGCAGGGGACCTTCCCCCTCAACTTCCTCGCCCTCACCCCACGCCTGGGCGACGGAGTGCGCCCCGTGCGTCACATGACCGAGAGTGACTACAGCCGAGGTCTTGCCCTCACCTTCAGCGAAGCCTGCTGGCGGGCGGGGCTCTTCGTCTCAAGCCGTAGGATTGACGCCCACCGTACAGTAGAAGGGGCACTCACGGGACTCTCCGAGACAGGCCTCCATACGACACCAGAGGCTTGGGAGGCTCGTCACGGGGCGAAGACACGCCTCTATGGAGGCTGGATCAGTTACCAGCTTCCCTACTTCACCCTTGCTCTCCAAGGGCTACACCAAGACTGGGGAGGCGCCCCACTCCGCACACCTCCAGGGAGTAGACGCAGCACCCTGCTCCACGACCTACGGGGGTACACTGCCCTGAGCCTCTCCTACCAAGCCCAAGCCCTCCGTGGGCATCTTCGGCTGAGCGGAGAGCTAGCCAGGACGTCCCTCCGTGCCTGGGCCTTCATCCACCACCTCGCCTATGAGCAAGGGCTGTGGGGCGGGGTAAGCATCTCCCTCTGGCATCTAGCTCCCGACTACTGGAGCTACTATGGTCGGGCAGGGACACACGCCCTCCGTCCGCATGATGAGGAGGGTGGACGCCTACAGATCCAGCTCATGCCTCCGCTCCTCCTTGGACCGACACGATTATATATAGAGGGCTATAGAAGCGCTTCCCGAGATGAGGCGGGAAAGCGTCCCTCCGAGGGGATCATCTATGGGGGGACGACCTCGCTTCGTCTAGGGGATCATTCGGAGCTCGGGCTCTACTACCGAGCTCGTAAGAAGGCAGGATCTGAGGGAGGCTATCGGCTGAAGCTCCAGTGGAGCCACACCGAAGGGGCATGGCAGACTAAGTGCGCCTTCCTCTATGCCCATACAGGAAGTACCTCAGGTTGGGCAGCCGTCGCTTCGCTCCGATGGCAGGCGTCAGAGCGTCTGCGCCTGGACTTCCTCACCGACTACTTTGATAGTCCCTCTTGGGCAAGTCGGCTCTACATCCAGCATCCCAAGCTACGAGGAGAATACGGCTCGTCGCTCCTCTATGGACGAGGGCTAGAGATCATCATGCGTGTGCGCTACAGCCCCTCACGACACTGGGTACTGGAGGGACGCCTCGAGCGGGAAGCACAGCGATCAGGTCTGCGTCCCTCACGCTCACTCGGGGCAGTGGCTCTCATCTATCGCTTCTGGTAGCGATGCCGACCTATTTGGCTGATAAGCTGATTATCTCTACCTTTGCCGAGCGAAAAGTACATCGCAAGGGAGCTATCCGTGACTGCGGTCACAGCTCACTGGTCCTATAGCTCAGTCGGTTAGAGCACCTGACTCATAATCAGGGAGTCCTTGGTTCAAGCCCAAGTGGGACCACCGTAGGGGAAGACCCTAAAGAAGCATAGGCTACAAGCATCGAATCTGCTTGTAGCCTACGCTTTCTTTGTACGCTATATCAAGGTCGGTGCGGGTGATAGATTCCCTTAGGCTTCGGTCGGGAGGATCGAAGGCCTCTGCATCTTGTCGGTATTCCCTAGGCTTGTACTACCTTTGTAAGGCTCTCAGATGAGCCACAACGCTACAAGACAATGCTTATACGACGATCTCTATCCCGTCTATCTTTAGTCACCTGGGCACTCACGGCCTTCAGCCTATCGGCCCAGAATGTTGAGCCTACGAAGGAGGACTTTGTGCGCCAAGCATCTCAGCTAGATAGCTTGCTCGCCGAAGGGACGGAGTATTATATCCCGACCCCTATCTCTAGCCCAAGCCTTCTGGAGCTCAAGGCTCAGGCTCCGAGCCACTCACTACAGCTACTCGACTTCTATCGCCTAGGCGGGCAGGATACCTATACGCCCATGCGCTCGGCTCTACTTCCCTCGCTCATCCTCCCTCGAAAGGACAAGCGTAGCTCCTGGATACTCTCCCGTGGGAAGGGGCTTCGTATCGTCGTGCCACCGAATGACTATCTACAGCTCGGCAAGCCTCAGCCGTGGGATCGTCTTCCCCTTGATCTCGAGGGGCTACAGAGCACTATCTACCCCACAAGTCAGCGTCTACTTGCCTATCTGGGGCAGGGTGACTACGATGGACGGAGCAAGCAGGGACTGCGTCGCCCCGAGACACTTGCCCTAGCTCGTCCTAGCGGAGGCTCCATAGAGCGGGCCCTCACCCACTATACCCAAGAGAGCAAGCCACAGAGTCTACAGCTCCCCCAAGAGCTGAACTACGAGGTCCTGAAGCCGCGTCACTGGATCCCCTCACTAGAGAGCAGTATCCAGTTCTCCCAGAACCGAGTCTCGGACAACTGGTATAAGGGTGGTGCCTCCAACATTAACCTCTACATGCGCAATTACTTCGGTCTACGGTACGTCACCGAACGTGTCCAGTGGAACAATGAGATAGAGAGCCGCCTGAGCATATATAATGCCGAGAAGGACTCCGTCCATCGCTACCGTATCGCCGATGACCTCCTTCGTCTGCGCTCCAACTATGGGATACGGGCATGGAACAAGATCTACTACACCCTCGACGCAGAGCTTCGCACCCAGCTCCTCCAGTCCTACCAAGAGAATAAGACCAGCATACAGTCGGAGTTCCTCGCTCCCTATACGATCAACGTGGGGCTAGGTATGAAGTTCGACTACTCGATGGTCTCTACCAAGGTCTACGGACGTGCCTTCAACTTCTCCGTCAACGTAGCACCTATCTCCTACACCTACCGAGCAACGACGAAGAAGCACATTGATCTAGCGCGACACGGACTCAGCGAGGATATGCTCTGGTACCAACGGATCGGCTCGACCGTACGTGCTAATTGGCAGTGGAAGATGAATATGAATATCACCTGGACGTCACGCTTCTACTTCAACACCTCCTACCAGCATGTCGAGGCCGAATGGGAGAACACGCTAGACATGGCGCTGACACGCTTCTTCTCCACCCGCCTCAATCTCCAGCTCCGCTACGACGATGCCGTACGTCCCGCCTCAGGATGGAACAAGCATCTCCAGTACAATGAACTATTGAGCTTCGGCTTCAACTACCGACTCTAAGCCTCCTCCTCATCAGCTATCCTCTTCCTTGCCCTCCCTGTGCTTCCCTTTCCGAAGACACAGGGAGGGCAAGCTACATTTGCTCACTATCTGGAGAAGTGTGCAGAGTGACTGAAAAGCCCTATCTTTGCTCCATAATCATCACTGGAACAGGAACTCTCTAGACATAATGATCGCAAAGAACTTAATCTCACTCTTCGAAGATAGCTTTAAGCAACACTGGGCTCTGCCCGCCATGACAAACTACGAAGGTCGCTCCTACACCTTTGGGGAGATGGCCGAAGCCATCGATGAGTGGCACCTCTTCTTCGCTAGCCAAGGGCTACAGCACGGCGATAAGGTCGCCTTGATGGGCAAGGACTCCGCCGAGTGGGCGATCTTCTTCCTCGCTGTCATCACCTATGGAGCGGTCATCGTACCCGTGCTCCAGGACTTCCCCCCTGCCGATGCGATGCAGATCATCGATCACTCAGAGTCGAAGATCCTCGGGATCAACCCCAGTCTCTGGGAGGGGATGAACGCTGCGGGCATCCCTCAGGTAGCGACCATCCTCGACTTCCAGGAGGGGCATATCCTCCATGCCTCCGCAGGTACCGCAGAAGTAGAAGCACAGCTCCTGCAGGCTAAGGCGGGTCATCGCACCCGCTTCCCCCAAGGGATGCGCCCCGAGGACGTCTCCTACTACCAGACGCCCAACGAGGTCCTCATGGTCCTCAACTACACCTCAGGTACGACGGGCTTCAGCAAGGGTGTCATGCTCTCGGGGAATAACTTCGCAGGCAACCTCACCTTCTGTATGGAGCGCAAGATCATCAAGCCGAGCGAGACCCTTCTCTGCTTCCTCCCCATGGCTCATGTATATAGCTGCATGATCAACCTCTTCCTCGCCATGGCCACGGGGACGCATGTCGTGATCCTCGGGAAGGTCCCTTCACCCAAGATCCTTGGAGTCGCCTTCAAGAAGGTACGCCCCACAGTGGTCATCTCCGTCCCCCTCGTCCTTGAGAAGATCTACCAGAACACCCTACAGCCCATCCTCAAGAGCAGTAAGGTACGCTTCATGCTCGCCATCCCCGGTATCCGTGAGATCGTATACCGCAAGATCCGTAAGCAACTTACCGAAGGGCTGGGAGGTGCCTTCCGTCAGGTGATCGTCGGTGGGGCTGCCCTCAACCCCGAGGTAGGAGCCTTCCTCAAGCGTATAGGCTTCCCCATCACCGTCGGCTATGGGATGACCGAGTGTGCTCCGCTCATCTCCTACGTCGATGCCCGAGAGTGGCGTCTACGCTCCTGCGGTCAGGTACTCCATCCCTATATGGAGGCACGTATCGCTCCACTCGAACAGCACGAAGGCTCCGAGGGCACTCACTCCGAAGAGATCGGTGAGATCCAAGTACGAGGCGAGAATGTCTGCATGGGCTACTACAAGAACCCTGAGCAGACCAAGGCACTCTTCACCGAGGATGGCTGGCTACGCACAGGAGACCTAGGCACGATGGACCAGGATCACTTCCTCTACATCCGTGGCAGATCGAAGGCCATGCTCCTAGGGGGGAATGGTCAGAACATCTACCCCGAAGAGATCGAGGCGAAGATCGGGATGCTCCCCTACGTACAGGAGAGTCTCGTCCTGATGCGCCAGGGTAAGCTAGAGGCGATCATCGTGCCCAACATCCAGCTCATCGAGCAGAAGGGACTCTCTCTGGAGGAAGCTTGGCAAGAGATCCAAGCCCAGCGCTCCACCCTCAACGAGCAGGTAGGTAGCTATGAGAAGATCCAGCGCTTCGAGCTACGCACAGAGCCCTTTGAGAAGACCCCCAAGCAGAGCATCCGTCGCTACCTGTATAAATAGCAGGTGAGCTCTTCGCTCCCTATCGGAGCTCTGTCGTATCTTTACGCACCCGCTCTCGGGTGCCGACCTATGAGTATCACGCATCACAATACACAAGTTAATCCTATGAAGCAACTTCTAAAGAAAGGCCTCGTCCTGGTAGCTGCTGCTCTATCCCTTGGCCATCAGGCTAAGGCGGATAAGGGCATGTGGCTCCTGAACGAGCTCACGAAGGAGAACATCGCCCAGATGAAGGAACTGGGCTTCCGTCTCCCTATCGACTCCCTCTACAGTCTGGACAAGCCCAGTGTCGCCAATTCGGTGGTCATCTTCGGCCGTGGCTGTACGGGTGTCACGGTCTCCGACAAGGGGCTCGTCTTCACCAACCATCACTGTGGGTTCGACGCCATCCAGTCACAGAGTTCGGTCGATCATGACTACCTCCGTGATGGGTTCGTCTCTCAGAGCTTCCAGGAGGAGCTCCCCATCCCAGGGCTGACCATCAGCTACCTCTCCGCTATCCGTGATGTCACGAAGGAGATCCTCGCTAAGGTGAAGAAGCCCAAGGATGAGATCGATCGCCTCAGCCAGATCCGTAAGATCTGCGAAGGCATGGAGAAGGCAGAGTCCGCTCGTCTGAAGAGTCAGCACAAGCTCTCCATCATCCGTCCCTACTACGCTAACAACAAGTACTACCTCATCACCTACGATGTCTTCAGCGACATTCGTCTCGTCTTCGCTCCTCCAGGATCGGTAGGGAAGTTCGGCGGTGATACGGACAACTGGATGTGGCCTCGCCACACGGGTGACTTCTCCGTCTTCCGTGTCTATGCTGGCAGGGACAATCAGCCTGCTGACTACAGCAAGGACAATGTACCCTACACCCCCAAGTACCACGCTACGGTATCTACCGAAGGCTATGAGAAGGGCGACTATGCGATGACCATCGGCTTCCCTGGTTCGACCTCTCGCTACATCCCTTCCTTCGCTGTAGAGAACCGCATGAAGGATCAGAACGAGCCCCGCATCGAGGTACGTGGCATCAAGCAGGATATCTGGCGTGCAGCGATGAATGCCGATCAGGCTACTCGCATCAAGTATGCATCTAAGTACGCTCGTAGCTCCAACTACTGGAAGAACTCCATCGGGATGAACAAGGCCCTCGTCAAGCTGGGTGTACTCGACCAGAAGCGTGCCGAAGAAGCTTCCTTCGAAGAATGGGCAGCAGCCTCCGGCAAGAAGGCTCAGGCCTACAAGGGCATCCTCAAGGAGATGGAGGGTGCTTACAAGAAGCTCGGGGCTATCGAGCGTCAGTCCATGTACCTGCGTGAAGCCCTCATCGGCGGTACGGAGGTCGTATCCGCTGCTCGTGGTCTGGATGATCCCGCCACGCTCAAGAAGCTCGCCGGTAAGAGCAAGGATGAGCTAGCGAAGAGCCTGGACAAGTTCTACAAGGACTATGTCCCCGCCCTCGACCAGCAGGTCCTTCCCGCTATGCTAGACATCGTCCGTCAGCGTGTCGACGCTAAGCGTGTCGCTCCTATCTTCGACGTCATCGACAAGGAGTACGGAGGGGATACCAAGGCTTATGCCGATGCCCTCTTCGCTAAGAGTGTCATCCCCTACAAGGATAAGCTCCTCGCTACCCTCCAGCAAGCTAATGCCGCAGAGATCCTGAGCAAGGACCCCGCCGTCCTCCTCTCTACGGAGGTATGGGCGATCTACATGGGCTTCTCAGCTGAGCTGAAGCCTCTCTACGAACCGATCGACCGTGGCAACCGCCTCTACTTCGCTGGTCGTCAGGAGCAGAACCCCTCCAAGCCTATGCCTAGCGATGCTAACTCTACGATGCGCATGAGCTATGGTACGATCAAGGGATACAGCCCTGCAGATGCTGTCGAGTACGACTACTTCACCACGAGCCGTGGTATCCTTGAGAAGAATAACCCCGAGTCTACGGAGTTCAACGTCTTCCCCTCGTTCCTCGATCTGATTAAGAAGGGTGATTGGGGCCGTTGGGCAGACAAGAAGGATGGTAAGCTCCACGTAGCCTTTATCTCGACGAACGACATCACCGGCGGTAACTCCGGTAGCCCCATGTTCGACAAGAATGGTCGTGTCTTCGGTCTTGCCTTCGATGGCAACTGGGAAGCGATGAGTGGGGATATCGAGTTCGAGCCCAACCTACAGCGCACCATCGGCGTAGACATCCGCTACGTCCTCTTCACCATCGACAAGTGGGGTAAGTGCCCACGTCTGATCGAAGAGCTTAGCCTCCGCTAAGGTTCTTCCCTTACAGCCACAGCAGGTGCCCCGAGCAAGTATATAGCTTGTACGGGGCGCCTGCTCTCATTTTACCGCACGGGTGCGATGCCCCCACCCCATCCCCCACCCGACGACAGGCCAGCACCTCATCCTGCCACGGGAGCTCACCCCATACATGGCTCAGGCACCCACCCCATCATAGCGGACGCCCCTCCCCCATATCATTATCCCTTCCTTCGACAAGGTCATTTTCTCTCCTTCCCCAAGGTTATAGCCCCCCTTCTTCGGGGTCGTTTCACCTTCCCCTCCAAGGCTATTTTCTCCCCTCTTTAAGGCTTCACCATTCCCCTCCCCCAAAGTCGCTTTCCACCCCGCCTCTTCTCCCCTTTTATCCAGAGGGTTTGACGGGGCTAAAAAACGCCCCACAGTAGGTCGCCGAAGTACCCCATTCATGGGTCCCTCGATCGACCCATGAATGGGTGACTGGAGGGACCCATGAATGGGGTACATAGGAGATCCATCATAGAAGACGCTCACCCCAGACTATCGAACCCTTCCTCCCCCATTGTACCTTCCTCCTGCACCCCGGAATTGATTTATACCGCCCTCTAGCACCCTCTCTAAGCACTCAAGACGAAGGGGTGAAAAAACGACCCACGGTAGGTCGCCGAAAAAACCTACAGTAGGTCGTAATGACGACCTACTGTGGGTCGCCTCGGCGACCTACTATAGGTTTCTTTTGGGGTTATCTCTGGCGAGGGCGAAAAAGCATGGAAAAAGGGAGGGCTGGAGAGCGATCGGAGCGACACCATTCTTCCCCTCTGCTTCCGAAAAGAGTCGCCTTCCTCTTCCCTCAAAGCTAACCATTTGAAAATCCCTGCTTTTTTAGTAGTTTTGCTAACAATTGTCCGCTCATTCATCAAGACAAAGACCCTACATGCAACGATTAGATCGCTGGATAGCATTCCTCGGACTTATCCTGATCTCTGCCGCCTCCCTTAGCGCTCAGACCCGAGTCCGACGCTACGACGTGACGAAAGAAACAGATTACGGTATCGTCTATCGTCTGCCACAGACAGAAATAGAGGTCGTACTCACCGTGCGAGAGCTCATCTACACCCCTGGGGTCCTCGCCTCCTATGCGGATAGATACCTCAATAAGAAGGCTTCAGAGACGCCCGCTCATACCTATGAGCTCCTCTCTAGTGAACTACACACCATCGGACGCCCTGACTCCGCCCATCAGTACCTCGTCGTCTTCGACAAGAAGACGATAGCCCCGTTCGTCAAGCTCACCGATACGGGTATCCTCTATTCGATCAATGGAGGAGAGGAGCTCCCCAAGAGTCTCTCCACCGCTCGCCCAGCTACCCAGCTCCTCTCTCAGAAGAGTAGCGACACGGCACTACCCGCCCTAGCTCGTGAGTACGCTCAGGCAGGCTCCAAGGCTAAGCAGGCAGAGATCGCCGCAGGCTATCTCTACGACCTAAGAGAGAATCTGATGAATATCGTCACGGGCTCAGTGGACAATATGCCTAAGGACGGAGAATCCATGCGCTTAGCCCTCGACCAGCTACGTACTGAGGAGCGTCGCACACAGCGCCTCTTCCTCGGAGACACCACAGAGCGAGTCACCCAGTACGTACTGCGCTATACCCCTTCCGGCCAGGAGCTCAAGGACTATGTCCTAGCACGCTTCTCCCCCGTCGCAGGGCTCACCTCAGAGGACGATCTCAGCGGAGCACCGATCCGCCTGAGCCTTCGTATCCTCGAGCACGCACCTGAGCTGAGTGACAAGGAGCAAAAGAAGAAGGACAAGATGCTGGAGAATAGTATCGTCTATATCCAGCCTGGTGAAGCGCTCGTCTCCATCAGCTACGAGGGCAAGACACTCTCGGAGGGGAAGCTCCGACTTGCCCAGCTCGGAGCACCACAAGCACTAGCACCGAAGATGCTTAACCTCAATCCCTCCAGCACCACATCTATCTACTTCGATATCCGCTCAGGTGCTGTCCTAGACATCCGTCAGGAGTAGAGTGGGCGTAGAGCACACACCCTCAGCTTATCCAACTAAGGAATAAGGAATTACTTAACAACAATACTCATCCTAACAACCCAAACTTATGTTCAAAAATCATCCTAAGGGATTGATCGCGGCCTCTCTCGCGAACATGGGAGAGCGCTTCGGCTTCTACATCATGATGGCGATCCTGACGCTGTTCATCTCAGCCAAGTTCGGTCTGAGTGAGCAGGTGACAGGGTATGTGTACTCGGCCTTCTACGCTTCGATCTACCTCCTGGCGCTCGTCGGTGGAGTCATCGCTGACAGATCTAAGAAGTACAAGGCTACGATCGTGACGGGTCTAGTCGTCATGGCCCTTGGCTACGTGCTGATCGCTATCCCCACGCCTACGCCAGTACCCAACCTACCTCTCTACCTCACGCTCACCTGCGTCGGGCTCGGAGTCATCGCATTTGGGAACGGTCTCTTCAAGGGGAATCTGCAGGTGCTCATCGGGCAGATGTACGACAATCCTCTCTACCAGAGCGCTCGTGACGCAGGCTTCCAGATCTTCTACATGTTCATCAATATCGGGGGGATCTTCGCCCCATTCATGGCAGTAGGGATCCGCAACTGGTGGCTGAGCCACAATGGCTTCGACTACAGCGCTGAGCTCCCAGCTCTCTGCCATCAGTATCTGCGTGAAGGCGACCAGATGCCTCAGCAGGCACTTGAGAACCTGCAGAGCCTCATGGGTAAGGTATCCGGTGGTCAGACCTTCGCTAGCCTGAACGACTTCGTCAATCAGTACCTCGAAGTCTTCAGCCGTGGCTTCCACTACGCCTTCATCGCTGCCGTAGTGATGATCTGCGTATCCATGGTGATCTTCCTCGTCAACCAGAAGAAGTTCCCCGATCCAAGCAAGAAGGAAGTCGCTACCGATGGTGCAGTAGCAGGCAAGGAAGAAGTCCAGATGAGCGCAGCCGAAATCAAGCAGCGTATCTATGCGCTCTTCGCAGTCTTCGGTGTCGTCATCTTCTTCTGGATGTCCTTCCACCAGAATGGGTACTCACTGACCTACTTCGCTCGTGACTATGTAGACCTAAGTGTCATCAAGATCGACCTAGGCTTCACGCAGATCAAGGGAGCTGAGATCTTCCAGTCGGTGAACCCTATGATCGTGGTCTTCCTCACGCCCCTTGTGATGTATGTCTTCGGTCGTCTGCGTGCTAAGGGTAAGGAACCCTCTGCACCACGCAAGATCGCTATCGGGATGGGTATCGCTGCTCTGGCCTATGTCTTCCTCATGGTATGCTCACTCGGTCTGCCCGAACAGAGCACCCTCGGGTCGATGAGCGAAGCAGCTAAGCACGACATGCTACTCACCCCATGGGTCATGGTAGGGATGTACTTCATCCTCACGATGGCAGAGCTCTTCATCTCGCCTCTAGGCCTCTCCTTCGTATCGAAGGTCGCTCCTCCTCATCTCCAGGGAGTCATGCAGGGTGCTTGGCTAGCAGCTACGGCTCTAGGGAACTCCCTCCTCTTCATCGGTGGTGTCCTCTACACGAGTGTACCTCTCTGGGCTTGCTGGCTAGTCTTCGTCGGAGCTTGTGCTGCCTCGATGATCACGATGCTTGCCATGGTCAAGTGGCTGGAGCGTGTCGCTAAGTAAGAGCTACCACTGATCACTAGCATACACGACTAAGGACTCCGATGCACCCCGATACTACTTCACTACAGACTGCTAGCAGGCTCTGCTTCCGTCGCTGGACACGGAGCCGAGCAGCCGTCTTCCGTAGTCTAGGTCAGTGCGTCACGATCGGGCATCTAGCACTCAACGTACTGGAGCGCCTGGCAGGTAAGAGCTCTTCGCTCACAGTCCGTATATCTACGCTTGGTCTTCTCCGTACGGAGGAGCAAGAGGAGCTACAGGAGGAAGCGCTTGAGAGCGCTCGCTTGCTCGGTCTTGCGACTCTAGGACAAAGCCCTTCGCTGTCACTAAGCACCGGCGAAGCTGGTAGCGACCTCGGTAGCACCAAGCATCTGACTACTTAAAGCGTTGCCTCATCACCCTGCTCTACCTAAGAGCACGGGGTGATGAGGCAACGCTTCTTTATGTACCCACCCGATTTATCACCCACAGACAACTATGATCCAAGACATCAAAGCACGTATCCTCTCCGGAGGTGAGATCACCGAAGACGAGGCGCTTGCTTTGCTTTCCTCCCCGAATAAGGAGGAACTCTACCAGGCAGCACACGAGATCACCGAGCACTTCATGGGCAATGCCTTCGACACCTGCTCGATCATCAACGCCAAGAGTGGTAATTGCCCAGAGGACTGTAAGTGGTGCGCCCAGAGTGCTCACTATGCCACCTCGGCGGAGCGCTACGCAGTAGTTAGCCCGAGTGCTTGTGTAGCCCAAGCCACATACAATCATAAGCAGGGCATCGGACGCTTCTCCCTCGTGGCAAGTGGCCGTAGACAGACCGACAGAGAGATCGATATGATGTCCGTCAGCTACCGTGCCATCAAGCGAGCTAACCCCGATCTCAAGTGCTGTGCTTCGCTAGGCCTGCTCTCCGAGCCCCAACTTCAGAAGCTCTTCGACAGTGGAGTCACTACCTACCACTGTAATATGGAGACCGCTCCAAGCTACTTCCGTGAGCTCTGTACGACACATACCCAAGAGGACAAAGAAGCTACCCTTGAGGCAGCACGGCGTGTCGGCATGCGCATCTGCTGTGGTGGTATCATCGGTATGGGCGAAAGTCTACGCCAGAGAGTCGAACTAGCCTTCTACGTCAAGCGTCTCGGGAGCTACAGTATCCCGGTGAACATCCTCCAGCCTATCGAAGGGACGCCCCTCGGCACATCGACACCACTGAGCGAAGATGAGATACTCTCAGCCATCGCTGTCTTCCGATTCGTCAACCCCAAGGCTTATCTCCGCTTCTCAGGTGGTCGTGCTCAGCTCTCTGCCGAGACACAGCGCAGGGCGATCTATGTAGGGATCAATGCCGCCATCACAGGCGATCTCCTGACGACGATCGGTCGCCAAGCCGAGGAAGATATGCAGATGATCCAGGAGTGTGGTAAGGTCACGAGCCAGGAGGACTGGGAAGTTCACTATAGCCACTAGGCAGTAGAGCCGATCGCTTCACTATGGCACAGGGCGTACTACTCACATTCGTTCTCTACCTGCTCTTCCTCTTCCTGATCACTCGGCTGACACGTCGGGAGGGAAGTAATGCAGACTTCTTCCTCGCAGGGCGTACTACACCCTGGTGGATCGTCGCTATCGGTATGCTTGGCGACTCGATCTCGGGGGTTACTTTCGTATCTGTCCCTGGGATGGTACGAGGGATGGATATGACCTACCTACAGCTGGTCATGGGCTTCTTCGTAGGCTACGTCGTCATCGCCTATGTACTCCTCCCCCTCTACTACCGACTGCAGCTCGTATCTATCTATACCTACCTCGAGCAGCGCTTCGGTCGGCACAGCTACCGCACGGGAGCACTCTTCTTCTTAGTATCAAAGCTCTTCGGCGCTGCGGCGAAGCTCTTCCTCATTACGCTGATCCTACAGCAGCTGGTCTTCGCACCACTGGGCGTCCCCTACCCAGTGACCGTCATCTCGGTGGTAGCGATCATCTGGCTATATACCCAGCGTGGCGGGATGGGCACCATCATCTGGACGGACGTCCTTCAGACGGCGTGCCTCGTCCTTGCCCTTATCCTGATCATCTATGTGGTATCTACGGAGCTCGGCCTAGACGTACCGGGCATCGTACGTCTCGTACGCCAAGATCCACATAGCCGTATCTTCGTCTTCGATGACTGGACAAGTCCCCTCTACTTCTGGAAGCAGATCGTCAGCGGTACCTTCATCGTCATCGTGATGACTGGGCTGGATCAGAACATGATGCAGAAGAATCTCACCTGTCGTACCCTACGAGAGGCTAGGACGAATATGCTGACCTATGGCTTCGGGTTCCTGCCACTCAACCTCCTCTTCCTCGTACTCGGGATCCTACTTCTCCACTATGGAGAAGCTCATGGGCTGACACTCCCCGAGCGAGGAGATGATATCCTGCCCTTCCTTGCCTCTGGCTATCTGGGATCGTGGGTGCTGATCTTCTTCACGCTGGGGATCACGGCGGCCTCCTTCTCTAATGCTGACTCTGCGCTGACCAGCCTCACGACCTCGGTCTGTACTGATTTGCTGGGGATGAAGCTCGAAGGAGACGAGACGAGTCAACGTAAACGCTGGTGGATCCATCTAGGGATGTGCGTCGCCTTTGCCCTGATGGTGCTCTTCATCGGCAGTATACAGCAGAGTTCGCTACTCAATACGATCTTCACCGCTGTCTCCTATACCTACGGGCCTCTGCTAGGACTCTACGCCTTCGGACTATTCACTCGGCGGGGCGTACGTGATCATCTCACCCCGTATCTGTGCCTACTCTCGCCCTTCGTGAGCTATGGCGTCTCGCTCGCTCTCGAGACCATCTGGGGCTATAAGGTCGGCTATGAGATCTTGCTCTTCAATGGGCTCTTCACCTTCCTCGGGCTGTGGCTCCTGTGTGATCCCGAGAAGAAGAAAGTACTCGTATAATCAATCACACGTATAATCAATCATTCACCTACAGATGCAGCAACAAAACTTGCTCTCTCGCTCCGTCCTTCGCTTCCGGCGTATGACACGCAAAAGCTACGGAGCCTTCAACACCATGCACCGAGTCATCAATATCGGTACGCTCTCGAGCCTAGCACTGGCCTGCGCTTACGTATCGACGGCAAGCGCACAGAATGTATCTGCCTCCGCACCACAAGCTATCGAGGGTGAGCCTGAGAAGGAGATCGACCAGGTCACTGTGACCGCTTCGAAGGTAGCTACTCCGCTGAGCGAGGCCACACGTCTCGTCACCGTCATCTCAGCAAAGGAGATTGCACAAACACCTGCCCGAAGTATCCAGGAGCTACTGACCTATGTCGCCGGGATCGATGTCGCCCAGCGTGGAGCTCAGGGCGTGCAAGCGGATATCTCGATACGTGGTGGTTCGCACGACCAGACGATCATCCTGCTCAACGGCATCAATATCAGCAGTAGCAAGACAGGGCACCTGAGCTTCGACTTCCCGATCAATCTCTCCGACATCGAGCGCATCGAGATCCTCCGTGGTCCTTCAGCGCTGATCTACGGGACGGGAGCCTTCTCCGGCGCTATCAATATCATCACCAAGCACGAGGCTGAGAAGTCGCTCTACGCTAAGGTATCTGCAGGGATGCATCGCCTCACAGGAGCCGAACTTCGTGGTGCACTCGCCCTCGGGAAGACCCAGAATAGTCTCTCCCTCAGCCGTCGATCCAGCGCCGGCTATCGGTCGAATACCGACTACGAGATCTATAATGCGCTCTGGCAGTCCCGTCTAATGCTCTCGGAGGCAAATAAGATGGACCTACAGCTAGGCTATAGTGACAAGCAGTTTGGCGCAAATAGCTTCTATTCTCCCAAGTATCCCAACCAGTACGAACACACTCGCCGTACCGCCGCTTCACTACGTGGCGACCTCGGCTCATCGCACCTGCGCTTCCTCCCTACACTCTATTGGGACCACGAGTTCGATCGCTTCGACCTGATCAAAGGCTCGACCGTCGGGCAGAATCATCATATCGTGAATAACTATGGTGCTGGGCTGATCATGAACTACAGCTCCACCCTCGGCACGACAACGCTTGCCGGCGAACTCCGCTTCGAGGAAGTCGTAGGGAATAAGCTGGGGACACCTCGCTCCAAGCCTGAGAGCTACTACACCAAGCACGCGAGTCGCTTCAATACCAACTTGAGCCTAGAGCACACCGTGAAGCTAGACAAGTGGCTCATCTCAGCTGGTGCCCTGCTCAATCACAATTCGCTCCTGAAGAATAAGTACGACTTCCTCCCCTCGGTGAGCGTCAACTACCACCCACTTGACCGATGGAGCTTCGTCGCCACCTGGAGCAGATCGATGCGTCTACCTACATTCAACGACCTCTGGTACTCTGATCCCAACCACAAGCACGGCGAAAACATCCAGCCCGAATACGCTCACTCCTTCGAGGCTATCGTCAAGTATCAGACCTCACAGCTACAGGCGCACCTCTCTTACTTCTTAATGAAGGGGAGTAATCTACTGGACTGGGTGAAGTTCGCTTCCACAGAGACTCTCTTCACCTCGCACAATATCTCAGAGCTGACGAACCAAGGGATCGAAGCTGGCCTGACACTTCGACTCGGCCAATACCTTCCTCTGCTCGGAGATGGTAGTAAACTCAGCCTCGATTACCTGTACATGACGCAGCGACATCATGCACCTAGAGTCGCCGTATCTAAGTATGCGCTGAACTATCTCCGCCACAAGTTCACCACTCAGCTCTCACATCAGCTGTCCAGGCGTGTAGAAGCACTCTGGGCTCTTCGCTATCAAGACCGAGTCAACCAGCCCTCGCCCTTCGCTACACTTGATCTGAAGGTCGACTATCTAGTCAATCAGCACCTACGTGTCGGCCTAGAGATGAACAACCTCACCGATACGCAGTACTCCGATATCGCAGGTGTACCTCAGCCTGGCTTCTGGCTCTCGGGGAATATCAGCTACCGCCTCTAGCCTTCTCCTGATATCCAATAGCAAAGGCTCCAGACTGTGCCCTCACATGAGGTACACAGTCTGGAGCCTTCGCAGTATATGGGGCTAGGGACTATAAGCGATCTACGAGCGTCCCCATCGGAATCCGAGGTAGACCAGCAGAAGAGCAGAGACGATACTGACCAGCAGATAGCCTCCAGCTTGTAGATAAGCACCGCTCCGCAAATAGTGAAGCAGGTCTGCCGAGAAGGTAGAGAAGGTCGTGAATCCGCCACAGAGCCCGATGATGAGCAGATAGCGGTAGTCGTCATTCAGGCCAACTTCACGGGCAGAGAGGCCGATGAGGTAGCCGATCACGAGCGAACCCAGAGCGTTGATCCCCCAAGTAGCCCAGGCAGTAGCATGACCCAGCAGGTGCGCTACACCCCAGCCCGTGAAATAGCGGAGGAGGCTACCTAAGCCTCCTCCTATAAATACGAAGCAGATCGCTCGAAGCGACAGAGTCTCCATCGATAGGATTTGCCGAGCTAGATACGATCTAGGACGAGGTCGATCAGTCCTTCGATGCTCCCCTTATAGTCTGTATTCATGTTCTGTGCCTTACGCCCAGCGATGATACAGCATACAGTCATGGCACGATGACCCATAAGGGCGGCTAGACCTGCTAGCGAAGAGCTCTCCATCTCATAGTTAGTCAGACGGCGTCCTTCGAAGTCAAAGCCCTGGATCTTCTTGTTTAGCTCGGGGTCTTGTAGTGGTAGGCGGAGCTGTCTTCCCTGAGGACCGTAGAAGCCATTAGCCGCAATTGTATTGCCGCGGAGGATATCATCCTGACAGATTTGCTGGATAAGTTCGGGCGAAGCAGGCACAACGTAGGGGCGAAGACCTTCTACCTTCCAGTCGAGTTGCTTGAGGAGAGCTTCCTCAAACGCCTTATTACGGATGCGCTCTGTACCTGCGTAGAAGTAGATCACGCCGTCGAAGCCCACCGAATGCTCTGCAGCGACGTAGGTGCCAATAGGCGTCTCGTCCTGCAAGCCACCGGAGGTACCGACACGGACAAGGGTAAGCTGACGGAAGTTCTCCTTCTCTTGGCGGGTCTCGAAGTCGATATTCGCCAGCGCATCTAGTTCATTGAGGACGATGTCGATATTATCCGTCCCGATCCCATGGCTGACGACGCTGATGCGCTTACCATGATATGTCCCTGTGATCGTGTGAAACTCTCGGCTCGACACATTGCATTCGATCGACTCGAAGCGGGAGGCGACTATATCGACTCGTGCTGGATCACCCACGAGGAAGACGCGATCGGCGAGTTGCTCAGGGCGAAGATGAAGGTGGAAGACGGAGCCATCGCCGTTGATGATCAGCTCCGAGCTGGGGATTGTGCGTTTATCCATCATCGTTAATTCTATCTATGGGTTCTGTGATGAGCATCTCCTCGCTCGCTCTTTACGGAGGAAGAGGGAGCTCGGTGCATCTAAGTTAGCAAAAACTAGAGGGAGACCGCCCACTAGAGATCTTGTGGAGCGGCGAGGAAGCGCTTGATGGCGGGCTCGAGAGCTTCGGGGCGCGTTATTGGAGCAAAGCGAAGTATCTCCTGTCCATCACGAGAGATGAGGAACTTTGTAAAGTTCCACTTGATCCAATTACCTAGCACGCCGGGAGCGCTACGCTTGAGGAAGGTGAAGATTGGGTCGCAGTCTCGGCCGTTGACAGAGATCTTCTTCATCATGGGGAAGGTCACTCCGTAGCTGCGTGTACAGAACTGAGAAGCCTCGAGTCCCGTCTTCAGCTCCTGCGCTAGGAATTGTCCGCAGGGGAAGCCTAGGATCACGAGCCCCGCATCGCAGTACTGCTCGTAGAGCTTCTCGAGGCCTGCGAACTGAGGCGTCAGGCCACACTTGCTGGCGGTATTGACGATGAGGAGGACTTTGCCCCGATACTGAGAGAGGCGCACCGGCTCACCCGAAGGGGTCTGAGCGATGAAGTCGTAGATGGTCTGCATGGATGGTCTTTGGTTAGCGCTTCATAGCTCGGTCCATTTCCCTGCGATCGTCTCGCTCACGCATCGTAGCACGCTTGTCGTAGACCTTCTTCCCTCGGGCTGGGGCTATGACGATCTTCGCCAGCCCACGGTCATTGATAAAGATCTTGACGGGCACGATGGTGACACCTGGGCTCTGGACGTAGCCCTCAAGTTTACGAAGTTCCTTGCGACTGAGCAGGAGCTTGCGGTCTCGGCGTGCTGCATGATTATTGTACGAGCCATAGAAGTACTCGCTGATATTAGCCCCCTTGAGCCAAAGTTCGCCGTTGTGGAAGTAGCAGAAGGCGTCCACTAGGCTGGCTTTACCTAAGCGCAGGGACTTGATTTCAGTCCCGACGAGGACCATCCCCGCAGTATAGGTATCGAGGAGCTCGTAGTCGAAGCGAGCACGACGGTTCTGAATGGAGACTGCTCGCTGTATCTTTTCTTTCATATACGGGATATCGTGTTATTGGGGAGCCTTACGCCAGAGGAAGAGAGCCGCTAGGACGAAGGCGACATTCGGTAGCCAAGCGGCGATCCACGGCGCCATGAGCCCGACATTAGAGACCTGCGCCGTCAGCGAAGTCGCTAGGATGTACGCCAGACATAGTGAGAAGCCGATGACTAGATTGATGCCGAGCCCGTTCTTTACTTTCTTCGCCGAGAGGACAGCGCCGATGAAGGTCAGGATAAAGGCGGAGAAGATCGCCGCATATCTATTATGTAGCTCGGTCTGGAAGAGACGTGTATTGCTCGCTCCTCGCTCTCGCTGTCGGTCGATATAGCGACTGAGCTGGTCATTACGCATCTTCGCCACGTCCTTCTCATTGACCAGGAAGTCCGAGGGGCGGATGCGCAGGTTCGTATCTAGTTCATAGCCGACGGTGTCAGTGGCCTTCAGGCCTTCGAAGCGACGGATATGGAAGTCCTTGAGATGCCATCTGTCGAGGGTATCATATACCGCTTCGTCCGAAGTCATCCGTGAGACGAGGCTGTGCCCTTTGAATTGGTCCACCGCGAGTGACGTCGCTACCCGGGAGAGACTCTCGTAGTCACGTATATAGAGATAGGTATCCTTGGCGATGGCTATCTGTATGTTGGAGGTGTAGCTTTCGGACTTGCTCTTGAGATACTTCTGTTCAAAGTCGAGGCGCACACGGTTGCCCGCCGGGATCACAAAGCCATTGAGCACGTAGGTGAAGGAAGCGATGATCAGCGCCGTGACCATGTAGGGGCGCAGGAGACGGCGGAAGCTCATCCCGCTGGCGAGCATGGCGATGATCTCCGAATTGCCAGCCATCGTCGAGGTGAAGAAGATCACCGAGATGAAGACGAAGAGCGGGCTGAAGAGATTAGCGTAGTAGGGGATGAAGTTGAGGTAATACTCGAAGAAGATCGACGACAGGGGCACCTCGGGCTTGAGGAAGTCGGTGATCTTGTCATTGACGTCGAAGACCACCGCCACCGCCAGGATCAAGCCGATAGAGAAGAGGAAGGTCGTCAGGAAGGTACGCATGATGTACCGGTCCACCCGCCCAAGCCAAGGGCGGTACGGTTTCTTCGGCTCGGGCTCGGACGCAGGAGGCTCGCCCTCTAGCGCAGGAGGCTCGGGCTCCGTCGTGGAGCGCCCACCGGCAGAAGCATCTCTAGGCTCTGCGGTATCGTGCACCTCGTGGAGCTCTTCGTCGGAGTGGGGAGTGGTACTCATAGCGAATGCGGGGCGTGGGGCTTTAGAGGCGGTTGTCGAGCTGGCGCACCATCTTGTCCTTCCATTCGGAGAAGTCACCCTGGAGGATATGCTCACGAGCCTGACGGACAAGGCGCAGGTAGAAGGCCAGATTGTGGATCGAAGCGATCTGAAGACCTAAGATCTCGTCGGCCTTGATCAAGTGGTGCAAATAAGCGAGGCTGTACTGCTGGTCGACGAAGGACGTGCCCTCGGGGTCGATCGGGCTGAACTCCTGCGCCCACTTGGCGTTGCGGATATTGATCGTGCCGTAGCTGGTGAAGAGCTGGCCGTTGCGCCCGTTGCGGGTGGGCATGATGCAGTCGAACATATCGACGCCTCGGGCAATGTTCTCCAGCAGGTTGATCGGCGTGCCGACGCCCATCAGGTAGCGGGGTTTGTCCTTGGGCAGGATGCTGTTGGTGAGTTCGACCATCTCGTACATCTTCTCCGTAGGTTCGCCGACGGCGAGACCTCCGATGGCATTCCCTTCGGCGCCAAGGGAGGCGACGAATTCGGCTGCCCGAGTACGTAGCTCGGGGTAGACGCATCCCTGCACGATAGGGAAGAGGCTCTGGTGATAGCCGTAATGCGGATCAGTCTCGTTGATGCGATTCACGCAGCGGCGCAGCCAACTTTCCGTCAGCGCCAGCGACTTCTTCGCATAGTGGAAGTCGGCGTCACCGGGGCAACATTCGTCGAAGGCCATGATGATATCGGCGCCGATGATTCGCTCGATGTCCATGACTCGCTCGGGGGTAAAGAGGTGCTTCGATCCGTCGATATGGGAGCGGAAGGTCACGCCTTCGTCTGTGATCTTACGTCGGTGCGACAGGCTGAAGACTTGGTAGCCGCCGCTGTCGGTGAGGATGGAGCCGTCCCAGCTATTGAAGCGGTGCAAGCCTCCCGCCTTGTAGAGCGTGTCGAGACCGGGGCGCAGGTAGAGGTGATAGGTATTGCCGAGGATGATCTGCGCACGGATATCGTCACGCAGCTCGGGCATATGGACGGCCTTGACCGAGCCGACCGTCCCGACGGGCATGAAGATAGGCGTGAGGATCTCTCCGTGGTCGGTCTCTATGCGTCCGGCACGTGCGGCGGTCTTCGTACAAGTCTTATGGATATCGAATTTCAGCATCGTTGTCTTTGATTGGCAAGGGGCGCTCCCCGAAGGAGGTCGGGAGAGGGCCACCCAAGCTCTTGTGGAATGCAAAGATACGGCATCTAAGGCAATATCTGCCGATGGCCTCGAAGGCTTTTCGCCAAGCGCTCTTCCGCCCTTCGGATCGCCCCTTCTCCAGCCCGCTCTTACGAAGGCTCGGGGAAGGCTTCAGCGGGGGCAAAAAGGACGCTCGGCGAAGGGCCAAAATTTTCGTACGTAAGAAAATTATTTTTCGCACGTAAGAAAAAATATTTCCGTACGTAAGAAAATTTATTTCCGTACGTAAGAAAATTTATTTCCGTACGTGCGAAAAAAAATCGCCCTTCGAACGGCGCTTCTTTTCCCTTCGAACGCCAGGCTTTTTCCCTTCGCACGGAGGGGATTTTTCCTTCGGAGGAAAATCAATTTTCCCAGGCAGGAAAACTTCTTTTCCTCCGAAGGAAAAAAGAGCGCTCTTCGGAAGGAAAAACGCCTCCTTCCGAAGGGCGAAAAACTTCCATGCGGAAGGAAGAAAATTTCCGTATATAAGAAAATTTATTTCCGCATATACGAAAAAATATTTTCGCATATGCGGAAATTTATTTTCGTGCGCACAGAAATTTTTCGCCTTGCGGAAAGAACTTTTTTGCCACCCGAAAGACGAGGGCCTTCCTCCCGAGAGAAGAGCCATCGGAACTCCAAAAGAAGGTAGATCGGAGGCGCTTCGGGAAAGAAAAACCCCCATTTCTAGGTATTTCACAAGGGGGCTAGATGCTCTACCTTTGCGCCCGTGATTGCTTAGATTGGTGGGAGGATCCTCTTTCTGCCCCATCGGACACGTAGCCTTTGATCTGCAACAGACAGTCGGGCCCCTGCGTGCGCCTCAAGAACACAAGCGACAATACTTACTGATAGATATGCACCATACAGCTAGACGACTAGCCATCACTCTGTGCCTTGGCTCGGCGAGCCTAGGGGCGAATGCGCAAGTATCCCCGACAGATAGCCTGGGGGAAGTGCGGGACTCTGTCCGACGCCTTGACGAGGTCGTGGTATACGCACGGCAGATGCTCGGGAGCAAGTTCGAAGCACGCAACCGTACCGGTTCGGCTTACTACCTTTCTCCAAAGGAATTGATCAAGTTCGGCTACACCGACATCAGCCGAATGCTCCGTGCCGTGCCGGGCGTGAACATCTACGAAGAAGACGGCTACGGCCTGCGCCCCAATATCAGCCTTCGAGGCACGAAGGCCGAACGAAGCGAACGTATCTCCCTGATGGAAGACGGGATCCTCGCTGCCCCCGCCCCTTACGCTGCCCCCGCCGCCTACTACTTCCCCAACGTCGCCCGTATGTACGCTATCGAGGTGCTCAAGGGCAGTAGCCAAGTGCAGTACGGCCCCTTCACCACCGGGGGAGCCGTGAACATGGTATCGACGCCCATCCCTAAGCGCTTCCAGGCAGGGCTTCGCACCTCCTACGGGAGCTTCGGCACCTTCAATAGCTACGCCCATCTAGGCAACGACCACAAGCACATTGGCTACCTCGTCGAATACCTTCGCTACCAATCCAAGGGATTCAAGAAGGACGAGCCCAACGAGCGAACGGGCTTCTATCGAAACGACGTCGTAGGGAAGATCCGCCTTCATAGCGACGAAGAGACAGAGACCCGCCAAGCCTTAGAACTAAAGCTCGGCTTCTCCGACGAAGTCTCCGACGAGAGCTACGTCGGCCTGAGCGAAGGAGACTTTGCCTCCCGCCCCTACCATCGCTACCGGGGCGCCCAAATGGACAAGCTTAGTACCCGCCACACACAGACGGCGCTCACCCACTTCATTGACTTCTCTAGCCGACTGAAGGTGACGACGAGCGCCTACTACAATTACTTCTGGCGCAATTGGTATAAGCTCAGCGACGTGCGCATCGGAGACCAGAAGGGCGAGAAGCGAAGCATCGAAGAGATCCTCGCCGACCCCGAGACCAATGCCCGCTACCTCGACGTCCTTACCGGCGCCACGGACCGCTTAGGCGAAGCGCTTATGCTTCGTGCCAACCAGCGCTCCTACCATTCCCGAGGGATACAGACGAAGGTAGAGTACCGCCTGCCCTTCCTCTCGAGCTACCTCCTTCTTGAGGCTGGCGCCCGCTACCATGCCGACCTCGAAGACCGCTTCCAGCACGACGACAGCTATTCGATCGTAGGCGGGAAGATGAGCCTCTTCCGTGCGGGACAACCCGGCTCCCAGAGCAACCGCATCACGACAGCCCACGCCTTCGCTTCCTACCTCCTTGGGAAGTGGTCACGGGCTGGCTGGACCATCACAGCCGGCCTTCGACTAGAAGATGTAGAGCTGTACAAGCGAGACTACACGACCCAAGACCCAAGACGCACCGGCCACCTACGCATCGAGGGAAGCAACCACGCTACCGCCCTCCTGCCTAGCCTCGGGATCAACTACCGCATCCTTCGTCCCCTCTCGATATTCGCTGGCATTCACCAGGGCTTCGCCCCCCCAAGCGTCATGACCTACTACAAGCAGAAGCCCGAGAAGAGTATCAACCTTGAGGCGGGGATACGCCTCACGACAGAGGCGCTGAAGGTAGAGGCGATCGGCTACTACAACGACTACTCCAATATGCTTGGCAGTGACCTCGCCGCAGCAGGCGGACAGGGGACGCTCGACCAATTCACCGTCGGAGCAGCACGTGTACAGGGCTTCGAGTTTTTAGCCTCTTGGCAACCCTTGCCCAAGAGTTGGGAAGTACGCCTCCCCCTGCAAGTCAGCTATACCTTGACCGATACCGAGATGAAGAACGAATTCTACTCCTCCGCTTGGGGCGAAGTCTTCGCTGGGGACGAACTACCCTACATCTTCCGACACGCCGCTAATGCCCAGCTCGGGCTAGAGTACAAGTGGCTCGAGGCGAACCTCAGCGTCCGCTACAATTCAGACATGCGCACCGCCCCGGGGCAGGGACGTATCGCCAAGGCACATCTTATCCCTAGCCATACGATCATAGACGCATCGCTCAAGGCCCGCCTCAACCGCCACCTCACCTTGACCCTCAACGCTGTAAACCTAGCGAACAAGGTCTATCTCGTCTCCCGCCACCCTTCAGGCCTTCGGCCCGGCCACCCCTTCGGTATCTATGGCGGAGTACGCATCAACCTCTAACGCCTCTTAGCAAGACATGAAGCAATCATTTAGACATATCATACGCCTCTGCCTCCTGCTCCTCCTTGCCCTTCCCCTCGAAGCGTTTGCACAGCAAGGCGGGCAGATCACGGGGATCGTGCGCAGTAGCCGTGGAGAAGCCGTGATCGGCGCCAGCGTACGACTTGTAGGGACAGCGCAGGGTACGCTCACGGACAGCCTGGGGCGGTTCACCATCACCGCCCGTATAGGAGATACGCTACTACTTACCAGCGTAGGGATGCAAGCCAAGAGAGTGAAGATCCAGAGCGCACGGCTCACCATCACCCTTGAGGAGGACAATAAGCTCATAGAAGACGTCGTGGTGACGGGCTACCAGAAGATCCGCAATCGAGTCTATACCGGCGCAGCCTCGTCGGTGAAGATGCGAGACATCCACCTCGAGGGGACGCAGGACATCTCTCGTATGCTCGAGGGACGTGTACCAGGCCTGTCGATCCAGAGCATCTCCGGTACGTTCGGCGCTGCACCCCGTATCAATATCCGAGGGGGAGCATCAATACTAGGTAATGTACAGCCCCTTTGGGTAATCGACGGGGCTGTCTACGAGGACCTCGTTCGCCTTAGCCTCGATCAGCTTGCGTCGGGAGACGCAGCGACGCTGATCAGCTCCGCTGTCTCCGGCCTCAACGCCTCCGATATACAAGACATACAGGTACTGAAGGATGCTTCCGCCACCTCTATATATGGAGCACGAGCCCTCAACGGGGTGATCGTCGTGACGACTAAGTCTGGACGTAGGGATACGCCACTGAGGGTAAGTTACTCCACGGAGAACTCTATGCGCCTAAGACCCAGCTATAGCCAGTACGACCTATTGAACTCGCAGGAGACGATGGGGATCTACGAGGAGATGAGACAGAAGGGCTACTTCAGCCTCGCAAGCAGTCTCTATGGTCGTCGTGGAGGGGTATACCATCTACTTAATAAGGCGCTCTCGGAGTACAACCCCGAGACGGGTACTTATCAGCTGAAGAACACACCAGAGGCGCATAGAGCCTTCCTCGAGGAGCACGAGCGAGCTAATACCGATTGGTTCCGGGAGCTCTTCCGCCTGACACCTACGACGAGTCACACCGTGAGCTTCAGTGCTGGTGGGCGTAGCAGTGCCACCTATGCTTCCCTAGGCTTCTTCTATGACGGAGGCTGGACAGTAGCAGATCGGGTACAGCGCATCACCGCCAATCTCAAGAATACCTTCTACCTCGGAGATCGCCTACAGATCACACTCTCTGCTCAGGGGAACGTCCGCTCACAGAATGCGCCTGGCACCCTACCTCAGCGCAAGAATACGACGCTGGGGACCTTCGAGAGAGACTTCGATATCAACCCCTTTAGCTATGCGCTGGGGACGAGCCGTACACTCCTGCCCTCCGAGCGGTACCGCAATAACTGGGCCCCTTTCAACATCCATCAGGAATACCGCTCCAATCACATGGATATAGGGGTGCTTGACTTCAAGGCTCAAGCTGAAGCCAGCTACAAGGTATCCCCGCATCTCGAAGCCCGTGCCCTCGTCTCCACCCGACAGGCTTATACCTCTATGACCCACGAGATCACGGAGCAGTCCAACCAAGTCCTAGCCTACAGAGCCATGGAGACGCCCGAGGTCGCCTCGTCCAACATCTACCTGCTACGTGACCCCGAGCACCCCGAGCAACTCCCTCAGGTTGCCCTGCCTCATGGGGGGATACTTAAAAAGGATGAGACGAGCCTGAAGAGCTATCTAATGCGTCTGGCTTTAGACTATGACCGCCGTATAGGCGCACATGATATCAAGGCCTTTGGCTTCACTGAGATCCGCTATGCAGATCGCTCGCATACACCCTTCACGGGCTACGGCTTGCAGTACGATCGAGGCGGGCAGATCAATACCGACCCTCGCATATTCAGTAAGCTCCTTCGTGAGGGGGAGGATTACTTCGCTTACTCTAGACGTTATGACCGAGGTGTGACGTTCTCTGCGAGCACCACCTACGGCTACGACGGGCGATATATCCTCAATGCCCTGATCAACATGGAGGGCTCAAATGCTTCGGGGCGCAACGCTCGCACCCAATGGCTTCCCACGTGGAATGTCGGGGGGAAGTGGAACGTCGACCGAGAAGCCTTCTTCCATCCCTCCTCCCTACTCTCCCGCCTAGCTCTACGCATGAGCTACGGGCTTACCGCCAAGATGAACGAGGAAGCTGTCAATGCCAACTCAGTCTATCAGGGCGGTACCACCACGCCTCGTCGCTATCAGGATCGGGAGAATGCTCTGCGCATTCGCCACCTAGAGAACCGTGACCTTACCTGGGAGAAGATGTACGAGCTCAACCTAGGCATCGAGACCGCCTGGGCTAGTGACCGCGTGCGGGCTACAGTAGATCTCTACCAGCGCAATGCCTTTGATCTCATCGACCTAGTCCGTACATCCGGCATCGGGGGGCAATACTACAAGTATGCCAACTTCGGGGATATGCGCACCCAAGGGATCGAGCTCTCCCTTAGCACGACGAACATAGAGACGAAGGAGCTCTCGTGGAGCAGCAGCCTTACCCTGAGCCTCATGAACCAGAAGATCACGAGACTGCGCAATACTCCCAATGCCCTAGACATGGTCGCTGGACGTGGGAGGGGCAATCTCGTGGGCTACCCTAAGGGTTCGCTCTTCTCCTACAACTTCCAAGGGCTGAATCGCCACGGGCTTCCCACCTTTGACTTCGGACTCTACCCCACCAATCAGACTGAGGATGCCAACGTCTACAGCGCAGACTTCAGTGACACGCAGTACACCAAGAGCTACCTCACCTACCACGGGCCTATCGAACCTCAGGTGATCGGTGGGCTATCGAACACCCTGCGCTACGGCCTGTGGGATCTCTCCCTCTTCATCACGGCACAGGCGGGCAATAAGATCCGACTCAATCCCACCTTTGACCCCACCTTCGCTGACCTCAATGTCTTCTCAGGAGAATACCGCAATCGTTGGATGAATCCTGGGGACGAACAGCATACCGATGTCCCTACTATCCCTTCGCAGGATCTAATAAATGCAGTGGGGAGGGAGAATATTGAGCGTGCCTACAGCACCTACAACTACTCCCAGCTACGAGTAGCCGATGGGAGCTTCGTGCGACTGAAGCATGTATCGCTGGGCTATCGGGTCTCCGAGGCTTTTGCCAAGAAGCTTCGTCTGCAGTCAGCTAAACTACAGCTTAGCCTGACGAACCCCTTCCTCATCTACTCCGACAAGCGTCTTCGTGGGCAGGACCCCGAATATTATCGTGCCGGCGGGGTATCTCTACCTACTCCTAGACAGTACACGCTCTCGCTACAGATAGGATTCTAAGACCGAGGCATCGACCCAGCGGTAGCTATCCCCAGGACTTCTAATAGCAACACCTCAGAGGCACCAATAGAAATACCTCAGAGGTAGCAGTAGAAACTCCTGAGAGGTAGTACTAGCGCCTCTCAAGTGGCGACAAGCTCACCTGCAGAAGGGTCAGCCTTCTACTCCAAAGTACGTAAGACAACGATGATAAAGCGATCACTACTACTCGTCTCCTTCGCTATCCTGCTCAGTAGCTGTCAGGGATACCTTGATAAGAACCCCGATGCAGCCCTAGACATCAGTATAGACACCGAGGATAAGCTACAGGAGCTACTCACGGGAGCCTATCCCACGGCCAGCTACATCCCCTTCCTCGAGCCCCGTACCGACAACGTCGAGGAGCGAGTCAATGGGATTCAGTCCCGCCTAGGGGAATCCATGTACCTCTGGGAGGATTACGACCAAGAGGATCTAGACACACCGCTGAACTATTGGCGGGAGTGCTACCGAGGGATTGCCCAGGCTAATAAGGTGCTGGAGCTCCTCTCGACCTTCCCCAAAAACGAGCGCACACGGGCGCTCTATGGCGAAGCCTTCCTCCTGAGAGCTTACCTGCACTTCATGCTCGTGAATATATGGGCAGAGCCCTACGGACGCTCTGCTTCTAGCCCGGGCATACCCTATCTAACTAAGCCCGAGAAGCACGCCTTCGTCGACTACAAGAGAGGGACCGTCGAGGAGGTATATGCCCAGATCGAGCAAGACCTCAAGCGGGGAATTACCCTCGTCTCTGACCGCTACTATCAGCAACCGAAGTATCACTTCTCCAAGCGGGCTGCCTATGCCTTCGCCTCTCGCTTCTACCTGATGAAGGGGGACTGGAAGCAGTGCATCGACTACGCCGACTACGTGCTCGGCCATGCCCCAGGAGTGACCCTTCGCCCGTGGATCAGCTACCAGAGCCAGCTGGAGGGGCGCAAGGAGCGTCTCTACGAGCTCTACTGCTCGCCCCAGACAGAAGCTAACCTAATGCTGGCCTCGACAGAGTCCCGCCTCTCTCGCTCCATCTCCACCGATCGCTATGGAGCGACCGTAGCTACCGTAGACAAGATCTTCAAGCGAAAGACCATCAAGGACGACGACCAATCGGGGGATGCGACACTGATCTACCCCTTCGTTTACGCTCCTGAGCCCTATCGCACGACACGCTATCTGGCTAAGTTCGACGAGCGTGCTACCCAGCAGGAGACCTCAGAGACACACCCTCGTGGGCTAGCGGTGACCAATGTCCTCTTCACCACAGACGAGGTCCTACTCAACCGTATGGAAGCCTACACGATGCTTGGGCAGTATGATCGTGCTATCCTTGACCTCAAGGCCTATACGCTGAGCAAGCTGGGCTACGAGCCTGCTGTCCCCAATGACAGCTACACGCAGGGCTCTACCTCCGACTATGCACTCTATGCTCCCTTCTACGGGCTCACTGTCCGTCAGCTACCTATGATACGTACGATCCTACACCTGCGTCAGATGGAGTTCTTCGAAGAAGGTCTACGTTGGTTCGACCTGCGTCGCTTCAACATCGAGGTCACGCGTAGCTCCAAGAGTAGCTTCTACCGCCCCCTCAAGAAGGACGACCCTCGTCAGTGCCTTCAGCTCCCCACCGAAGCGATCACCGCTGGACTAGAGCCCAATCCTAGGGAGGGCAACAACCATCGTATACGTCACTAACTATCCCCCACGATGATGAAACAATCCATATACCTCACCCTCTCTCTTGCGCTCGGCCTGACTCTAGCCTCTTGCTCCAGAGATCAGCTCAGTGAGCGGAGCGTCCTGCCCCCCGTGAGCACGCAGCAGAGTGAGCTAGACCGCTGGTGTCAGGAGCATATCACTCGCCCCTATCAGGCCGAGGTGGTCTATAGATGGGATCGCAACCACGCCGAGCGATCTACGCATACCTATCCCCCACGTCTGGAGCAGGTACGCCCCGTACTCGAGGCGCTAGAGGCGACGGTACTCAGCCTCTACCGAGACAAGCAGGTCTTCACTAGTCACGACTTCATCCCTGCCCACCCGCTACTACGTATCTACCTCTATGGAGGGCCCAACAGAGACGGGCAAGGTGTAGATCTGCTCTTCAACCGCAAGGCTCCCTCCGTCGAGCTCTATATATACAATGTAGACAGCTTCTCTCCCACCAGCCGGGATCAGGTGTACCGCCTCGTCCGCAGTGCTCAGCACCAGATCGGGCGACACCTGATGACGATACATCCCTACGACCATGATCGCTTCCTGGCATTAGGGGCAGACCGCTACAGCTCGACTACCGAACCCTTTGCCGATGCCTATCGTAGCTATGAGAAGGCAGGCAGGCTTAGAGAAGGGCTTGGCCTGAATAGGTACGCCTACAGCAGAGGTTTCTACTCGATCCTCGGGATGCTGGGCGCACGCGAAGACCTAGCAGAGATGTACAGCGTCACGCTCACAGAGACTCCAGCCTCGATCACTCGGGCAGAGCAGGATGCTGCTATCCCTGACGACGCCGACGGAGACGAGGTGGCTAAGCGTCGCTACGCTGAGGAAGCCAAGGTAGCTCACGAGTCCTTCGTCCAGAAGCGAGCCTTCCTCTCCAAGTATATCGAAGAGGCTTGGCGTATACCTCTCCAACGCCTCCAGCTACAGAGCCTCCAGCTCATGAACCAGTATCTCGACAAGCATCATGCGACACAGCCTTAGTCTCTCCCTTGCCCTAGTGGCAAGCTTCCTCCTAGGGTCATGCTCTAGGGATAGTCAGGCCTTCCCCAAGACGCCTACCGAGCGAAGCCTTGCACGCCAAGACTCCCTCAGAGAGGTATTAGTCTCCGCTCCCCAAGGGTGGGAAGTCCTGTATTTCCCTAAGACAGACTCCCTGCTCTTCACGAATCCTAAAGAGGAGATCAACCAGCATAAGTTCCCGAACCAACTTGGCTACGGAGGCTTCTACTATCAGATGACCTTCCACCGAGACGGGGTACTTGACCTGCAGGGCGACTATACAGATGGATCAGCAAAGTCTCTCCAGCGCTCTACCTACGAGCTGGGGCAAGCGGGCTACACTCGCCTAAGCTTTACGACCGGTAGTTACCTCACCCAGCTGATCGGGGAGCGCTATGAGGGGGAGCTCGACTTCCTCTTCCGAGGGACAGACGCTGATGGCCAGCTCATCTTCGAGAGCCCTCGTACGACAAGGCCTGCCTCCTCCTACTTCATCCTTCGCAGGATCGCTAAGGGGGAAGACCGCTCAGCACGCCTGGGTAGAGCCGAGGCTCACCGCATCGCCTTCGAGGGCATGCGCAATCCTCAGATACGTATCCATCAGGGAGGACGAACACTCTTCCGTAGCGACTACATTATGAAGTACAGCACGAGGGATGAACTGACCTCCTACGGACGCAACCTTGTCGCCCAGAGGTACGCACTCTTTACAGCAGTTAGCCGTAAGGCCTTGATCCCCGATGGTCCCCCACAGGCGATCGTAGGGCTAGGATCAGGCTATGTAGGTACCCCTGAGGGACTCACCTTCCTGACCGGTATCCGTTATAGCACAAAGTACATCTTCTCGGACTTTGAGCGCCGAGGAGACCGCTTCGTCGCCGAACTTGTCGAGGTGTACGATGCTCCCTACCGCACGAGGCGTCTAGTGAGTCGTCACCTGCACCCCGAGGGAGTAGAGACGGGCATCATCGCCGAGCTCTACGATGACCCCAATGCCACTCATGACTACTACTAATGCTCTCACCACGATGAATAGACTTCTGAAGAGCCTCGTAGGGCTCACAGCACTTACCCTCGTAGGGTGCAAACACGCTCCCGTGGACTATCCTACGGAGGACTATGAGAAGCTCTTCCCATTCCGTGGGGTAGAGCGTCCAGACGGTCGCTATGAAGATATGACGATCCTCTCGGGCAACCCCGAGACGACGCCCAGTACCTTCGTCTATCCAGGGGTGACGCTTCCAGGCTCGCCCCGCACCTACCGAGTCACCCTGACCTACAGCTTCAGCGAACCAGCGGATCTACATCAGGGAGGCTTGCGCAAGCAGAGCGAAGTGCGCTCACGCTGCGTCGTACGCTATGTGGGGAGAGACAAGCTCCTACATGAGCTGGGGACGGAGAAGACCCTTCAGGGTACCAACTTGATCCCCAATGACGGGAAGGAGCATACCCAGACGCTGACGCTTAGCTCCGGTCAGCCCCTTTTCCTCCTGGTCAATGGCACTGCGGCCCGTGGCTCCACGATCCACGTCTCCCTACAGGCTGTCTCGACGGATGGTATCTTCGCCACGCCGGTACTAGAGACACGCCAGACACAGAACTACGATGAGGGTGAGGCACGCCTGCCTGCTCCCTTCTGCAAGTACATTATACTTCCTTAGTGCAAATGAAGCCTTATACCTCGAGTCACTCTTGGGTGCTCCTCTTGGCACTCACCACCATTACCCCTGCCTGCTCACGCTGGGAGGGGGAGGTGGTCGAGAGCCAATACCAGGCTCCACTCGTGCCTGATCCCACCTACACGTTTCAGCGTCAGGGTACGAGCAGTGTAGACCTACTCCTCCCTCAGCAAGCTGCCTCTGCCAGTGAGACGCTTTACTCACGATTCCTTCGCACGGCCTATATACTCAATGGTGGTCGTTGGCAGGAGCTCAAGCAGCTCTTTGCCCAAGGGGGCAATAATGAGATTGCCTTAGAGCCCCTCATCGCTTCCTCCGCTCGGCAGAGTAAGTATCGCTCGGCGATACGCTCAGACTTCGCCCAGACCCTAGACGATGTACGCAGGGCTGCGGGCTACGACGGAGACACATATGCTACCGAGCGGTACAACCGCAGAGCCAGCTCCGGACAAACGGGATTCATCGGGCATAACCAAGGGGACAACGATCGCTTCTTCGTCACTGCCGATGGCTTCGCCCCCTCGGAGCTTTACCGAGGGATGACCTTGGGCGCCGTGTATCTAGACAAGGCGCTTGGGGAATATCTGGACGAGGCATTCCTCACCGACAAAAAGCTTATCCAGGCGCACGAAGCCCCAAAGCTTGTCCCGGGGCACAGCTATACGGCGCTGGAGCATACGTGGGATCTAGCCTATGGCTACTACCTACAAGCCCAGAAGCTCCTCCGGTCAAATAGCCTCACGGGACTACGGGGATCGGAGACGAAGCTCTTCAATGCCTTTGCCCTAGGACGCCTCGCCATCACCGAGTACCGCTACGAGGAAGCGCTCTCGCACCTACGTAGCATCCGTGCTCTGCTGGCACAGGCTGTCGCTGCTCGAGCCCTAGAGGAGCTTGTAGGGCGGAATACCTTGGCCAACCTCAACGAGCGCCCCGAGGATGCCTTCCGCTTCATCTCACGTGGCCTCGGCTACCTCTACGCCCTACAGTTCACACGCCGCCCTAGCGGAGAGCCCTACCTTTCGCACGAAGAGGTCAAGGCACTCATCGCTTCCATCCGAGCAGGAGCAGGGCTGTGGGATAGCTCGCTCAAGGAGCGCCTCGATAAGGTCGCCCGAAGTATCGCTTCGACCTTCGCCCTCAGCCTGCCCGCAAGGCGCTAAGCTCCCCTTCCTACTAGATATACGAGACAATGAAACAGAATAGACTCAGACACGCTACCCTAGCTCTGGTGCTCCTCCTAGGATCCACCCAGCTCTGGGGGCAAGTAAATCGCAATAGACCTGCGACTCGACCCGAGACGGTAGGGGCAAACATCCTGCCTAATGGAGGCCTCGAGGATCCTGCTGCTACTGCCCTTCCTCCCAAACCCGATCGCCCAAGTGACTACCCCGAAGAATGTATCCCGAGGACACCGGACGACGTCTTCTACGAGGATGAGGAAGAGAAGGAGGGCGGTATCTACGAGAAGATCATAGAGTACGGCGACGAGCACGGCATCGAATACTCTGACGAGCAGATCGCCCGCTTCAAAGTCTACGTCGAGGCCTATGTCGCCTACCTCAAGGCCCTACAGTCATTTGAGAAGGCTCGCCCCACAGGCTGGTGGCTCTATCCGTCGCACAGCACGACGTCGAGCAACCAGTTCGCCCGCACCTTCAGCGAAGCGCATGGCGGGCAGGCGGCGATGAGGATATCGGGCTACTTCAGCGTCGACCACCAGATATACACCTACCCTGATCCCCTGCCCGTACGCCAGAAGGCCAAGTACCTCGTCTCCTACTGGTACCGGGGCAACCTCCCCAAGTCCGACGGAGGGGCCAACCGCCTAGCTGCCAAGCTCGCTGTAGTGAGGATCACGTGGATCCCCAAGGCGGGCAAGGCACTGATGCTCGGGGGGAAGGAACTTGCTCCCGCTGGGAAGTCCTGGGTAGATGCCCGTGAAGCTGGGAAGGAGCACGCTCAGGACGGCTTCTTCAATCAGCTCATCGGCATGGACCTGAGAGGAAGCGAGATGAAGACCTGGAGGGAGAAGTACATGGTCGTCGAAGCGCCCGAAAACGCCGAGAAGATGACCTTCGAACTGGTCTTCCCACGCAACGAGAGCGACATCGCCAACTACCTGCTGGAGTTCGACGATCTATCCATGACCGTGATCAAGGGCGCCGAAGGCGAAGACGAGCCTCAGAAGCCTAAGCCCAACGTCCTCGCTCCTCCGACACGCCTTCCCCAGCCCTACCTCCAGCGGGAGTGCAACCTCACCTGGACCGCTAGCGAACTGCAGGGCGCTACCTACGAGCTCGAGCTCGTGCAGCTACGGGGGAAGAGCGTCCTTAGCACGAAGACGCTCTCCACGGATAAGACCTCCTTCTTCCTCGAGGGGCTCGAGCCCGGCTACACCTACACGGTGCGCCTCAGAGCGCTAGCCGATGGCGTGTACTCCGAGTACTCGCTCCCGCTGACCCTCGAGACGCAAGGGCTGGGGGAATTCCCAGGCGGGCAGATCCCCTTCCTCTACTGGATCGCTGAAGATGGCTCGTGTCCCCAGCGTCTGCCCCTGCACTACATGGAGCTCCAGAATCCCCAGGCCAAGTGCCTCTATTATATCGACGACGTCCTCACCGAACCCGAGGGGCGCATCCTCGTCTTCCCCTCCACGGGAGAGCATAGCCTCCGTGTCCAGATCGTAGAGGCTCCCGAGCGCACTTGGGAGCTGGAGTACCTCGTCACCGTCAAGTAAAGCCCCGATGAAAAAGATCCTATTCCTCCTCGGCCTCGTCCTTGTCGTCGCCTCTTGTCGCAAGGAGAGCGACCGCCCCATCCTCCCGCTCCGTCTCGGTGAAGAGGATGCCCAAGAGCTTCAGCTCACCCAGTCCGAGACACGCATGATCCTACTGAAGGGGGGCGACGGCAAGTACGCCGCCACCATCGAAGACGCCCGCATCGCTTCCTCGGGCATCAGCCGAGATACGCTCCGAGTCTCGGGGCTTCTCTACGGCGAGACCTCCCTGACGCTCCGCTCGCACGACGAAGTTCGTCGGGTACGGGTGAAGGTCGTCCCCCCGCCCTTCGCTTCGAATGAAGACGTCGTGACGCTCCGCCCCGGCGACGACGTGCAGACGCTCAGCCTCTCGGGCGGAGGAGCACGGGCGAGCCTCAAGGTCGAAGACCCCGAGCAAGCCGCCGACATCGTCTGGCAAGCCGAGACGGGTCTGGTCAAGATCAAGGCTAAGTACGAAGGCGACATCAAGCTGATCGCTACGAGCGAGGACCGCAAGACGACGAAGGAGATCCTCGTCAAGGTCCGCTGTAGCGGGTCGGCCGACCGCTTCGGCGTCTACATGACCAATTCCCGCCAGATCAGCCAACTCTTCCCCTGCCGAGCGATGGTTCGCCTCAAGGGGCAATACGTTCGCTTCAGCGAGAGCAGCATCCCCGTCCTGCGCACGAAGAAGGGTCTGACACCCGAGGCGCAGGTCAACCGCGTGCTCACGCTCACCCCCGAGATCGCCACACCGGTAGTCGGCGAGGCCCGCAAGGTCCAGATCCAGTGGCTCGACGCCAGCATCTTCTACAAGGAACATCCCCTGAAGCGTGAGGGCGAATACACCGTCTACGTCGAGGAAGTCCGAGACCGCCAAGTCGTACTCCGAGGTCGGGGCTTCAAGATCGTCGCTCCTTACCGCAAGGACTAGCCCCTTCGCCTCCAGCCTCACCGCTGGATTCCCCTCTATCCACAAGCCCCTCGCCTAGCGCAGCTGCTGCTAGGCGAGGGGCTTTGTTTTTCTCCCCGCCTTTGCTCGAAGGGGAAACTCCTTCCGCTCAAACAGATTTTTCCTTCCGCAAGGGAAGAAATCGCCCTGCGGAAGGCGGAAATTTTTCCAACGCTGGAAAATTAATTTTCCTGGGTAGGAAAGTTCCTTTCCCTTCGAGGAAAAAAAGAGCGCCCTTCGGAAGGAAAAACGCTTCCTCCCGAAGGGCGAAAAACTTCCGTGCGCACGCAGAAAAATTTCTATGCGCACAAAAATAAATTTTCGTGCGCACGAAAATATTTTTTCTTCCGCAAGGAAATTTTTTTTCTTGCGGAAGAAAATTTATTTCCTTGCGGAAGGAAATTTTGCGCCTTCCGCAAGGAAACCTAAAGAACTATGGGAGAAGAGATTAGAGAGGGGGCAAGAAAGCTACCTTACACCCGCCTGTTTGTAGCTCGGCGCAAGGGTCGACGTTAGGCGTAGAAGCAGGTCAAAAAAGACCATCTTCGACTGCACATTCTGCGCTAAATGACGGCGAGCTTCGTCCAGCTCGGACTCGACCTGACGGACGTTCTGACCCGTGATGCACGAGCGAAGGTAGCGGGCGATCCCCTCTTCGCGCGTCGTCAGGTAATTGATCTCAGGCAGGTCAAGGTTGAAGAGGTAAAACTCCCGGAACATCCGCCCCAGGTACTCCAGGATGCTCGACTGCTCCTCCTTGGTCAGCCGAGAGAGGTCTTCCGCCAGAGCCTTCATCTCCAGAGGCTGAGCGTTGACCGTGGCACGGAGCACCCGCTGGAGGAAGACAAATTCCTCGCCGAGTTCGGCCGCCTTGCCTTGGTAGAGGTCGAGCGCCCGGCGATAGTTACCCTCGGAGAGGTGGGCGGCGTAGAGGGCGTCGGCCTCGGCGAAGTCGGTGGGCTCAGAGCGAAGAGCCGCTTCGATCTCCCCCTCGGGAAGGCGAGTGAGGCGAAGCGTCTGCATGCGACTGCGCAGGGTCAAGAGCACGCCTTGCTCCTCCTCGGTCACCATGAGGATAACGGTGTGCTCCGGAGGCTCCTCGACGAGCTTGAGGAGCTTATTCCCCAGCACCTCCTGCATGCGCTCGGGGAGCCAGACGAAGAGGATGCGGTAGCCTCGACCCGAGCGGTGGAAGGCCATCTTCTGCTGCAGGGGCTCGCCTTCTCGGGCGAAGATCGAAGCCTTCTTCCCGTCCCCCCCGACGAGCGAGAGCCATTCGTCATAGCGGGCGTAGGGGCCGAGCTCGAGGAAGCGTCGCCAGTCCTCCAGATGGTCTTCGCAGAGGTTCTTCCCCGAAGCGTTGACGATCGGGAAGAGGAACGAGAGGTCGGGGTCGCCCACTTCGTCGAAGCGCCGACACGAAGGGCAATGCCCGCAGGCATCGTCTTCACCCCGCTCTTGGCAGTTGAGGTAGCGGGCGTAGGCGTAGGCTAGGCCCAGCGCCCCTTCGCCGTCCCTGCCGACGAAAAGCTGGGCATGGGGCACTTGCCCCGCCCGTGCCGAGCGGATGAGCTGCGCCTTGATCTTCTCTTGGCCGATGAGGTCTCTGAAATACATAGTGCTGTGGGATGAAAAGCTTAGGGGTGAAGGCTACGCCGACGGACTGCATCGAGGAAGCCCCCAAGGTAGCGCTCTCCGCCGAAGGTGATCATGCTCTCGGGGTGGAACTGCACCGACCAGATGGGCCTGGTCCGGTGGCGAAGCGACATGATCACTTCCGCCTCCCCAGAGTCCCGGCTCCAGCCCGTCACGATGAGGCTCTCGGGCAGGGAGGTAGGCTTCACCGCCCAGCTATGGTAGCGCCCGATGGTGCTCCCCTCGGGGATCGTGCCCACCACTTCGTCCTCGGGGTCGATCCCGACGAAGCGTGAAGCGTGCCCGTGAAGCGGACGGGGAAGCTGAACAAGTTCGCCGCCGAAGAACTCCGCCAGCGCTTGGTGCCCGAGGCAGATGCCCAGGACGGGCAAGGCGTGCTCTACGGCGTAGCGGATCGCTTCCCTTGTGCGGGGATATTCGGCTGGGACGCCCGGCCCTGGCGAGAGGATGAGTCCGTCGTAGCGAGGGAGCGCTTCCACGCTCAGCTCCTCTTCGGGGAGCACCTCGAAGGTCAGCTGAGGCAGTCGGCGAAGGATCTCGACGACATTGTAGACGAAGGAGTCTCTATGATCTACGACTAGGATATGCACGGCGGACAAGGATTAGAGCGGAGCAAATATAGCTATTCATCGGGGAAAAAGCTCAAGCCAAGGGCAAGGCGTCACTCCCTTTCCCCTACCCCACCTTCTCCCTCCGCCCCATGAGGCAAAAAAACGACCTACCGTAGGTCACCTCCAAAACCTACTGTGGGTCGCCTCACCGACCTACCGTAGGTCGCTTCGACGACCTACCGTAGGTTTCTTTTTCGCCCTTCCCAAGGCCTTCCCCGCACCGCCCCCTTTCTACGAGTACGCCCCGCCCTTCTGTCCCCACGGATATGACTATCTTTGTCCTCGCTCCACGGTGATGATTCCCCGCCCAAAGGCAGAGGAAAACCTTAGCTTAGGACTCCTTGTTAGGATATACAGTGGGAGAAAGCCTCCCCCAAGAAGCATCCGCTCCTCATCACCCTCCCTCACGCTCCAAAGTATATAAACGGATACTAGCCTCCATGACCAAGAAGATCATCGTAGCCATCGACGGCTACAGCTCCTGTGGCAAGAGCTCCATGGCCCGTGCCCTAGCCAAAGAGATCGACTATATCTACATCGACACCGGTGCGATGTACCGTGGTGTCACCCTCTTCGCCCTACGTAAGGGCCTTATCCAAGACGGGAAGATCCAGGAAGATAAGCTACGTGAAGCCCTCGGCGAAGTATCGCTGAGCTTCCACAAGGCGCACGAACATGCTACGCCCGAGCTCTATCTCAACGGTGAGAACGTCGAGCAGGCGATCCGCACAATGGAGGTCGCTGGGAGTGTCAGCCCGATCGCGGCGCTTGGCTTCGTGCGTGAGTTCCTCACCCGCCAGCAGCAAGCCTTCGGTGAGGGCGGTGGCGTCGTCATGGACGGCCGAGATATAGGCACAGCGGTCTTCCCACAGGCCGAGCTCAAGATCTTCGTCACCGCTGACCCCAAGATCCGTGCGGAGCGTCGCCTCGCCGAGCTACGTAGCAAGGGCGATGAGACCAGTTCGCTCGAGGACGTCCTTGAGAACCTCAGCCAGCGTGACTACATAGACACGCACCGAGAAGTCGCCCCACTGAGACAAGCTGAGGACGCCATCGTCTTGGACAATTCGCACCTGACGATCGCCGAGCAAGATGCGCTCCTTCGCTCCTACTTCGAGCGAGCTATCCAGGATTAGCTCCCCGTATTCCCACCTTCTCATCCCCATGTACCCCAAGATAGAAATAGACCAGCAGTCCGGCTTCTGCTTCGGCGTGATCAATGCCGTCAAGCACGCCGAGGAAGAGCTGGCCAAAGACAATAAAGAACTCTACTGCCTCGGCGATATCGTCCACAACAACCAAGAGGTGGACCGCCTCGAAGCCAAGGGCATGCAGACGATCAACTACGAGACCTTCAGCCAGCTCCAGGGCAAGCGTGTCCTCTTCCGAGCCCACGGCGAAGCCCCTGCCATCTACCAGATGGCCAAGGAGCGAGGGATCGAACTCGTCGACGCCACCTGCCCCGTCGTCCTAGCCCTACAGAAGAAGGTTCGCCGTAAGTTCGCCGAGCTCGACCCTAAGGGAGGACAGATCGTCATCTACGGCAAGAAAGGACACGCCGAAGTCAACGGCCTCGTAGGCCAGACCGCAGGCAAGGCGATCATCGTGCAGAGCCGTGAGGATATCGAGCAGATCGACTTCACACGCCCGATCGCCCTCTTCTCCCAGACGACGCAGTCACTCACAGGATTCCATGAGCTCATCGACACGCTACAGAGCCGTATGGTCGGGGACGCTCCCTTTGAGTTCCAAGACTCTATATGTAGGCAGGTATCCAACCGTATGCCTCACATCCAGGAGTTCTCTTCACAGCACGAACTTACCTTCTTCGTCGCCGGGGCAAAGAGCTCGAACGGGAAGGTGCTCTTCGGCTACTGCCAGAAGGGCAACGAACGAAGCATCTTCGTCTCCTCGCCCGAGGAAGTGCTCCCCGAGATGCTTAGCCCACTGCCCAAGACCATCGGTATCTGCGGAGCCACTTCGACCCCTCGCTGGCAGATGGAGCAGATAGCCTCACGCATCCGTGAGCTCCTCGGCATGCCCGAGGAAGCAGACGAAGCCTAACGTAGCGATGACCGAGTCCGATCGCCTCGAGGAATACATCCTTCGCCACACAAGCCCAGAGAGCCCTATCCGGGAGCATCTCTGGCGTGAAGCACACGTTCGCCTCCTGAGAGCCCGCATGCTCTCAGGGCACCTGCAGGGCAATCTCCTTCAGATGCTCTGTCGGCTCACTCGAGCTCGCCGCGCGCTGGAGATCGGTACGTATACGGGCTACGCTGCGCATTGCCTTGCCGAAGCGCTAGGTGAAGGAGGCGAGGTACACACCATCGAGTCGGACGATGAGATGGAGGACTTCATCCACGAATTCCTTGACGGAGCGCCCTACGCCGATCGGGTGCATCTCTACCTAGGAGATGCGCTAGAGATCCTGCCGAAGCTCCTAGAGGAGCATACCTTCGACCTCGTCTATATCGATGCCAATAAGCGGGAGTACCTTGACTACTACGAGCTCATCGTCCCACACCTACCCTCGGGAGCACTTATCCTAGCAGATAATACCCTCTGGGATGGGAAGGTCATCGAAGAGCCTACACCTACTGACCCACAGACGAAGAGTATCCTAGCCTTCAACGAGCACGTACAGCGTGACCCTCGGGTAGAGAATCTCATCCTCCCCCTAAGAGACGGACTGAGCTTGATCTACAAGAAGTAGCATTACTATTCGGTCTCTTCCCTACCCTCAGATAAGTAAGGAGGCCTTCTAGAGGGAAGGAGAAACGGACACCCTCGTTAATAAAAATACTTAGCCCCACCGCAAGCTCAGAGCTTGCGGTGGGGCTAAGTATTTATGGGAAGTACTAATGCCTTGCCCTTCCCTACTCGACGACCATCCTCAGGATGCGTGTGACCTGCAGGGCCATCATGAGCGTCACGGGGATGGATATCCAGAGCGCACAGACGAAGTACACCGTCCCTTCGTGGAAGATCTCCCGTGGGTCACGGTAGCCCGTAGCCAAGAATCGCCGGCGGAGTGCGAGGTAGATCCGGTAGACTAAGTAGCCCACCAGAAGCCCGACAAGCCCCCCTGCTAAGCAGTCCGACAGGAAGTGCGCCCCGATATACATGCGACTATAGATGACCCAACCGACCAGCAGGGAGATCACCCCCGTGAAGCGGTGGTCACGGAGCACAAGGCAGAGGAAGGTAGCTACAGCCGTATAGTTCGCCGAATGCCCGGAGAAGAAGCCGTAGAGCTTGCCATGGTACCCGTAGACATAGTGGAGCGTCTCCTGTAGCTCGGGCGTATGGGTAGGGCGGAGTCGGGAGAAAAAGGGCTTAGCTACCCACGAACTTAGGAAGTCACCAAAGAGGATGCAGAGCCCGATCATCAGTAAGACAAGTACGGCTTCACTCTTGGGGCGCTTCCAGAAGAGGTAGATCAGCAGAGCTATAGCGGGGAAGGTCCAAGCACCGACATTAGAGATCAGGAACATCGCCGCATCCCAGAAGGGGGAATGTGCGCCATTGATCGCCTTGAGTAGGGAGATTTCGCCCGGGAGGAAGGGAGGAGTCATGCGCTTGGGATTAGTTCTTCACGAGTGGTTCGATAGCACTCAGCAGAAGCCATCCGCCTCGGCCGTCCGAGAGTACGAACTGCTGGTAGGCGCCCACCGGCTGACCAACGAGGCGAATACGTGTACCTTCGTGTAGCTGGTTCGTCACCTCGGACTTCTGACTAGGGCTTCTGTAGACATTGACTTCAGGCTGTGTGATCACCGCCTTCGTCTTAGCTTGGTGCTCAGCATAGCCCCAGTGCAGGATGAGTGCCCCTGTGAAGAGCGAAAGGATAAGGCTCACTAGGCCCGAATAGAAGGTGATCCGCTTGTGATCACGCCGACGACTCAGAGCAAAGGTAACGACGGACGCCACGAAGCCTACGAAGAAGAGGAGCGCCAGAGCGAGTAACACTGGCAGAGGTAGCGCATAAGCAATCGCTCCGCCTGTAGCGGAGAACCAGCTCTCAGCGTCAGGGAGCTTGTCAATCGTCTTCTTCATGAGGAAGGAGCGCAGGGCATTGACCTGAGCATCACGTGGATCAAGCAGATGCGCCCGCTCATAGCTGAGCATGGCATGGCCGAGATCGCCGAGCTGATAGTAGCAATTCCCCAGATTAGCATAGCGTGAGGAGGTCGCCCCCTCCCCTTCGATCAGCGCCTCTAGTGCCGTAGTTGCCCCACGATAGTCGCCCTTAGAGAAGAGACTATCTACCGAAGGCTCGGCTGCGCTAAGCCTGATCGCAGAGATGAGAAGTAGGAAGGATAGAAAGACTGTACGCATAGTGCGGGGATATTATCTATAGCTTATGACGATCGATCTCACTGATGACGGTAGCCGTCTTGGTATAGAGGGCCTGCACGTCCCCTTCCTTGGCGGGTGCATAGCGAGCATATTCCACTTCGTCGATGACCTCTGTGAGTCCTTGGATCGTAGACTCCTCGAGCCCTCTACCACGAAGGAGCTCAGAGACAGTGGCACGACTGAGCTCCGATACCGGCAGACGTAGCTTGTCGCCTAGGTAACCCCAGAGCGCACGTAAGGTCTCCTCGTAGAAGGGCTCTCGTGATCCAGCCTCAAGTAGCTGGCGAGCCTTGCGCAGACGACGAGTAGCTACGGCACTGGCACGCGAAGCATGGTAGCTCAGACTATCGGCACGCAGACTACGACGACGTGCCAGGATGAAGTAGATACCGAGACCAATCAGTGCTACTAGTGGGTAAAGGAGGAGGTATCCCCAGCTCTTCGCTACTCGGAGTCCTGTGATCTCCTTCGTCCCTTCGTCTGATCGGAGCGTGCGTAGCGATTCCTCTTGCTGGCGAAGACTACCCTTCTCCTCCGACACTTCAGCCTTCCCCTGAGCTACCTGCAGTGAGAAGCTCTGAGATCTCAGGATCTCGTAGCGCCCCTTCTGTGGATCGAAGTAGGAGAATGTAAGTGGTGGCACTGTGACGGAGCCCGTTCGGCGAGGGATGGCAAAGTATTCGATGACCTTTTTACCTTGTACATTGGTCGCCGTCACGTGTCCCTCGTAGGTCTCCTTCGGATCATAGACCTCGAAGCTTTCGGGGAATTGGATCTTTGGACTTGATGCAAGCTTCAGGTTCCCCGTGCCTTCGAGCGTCAGACGTATCGTCACGGACTCATTGGTCTTAGGTGACTTGGTCAGAAGTTCCGCTTTCATTCGGAAGGAACCTACTGCACCGGAGAAGTCCTGAGGCTTCCCTTCGGCCGGAAGTGGCCGTACCTGGATCGTGACTGGCGAAGAGCGAAGCGTGCGATCTACCAGAGTCGCCGAGCTGAAGAAGGGATCATCGTCCCCCTCTACAGGTATTCGGATCCCAACTTCGCTCGATGGGATCGTGAGTGTCCCACTGCGCTGGGCGAAGAGTACTTCATTCAGGATCTCGACTGCACGATAGTTCTTCCCCTGATACGACTCCAGCGTCAGCTGACGGCGCCCATCGTCGGGTTGCTTCTCTGAGATGAAGCCGTCATATTGGGGTGCATTGAAGCTACTGATATCGAATTCGGTCGACGAATAGAGCTTGTATCGGATGGGGAAGGCCTGCTGTTCGTAGACGACTGTCGCGCTGGGGATGGCCCGATAGATATAGCTCCCGAGGCCCTTGGCTCGTGCACGCCCCGCTTGAGCATCCTTGTCGGGCGGGAGTACACGGATGGTCGCTCCGTGCACCGTGACACGTTTGCCTCCGACGACCGCTGTGACAGCGGGCACAGATACTGATCCCGTCCGCTCCGCTATCAGTGTATAGGTGATGCTCACCGACGAAGACGAGGAGCTCCGACCATTAATATTCTGATAGCTACTCATCACTTGTCGGGCAGGTCCATATACGACCTGAAGCCCCTGAGCCTTTGGCTCGGAGACACGCTCGAAGTCTTCGCTCCCCGAATAGCTATAGATGAGCTGGAAGGTATTGCCCTGGACGACCGTCTGAGGGGCTTCGAGGCGGATCGTTTGCGCCACGAGGCTCAGAGGTAACAGGAGGAGAAGCAGGCACCAAGCCTTTGCTACCCGACGAATTGTGGTCATCTGGATCACCATCTCTTCTTATTCTTATTCCTATTCTGCTGTTGCTGCTCCCGCTGTCTCTGCTCTACCCGACGGCGAGTCTTATCATCGTCGGTGCGGAACGACCGAAGGATCTGCTCCGCTTGCTCTTTGGAGAGCTCACCGGAGCGCTGTTCGTTGGGCTGACCTTGCTTATCCTGGCCCTTCTCTTGTGGCTTCTGTTGCTCGAGCTTATTCTGATTCTGCTGCTGGTCCTTCTTAGGATCTTGCTTCTCTTGATCCTTATTCTTGTTCGGATCTTGGTTCTGTCCCTGCTGACTTTGCTGATTATTCTTGTTCTGCTGAAGGAGCTTTTGGGCCAGCGCTAAATTGTATCGGGTGTTGTCATCTTCGGGATGACGGATCAGAGCTTCTTCATATGCTTGGACAGCGGCCTGATAATCCTTCTTCTTCATCGCTACATTCCCGAGGTTGTGTAGCACACCCGCCTGTTGCTGGGGCGTCAGCTGAGGCTCCTGCTGTAGGATGCGCTCGAGCTGGGTCTTCGCTTCGTCGTAGCGCCCTTCGGCATAGATCGAAGCCGACAGGCCGAAGCGAGCCTTGGCCGACAAGCTATCCCGGAGGAGGGCACGCCGATATTCCTGCGAAGCTCGGGCGTAGTCCTTGGCGTGATAGAGCTTATTCGCCCGACGAATATCCGACTTGATCCCCTGAGCTACCAGCGAAGTCGTAGCCAAGATACAAGTCATCAGAGCTAGAAGGAATCGCTTACTTCTCATGACCAAAGATATTATGTCGGATGAGGAACTTATTCTTTCGTCCCATGATGAAGAACTCGAGGATGAGGAGTACAAGAGCTGCCCAGAGCCATGGCTCGAAGGCCTCCGTCGCTCCATTATTGACTCGTGAAGAGATAGAAGCTCGGGGGAGCTCCTCCAGCTGCTTCTCTACCTCCTTGACTACCGTAGCCTGCGAGGAAGAAGCGACGAAGATCCCCGCTCCTGCATCGGCGATCTGCTGGCACATATCGGGATTGAAGCGGGTGACTACCATATTACCAGATTCGTCGGTCAGGTTACCCTCCGCCGTCGGTATAGGACCGCCTTGGTCCGAACCAATACCTACGACGTTGATGTGAATGCCCTCCTTGGCTGCATCCTTCGCAGCTTGGATAGCCGTCTCCTCAAAGTCCTCCCCGTCGGTCAGTACAATGATCGACTTACCTAAGTCTCTGCGGTCGGAGAAAGACTGTCGTGCCAAGGTAATCGCCTGTCCGATCGCCGTCCCTTGGTCGGAGAGCATGCTCGGGGAGATATCTGAGAGGAAGTCCTGTGCCGTAGATAGGTCGGTCGTGATCGGGAGCTGAACGAAGGCACTACCTGCGAAGACGATGAGCCCTACACGATCCGAATGCATCCGCTCCAGCAGACGAGAGATGGTTCGCTTAGCGAAGTCCAGACGACTAGGGGCTACATCCTGACAGAGCATCGAGTTAGATATATCGAGACAGATCATAGCTTCGATCCCCTTATCATCATCCTGAGCATCGACCTGGCTGATAGCCTGCGGGCGAGCTAGTACGATGATCATCAGCGCACCAGCCACTAGGAGGGCTAGATCACGAAGGACGTACTTCTTACCTGATGCTAATGGTGTCAGCGCTTGGCCGAGATCCTTGTCCGCAAATCGCTGAAGCATCCGCCTCCGTCTCCAGTAAGCGAAGAGGGATAATGCTAAGAGCGGTAGGAGCCCAAAGAGCAAATAGAGGTAGCCTGGTGAATAAAAATGGATGTTCATCTTACGGATTGGTACGGAAGAGCGTAGAGCGAAGGACGAATTCTATAAGTAAGAGGAGCGCAGCTACGAGTACAAAGATGAAGAACTCTTCGTAAGTCGTGTGATAATTTCTCGTAGAGAGCTTCGTCTTCTCTAGTTGGTCGATCTTCTTATAGATAGCAGAGAGGGACTCATTGTCCGTAGCTCGGAAGTAAGCACCACCAGAGATCTCAGCGATCTGGCGCATGGTAGGCTCGTCGAGATCCACAGGCATATTGCGCACGACAGTCCCAAAGGGCGTCTCTATCGGATAGGGAGCTTCACCAGCGCCCGAACCGACACCGATCGTATAGATAGAGATCCCGAAGGTCTTCGCCAGATCGGCAGCCATCTTCGGGGAAATATTCCCCGTATTATTAGCTCCGTCGGTCAGCAGGATGATGACTTTGCTCTTGGCTTTACTTTCCTTGAGGCGCCCAATAGCCGTAGCGATCCCCGAGCCAATGGCCGTCTGGTCCTCGATGATCCCAGGAGTCATCGAGCGAAGACGGTTGATGAGCGTCGCATGATCCTGTGTCAGGGGACAAGCTGTGAAGCTTTCGCCAGCGAAGACTACGAGACCAATGTTGTCATTAGGGCGATTGGCGACGAAACGCATCGCTACTTCCTTCGCCGCTTCGACACGATTGGGCTGGAAGTCCATAGCGAGCATACTCGTGGAGATATCCATCGTGAGCATGATGTCGATCCCTTCGACCCGGTCTTCCGACCAAGAGGAGCTACTCTGAGGGCGTGCCAGAGCAATGATGATGAGCCCCAGAGCAAGGAGTCTCAGCGCAAAGACCAAGTGACGTAAGTACACTCGCACACCGCCACCGACTCCGTCGAGGAAGTGTAGCGATGGCATACGGAGCGAAGCCTGTTGCTTCCTGCGCCAAAGTACATAAATAAGGAGCAGGACGGGCAGGAGCAAAAGCAACCAGAGTAAGTGAGGATGAAGGAAGGTCATTCGATCACCTCCTTTCCTTCTAAGGCACGAGCCTTAGCGATCTGTCGTGCTTGCTCCTGCGCTTCATGGTGATCCTTCGTGCAAGTGATTATTCTCTGGGCTAAGCGCTCAGTATCACTCCGTAGAGGTAGGCTCTTAGCGAACTTCACATAGTCTGCTTCACGGAAGAGCTCTTCGATCACTCGGAGGTATTCCGTATTGAGACGGTGCTGACGAAGTGCCTCTACAAGCTCCGAAGAAGTCTTCTCCAGAGCGTCGAACTGCAGGGTATCGCCCCAATAGCTACGAAGCGCTCCGGTCAACTCTGTATAGTAAGCCTTGAAGTCCTCCTGCTCATCGAGGCGGTGACCTTCGAGAGACTTCACTCGAGCTAAGAAGATATCTAAGGCAGTCGCAGGGATCACTTCGACGGGCTTCTCTACCTGTAGGTACTGCGCTCGGCGCTTGTACTCGTAGAGGAGTAAGGCGATGAGGGCCACGAGAGCGATCACATAGGTGATCCAGCTCGACCAAATGATCAGGAGAATATCCCAGAAGGTGTAGGGCTCCTCCCATGGATCCTGTATCGGCTTGAAGCGATCGGGGTGTGCAAGATCAACTTCTGGAGAGATGACATTCAGGGCAAGAGGCTTCGAAATAGCACTACCCGAAGGCGTCTCTACTATAATAGGAGGGATGGTGATCAGCGTAGAGTCGAAGGAAGTGATGATCATACGAGCCTTGATCTCCTGGATCCCGCCCCCGATATTCACAGTATCTAGCGCACCAAACTCCAAGATACGGAAGCGCTCTACCCCTGTCGAGTCCTCCATGAGCCGAAATCGGGTAGCTGGGAGATTGTCCGTGCGGATGGTCATATCGATAGCTGCCCGCTCGCCGATACGTATCTCGGCTCGGTCTAGATGGGTCTGTATCGAGACATTCTGCGCCAAGAGTGCTTCGCCAGCACCTAGGAGCAGGAATAATAAGGTATATAGATACCGGAGTCTGTACATAAATCGATTAGGATCTGCGTCCAAATAGTTTGATGAGCTCAGGTACATAGTCCCCGTCTGTCGCTACCTCTATGTGGTCAATACCTGAGCGCAAGCAGTGACTACGGAATAATTCCTCTTGCTCCCGCACACGCTCGGCATAGCGCTGAGCTATACGTCGAGACGAAGTATCTATCCAGCGCTCCTGGCCTGTCTCAGCATCACGCAGGCGCAAGAGGCCCATCCGAGGGAGCTCTAGCGCTCCTCGGTCGAAGGTCCGTATAGCCACGAGGTCGTGACGACGTGCTGAGAGGGAGAGCGTCTGTCGGTAGTCCGCCCCCCAGTGATAGAAGTCGGAGATGAGGAAGGCCGTACAGCGACGCTTGATCAGCTGATTGAGGTAGGTCAGGGGCACATTGAGATCCGTGGATCTACTCTTAGGCTCAAAGCTCAGTAGCTCACGGATCAGGTAGAGTATATGCTTACGTCCACTGCGAGCAGGGATGAAGAGCTCGACTTCGTCAGTGAAGAGGATTGCTCCGACCTTGTCATTATTCTGAATCGCAGAGAATGCCAGCGTCGCAGCTACCTCTGCATTCAGCTCACGCTTCGTTTCACTTCGCGTGCCGAAGTCCGTACTCCCCGTCATATCTACGAGAAGCATCACGGTCAGCTCCCGCTCTTCCTCGAAGACTTTGACGTAGGGCTGGGCATAGCGTGCTGTGACATTCCAGTCCAGATCACGCACATCATCCCCGACCTGATAGCCACGCACTTCGCTGAAGGCCATACCTCGCCCTCGGAATGCCGAATGATACTGCCCGGCGAACACCTGTTCGGAGAGTCCACGAGCTTTGATCTCGATGCGACGTACCTTCTTCAGGAGATCGGATGGCTGGAGTTTTGATTTCATGCTTCTACTTGTCACCGTACTACGTTGCTTATCACGGCCCTGAGCTAGGGGCTAGTGGGGAGGCGCTTCTTAGGCTAGCTCCACAGAGAGGACGGGTATCCTCGCCCCTAGTATCAGGGAAGAGGACGACTAAGGTACCTCTACTCGGTTGAGGATCTCCTTGATCAGCTCATCCGCTGATAGATCTTGCGCCTCAGCTTCGTAGGACAAACCGATGCGATGACGGAGCACGTCGTAGCAGATAGCACGAACATCCTCGGGGATCACATAGCCTCGGCCCTTGAGTAGCGCATAAGAGCGAGCAGCTAGCGCAAGATTGATCGAAGCTCGTGGTGAAGCGCCGAAGGAGATGAAGGATCTGAAGTTCTCCAGTCCATATTCTTCAGGGCGACGTGTAGCGAAGACGATGTCGACGATATAGCGTTCGATCTTCTCATCTATATATACCTTCGAGGCTAGTCTTCTGAGCTCGAGGATATCAGAGATACGTACTACGGGCTTGATCTCCTGCTGCTCGGGGCGGATCTGCTGGCGAATGATCTGTGCTTCTTCTTCCTTCTTGGGGTAAGAGATGAGTACCTTGAGCATGAATCGGTCGACCTGAGCCTCGGGCAGAGGGTAAGTCCCCTCCTGCTCAATGGGATTCTGCGTCGCCATCACCAGGAAAGGATCGGGGAGCTTGAAGGTCTCTTCGCCGATCGTCACCTGACGCTCCTGCATCGCTTCCAGCAGAGCGCTCTGCACCTTAGCTGGAGCACGGTTGATCTCATCGGCTAGGATGAAGTTGGAGAATATAGGACCCTTCTTCACGGAGAAGTCTTCCTTCTTCTGACTATACATCAGTGTACCGACGACGTCAGCAGGGAGGAGGTCGGGTGTAAACTGAATTCGCTTGTAGTCTGCATCAATGAGCTGGGAGAGTGTCTTGATTGCCAAGGTCTTTGCAAGCCCTGGGAGCCCTTCCAGCAGGATATGCCCCCCCGAGAGAAGGCCGATGAGGAGCGAGTCAATGAGATGACTCTGACCTACGATCGACTGCTGCATCCCCGTACGAAGGGAACTGATCAAGTGACTATGACGCTCAATCTCTTCGGTGAGCATGCGGATGTCTACTGATTCCATATGATTCTATTTCGATGTTATTTCTGTCTGTCTTGGTCGATACAAGATATAGCTCCTATCGGTGTAGGGAGCGCTGTAGCAATAACGCCCTGTTCACTGAATTCGTATCGGTAGGATCTATCTGATATTTAGAGGCTGCAGGCAGGGTAATGACCGCACCTACGGGGATATTATCAGGATCTTTGAGGCGCATTCTATTCTCCTCATAGATGTATACCCAGAAGGCTTTATGCCCATATTTCTTTAGTGCCAGGCGGGAGAGACGGTCACCGGGACGCAGGCGTACTTGTTCCGCTCTATTCGCTTCAGGTGATGAGCTCGGAGATGGCGATACGGCTGAGACGGAATGTCCCGTAGCCATGCTATCGACCGACTGTAAGCTTAGGCTGTCTTGTACCGAAGTCGAGTCAGCGATCTTAGGTGCTTGCTCGGCGGGTAGCACGGTAGTCTCTGTGGGAGGTGTCGTGGGCTGGGGCTTCGCTTCCCCTTCAGGCGAAAGAGAAAGCAGGAAGAAGAAGAGACAGCTAGCTATAGCGATCCCGATGGAGACGAAGATCCAGACCAGCAGACGTGGACGCTCCTCTTCGTCTCTAAATGGATCACCGAGGGGATCTTCTACGACGGGCGTAGCCTTTTCCTCTTCTTCTGGGAGGGTAGCAGGTACGGGGAGCTGTTCTTCTGGGTCATTGGTCTCTATGCCGCCCGTCGCTCCCTCAGGGATCTCAGGGGAAGGCTCCTCTAAGGGTGGGACGAGTGATGTGGGAGTAGTCGCAGGTGAAGCAGTGGGGATGGGTTCGGCGTCGACCGAAGACTCGGAAGCCCACTGTACTTCTATGGGTAGTACTTCGTCAAGATCCTCTAAACGCTCGACCTCTCGTACCTCCAGATCCTGGAGTGATGCTGTAGAGGAGACCTCCACAGGGGCAAACATGCTGAAGGGTCTATTGAGCGCAGCGAGGAACTCTGGTGCAGGGAGGAAGCGATAGCCAGCTAGCTGTCCGTCCTGCTCCAATGGAGTGAAGTCCCCCAATCCTGCCCAGGAGATCGGAGCTCCCTGCTGAAGGAGTTCGCTCCACAGCTGACTGATTCCTCTTAGCCACTTCCCTACGATCTCACTTGGCACATGCGTCGTCTCCGCTAGCGCTTCACTCAGGAGGAGAATAGATACACTCGTCGTGGTGCGCTCCTGTTGCAGGGAGAGACTTAGCCGTGGAGGTAGGAGCCAGAGCTTACCATCTGACGTGCGGGCAATATACTCTCGGTGCTCCTCTAGGCGCCAAAGTCCTAGCTCAGGAAAGTAGAGCGCTACCCCAGAGAGTAGTCGTTGCTCTAGCTGAGTACAGAGAGCTTCCCACAGAGTCTCCGAAGTGGCAGGCTGTACAGAAGCCAGTTCCCCGAGGCGTATACTCCAAAATTCCGCTTGCAGCATATCTACTATTGGGCTAATCGACCGTACAAGTCGAAGGTATCCGATGAAGTGATCTCGATGGGATAGAACTGCCCCACCTCGAGCTGCGGTGTATCGAGCTTGGAGATCAAGACCTCCTGATCCACTTCTGGCGAATCATACTCGGTACGTCCTATGAAGAACTCCTCTTCACTACGGTCAATGATCGTCTTGAAGGTCTTACCGACCTTAGCGGCATTCAGCTCCGTAGCGATGGCTTCCTGTGTAGACATGAGTCGATCTATACGCTCCTGCTTGATCTCGAGTGGGATGTCATCAGCATAAGCCTGATGAGCATAGGTACCCGCTTCATGCGAATAGACGAAGGCTCCAAGGCGATCGAAGCGTATATCCCGCACGAACTGCAGGAGTTCTTCGAAGTCTTGGTCCGTCTCTCCAGGATGCCCCGTCATCAGTGTCGTGCGAAGATGGAGCCCAGGTACTTCCTGACGCATGTATCTAAGCAATTCGTAGGTCTCTGCCTTAGTGACACGACGACGCATAGCACGGAGCATCGGGTCACTGATATGCTGAAGGGCGATGTCTAGGTAGCTACAGATATTCTCCCGCTCTCGCATCACGGCGAGGATCTCACGGGGGAAGTCTGCTGGATATGCATAGTGCAAGCGTAGCCATTCCAGCCCCTGCACGTCGGAGAGACGCTGAAGGAGCTCGGCAAGTCTATTCTGCTTGTATATGTCTAGCCCGTAGAAGGTAAGGTCTTGTGCTATCAGCTGGATCTCCTTGACGCCTGAGGCGACGAGGGATTCAGCCTCTGCGATGAGTTCCTCCATAGGGCGGGATTTGTGCTTACCCGTGATGATGGGGATAGCACAATAGGAGCAGCTGCGATTGCAGCCCTCCGAGATCTTCATATAAGCGTAATGAGCAGGGGTGGTGATACTACGATTGCCACCGAGTGGATCGTTGTGATACGCCTTACCTAAGTCCTTGAGCAAATTCTTCCAGTTGAACTTACCGTAGTATCCATCGACCTCGGGGATCTCGGCTCTAAGCTCGTCCATGAAGCGCTCGGTGAGACAGCCCATGACATATACTTGTCCGATGCGTCCCACCTTCTTAGCCTCGACCATCTTGAGGATCATATTGATCGACTCCTCCTGTGCATCACCGATGAAGCCACAAGTATTGATGACGACGATCTCGCCGTTGACCGAGTCCGAATTGTGGTGCACTACATAGCCATTGGCTAGGAACTGGCGGATGAGTTGCTCCGAGTCTACGAGGTTCTTGGAGCAACCGAGGGTAACTACATCTACTTGGTTCTTTCTCATTCGCCGAAGAGGGAGTCTACAAATTCTTTCTTGCGGAAGAGCTGGAGATCCTCTAGCCCTTCGCCGAGTCCAATATACTTAACGGGGATCTTAAACTGATCGGAGATACCGATGACTACGCCACCCTTGGCCGTGCCATCCAGCTTGGTGACAGCTAGAGCATTGACCTCGGTGGCGGCGGTGAACTGCTTGGCCTGCTCGAAGGCATTCTGCCCCGTGGAGCCATCGAGGACGAGGAGCACTTCGTGGGGAGCATCAGGCACGACCTTCTGCATCACACGACGGATCTTCGTCAGCTCGTTCATCAGTCCCACCTTGTTGTGCAGACGGCCTGCGGTGTCAATGATCACTACGTCGGAGCCAGCCTTCACCGCAGCACTGAGCGTATCGAAGGCTACAGAGGCAGGGTCGGCAGACATGTGCTGACGGATGATGGGGACATCCACACGCTTGGCCCAGACCTCCAGCTGTTCGATGGCGGCAGCACGGAAGGTATCCCCTGCTCCCAGCATGACGGAGTAGCCCTGCTGCTTGAACTGGTAGGCGAGCTTACCGATGGTGGTGGTCTTCCCTACCCCGTTCACCCCGACGACCATGATGACGTAGGGCTTCTTGTCGGCAGGCAGGGAGAAGCTCTCCCCGTCGCTAGAGCCATTCTGCGTCAGGAGCTCGGCGATCTCACTGCGGAGGATGCCCGTGAGCTCGGAGGTAGATACATACTTATCTCGGGCAACACGCTCCTCGATACGACGGATGATCTTGAGGGTAGTCTCCACACCGACATCACTGGTGACAAGGACATCCTCGAGGTCATCCAGCACGGAGTCATCGACGGTACTACGACCAGCGACGGCTCGTGCGATCTTAGAGAAGACATTCTCCTTGGTCTTGGAGAGCCCTTCGTCAAGGGTCTCCTTCTTCTTTTTAGAGAAGAGTCCAAATAGTCCCATTGTTCTTGTTTGATAGACGTGAGAGGTGAGCTCCTAGGCCTCGCAACTGGTGCAGGTGACGAGGTTGGTGATCATATCCTTAGATACACTATTACTCCGCTGGTAATACAGACCCTTGATGCCGAGCTTCCAGGCTTCGATGATGAGGCGGTTCACCTCCTTGATAGGCATCTCGGGAGGGATGTTGAGATTGAGGCTCTGCGACTGGTCGATGAACTTCTGTCGAATAGAGGCCTGCACGATGATGTCCTTCTGGGAGATCTCTCGGAAGGTCTTGAAGACCTCCTTCTCCTCTGGGGTGAGGAAGTCAAGATGCTGTACCGAGCCCGCATTCATCATAATCTCGCGCCATACCTCATACGTATCCTTACCCTTCGACTCTAGGAGCTGACGGAGATAGATGTTCTTGCGGATGAAGTTGCCCTTAGCCAGACCTACCTTATAGTAGTTACTAGAGTAGGGCTCTATACCAGGGCTGACCTGACCGAGTATAGAGGATGAAGAGGTGGTAGGAGCGATCGCCAGACGAGTCGTATTGCGGTACTTAGTCCCAGGGAAGCCCCCTTCCTCAAAGATGGGAGCTGGACCAAGGAGCTCAGCTAAACGGTGGCTCTCCTCCGTAGTCTTCTCCTGTATTGAACGGAAGATCTCGGTGGTCAGTGCGTTGGCTCTCAGGGAACCGAAGGGGATCATCTTGCTCTGTAGGTAGGAGTGCCACCCGAGGACACCGATGCCGATGGCTCGGTGACGCTTGGCAAAGTTCGCAGCGTACTTCAGGAACTTCTTGCCTTCCGTCTTAGCGATGTACTCCGAGAGGATTCCGTCGAGGAACATCACTGCGAGCTCGGGCAGGTTACTATCCTTCCATTCGTCATATAGAGCTAGGTTCAGCGAGCACAGACAGCAGATGAAGGTCTCCTTATCCGAGTCGGGCAGGGCGATCTCACTACAGAGGTTGCTATGGGTGATATTACAGCCAAGGTACTGGTAGATCTCAGGCTTATGGATGTTATTCGTGTCGCTGAACCAGATATAGGGTAGTCCCTTCTGTACACGAGACTCCAGCACACGAGCCCAGATACGTCGCTTCTCTGCGTCCCCCTCGATCATCTCTACCATCCAGTAGTCGGGAACACAGACAGCGTAGAAGATATTCTGTAGGTCACTACCTATATCCTTGATGCGAAGGAACTCCTCGATGTCTGGGTGATCGATATCCAGATAGGCGGCGAAGGAACCTCGGCGTGCCCCCTGGGTCACCACGGTCATCACCGTGTCGAAGAGCTTCATGAAGGACACTGCGCCCGAGGACTTCCCATTATTGGTAATGGAGGCTCCTCGTCCTCGGAGGTTGCCGAAGTAGGCAGAGGTACCTGCCCCGAGCTTGGTGTGCATCATCACCTCCCCGAGCTTGGTCGTGATGTCAGAGATACTATCACCGATATAGCAGCCTTGGCAGGAGATGGGTAGGCCACGTGAGGTACCTGCATTCGTCCAGATGGGGGAGGAGAGGGAGAGCCATCCCTTGTAGATAGCATCCTTGAAGGCCTCCTTCAGCTCTGCTGTCCCTACCGTCTCTCCTAGGTGGTGACATACGGAGGCCGTGATCCGCTCGATAGCGTCATGGATGGTCTCTCCATTGAGTAGGTAGCCACGGTCGAGGACGGCCTTAGACTCCTCGTTGTACCACCAGGGTTCTTGTCTAGAATAGGTCATTGGCTGTGATGGGTTTGTCGTGCTTGGTGTAGGCTGTCGGACGCTTGGCGAAGAAGTCATCTAAGTCGTTGGCATAGACATATTCGTCGAACCACTGCATGGGCAGATACTCCTCCGTCGATATGTTGTATACCTTAGAGTAGCCCATCTGACTGAGGGCATTGTCCACACGGTACTTCATGAAGGCAAGCATATCCGCCTGTGTGTAGAACTCCAGTTCGCCGGGCTCGTAGATCCACCTCAGGAGCTCCTCCTCATAGGAGAGGTAGTGGCGAACCATCCGCTCTACCTCCTGGCTAGAGAGTCGCTGCTCGGGATACTCCTGGAAGATCTGGTTGATGATGTACACCCCTGCATCGGCGTGACACTGCTCATCCACACTACTCCAGGAGACCATGTTGGCGGTGTTCTTGAGGATGCCACGGAAGTGGGAGAAGGCCACCATGTTGGCAAACTGAGAGAAGAGCGAGGAGTTCTCTATGACGATAGTGAAGAAGAAGAGCTTGTGGATGAAGTCCTGTGCCCCTCCTAGATGTTCGTCCGTGAGCTCGAGCTTACGGCGAAAGACGGGTATCTCTAAGAGGTTCTTGAACTCACTCTCGAGCCCCACCACCTCCAGCAGGCGGGCGTAGGCCGAGGAGTGACGACACTCTGACTCGCTGAAGGTCGCCCCGAGGTCATTAAACTCGGGCTTAGGCAAGAACTCGTAGAGCTTACCCCAGAAGGTCTTCACCGTCACCTCTACCTGTGCGATAGCCAGTAGGCTACGTTTGATGACCTCCCGCTCGCTATCGCTGAGGAGCGTCTTGTAGTCTTGGATGTCGTCACTGAAGTCTACCTCGGAGTGCACCCAGAAGGTGCGGTTCATATTATCGATGAACCGCTGCACCTCGGGGTACTCAAAGGGCTTGTACTCCGTACGCTTGTCGAAGATCATGTTGTCTCGTTACTTGTTTTTGGTTAATAGTTTTGCGCTAGTCCATGCGATCCTTATAGTCCTGATAGGTGTACTCACGGAGGAGCTCTATAGAGCCGTCGGAGCGTAGGAGGGCGATGCTGGGGTGCGCTACCCCGTTGAACATCGTGGTCTTGACCGTAGTATAGTGGAGCATGTCCTCAAAGATGATCTGCTCGCCCAGCTCTAGGGGATGATCGAACTCCCAGTAGCCGATGAAGTCACCACTCAGGCAGCTATTCCCCCCGATACGATAGCTGTGCTGGTCGGGGCGATACTCATCCATCGTACGAGCTCCACGGATAGCAGGCTTGTAGGGCATCTCGAGGCAGTCAGGCATGTGGCAGGTGAAGGAGACATCGACGATAGCCGTACGTATCCCGTGGTGCTCGACAATATCCACGACCGAAGAGGTCAGGAAGCCTGTCTGCCAGCCGAAGGCACTGCCCGGCTCGAGGATCAGGTCCAAGTTCGGGTGACGCTCCTTGAAGGATCGGAGCACACGGATGAGGCGCTCGACATCGTAGCCCTGACGGGTCATCAGATGTCCGCCCCCCATGTTGAGCCAGCGGAGCTGGGGGAGGAAGTGGCCGAAGCTTTGCTCAATGATCTCAAGGGTCTTCTCTAGGTCTTCCGCCGAACCTTCGCAGAGCGAATGGAAGTGGAAGCCCTCGATCCCCTCGGGGAGTACCTTGAGTTCGCTCGCCGGCACACCGAAGCGAGAGCCTGGAGCGCAGGGATTATATAGATCGGTCTCTACGGCCGAATATTCGGGATTGATACGTAGTCCGAAGGACACACTCTCATCCCGGGGCATAAGCGGGCGCAGGTGCTCGACCTGACTCAGTGAGTTGAAGGTCACATGCGAGCTATAGCTCAGGATCGTGGGGAACTCCTCTCGGGTATAGGCAGGACTAAAGGTGTGTGCCTTAGCACCCATCTCTTCGAAGGCCAGTCGAGCCTCCCAGACGGAGCTCGCCGTGCTGTGGGGGACATACTCACGGATGATGGGAAAGGTACGCCAGAGGGCATAAGCCTTGAAGGCCAAGATGATCTCTACACCGGCTCGGCGAGCCACGTCCTGGATCAAGCTGAGGTTGCGTCTCAGCAGATCCTCCTCCAGAATATAGCAAGGGGAGGGAAGCTGAGTCTTATCGTTCGTTGTCACTACTTTGTCTTTATCCATATCTTTTGCAAGGTACAAAGATAGTGAATATCGCCGTTTGCCTCTGTTATACCCCCTCGTCCTCAGCCGATGCGCACAGCCCCCCAAATAAAACCTACAGTAGGTCGCCTGACCGACCCACGGTAGGTCGCATCGACGACCTACTGTAGGTTTTTTCGGCGACCTACCGTGGATCGTTTTTCACCCCTCCCAAATGCCCGTACTGAACGGGCTCGTTCGATACCCATTCTCTCCCTAATCCAGAGCACGACGCACCAGCCCTTCATCTTCGGCGGGAGAAGCGCTTCTTTCTCACCCTCTTGTAGCAACAAAAGATCCAGCCAGCCCCTAGGGACTAGCTGGATCTTAGGGGATACTCTTCGGCCTCACCCGCTAGATGAGCTACTCGTAGAAGAGCCCATCTCGATAGCGAGTGCGGTAGCGAATCCAAGGGACATCATGGCGGTAGCGCTTCAGACGGCGATTGGTCTCAAAGACTCGCTCTAGCTCCTCTTCAGCAAGTTCCCGGGCCTCATAATCTCGGAGAGGATGTAGCGACTCAGGATTAAGGAAGAAACTAGCCGTCAGGCGACAACCGACGGAGAAGTCTCCTTCCTTACATGCAGTAGCAAAGACGGGGTAGACAAGTATCGCCTCCCTCGTCACTCGCACAATATAGATGGTCTTCGGAAGATCCCCAGTAAAGTACATGGCATAGTCGACCTTAGTCTCCAGGTCCGCCATCGAGGTAAAGGTCACAGAGCGTACCCACTCAGCCGTCTGCTCTTGGGGCTCTTCCTTCACATAGAAACCAATAAAACGAGGGATACGATCACGGGTCTCCTTCACCCGATAGTCCTCCCAAGAAGCGTAGTGATAGCGAAAGGCAGGGAACTCTGCCGAGTCCTGCACTCCACGCCAGGCTGGAGCCAGAAACTCCCAGCCGTAATTCTTCGGAGGCACAGCACCTGTGGCTCGGGGCGCTACCTGCGTCTTCTTCCGAGGAGCGGGACGAACCCAGTGCGGACTTCGGGCATAGTGATCGAGCAAGTAGACGGTATCGGGCAGGATGACCCGTGGCTTCTTCCGCTGAGCGAATACTACGGTGCTCCCAGCAAAGAGCAGGCAGAGTAAGAAGAGTCCGTACCGAAGGAGCTGTGAAGATAGCGTTCTCATAGATCCTGATGTTGCGTTAGTGTTAGGTAGGTAGCGTCTCTGGACGAAGGAGGCGAAAGGCTCTGCTGTACGGCCTCCAGCTCCTCCCTCCAAAGGTAGGGATTTCTCGGTAGAAGATGAGGTCAGAGAAGGGGACGTTTTTCTTCCCCAAATAGGGGTGAAAAATGCAGGATCGTTGGGATGCTCGAAACCCGCTCCCTGAGCGGATTTCTGAGGGGTGGCACAGAAGGGGCTGAAAAAAATCTACTGTAGGTCGCCTGACCGACCCACGGTAGGTCGCATCGACGACCTACTGTAGGTTTTTTCGGCGACCTACCGTGGATCGGTTTTCACCCCTCCCAAATGCCCGTACTGAGCGGGCTCGTTCGACACCCATTTTCTCCTCCTTAGCTCCCTCTGAAGGAGGTGGGAAGGAAGAAATACGCTACATAGAGGCATAGCCTCAGCGATCCTTGTGCAGAGAATGTCTATCTTTGCATGCAAATTGTCCATGCTGTATCCCTACCTCAAGGAGGGGTAGCTGGGCAAGCCATTTATCAGATCGATACATAGCTATATGGGTGCGCCCAAATCAAAACAATCATCGACGCTACGCTACTCTCGCCTCCTGAGCTTCATCAGTATCACCGTCACGCTCTTCATGCTCGGCGCTCTGGGGCTCGTGTACGTCCTGGAGCAAGGAATGAGTGAAGAGGTGCGGGAGCGTATCTCCTTCACCATCGAACTCCCCGAAGAGGAGGGAAGCAATCCCGAGGCGACTGTCGCCGAGATCCGCAGGCTCCCCTATGTGCGGGAGGTACAGATGATCAGCGCCGACAGTGCTGCTCGTAGCCTCACCAACGTCCTCGGCGAAGATCCGACGAAGATCCTGGGGTACAACCCACTGGTGCCAATGGCTAAGATCTTCCTCAAGGCTGACTATACCCACCCCGATAGCATCCAGCGGATCATCGCCTCTCAGCCCCTCTTCAAGACAGCCGAAGGGCTCGAAGAGCAACAGGGGCAGTGGGTCTCCGCCTCGAAGAACCTGCAGACGATCCGCCTTGTCCTCTGGATCTTCCTCGGTCTACACCTCATCGTGAGCTTCCTGCAGATCAATACCGCCACGGGGCTCGTCATCTACTCGCAGCGCATGCGTATCCGTACGCTCTCGCTCATCGGTGCTACCTCGAGCTTCATCGGTCGCCCCTTCATCCGTAGGGCTGTCCTCGAGGGCTTCGTCGGAGCTCTACTAGCTCTGGTGCTTCTGGCGGGAGCACTCTTCGGCATCGAAGAGGCCTTCGGCTATTCACTGCTTAGACTCTGCCCTCAGATCCCCCTCTTCGGCGTGATCATCTGCGTACCCCTGGTGGGTGTGCTGGTGAGCTTCGTATCCTCCTGGAGAGCTACACGCCGCTATATACATATGGAGGAAGGGAAGATCTATCTGATCTAGTGCCCTTCGTCCCGTCCGCTATCCAACACTGTATCCACATACCCATGCTCTACAGCAAAAAGAATTATCTCCTGATGGGAGCTTCCCTGCTCCTCATACTCATCGGCTTCATCCTCATGTCGGGAGGCCAGAGCGAAGACCCTACGGCCTTCAGCCCCGAGATCTTCAGTAGCCGACGCATCGTCGTAGCTCCTATCGTCTGCCTCTCTGGCTTCATCCTGATGATCTACGCTATCCTAGTCAAGCCTACTCAGGCGAAGAAAGAGGAGGAGACTGCCCAATGACCATCCTAGAGAGCATCATCCTAGCCATCGTCGAGGGGCTGACGGAGTTCCTCCCCGTCTCCTCTACCGGTCACATGATCCTCACCGAAGGGATCCTCGGGATGGAGAGCACGGCTTACCTGAAGGCCTTCACCGTGATGATCCAGTTCGGAGCCATCCTTTCGGTGGTGGTCTACTACTTCCGTCGCTTCCTACCCTTCCCTGTCCTCGGGCTGAAGCCTGACCCGACGACGAGCCTCGGAGGCTGGCGCCTCTACGGGCTGATGATCGTAGGGTGTATCCCCGCAGCTATCCTGGGTGCGCTCTTCAATGAGACGATCGACACCCTACTTGGTAGCACATGGGTGGTCCTCGGGATGCTCTTCCTCGGAGGGATCTTGATGATCTACTTCGATCGTATCTTCACCAACAAGAGCGAGCGCCCGGTACAGGTGAAGAATGCCTTCATCATCGGGCTCTTCCAGTGCCTAGCTATGATCCCTGGCGTGTCTCGCTCTATGGCGACGATCTTCGGAGGTATGCAGCAGGGCCTCACCCGTAGACAGGCAGCAGAGTTCTCCTTCTTCCTCGCCGTCCCGACGATGTTTGGCGCTACGCTACTCAAGGGCTACAAGCTCTACAAGGAGCTAGGCGTAGCGGTCTTCCAGGAGAACTGGCAGACGCTTCTCATCGGGAATGTAGTAGCCTTCTTCGTCGCCCTACTAGCCATCAAGTTCTTCATCGAGTTTGTGACGAAGTACGGCTTCCGTGTCTTCGGCTACTACCGCATCCTACTCTCCGTAGGCGTAGCTATAGCCCTCCTGCTCGGAGCCAATATATCTCTCAGCTAAGATGCCAGAGCTACTCGACCTCGTCGCTGGCGCTACCATCGCTCTGGACAAACCCCTGACATGGAGCTCCTTTAGCCTAGTCAATAAGTTCCGCTGTGAGGCATGTCGCTACCTGGGCATCAAGAAGCTCAAGGTCGGACACGCCGGTACGCTTGACCCGCTAGCCACAGGGGTGATGATCCTCTGCACAGGCAAGCACACCAAGCGAATCGACGAGCTACAGGCTGGACGCAAAGAGTACATCGCCGACATCCGCCTCGGGCAGACGACACCGACCTTCGACCTAGAGACGGAGCCCGACGCCTACTTCCCTACCGAGCATATCACCCGTGAGGCGGTAGAGGAGGTACTGAAGAGCTTCATCGGTACCATCGAGCAGGTACCCCCAGCCTTCTCCGCTGTGAAGGTCGACGGACGACGAGCCTACGACTTGGCTCGCAAGGGTCGGGACTTCGAGCTCAAAGCCAAGACCCTCGTCATCGATGAACTAGAACTCCTCGACTACGACCTACCCCACCTCCGCATCCGTGTGGTCTGTAGCAAGGGCACCTACATACGTGCCCTAGCCCGAGACATCGGTACAGCCCTCGGCTCGGGAGGTCACCTCACCGCCCTCCAGCGCACTCGTGTGGGCGACTTCACCCTCGACCAGTGCTTCCGTGTGGAGGATATCCAAGCCTTCCTCCGTGAGCACGTCGCTCCTCGCTCCGACGAAGAATAAGAACGAACCAACCCTCAAGACAGAACTAGATAGAAATGAAGGATACTAAGCTGAGCCACTTCGAGATCGAGATCCCCGAGAGTCTCATAGCCAAGAAGCCTACGAACTTCCGCGATGAGTCTCGCCTCCTGGTACTGCATCGTACGACAGGAGAGATCGAGCACCGCTACTTCAAGGATATCCTTGACTACTTTGGCAAGGATGACGTCTTTGTCTTCAACAATACTAAGGTCTTCCCCGCCCGTATGTACGGCAACAAGGAGAAGACCGGTGCCCAGATCGAAGTCTTCCTCCTCAGGGAGCTAAACCCCGCCTTCAAGCTATGGGACGTCGTCGTCGATCCTGCACGTAAGATCCGTATCGGTAATAAGCTCTACTTCGGCAAGAACGATGAGCTCGTGGCCGAAGTCATCGACAATACGACCTCCCGTGGACGTACCCTACGCTTCCTCTTCGACGGGTCGCAGGAGGAATTCCGTCGCCTGCTCTACGCCATGGGCGAGACGCCCCTACCGAAGTACATGAACCGTAGTCCCAATAGCGAAGATGCGCATCGCTACCAGTCCCTCTTCGCTGAGCATGAGGGTGCGGTAGTAGGGCCAGCAGCGAGCTTCCACTTCAGTCGTGAGCTCCTCCTTCGTATGGAGATCAAGGACATCCGCAAGGCATTCATCACCGTACACAATGGCCTGGGGAACTACCGAGACATCGACGTCGAGGACCTCACAAAGTACAAGATGGAGAGCGAGCAGATGATCATCACCGAGGAGGCCTGCTCCATCGTCAATACGGCCAGTGCTGCAGGGCGCAACATCTGTGCTGTCGGTACATCTGTCCTCAGAGCTATGGAGACAGCTTCGGGCACAGAGCGCCATATGAAGGCCTTCGATGGCTGGACAAGTAAGTTCATCTTCCCTCCCTACGAGTTCAACGTACCCAATGCTCTGGTGACGAACTTCCATATGTCGAAGTCGATCCTCTTGATGATGACGGCTGCCTTCGGAGGGTACGAAGAGACCATGCACGCCTATGCCGTAGCGATCAAGGAGAAGTATCGCTTCGGAGCCTATGGAGATGCTATGCTCATCGTGGACTAACCCTCCCTATGCCTAAGCTCTACCTATCCCTAGGTAGCAACGAAGGGGACAGAGAGCAACTCCTCAGATCGGCTATAGATGCCATCGGCCGACTCATCGGGCCGGTCGATGGCATCTCGCCCTTCGTCGAGACGGAGCCCTGGGGCTTCGAGAGCCCACATCCCTTCGTCAATGCTGCCCTCTCGGTAGAGACGTCTCTACCTGCGATGGACGTACTCGAGAGGACGCAGTCCATAGAGCGTCAGCTCGGGCGTCAGCGCAAGAGCATAGCAGGTAGGTACGAAGATCGCCCCATCGACATCGACCTACTCCTCTACGGCGACCTAGTGCTCACCTCCGAGCGACTCACCCTACCTCATCCCTTATTATCGGAGCGACTCTTCGTCCTCGAGCCACTAGCCGAGATCGCTCCACAGATCCTACACCCCACCCTTGGCAAGACCATCCAGACGCTCAGAGATGAGCTACGTCTTCGCCTCGGCTAACCCTTACCCTAACTTATGATCCTCATCTTCGGAGGGACTACGGAGGGACGTATCGTCAGCTCCGTCCTTGACGAATCCGGCAAGGAATACTATTACTCAACTAAAGGCGACCTTCAGCAGATCGATCTCGTACACGGGGAGCGTGTCTCGGGAGCCATGACTCACGAGGTCATGCGTGACTTCATCCGTGAGAAGGATATCCGTCTAGTCATCGATGCCGCCCATCCCTTCGCAGCCGTCCTGCACAAGACGATCGGCGAAGTCACCGCCGCCCTCTCTATCCCTGTCGTCCGCTACGAACGGCGCTACAGTGAGCGTACGGGCCAGGTCATCGAGTGCGCCAGCTACCAGGAGATGATCGAGAAGCTAGAGGCACAGCCCTGCCATAGACTCCTAGCTCTGACGGGCGTCAATACGCTCATCCCCCTCAAACCCTTCTGGGAGAAGCACGAGAGCTTCTTCCGCATCCTCGACCGAGACGACTCTAGGGAGAAGGCCGAAGCTGCGGGGTTTCCCTTCAGCCACATACGCTACTTCCGTGAGGGAGAGGACCAAGCACTCTTCGACGAGATACAGCCCGACGCTGTGATCACCAAGGAGAGTGGCGAGAGTGGCTTCTTCGAGGAGAAGATCGCTCCGGCACTAGCTGCTGGCGTGCCCGTCTACATGATCACACGCCCCGCCCTACCAGCCCACTACGAGCAAGTCCAGGGACCTGTAGGTCTGAGGAAGGCTGTAGAGCGTCTCTGTCCCGACTTCTTCCCTCTGAAGACAGGCTTCACTACAGGCAGTACAGCGACAGCGGCGACCGTGGCGGCACTTCATGCTCTTCTTCACGAAGGAGAGTTCATCGATTCGGCAGAGATCATCCTTCCTTCGGGGGAGGAAGTCAAGCTCCCAGTCGAGCGACTCGAGCGTACGGAGCGAGGCTATCGGGCGATGGCTCGCAAATATTCGGGCGATGACCCCGACGTGACCCACCTCACGGAGATCTGCTCCGAAGTAGCCTTCACCGAGGAGCATGACGGCATACGCTTCCTCCAGGGCGAAGGTGTCGGTATCGTGACCCTCCCAGGGCTGGGACTGGAGATCGGTGGCCCAGCGATCAACAAGACTCCTCGGCAGATGATGGAGACCATCGTACGTCGTCACTACCCCGTAGGTGGGGTGGATATCACCATCAGCATCCCTCAGGGACGGGAGCTAGCTACCAAGACCTTCAACCCCCGCCTAGGTATCCTCGACGGGATCTCCATCGTCGGTACCTCGGGTGTCGTCAAGCCCTTCTCCTCGGAGGCCTTCATTGCCTCCATCGTCCGTCAGGCGGATGTAGCCGTGGCTCTAGGAGCAGATACCATCGTCATCAACTCTGGTGCTAAGAGCGAGAAGTATCTCAAGGCGGCCTTCCCCGACCTCCCCTTCCAGTCCTTCGTCCAGTACGGCAACTTCATCGGGGAGACCCTCGAGAAGCTCGCCTCCCTCTCCATACCCAAGATCTATATGGGTATCATGCTCGGTAAGGCCGTGAAGCTCGCTGAAGGCAACATGGATACCCACAGCAAGAAGGTGGTCATGAACAAGGCCTACCTACACACCGTAGCCACGAAGGCCGGCTGTACCGATCAAGCCCATACCCTCATCGACGGCCTGACGCTGGCACGCGAACTATGGCAAGGTCTCTGCGCTGAAGACCTCGACCGCTTCATGCATCAGATCACTGAGTCCTGCCACGAAGCTGGCGCTCGTCTCGTCCCCGAGAGTGAGCTCTCCGTCCTCCTCATCGACGATGAGGGCAATATCCGCTACACCTATCCTCGGGACTTCTTCCAAGCCAATAAATAATCTCCAACTATGGAACTTCTTCTCAAGCGAGCCTACGAGCCCGCCCTTCCCACCGACGGCTACCGTGTACTCGTCGACCGCCTCTGGCCCCGAGGGCTAAGCAAGGAGCGAGCCCAGCTCGATGAGTGGGCTAAAGACCTAGCGCCCTCGACGGAGCTACGCCAATGGTTCGGGCACGATCCTGCCCGCTGGGACGAGTTCGCCCGTGACTACCGCTCCGAGCTGGAGGCCTCGACGGCTCCTCAGGACTTCCTCGCCCGCCTCGGAGCTCAGGAGCGGGTCACCCTCGTCTACGCTGCCCACGATCAGGAGCACTGCCATCCCCTGGTGCTCCGTGCCTACCTACAGACACTCCTCGCTGCACAGCCTTAGCCCCCTCCATGCTCGACCTCCTGCTCCCTGCCTTCGTCGCCCCTCTTCTCTTAGGCTTCCTCCTAGACCGAGCACTCGGTGATCCTACGACCTTCGGCCACCCGATCATCTTCTTTGGTCGCCTGATCGGCTGGGGGGAGAAGCGCCTGAATCACGGGAAGGGACGTCTGCTCAAAGGCTTTATTTATAATGGTAGCTTAGTTCTCCTCACCTTCTTCCTTCCCCTGCTCCTCTCCCTCGCTCTATTCTATAAGGTAGGGGAAAGCTCTTGGCAGGGAGCAGGCTCCGAAGGCACCCTGCTCCTCCTAGGCTACGGCCTCATCTCCACGCTCCTCATCTTCTACATGCTCTCGGGGAAGACCCTCCGGGACGAGGTGCGAGGAGTCTTCCGAGCCGTGGGGCGCTCGCTCGAAGAGGGACGCACTCAGGTGGGGCGTATCGTCGGGCGAGATACGGGGGCACTCTCCGCACAAGAGATCCGCACCGCAGCGCTCGAGACCCTCGCTGAGAACCTCAGCGACGGCGTCGTCGGCCCGATGCTCTCCTGGGCCTTCCTCGGGACGCCAGGAATCCTTACCTACAAGATGATCAACACCCAGGACTCGATGGTCGGCTACCTCAACGAGCGCTACCGAGACTACGGCTACTTCTCTGCCAAGCTCGACGATCTGGCCAATCTCCTGCCCTCACGTCTCACGGCCCTCTTGATGCTCCTCTCCGCTGGGAGGCTCGACCTCCTAGCCAAGACCTTCCGCCACGGACGAAGGCACCTGAGCCCCAACTCCGGCTATCCCGAGGCAGCGCTTGCCCTCATGCTCGGCTGTCGCTTCGGCGGTCCACATGACTACTTCGGTGAGGTCGTCGACAAGCCCTTCATCGGCGAAAAGGATCGCCCCCTCACCGACGACGACCTCCAGAAGGCACTCTCCATCACTCGGCGCACCGAGCTACTTGCCCTCGTCGTCAGCCTCGTCGTCCGGGCTCTGATTCTCCTCGGGCTCTCGCTCCTCTTCCTTGTCCTTCTCTTCTCGCTCGGCTAAGGCCAGCATCTCCCCTCCTTCCACCTATAGATAGGGGCTTCTCTAGCCCCTATTCTGAGAGTCCTTCCGCAGGGCACGAAAACGACCTACGGTAGATCGCATCGACGACCTACAGTAGGTCGTCTTCACGACCCACAGTAGGTTTTTTCGGCGACCTACCGTGGGTCGTTTTTTGCCCCTCCCCAGCGCCCTTCTCCAGCGACGCTCTGAAGCACCTCCCGTCTCACCTTCATCTCCCCCAAGGGGTATTACAGATGGGCGGAGAGCCCTCCACTCTCATGAAGAGACAGAACCCTGTATGGGAAAGGTTAGGTGCTCCTAAAATCAAGTTTTTGGAAAGAATGGTGCCTTATTTAAAAAATTTTCATACCTTTGCAATCGAAAAGTGCGTCTAGGTCATGGCAATTACTCCCCAAGGAGTGTAAGGTCTAGCAACTGACAAGGGCTGTATCCCTGCGTATAGATACGCACAGGATGCCCGCAGTCCCACCTCCTCCTATTATAGTGATAAGATAGGGGCATGAGTGAACGCTAGTCACCTCCTTCGGCTGAACGACCTGTCCTCAGGCGCTATATTTAATAACATATAAATATAAGAGTAAATGAAAAAGTTTTACATGGCTCTTGCTGCTATCGGCCTCCTCGCCTCCTGCTCCAAGGAGAACGTCGAGCCCCAGCCCAAGCAGCCCCAAGAAGCCCAAGAAAGCATCGATGCTGTTGACCCCAACACACCTGGTGCTACTCGCCTAAGCCTCAGCGCTGACGTTGCACCCATCGAGCTCGCTCAAGATAACATCTTTGAAGGGGATGGCCAGGAGGCTCGTGGTACAGAGCTCACCGTTAGTGGGCCCAACCCCAACCAGGCGATCACATACAAGATCACCCCTGGTGCAGATGGCAAAGTACCTGTCCTATTGTACCTCTATGACAACGTAGGGGGGATCTTTGTCAACGGTGCTTCAGCAACTGTGATCAAAGATGGTAAGGGTGTAAACCTTTCACTTGGCATGCTGCTAAACCCTGCCGTCGCAAAGAGTGGCACGCTTAAGCGTCTAGCAGATAAGAAGATGAAGGGCACTAAGCTTTCTATCATCATCGGGCATGACAATGGCCTGGTGAAAGGGAAGAACGTCTTCACCAACAAGGGGGCCCAAAAGATCACTTATAAGCCTGGTGAAAAGACTACTCTCAGTAATAACTTCCTCCTCCTCAAGGCTACGGGTCTTGAATTGGAATATGATGCGGCCACAGATATAATCTCTGTCAAGGGGGGCAAGATAAGTCTTCAAATGCAGGGGTACCTCGTAGCTGCACGCTTCCAGAACAAGTTCCCCTCAAAGATGCTACACCATCGCTGGGATAAAATCAGTGAGAGCCCATACGGAGTGAATGCTCAGGGTCAGCGTGTAACAGGCTATGCACAGATGGCTGAGGTAAATCGCCCCCCTCTTGGCGTCACCCTAACTGTTGATAACCTATCGGGTACCTACCGGACGACGATTGAGCATGACAATACGCTGAACAGATTTAAGATCGGGGAGGATTTCGACAATACTTCTTACCAAGATCCAAACATCCTTAACAAGCGTACGATGACTACCGGCTTCAAAAAAGCTGTAAAGCCTGGTTTCAGAGAACGCGAGAACTTCCTAGATGCAGATGCTATAGGGGAGGCTGAGATACCTGTAGGCTCTGCTAAGAATCCAAATCAGTTCGACAAGGATGAGCAGTTCTTCCTCCTATACTGCCCTAATCCTTTTGATAGAGGCAGCATCGCCTACAGATCCCTCATGAAGCTCTACTATGATGGCTCGCCTTTCTCAACGATACATACGGGGAGTGGTCAGGGATATGCATTCTGCTATATGAAGAACAGGAAAAATTCATTCCGGAAGACAAAGGATGCTACGGGGAACAAGTACTACTACGTGACTTTCCCCATTGAGTATACAGAGTTCAATGGCGGATCTAGCTATTGGACCAAAGACAGGCAGGCGCGCTTCGATGCGTACAAGGTAGCTCAAGCTAAGTACAAGCTTGATAAGTAGTGTTAGTAAAGAATGATGAATAAGACGATGAAAGAGATATATAAGCAGGCTTACGAAGCTCCTAAGATGGAGAGCTTCAAGCTCAAGCGGTCGGTGGATGTACTTTCGACATTCTCTGTCGGTGGTGACATTGAGGATCCCAGCTCTGGCGACTCATCAGATTGGGGTGATCTAGAGAACCAGATCTGGCTCGACAACGAGTCAGCAGGCTTCTAATCCTCGGCCTCTCCCAAGGATCATATATTGGAGCGCCCACGCTATGCGAGTTCATGACTCGGCGTAGCGTGGGCGCTTCGGTTATACTCATCTGGGAGAATATCAAACTCACCTCTCTTCCCACTAGTTCCAGCAAACTCCTCAGAGCCTCTTGCCGCTCCTTATTGCGACCTACCGTAGGTCGCATCGACGACCCACTGTAGGTCGTCTTCACGACCTACAGTAGGTTTTTTCGGCGACCTACCGTGGGTCGTTTTTTGTCCCTCCCGAGCACCCTTCTCCAGCGACGCTCTGAAGCCCTCTTTTCTCCCTCTGCCATCCCCAGGCAAAGAAAAGGGTGGAGACGGGAGGTGATCTAGGGACGAATGGCGGGCAAAAGGGGCATATTTGCCCAAAAAGTAGTATCTTAGAGCCTTGGTAGTGCACTCCATCGGTGCCTACACAAGTGAATACAACTTTTAGACTAGAATGCTGGATCGAGAAGACAGAATTATAGACATCAACATCGAGGATGAGATGAAGACTGCCTACATAGACTACTCTATGTCGGTCATCGTCTCTCGTGCTCTCCCTGATGTACGTGATGGCTTCAAGCCCGTCCATCGTCGTGTGCTCTACGCCATGAATGAAGACGGGAATACCTATGACAAGCCCACCCGTAAGTGCGCCAGCGCTGTCGGGCAGGTCATGAAGTACTATCACCCACACGGAGATTCCTCCATCTACGGTACCCTCGTGCGTCTTGCCCAGCCCTGGAACCTCCGCTATCCGCTGGTCCAAGGTCAGGGGAACTTCGGGTCAATCGACGGCGACTCACCCGCAGCGATGCGTTACACGGAGTCGCGCCTGAATCGTCTAGCCAGCGAGATGCTCCGAGACATTGACAAGGATACGGTAGACTTCCAGAATAACTTCGACGACTCCACCGTCGAGCCTACCGTCCTACCCGCTCGCTTCCCTAACCTCCTAGTCAACGGCTCGGCAGGGATCGCCGTAGGGATGGCGACGAACATGGCTCCGCACAACCTGTCTGAGTCGATCGACGCCTGCGTGGCTTACATCGACCACCATGGTCAGATCGATGCCTCAGAACTGATCGACTACATCAAGGCTCCAGACTTCCCTACCGGGGGGATCATCTACGGCTATGCAGGCGTACGTGAGGCCTTCGAGACCGGACGTGGACGTATCGTCATCCGCAGTCGCTGCGAGATCGAGGAGCACAACAACCACGAGCGTATCATCGTCACCGAGATACCCTATCAGGTCAATAAGAGTGAGCTGGTCAAGGGAATAGCAGACCTGATCACCGACAAGAAGATCGAAGGCATCTCGGGCATCTCCGACGAATCGAACCGCAAGGGGATCCGCATCGTCATCGACATCAAGCGTGATGCTAATTCGGGCGTCGTCCTGAATAAGCTCTACAAGATGACAGCACTACAGAGCTCCTTCAGCGTCAATAATATTGCCCTGGTGAAGGGGCGTCCTCAGCTACTCAACCTACGTGACCTCATCGAGCTCTTCATCGAGCACCGTCATGATGTCGTCTACCGCCGTACGCAGTTCGAGCTACGCAAGGCTGAGGAGCGTGTCCACATACTCGAGGGCTTGATCATCGCCGTAGACAATATCGACGAGGTCATCCGCATCATCCGTGCAGCTAGCGAACCTCAGGAAGCCATCGAGCACCTGATGGAGCGCTTCTCCCTATCGCTCATCCAGGCTCGAGCTATCGTAGATATGCGTCTGCGTGCTCTGACGGGTCTAGAGCGTGAGAAGCTGAAGGAAGAGTATGCTACCCTGATGAAGGAGATCGAGCGACTAAAGGCTCTCCTAGCGGACAAGGAGCTACGTGCTCAGCTGATCCGTGAGGAACTTCTCGAGATCAAGGAGAAGTACGGCGATGAGCGTCGTAGCGAGATCATCTACACGGCCGAAGAGTTCAATCCTGAAGACTTCTACGCCGATGACGACATGGTCATCACCATCTCGCACCACGGCTACATCAAGCGCACTCCCCTCTCCGACTTCCGCTCACAGGCTCGTGGCGGTGTAGGTGCTAAGGGTAGCGATACACGAGACGAAGACTTCATCGAGTACATCTATTCAGCCTCGATGCATGAGACGATGCTCCTCTTCACCCAGATGGGGCGTTGCTACTGGCTCAAGGTATATGAGATCCCCGAAGGCGCTAAGAATGCCAAGGGTCGTGCACTGCAGAATCTCCTCAATATCGAGCCTGGAGACCGAGTCAATGCCTTCATTCGTGTGAAGAATCTCACACGAGATACCGAGTTCGTGAACTCCCACTACCTCATCTTCTGCACCAAGCGTGGTACGATCAAGAAGACCCTGCTGGAGGCTTACTCTCGCCCCCGTGCTAATGGGGTCATCGCCATCAACCTCGTCGAGGGCGACCAGCTCGTAGGCGTCGGCCTGACGAACGGCGACAGCGAGATCCTCATCGCCAATCGCAACGGCCGTGCAGTACGCTTCCACGAGTCCGCTGTCCGTGCTATGGGTCGCAACGCTACAGGGGTACGAGGCATGACGCTCGACGATGACGGCCGAGATGAAGTCATCGGTATGCTCACCGTAGCTCAGGGTACCGAAGAGACCATCCTCGTCATCAGTGAGCAGGGCTATGGTAAGCGCTCCGTAGTCGAAGACTACCGCAAGACCAACCGTGGCACCAAGGGCGTGAAGACCCTCAACATCACGGACAAGACGGGCGAACTCGTAGCGATCCGTCCCGTGACCGATGAGCACGATCTGATGATCATCAACAAGAGCGGGATCACCATCCGTGTCCATGCTCGTGATATCTCCGTCCAGGGGCGCGCTACCCAGGGTGTACGTATCATTGACCTGAAGAAGCGAGGGGATGAGATCGCCTCCGTCTGTCAGGTCCTCTCCGAAGAGGAAGAGGAAATCACTGACGAAGCTACCAGCGAAACCTCCTCTCCCACCGAAGCTACTCCTATCCAAGGTGAGGCTCTACAGGATCAGCTCCCACAGGAGTTCCTCGACCGAGCTCTCAACGAAGACAATAATAACTAGACACACTAACACCGAATGAAAATGAAGAAATTAGTTTGTGCTATTGCCCTAGGTCTGATGACCTCTGCTGGTGCTTTCGCCCAGATAGCCAACGTCAAGTCAGCTGAGAAGATCGCTAACTCCGACAAGCCTGACTTCGCTGAAGCTCGCCGACTCATCACGGAGGCTCTGGCCAACGATGAGACGAAGAATGACCCCTACACCTGGTATGTAGCTGGGCTCATCGAGAATAAGGCTTATACCGAAGAGTTCAAGAAGGCTGCGATCGATCAGAACATGGACCGCACGCCCATGTATGTAGCTCTGACGGCCTCCGTACCCTCATGGCTCAAGGTCTACGAGATCGAGAGCCAGCCCAACGAAAAGGGTAAGGTCAACCTCAAGTACTCCAAGAAGCTTCAGGAAGTCCTACACAATGACTACGTCCAGCTCTTCAACGGTGGTGCATGGTTCCTGCAGAACAATAAGTACGCCGAAGGTGTCGATGCTCTGGAGCAGTTCCTCGCAGTCAAGAAGGCTCCTCTCTTCGCTGAAGACAAGGACGTAGCTACGATTGACTCCACGGCGATGAACGCTGCCTACTATGCCATCGGTGCTGCTAGCTCCCTGCGCAACTATGACCGTGTCATCGACCTCTACAACCGCTTCGGTTCGATCTCGCTCAACCCTAAGGATGTCCACCAGTGGGCTGTCTCTGCCTTCTTCGCTAAGAAGGACTCTGTAGGGGCGATCCCTGTACTCATCGAGGCCGTTAAGGCATCTCCTGATGAGCCTTACTTCCTAGTGAATCTGGTGAACATCTACCAGCAGAGCGGTAAGGAAGCTGAAGCCAACAAGCTCCTCGATGATCGCCTCGCTGCCAACCCTCAGGACGCTACGGCACTGCTCGTCAAGGGCTCTATCCTCGAAGACAAGGATCTGAAGAGTGCTCTCGGTTGGTACTACAAGGCTGCTAAGGCTGACCCCTCCAACACCAATGCCTTCATCTATCTCGGTGCTGGTCTCTACAACGCAGCTGCTAAGCTCTACGAGAATAGCGAAGTCACACAGGCCACCTCTAAGATGGCTAACGACCTGCTGAAGGCTGCCCTGCCTGCTCTGGAGATCGCCTACAAGTCTCGCCCTGACAACATCAAGGGGATCCTCGGTAGCATCTACTACCAGATGGATATGAAGGACAAGCGTGAAGCTCTGGATGCTGGTACGCTCGAAGTAGGTAATCCTACCCTTCCTGACCTGACGGATCTGCTTCAGAACCTCGATCTCACGGTCACCAAGAAGGCGCCCGCTGCAGTCGAACCTGTCGAACAGCCTGCTCAGAAGGCTACCACGAAGAAGGCTCCTGCTAAGCGCCGCAAGTAGTCCCTTCGCTCCCTAAGCTAAGAGCGCCCCCACAGCCTACGGTAGGCTGTGGGGGCGCTCTTGTTTTCGGTTGGTCCGACCAAGGGTTTCGCTACGATCGGGCGGGTGAAGACCTTCGACCTCGGGCGATGGTCACGAGCCAGACACCACAGAAGATCAGGACGATCGCCAGCGCATGCCACCAGGTGAAGAGCGCTAGCCCGAGGATGACGCTCACCACGACGGCCACGATGGGCTGGACATAGTTGTACATGCTCACGACCGTAGGGCGAAGCGTCCTCTGTCCATTGATCATCAAGAGGTAGCTGACGAAGGTGCCGAAGAAGACGACGTAGCCGACCTCCAGCAGAGTCTTCGTCGAGAGGGAGGAGAAGTTCGTCGTGAGGACTTCGCTCGTCGTCCAGGGCAGGAGCAGGATCGAGGCCCAGAGGAACATCCACTTATTCACCGTGAAGACCGAATATTTCTTCGCTAGCTTCCCGAAGATCGTCAGATACAGTGCATAGGACACCTGCCCTCCGACGCAGAGGAGATCCCCACGTATATCCCCCAGCTGGAGTGCCGAGCCCGAGGCCTGTGCACTGCTCCAGATCAGGAGGAAGGCGCCACAGCACCCGAGGGCGACGCCTAGTGCCTTCTGCTGAGTGATCGGCTCCCTCAGGATCAGAGCCGACAGGATGAGGGCAAAGATAGGCATCGTCGTGGTGACGATCCCTGCATTGATGGGGCTCGTGAGACTTAGCCCGATGGTGAAGCAGCACTGATTGCACACTAGGCCAAAGATCGCCGCTCCGACGAAGAGCACTCGATCCCGAGGTGCTACCCGTTCTCTGGGGGCTAAGAGTGAGGCGAGCCAGAAGAGTATCGCTCCGCCGAGCACTCTGAAGGAGACCAAGGTGATCCCACTGATCCCGTGCTGTAGTGCGTCCTTCCCCAGAGGCGACATGAGCCCCCAGCAGACGGCAGCGCCTAGGAGACTCAGGTGAGCCCCTAGGGCTCTCGTTCCTTCGTTTTTCATGGCGCAAAGATAAGCTTTCTCCCTCCTCCTTCGTCCAAGCGTTCCCTCTGGAGGGGGCTCTTCCCCCTCGTTTCTACCCCCTCCAGTTTCCCCCGATTTAGCTCCATTTTCATGGTAGAAAAAGAAGGCCTTCCTCCCCCACCCTTCTAAGCACCCTTTCCACGGGAGAAACCCCGTCGCCACGACCCGACTTCGGCACGCCCTTCCAGAGGGCTCAAAAGAAACCTACCGTAGGTCGTCGATGCGACCCACGGTAGGTCGTGATGACGACCTACAGTAGGTTTTTTCGGCGACCTACCATAGGTCGCAAACTACCCCCTCGAGCTCCCGTCTTTTCCCCACCCCAGAGGTAGCTACGACGTCAGGGGTACTTTCCTCTCGAAATTCATCATCTCCCATAATAATGTTAACTTTGCATCTTCTTATTAGCTAACCGTAGTAGTTAACGACCAGTATCATCTGTCAATGAGAGAAATAGTACTCAAGGGGCGCACCTTCGTCCCCTATATCGATGCCAAGACGATCAGCCAGGCTGTCAAGAAGCTCGGAGAGCGTCTGAGAGACGACTTCAAGGGTCGTGATCCGCTCTTCGTATGCATCATGAACGGCTCGTTCATGTTCGCCTCAGAGCTCATGTATGCCATCGACGAGGACTTTGAGGTAGCCTTCGCTCGCTATAGTAGCTACGAAGGGACCGAGAGTACAGGCAAGCTCAAGGAGGTCATGCCCGTGAGCCAGTCCCTCGAGGGGCGTGTCGTGGTCATCGTCGAAGACCTCATCGACACGGGCTTCACCATGTACCACCTGAAGAAGCACTTCTACTCCCTCGGAGCTAAGGAAGTGCACATCGCCACGATGCTCATCAAGCCTGAAGCGATCAAGTGTGACGTGCAGGCAGACTACGTAGCCATGGAGATCGAGACGAAGTTCATCCTCGGTCACGGCCTAGACTACGATAACTACGGACGTATGCTCAAGGATATTTATCAATTAAAAGACTAACACAGATAGAAAGAAACGATGCTTAATTTAGTGATCTTCGGAGCCCCAGGCTCTGGGAAGGGGACGCAGAGTGAAGTCCTCATCGAACAGTATGGGTTCGATCACATCTCTACGGGGGATCTCCTACGCGAAGAGATAAAGCAGGAGAGCGAGCTGGGTAAGGCCGCTAAGAGCTTCATCGACGCTGGACAGCTGGTCCCTGACGGCCTGATCATCGGGATGATCGAGAAGGTCCTAGAAGAACGTCAGCCTAAGCGTGGGCTCATCCTCGACGGATTCCCCCGCACCGTCGCTCAGGCGGAAGCCCTTGACGAACTCTTTGCCAAGCATGGCACTGCCGTCCACGCAGTCCTCGAGCTCCGTGTCGGCGAAGACGAACTGATCCAGCGCCTCCTCAAGAGAGGAATGGGTAGCGGACGTAGCGATGACAACCTCGAGACGATCAAGAAGCGCCTCGATGTCTACCACGCTCAGACCGCCCCTATCGCTGAGCACTACAGCAAGAAGGGTGTCCACCATGCCATCCCAGGCAGTGGCGCTATCTCAGATATCACAGCTCGCATAGGAGAGGTCATAGATACCCTAGGCTAGAGACAGCACTGTCTGTAGCCGAAGCGAGCTCCAAGACCCACGGTTGGAGGACAAGGCATGGTACCTGAAGTGTAGCTCTTCGCCCGGGCGAAGATCCAGCTCTCCTTCAGGTACGTGCCTTTCCTTATTTTTGTCTCATCATATCACAATATAGAAGAGGAGAGCCACTATGGCAGAATCAAACTTTGTAGACTACGTCAAGATCTACTGCCGCTCGGGCAAGGGAGGACGTGGCTCTACCCACTTCCGTAGAGAGAAGTACATCCCCAAGGGTGGCCCCGATGGAGGCGACGGCGGACGAGGGGGCGACATCTACATCCGCGCCAATGAGAACTACTGGACCCTCCTGCACCTTCGCTATCAGCGCCACGTCATCGCTACCAACGGAGGCAGTGGCAGTGGCAATCGCTCCACAGGTAGTGACGGTGAGGACCAAGTCATCGAAGTCCCCGTAGGCACCGTAGTCTACGACGCCCTCACAGGGGTGTTCATCATGGACCTCAACCGCCACGGCCAGCAGGAGCTCCTCGTCAAGGGCGGACGTGGAGGGAAGGGCAATACCTTCTTCAAGACCTCTACGAACCAAGCGCCCCGCTACGCACAGCCTGGAGAGCCCTCTAAGGAACTCACCGTCATCCTCCAGCTCAAGATGCTGGCCGACGTAGGGCTAGTAGGCCTCCCCAATGCAGGGAAGTCCACCCTCCTCTCTGTACTGACGGCGGCTAAGCCCAAGATCGCTAACTACCCCTTCACGACCCTAGAGCCCAACCTCGGGATGGTACGCTACCGTGATGATCGCTCCTTCGTCATGGCCGACATCCCTGGCATCATCGAGGGCGCTGCCGAAGGGCGAGGCCTTGGCCTCCGCTTCCTCCGTCACATCGAGCGCAATGCCTTGCTCCTCTTCATGATCCCCGCCGATACCGAGCACATCGCTAGCGAGTATCGCCTCCTCCTAGGAGAGCTAGTCAAGTACAACGCCGAGCTCACGGAGAAGCGCAAGGTACTCTGCATCACCAAGAGCGACCTCATCGACGAAGAGATCCAGGGTTGGCTCGTAGATGAGCTACACCAGGAGCTACCCGAAGACCTCCCCATCCTCTTCATCTCGGCAGCGGCTCATCAGGGGCTGACCGAACTGAAAGATACGCTCTGGCAGGAGCTCAACCGTGAGACGAAGCACCAGCGAGAGTCCATCATCCAGCAAGCCATTGACGTCACCTCCCTCAGCTGGGACGACGACGAGGATCTTCCTCTCCCCGCCCAAGACGACGAGGACGAGCTCTGGGACGAAGGTGAATGGGATGACGACGGCTCCAGTGACCTCGAGCTGGACTGGGACGACCTCGACGAAGGGCAAGACTAGGCGCCGAGAGGCTTACCCTCTGCCTAGCCCCCCTTGCATATTCGGATATTTATACTACTTTTGCATCGGGTAAGTCCTATACGACCAGCTCCCTTTGACTCCCCCAGGGCTTGATCGCAGCAAGGGTATTAGGTCGTAGCGGTGCGATATAGGTCGCTTACCCACCTGCCTCTTTAGCTCAGTTGGCCAGAGCACGTGATTTGTAATCTCGGGGTCGTTGGTTCGAATCCGACAAGAGGCTCGAAAGGAAAGAAGAGGATGTGCAAACGCTTTTGCACATCCTCTTTTGCTTCGTTAATAAGGGAGGGCCTGCCTCGTCTTTACGACTAGATCTATCCCTAGTCGTGATTAGATACGCTTCTGTCGGGGGGCGCCTTCCCACTCTTGCAATCCCTATTTACTACGGAGAGGATGATAGCTACCTCTCCCCAACGAACCACTTCGCCACATGGCACGTAGACCTTACCTACTCCTGGCTCTCGGGAGTCTTCTGCTGGCGGGCACAAGCGCCCGAGCATCTGTCGACAAGCTCCTTCCCCGACCTCAGTACGTCGAGACGCTCCGGGGAAGGTGCTCCATCAGCCGGCTCAAGCCCGAGGGGCGCTACCTCCAAGACGAGATCAAGGGCCTCCTTCGCAAGCACGGCTACTCTGCCGACGCTCACGGGAGCACCTTCATCCGCACGACCATCGTCCCCTCCATCCCCAAGATCTTCTTCAACAAGGACGAAGCTTACCGCCTGCGCATCACGCCCAGCGGGATCTCCATCGATTCGCCCGATATAGTCGGGCTGTACCGAGGCCTTCAGACCCTCGAGCAACTCATCCTCTCGGCCGACAGGAAGGGCGAACTGGAGGCGTGCGACATCATCGACTGGCCCGCCTTCCGCATGCGGGGCTTGATGCTCGGGCTCGGCGACACCTTCGTGCCCATGGACGAACTGAAGAAGCAGATCCGCCTCCTCTCCCAGTACAAGGTCAACGCCCTGCACCTGCACCTGACGGATCGGGAAGCTTGGCGCCTTGGGAGCCAGCGCTACCCACAGCTCACCGACCCGAAGTACACGGCGCTCCTCCCCGGCAAGTACTACAGCCCAGCGGACCTCGAAGAGCTGGCCCGTCTGTGCCAGGAGCACCGCATCACGCTCATCCCCGAGCTTGATCTGGCGGGGGCAAGTGCGCTCTTCTCCCGTGCCCTAAGCTTCGAGATGCACTCGCCTCAGGGCAAGCGCGTCCTCAAGGAGCTGCTCACCGAACTCTCCGAGCGCCTTGACGTGCCCTACATCCACCTCGTCACCGACGAAGCCTCGCCGAAGGATCCTCGGTTCACCTCCGAACTGGTGGCGCACGTAGAGTCGCTCGGTCGGAAGGCGATCGTTTGGGATCCCGCGGCTGAGTTCGGGGAGAAGGCGGTCGACCTCCTTCACCTCTCGAGCGCCAAGGGGCTAAGCACCTACGCCCAGCCCGTCACCGAAGCCCGCTTGAGGGCCTTCGAAGCGAGCGCCCCCTCAGCTGATCTGGAGATGCTCTACAGCAGGCGCATCCTGGGCTTGAGCTCCAGCGCCTCGAGCCAGCGGGGAGCGATCCTCTGCGTCTGGGGCGACCGCCCCGCCGAAGCGCCCCGAGCGGTGAAGGCCGACAGCGGGCTCTACCCGCACATGCTGGCGCTGGCCGAGCGAGCTTGGCTCGGCGGAGGCTCTGGCTACTTCTCCGCCTCGACATCCGCAGGCCTGCCCGAAGTGAGTGCGAAGACTCGGGAAGCCTTCGTGGACTTCGAGCGTCGCCTCCTTTGGCACAAGGCTCGGGTCTTCATCAGCGAACCCTTCTCTTACATCGCCAAGGCCCAAGGTCAGAAGGCCACCACGCCCTCGACGACGGCAGTAGCCACCGTGCCGAAGCGCCCCGAGACGAAGGGCTCTACCCCGCTCCGCTAAAGGCCCTTCGCCCACCCTATTCCCCCGGCGCAGGCAGGGCGAAAAAACGGCGCATATACGGAAGAAAATTTCCGTATATAAGAAAATTTATTTCCGCATATACGAAAAAATATTTTCGCATATGCGGAAATTTTTTTCTGTGCGCACGGAAATTTTGCGCCTTCCGCACAGCGTCATTTTTCCCTGCGGAAGGCGCCATTTTTTCCTGCGGAAGGCGGGGAATTTTCCCAGGTAGGAAAATTTCCCTTCGTCCGAAGGAAAATGAATCGCCCTAGGGAAGAAAAAAGATCGCCCTTCGGAAGGAAAAAGGCTTCCTTCCGAAGGGCGAAAAAACGGCGTGCGCACGCAAGGAAATTTTCGTGCGCACAGAAATAAATTTTCTTACGTACGGAAATTTATTTTCTTACGTACGGAAATTTTGCGCCTTGCCCACAGCGCTCATTCACTGGGCGCAAGGCGGGAGAAAAACGAGCCTTCGCAAGGCTTTACGCCTTGCCCAGCGAAGGACAAAAAGAAAGGGCTGGCTCCGCAGTTGCGAAGCCAGCCCTTCTTCGTTTGAGGCGGGGGAAGGGGAAGGCGATTGCCCGCCTAAAAGGGAGGGAGTAGCTACAGCGCCTTCGACCGAGGGCAAGGGGCGAAGGGAAGGAAGCTACAGCGCCTTCGACCAGAGGGCAAAGAGATGAGGAAGGGCTTCAGCCAATTCGGGCATCGAGGCGAAGACAAGATCGGCGCCTTCATCAGAGAGGGCACTGTCGGGGAGCAAGCCCGTGTTCACGGCGATCGTGAAGATCCCCGCTCCGACGGCCGCACGGACACCCATGGGCGCATTCTCCACGACGAAGGCTTCCCAGGGGCGTACCCCCGCCTTCTCCAAGCCCATCAGGTAGGGCTCGGGGTCGGGCTTGCCTCGGCGCACGTCCTTGCCCGTCACCATGAGGGCGGGCGAGAAGACCCCGGGGAAGGCGCCGTCGAGGCGGTCGAGAAGCGAAGCCTGCGACGAGCCCGTGACGACGAGGCGACGAAGGGCGGAGAGTTGGGCCAGTACCTGCTCGACGCCGGGCAGAGTCTTGCCGGAATTGTAGCGGTTGAAGAGCTCGGTCTTGCGCTGGTAGAGCGAAGTGATCTCTTCGGGCGTGGCGGGACGGCCGTGCGTGCGCTGGTAGAGGAGCGTGATCGTGTAGCCCCCCGTCTGGCCTTCGAACCAGTAGGCGTCTTCCTCACTCATCCTTAGCCCCGCTTCCCGAGCAGCTTCCTGCCACGAACGGCTGTGCGCTGGCATGGAGTCGAAGAGCACGCCGTCCATGTCGAAGAGGGCGGCCCGAAGCTGTGGGGCTTCGGGTGAAGGGGCGAGGCGACGGCGATAGCGGGAGAGGGCCTCGAGGACTTGAGTCTTGCGGTCGATGATGTGATTCATTATGTTGTGGCGCTCCCCTGGACCTTATGCCCAAGGAGCTTGTCTACGACGAGGGCGATAGCTCCGTCGCCGGTCACGTTGCAGGCCGTGCCGAAGCTATCCATGGTGATGTATAGGGAGATCATCAGCGCTTGCTCCTCGACGGTGAAGCCGAGGATCGACTGCAGGATCGCTAGCGCCGCCATGATCGCTCCTCCTGGTACGCCTGGAGCCGCCACCATCGTGACGCCGAGGAGTAGGATGAAGTGCGTGAAAAGCCCCAGATCGTACGTGCCCCCTTGCATCAGGATAAGCGCTAGGGCACAGGAGACGATCTTCAGCGTGCTGCCCGAGAGGTGGATCGTCGCACACAGAGGGACGACGAAGGAAGCGACGCCATCGGAAGTGCCGTTCTTCTTCGCTTGCGCCAGCGTCACAGGGATCGTAGCCGCCGAGGAAGCCGTGCCCAGCGCCGTGAAGTAGGCTGGGAGCATATTCCCCAGTAGGCTGAGGGGGTTCTTCTTCGTAATCACCCCGGCGATCGTGAACTGGAGCAGGAGCAGGAGGATGTGCAGGGCGAAGATCACCCCGATGATCTTGATGAAGACCACCAGCACGCCGGCGACCTTGCCACTGCTCGCCATCTCGAGGAAGATCCCGAAGATATAGAGCGGGAGGAGCGGGATGATCACCTTCTCGATGACGCCCGAGATGATGTCCTTCAGGTCGACGATCACGTGCTTGAGCGCCTTAGACTCCAGATGCGCTATGCCCAAGCCTAGGATGAAGGCGAGGACCAGCGCCGTCATCACGCCCATCACGGGGGGCATCTCTACGGTGAAGTACGGCGTGAGCGCTTCGCCTGCACTCTGGAGTTGCTCTACCTTCCCCGGCTCGATCAGGTGCGGGAAGATAGCATCCCCCGTGAAGTAGGCCAAGTAACCCGAGAAGACTGTCGAGCCGTAAGCGATGGCTACGGTGAGTAGGAGCATCTTCCCTGCGCTGTGCCCGATGCTCCCGATGGCTTCCGCCACGAGGGCAAGGATGATCAGCGGGATGGTAAAGCCGAGGAACTGCGAGAAGATTGCGTTGAAGGTCAAGAAGAGGCGCGTCACCCCATCAGGCACTACGAGCCCCAGGCCGATACCCAGAGCAATGGCGATGATGATGCGGGGAAGGAGCCCCAGACGAATGGCTTTCATGTGTCGTGTAGTTAGTGTGAGTGTATGTGTGAGTGGTCGTTTATCCGTTCATAAGTCCGTATTTAAGGAACAGTAGCGACCAATATACTCCCTCTAGCGAAGAGGCTACGTATATTGGTCGCTACTCATAGGGTCATGTGTATGGGTGCTTAAGCTTGTCTATTCTGGCGCTTGCGCTCGGTCTCGTCGAGGATGATCTTACGCATACGCATCGAGACGGGCGTCACCTCGACATATTCATCGGGGCGGATGTACTCGAGGGCATCCTCTAGGCTGAAGACCACGGGGGGGGCAAGGGAGACCTTGTCATCACTACCCGAAGCACGCATATTCGTCAGCTTCTTGCTCTTGCAGACATTCACCGCTAGGTCGCCTTCCTTGGTGTGCTCCCCGACGACTTGGCCTGCGTAGACTTCTTCCTGCGGAGCGATGAAGAAGCGCCCACGGCTCTGCAGGTTGTTCAGCGCATAGGCATAGGCCGTGCCCGTCTCCAGAGCGATGATCGAACCATTATTACGACGCTCGATATCCCCCTTCCAGGGCTGATATTCGAGGAAGCGATGGGCCAGGACAGCTTCCCCTGCCGAAGCAGTCAGTACGTAGTTATTCAGCCCGATGATCCCACGCGAAGGGATGTGGAATTCGAGGAAGGTGCGGTCGCCCTTCGTCTCCATCATCGTCATCTCTCCCTTACGGCGAGTGACCACGTCGATGATCTTGCTGGCTGATTCTTCGGGGAGGTTTACCGTCAGGAGTTCGACGGGCTCGTGGGGTACGCCGTCGATCTCGTGGATGATGACCTGGGGCTGGCCGACCTGGAGCTCGTAGCCTTCACGGCGCATGGTCTCGATGAGGACGGAGAGGTGCAGGACGCCTCGGCCGTACACGATCCAGCTGTCGGCTGTCTCGGCGGGCTCGACACGCAGGGCAAGGTTCTTATCTAGCTCCTTCATCAGGCGGTCGTGGATATGACGGGAGGTGACGAACTTCCCTTCACGCCCATAGAAAGGCGAATTGTTGATCGTGAAGAGCATGCTCATCGTCGGCTCATCGACGGCGATGGTCTCTAGGGGTTCGGGGGTAGCGACATCCGTGAGGGTCTCCCCGATCTCGAAGCCTTCGATCCCAACGAGCGCACAGATATCGCCCGACGAGACGCTATCGACCTTCGTACGGCCTAGGCCTTCGAAGATGTTCACCTCCTTGATCCTCATCTTTGCGATCGATCCATCCCGCTTGCAGAGGGCGACCTCCTGCCCTTCGGTGAAGGTACCTCGGTGTACACGCCCTACGGCGATACGCCCGACATAGGAGGAGTAGTCTAGCGAAGTGATCAGCATCTGTGCAGGCCCTTCGATCTGCGTAGGAGCAGGGATCTGCTCGAGGATGGTATCCAGTAGGACAGAGATATCTTCGGTGGGCTCTTTGTAGTCCTTGCTCATCCAGCCCTGCTTAGCGGAGCCGTAGATGGTCTCGAAGTCGAGCTGCTCTTCGCTAGCGTTGAGGCTAAACATCAGGTCGAAGACCATGTCCTGCACTTCCTCGGGACGGCAGTTAGGCTTGTCGACCTTATTGATGACGACGATCGGCTTAAGTCCCATCTCGATAGCCTTCTGCAGGACGAAGCGTGTCTGAGGCATAGGACCTTCGAAGGCATCGACGAGCAAGAGACATCCGTCGGCGAGGTTGAGCACACGCTCTACTTCGCCCCCGAAGTCGGCGTGCCCTGGGGTATCGATGATATTGATCTTGACATCCTTGTAGCGGATGCTGACATTCTTCGAGAGGATGGTGATCCCACGCTCTCGCTCTAGGTCATTGTTATCTAGGTAGGTATCTACTTCGGCAGCCTTATCATCTCTGAAGAGTTTGCCGGCCAGGAGCATCTTATCGACCAGCGTCGTCTTACCATGGTCGACGTGGGCGATAATTGCTATGTTGCGAATGTCTTGCATCTTAATATATAAGTTCGTCTATTACGGCGACAAAGGTAGTCAATTCTATACACTTAGCCCGTGTAGAGAGGAGGAAAGTACGCCTCATCTCACTCGAATCTAATCCTAGAGGAAGGTCTTCTTGGATAGAAGATCAAGGACAAAAAGCCTCCCCCTAGAGCACATAGCCCCGAAGGCTTATCCTTCGGGGCTATGTGCTCTAGGGGGGTGGTAATTACTCAAGTGTTGTCTGGGCGATGAGCATTCGTGAAGGCTCGAACGCCCCCACCCGATGGTTTAGAGTGTCCAATTCTTCCGCTATACATTTTATTTCAGCTCTTGCGTGACTCTCCCTATGGTGATGCGCAGATCTCTCTCGATGCGACGGCGGTCTTCGAGCAGACGCTCCTTATCGCTCTTCTTGAGAGATTCCTTCAGTTCATCAGTGAGATGCTCTATGTCTCTTGGTGTCTCTGCCCCTTGGCTCACACCTCCGAAGAGGGATAAGACCCCGAGACATAATTGATTGATGTATAGCAGTCATAGGCAATAAGCGATAGCTGTATGCTATCCGTACAAAGTTAGGCATTTAATCTCATCCAAAGCTCCAGCTCGTGTCCTTCTCCCTGTGCTATAGGCTCTCATTTATCCCTTCAGAAGACCCGGAGGGCGATGTAGGCGCAGGCCTCAGCATCCGCTAGGGCGTGGTGATGGTGATCCAGGCGATAGCCCACGTGCCGAGCGACGGTGTCTAGGCGATGATTCGGCAGGCGGGGGAAGACCCGACGTGCCTGTCGACAGGTGCAGAAGAAGGCATTCTGATGCGGAGGCAGTCCGTAGGCCGCCAGCACGGCACGCAAGCATCCTTCGTCGAAACTACTATTATGTGCTACGAGCGGAAGGCTTCCGATGCGAGGAAGAAGTTCCTGCCAGACCTCATCGAAGGAGGCCGCCGTATTCGTATCCCGAGCCGTCAGGCCGTGCACCTCGGTATTGAAGCGACTATAGTAGTTCGGCAGTGGGCGTATCAGGCGGTAATAGGTGTCTGTGATCTGGCCACCTTCGACGAAGACCAGACCGATGCTACACACGCTACTTCGCTCTCTGTTTGCCGTCTCGAAGTCTATTGCTACAAATGTATCCATCTTGTGTAAAGGAGTAGCTGTTTCTACTGGAAGGTAAAGGTACGGATTTAGCCCCGTCCAAGAAGCCCCTTCCCAAGGGAGCTGGGAGGGGGTGTTTAGGACCCTACGGTAGGTCGCCGAAACGACCTACCGTGGATCGGTCAAGCGACCTACCGTGGGTCGCTTCGACGACCTACAGTAGGTTTTATTTGGGGGTCTTCGAAGGGGCTAAGAAAAGGCCCCCTTTCTACCCAAGGAAAAGGGCCAAACGAAGCCCCCGAGCAAATGCAGTAAAAACCGGCGATGTGGCTCTGCTAGCTTTGGCGTACCTTTGCCCTCCGATATATATCTTTGCTCTCTATGAAATTAACCCCTATACAGCCTCAATATTCAGCGCTCTTCATCGACGTCGACAATACCCTCCTGACCTTCCGCCCCTCCTCTGAGACGGCACTTCGGAAGACCTTCCTTGCTCAAGGCATGAACTACGAACCGACGTACTTCGAGGTCTTCTATTGGATCGGCGAAGTCCTCTGGAGCCAACAGAAGCGAGAACTGATCAGCGTCCAAGAGATCCACGATCTGATCTTCCCCCGCCTGCTCCAGGCCATAGGTCTTGAAGGGGACAGCCAGGAGATGACTCGGCTCTTCCACCAGCTCCTGCACGAAGAAGCTGTCCTCGAGCCCGAGGTCACCGAGACGCTCGACTACCTCAGCCAGCGCTACCGCCTCTACGTCGCCTCCAATGGTATGATAGACATGCAACGCTCCCGCCTGAAGAAGGCCGGTATCCTTGACTACTTCGTCGACCTCTTCGTGTCGGACGACATCGGTGCAGAGAAGCCTTCGGAGACCTTCTTCCTCGAGGCTATGCGTCGAAGCAACACACAGCCCAGCGACGTCCTCTTCATCGGCGACAGCATCAGCGCCGACATGACGGGAGCAGCTCGTGTGGCGATGGACCGCTGTTGGTACAATCGCCAAGGCAACCCGCTTCCTGAAGCGCTCCCCCTCAATCACGTCATCCATCGCCTCGGCGAACTCAAGTCCTTCCTCTAGGCGCCTCCCCGCCCTTTTCCCCTGGACTTAGCCCAGCGCCCTGCCTCATCTCTCCCCAGGGTCTCACTCTGTCCCTCCGCCACCCTTCGCTTCGGCTCTACCCTAACCTTCGCTTCAGCTCTTCTCCTCTTCGAAGCGAAATGCCCCAGTGAGAAGGCTGAGTTGTCACTTTTGGAAGTGTACAGATATTATTATACCTTTGCGGAGCTTTCCAGCAAGGGCTTACATCAAAAAGCCTAACTAAAGGAGAGGTGCTCGAGTGGTTGAAGAGGCACGCCTGGAAAGTGTGTAAACGCCAAAAGCGTTTCGCGGGTTCGAATCCCGCCCTCTCCGCAAAACAGAAAGAAACCCGCTGTAGAAGTTCTGCTTCTACAGCGGGTTTTCGCTTGTATCCGATCTGTGGAGACTGACCTAATCCTGGAGCATATTCCTCCCCAATGTAGCAGTTCCTGTAGCAGAAACTGCTACACAAAAGGGCTATTTGAATAGAGCAGCTAGTGCTCTTGCTATAGCTTGCTTGATATCATCAGACTCTGTATCGCCACAGCCTTCAGCCGTCGCTGTACCGACAAGTTCCCCCGTTTCGGCAGACACCAACTGTAAGATTACTTCTGTTGTCGAGCCCATACCCAAAGCTACCCTTCGTCTTCCACTTTCCCCATAGCTTACGATAAGGGTCTTCGGTCGAACTCTCTCTTCTATATCATGCAAGACGATGAAGCCTCTTTTAGAGAATCCTCCTGCGATCACATCCCTGGGGTTGACAGACTGAGCATAGGGAAGGATCACTCCTACCACTGGCACTCCTATGGCGCTCTCCTTCGTCTGAGTTGCAGGAATGTAGACATGAGTATAAGCTCGAATGTCTTTATTCATCTGGATGGTCGCTGGGCGTAATGTTACGCATCCCGTGAGTACCCCCACCGTGACGAGTACGATTATCCCGATAATGATAGTAGTGTATCTGTGCGTCATAAGCTCTTGATTTTCTTCCTGACAAAAGTACGATATATCAGGGATTATATATAGAAAAGCTATCGATACTCTTCAAGCGAGCAAAGACGCCCGAGATTATGGGAATACTTGGAGATAGCTGTTTGAAGATTTACACTCCGTCCCACCTTCAACTATCTTCAGTACACCACGTTCTAGCTACGGATGGTGGGCGGGGTACATAGCAGTGGGTTTGGGCGGGTACGGGCAATGTTGTACCTTTACACAGCAAAAAGCGGAGGGTCTCTCTCCCTAGCCTTAGCCCCTCCAGGAAGCAGGAAACGCTCGGGGGATGAGAGGCTGGTCTTGAAGTCCGCCCTCCTACAGGGCAACGAGGAGGTGCCCCCAGCATCCTCCCCTCTATTATCAAGAGCGATCAAGTAGAGTGAACCTCGCTTCATCGCTCTCTTTACTTTCCCCCCACCTCCCGACCCGACGTGACAAGAGAAGGGGGAGCAATGGGTCGCTAGAGGCCACCAACAAACTTAGCAGGCATGGTCTTTGTTAGTAGTACAGCCGAAGACGAGAGGGATCTCGACCTTCAGCCAACACCTAAACAAGGCAAATAGAATAACGAATGATACAAAACAAAAGGACAGGTAAGCCTGGGAAGCCCTTTCGCTTCAACGAGCTCTGGATCTATGCGATCATCCTCGCAGTCCTCGGAGGACTCTTCCTCTGGGATGGTAGCTTCGGCGAAAGCAAGACCTTGAGCTGGGATGAGTTCCAGCGAGTGGCTCGCAACGGAGCATTCTCCCAGATCACCGTCGACCGGGGGGACAAGACAGCTACAGGCCAACTGACGAAGCAGGCTGCTGATAGCATCTTCGCTCAGAAATCGCCCGTGCTCGGACGACAGCAACAACGCGTCGAATACACCCTCACCACAGAGATTCCTTCGGTGGACCGCTTCTCGGACTTCTACGACCAGAGCGGGATCACGGCCAAGGTCACGTACAAGGAATCCCGCTCGGGCTTGCTCACACTCCTTATTAATATAGCGCCCTTCATCATCATTATCATCTTCTGGAACTTCATGCTCCGTCGTAGCGCTGGTGGTGGCGGTGGCGGTATGACCGGAGGCGGGCTCTTCAGTATCGGCAAGAGCAAGGCTCAGCTCTACGAGAAGGAAGGCAATGTGGTCACCTTCAAGGACGTCGCCGGGCTTCACGAAGCCAAGGTCGAGGTAGAAGAGATCGTCCACTTCCTCAAGAACCCAGCCAAGTACACCCAGCTCGGGGGGAAGATCCCTAAGGGTGCACTCCTCGTTGGCCCTCCAGGGACGGGGAAGACCTTGCTGGCTAAGGCCGTGGCAGGCGAAGCGCACGTGCCCTTCTTCTCGCTGGCGGGATCGGACTTCGTCGAGATGTTCGTCGGGGTCGGAGCATCCCGTGTTCGTGACCTCTTCCAGAAGGCCAAGGAGAAGGCGCCCTGTATCATCTTCATCGACGAAATCGATGCCGTCGGTCGTGCCCGTGGTAAGAACAATAACCTCGGAGGCAACGACGAACGGGAGAATACCCTTAACCAGCTACTCACCGAGATGGATGGCTTCGGCACCAATAGCGGGATCATCGTCCTTGCTGCGACCAACCGAGCCGATATCCTTGACTCCGCTCTCCTTCGTGCGGGACGCTTTGACCGTCAGATCTACGTCGACTTACCCGATGTACACGACCGCAAGGAGATCTTCCTCGTCCACCTTCGTCCGCTCAAGATCGACGATACGGTAGATGTAGACCTGCTTGCTCGGCGCACCCCAGGCTTCTCGGGAGCAGATATTGCCAATATCTGTAACGAGGCTGCCCTGATCGCTGCCCGTGCAGGTAAGGACTTCGTCTCTAGGGAGGACTTTATGAACGCCATCGACCGAGTCGTCGGCGGGCTAGAGAAGAAGAACAAGATGACCACCGAAGAAGAACGCCACAGCATCGCCCTGCACGAAGCAGGTCATGCGACGGTCAGCTGGTTCCTCAAGTACGCCAATCCCCTTGTCAAGGTCACCATCGTCCCACGTGGTAAGGCTCTTGGCGCAGCGTGGTACCTCCCCGAGGAGCGTCAGATCACCACGACCCAAGCCCTCCGTGATCAGATGTGTGCTACCCTAGCAGGTCGTGCTGCCGAAGAGGTATTCCTCGGACGTATATCCACGGGTGCAGCCAACGACCTAGAGCATACGACCAAGACGGCCTATGCCATGGTCGCCTACTACGGGATGAGCGACAAGCTCCCCAATGTCAACTACTACGACATGCAGGGCGACGGCTACGGCATCACCAAGCCCTATAGCGATCGTACGGCAGAGCTCATCGACCAAGAGGCACGGGAGATCGTTCGCCTCGAGTACGAGCGAGCTAAGGAACTCCTTCGTGAGCATGCCGAGGGACTCAAGGCGCTGACTCAGCTTCTCCTCGACCGTGAGGTCATCTACACCGAGGACGTAGAGCATATCTTCGGTAAGCGTGCTTGGGTGAGCCGAACCGAAGAGCTGATCCTTGCCAACGAAGAGGCTAAGAGCCCCAGCACAGAGCAGAGCCATGACGAAGCCCCCTCCCCCTCTACTCCGACAACAGAAGCAGAAGTAAATACCCAAGAATAGTAGTAATGAGTAACCTCCTCAAGCGAGCCATCTTTGGCGCCATCTACGTAGGTCTGATCCTGGCAGCACTCCTGCTGAGAGAGCACCTCGTCTATATGACCGTCTTTGGTCTCCTCGTCTTCCTCGGTACCTGGGAATGGTCCAATCTAGTCTCCACCCACCGTATCTTCCCCTTGAGACGTATCACCGATGCCGTCGCAGCCGTGTACCTCTTCTGGGCAACTCATGAGATCGCCGATATGGGGATAGAGCATGCAGCCTTCCTCATCCCCTACGCAGGCTACCTGCTCTACATCCTCGTACGTAGTATCTACAGCGAGCGTGCAGCTATGCCTACCGATCTAGCGAAGATCCTCTTCGGACAGGTCTATGTCGGGGGCTTCCTCAGCATCGCCAATATCTTCTACAGCGACGAGCAGACCTCGATGATCCTCCTAGCTATCTTCGTCTGCATCTGGGTCAATGATACGGGAGCTTACCTAGCCGGCTCTACGCTGGGCAAGCACAAGCTCTTCCCCTCCGTCTCTCCTAAGAAGAGCTGGGAAGGCTTCATCGGCGGACTCATCGCCTCGACCGTAGCAGCCGGGCTGATCCTCGGGTGGGAACTTTCCTACTACGGGGTCATCATCTCCATCGTCGCTACGTGGGGAGACCTCTTCGAGTCTATGATCAAGCGTAGCGTCGGTGTCAAGGACTCTGGGAACATCATCCCTGGGCATGGTGGTATCCTCGACCGTATCGACAGCCTACTCTTCGTCCTGCCCTTTATGGCCTTCTTCCTCTGGGTGCTCCAGACCTACCAGCACCTACATCTCTCCTAGAATCCCATACACCATTCCTCTATCCTCCTCGATGAATACTCGACTAGGTCTTGGAGCTCTACGCACCTCCGCCCTCTTTGTTTTCTTTGCTTGCCTCTGGCTACTCTCTTCGTGTGCTATACACACACGTCGGGATGCTTCGTCGGATCCTACTCGTCCGCTGAAGCGAGAGTTCAGAGGAGCTTGGCTACCTACGATCTATCGTAGCGACTACGCCAAGCTATCTAGAGAAGAGGCACGCCAGCTCCTATCGAATCGTATCGCCTTGCTTCAGCGTCTAGGGTGCAATGCCGTCATCTTCCAGGTGCGAGCTGAAGGGGATGCCTTCTACCAAAGTAGCCTTGAGCCCTGGAGCAAGTACCTCACGGGGAAGCAGGGCGTCGCTCCCGATAGTCCTTGGGATCCACTCGGCTTCGTCATCGACGAGTGCCACGCTCGAGGGATGGAAGTACATGCTTGGGTCAATCCCTATCGCGGCGCTGGCAACGCTGATGCCTACCTAGCTCCCACGCACCCTGCACGTCGCTACCCTGAGCTCTTCGTCCGCTACGGCAAGCTACTCTACATGGATCCAGGTAATCCCCAAAGCGTCCGCTACATCAATTCCATCGTGAAGGATATCGTGGAGCGCTACGACGTGGATGCCCTGCACTTCGACGACTACTTCTACCCATATCCTAAGGACGGGCTGGAGTTCGACGACGAAGAGAGCTTCAGTCGCTATGGCCTCCCCACGGGCTATCGTCCCGAGCAGAAGGCAGAGTGGCGCAGAGAGAATGTCAACCGCCTCATCTACACGGTCCGTCAGACTATCCTCGAGACCAAGCCTTGGGTGCGCTTCGGGGTCAGCCCCTTCGGTATCTACCGCAATGAGTCGTCCTCTCGCCTAGGGAGCAGAACTAATGGTCTCCAGGCGTATGACGATCAGAATGCTGACATCCTACACTGGGCTAAGGAAGGATGGATCGACTACGTCATCCCACAAGTCTACTGGAATATCGGTCATCAGGTAGCGGACTACGAGGAGCTCACCCACTGGTGGGATCGACATATACCCCACAAGAAGACCCAGCTCTACATCGGTCAGAATGTCACTCGCACCATGGATGGAGATCAGCTGTCGAGTAAGCTCGCTCTGAGCCGACAGCACAGCCAAGGGAACTCCTGGTGGTCAGGGGAGGACCTCGTGCGCAACTACAAGGGCGTAGGGGACAGCCTCATCGCTCGCTACCAGAGCTATCGAGCCCTCCTGCCCGAATATCGCGGTGCCCTGGGCAAGACTAAGGCCCCTGCTGCCATCAGCCTCATCCTAGAGGATACGAACGAAGACGGGCACATGCTCCTCTGGGACGACTACAGAGAGCCCAACGAGCCAGCATCGGCCTTCTACTATGCGGTCTACGCTTTCCCCGAGGGGGTACGTCCTGATATCTCCAACCCCAGCTATCTGGTGAGCATCTCGACCAACCCCTATTACATCCTCCCCAGCATGCCCCAGGGCTCGACCTATCAGTTCCTCGTCACGGCGATCAATCGCTTCTGGCAGGAGAGCCGTCCAGCATCGATCAAGATCAACTTCTAGCCCCGTCATTCGGCTATAAACGAAGTCAAGGGCCACAGACACGATTGTCTGTGGCCCTTGACTTTTTCTATACCCCTCTCTTGGGGGGAAGGGGTATCAGTTCGCCTGTTGCTTCACCGAACTTGCACCCGTCGAAGATTGCTCGGTGATGACGGGCTTGCCTCGATAAAGCAGGCTCGAAGCCCCCGAGACTTGGTAGCCCAAGGTATCGATAGCACCTAGGTCTACGCTCGAAGCTCCGGAGGTCCTAGCCTCTGCCTGACGCACCCGAAGGCTAGGAGCATCAAACTCGCTCGCTCCCGAGAGGATCAAGCGAAGCGCACCTACCATTCCCGAGAGATGACAGGAGGAAGCCCCCGCTCCGACCACCTCCAGTCCCTTCGTCACCTGGATGGAGCCTTCGAGGCTACTTGCCCCTGAAGTGAAGAGGCGCAGATCGTCGGTACAGAGTCGAAGGCCTGTAAGCTGGGAGGCGCCCGAGAGGTTGATGGCGAAGTGAGGCTGGCGGAGGCTATCGGCCAGGCGTACCTGAGCAGCGGAGGTCGCTTCTAGCTCCTTGAGTTCGGGGAGATAGACGTCGATATGCGCACGATCCTCCCGATGGCGACCATCGGTCCAGTTCTCTCCGAGCTCTCGCTTCGAAGCGATGAGTAGCGTCGTCCCCTTCGTCTTGAATTCAAGTTCTTCAAGGACTTTCTTGGGCATCTTGTCTCCGAAGACGACCGCCGTAGGCTGCCCCAGGTGTATGGTGACATCCAGGGGATAGTCTATGATGATCTGGTCGCAGGTAGGGAGCTTCTTCGCATCTGCTTCGGCAAAGCCCACACGGGCACTCCGCCGGCAGGAGGAGAGCAGGAGGAGGGCCACTACCCCCAGAGAGAGGAAGTAGCCAATTCTAGAGTAATTCTTCATGTTCGTCATGTGTCTACAAAGGGGGTTATCAGTAAGAGTTATACACATCAAAGGTAGCACATCTGTTCCACATCCTCTATACGCTAATTTTCGTCCTCTAAGCTACCCTTTCGAGAGGCCTCCCGATACCCCCAAAATAAAACCTACGGTAGGTCGTCGATGCGACCCACTGTAGGTCGTCATCACGACCTACAGTAGGTTTTTTCAACGACCTACCGTAGATCCCTTTTTGCCCCCTTCCGAGGGTCTCCTTTTGAGCCGATTATTCTTCCCCCTTTCCACGCATAGATCCTATCCTTCTTTCGAGGCCATACGACTCCTTTTGGAAGAGCCCCAGTGAGGCGAATTTTTCAGCTTCAAAGGAAGGTCTACTTTGCTCGTAGATGAGTATCGAATCTCCTTGCACTCTTCCTCCCTGCTTTGCGAATCAAGTTCACAAAAGGGCAGTGTAGACAGAAGCACTTGGGGCCCAGCAGGTTCGATCTTTTCCCAGCGGTGGTGTTGCCGAAAACTTGACTACCTTTGATGCTGTGATGTTTTTAACATCCCGATTGCTTCCCCGAAGGTTTTACACCTAAATTCATCTAAATGACAAAGCTTTATTACAGCCTGCTGGTACTCCTACTCTCCGTGACCACGCTCCTCGCCCAGCAAGGGACGGTCAAGGGTCGAGTCTATAGTACGAAGAGCAATGACCCACTAGAACTAGCTACCGTACGAGTGCAGGGGACCAGCCTAGGTGCCAGGACAGACGCCGAAGGACGCTTTGTCATCTCAGGCGTGAAGCCTGGCTTCGTTCACCTCATCGTCACGATGCTCGGCTATGAGACGACTACTTCTGCCGAAGTGCAAGTGGTGGGCAATCAGACCAGCTTCATCGACATCGGTATCGAGGAGGAATCCACTAACATAGCAGAGGTCGTCGTCCGCCCTAAGATGCGTCTCAAGCGGGCAGAAAGCCCCCTCTCGCTACAGACCCTTGGTATCAAGCAGATCGAGAAGAACGCTGGCGCCAATAGAGACATCTCCAAGCTCGTACAGACGCTACCTGGCGTCGGAGCTACCGACCCGAATCGCAACGACCTCATCGTGCGAGGTGGGGGACCTTCGGAGAATGTCTTTTACCTCGATGGGATAGAGATCCCGGTGATCAACCACTTCTCCACCCAAGGAGCTTCCGGAGGTGTCGTCGGGATGATCAACCCCGACTTCGTCCGAGAGATTAGCTTCTACACGGGGGCTTTCCCAGCAAGTCGGACCAATGCCCTTAGCTCGGTGATGGAGATCAAGCAGCGGGATGGCGATGCTGACCGCATGCACCTCAAGGCTTCGGTCGGTGCCTCCGATGCAGCCGTCACCATCGAAGGTCCACTCGGGGCGAAGTCATCGTTCATCGCCTCGGCTCGCCAGTCCTACCTTCAGTGGCTATTCAAAGCGATCAAGCTCCCCTTCCTACCCACCTACAATGACTTCCAGCTCAAGTACAAGCACCGATTCAATGCGCACAACGAGCTGACCATCCTGGGCATCGGAGCCATCGACAACATGAGTCTAAACACCAAGCTTCAGACCGCCGGCACCGAGGTCCAGCGCTACATCTTGAGCTACCTCCCCCAGTACAAGCAGTGGAACTACACCGTCGGCGCCATCTACAAGCACTACGGGTCGGGGCACGTAGACAGCTGGGTACTGAGTCGTAACATGCTACGCAATAGCAGCGTGAAGCACCAGAATAATGACCCTTCCCTGCCCAAGCTCTCCGAATATCAGTCCGATGAGACGGAGAGCAAACTACGCTATGAGCGTGTGTACACCACCCTACCCTTCAGGCTCAGCTTCGGTGCAGGGCTACGCTACGCAGACTACCGCAATCGAGACGAGCGACTCACCTATCAGTCGGGACAGGTAGTACCGCTCTCCTACGACGCACATATCAAGCTACTAGCCTACTCGGCCTTCGCTCAAGCTTCGGACGAATACCTAGGCAAGCGACTCAAGCTCGCCCTCGGTGTCAATCTCGTGGGTAATACGCTCAACTCAGCCATGAGCAATCCCTTGCCTCAGCTCTCTCCTAGATTTTCAGCTTCCTTTGCCCTCACCGACGATATCAACCTGAATGCTAACTTCGGGCGCTATGCCATGCAACCCTCCTACACGAGCATGGGCTACCGCATCTCCGACGGGAGCTATCCCAACAAGCCACGCCTACGGTACATCATGTCGAACCAAGCCGTACTCGGCGCCGAGTACCACCCCGGGGACTATCTGCGATTCTCGGCAGAAGGCTTCTACAAGTCCTATAGCGCTTACCCGATCTCAGAGGCAGAAGGTGTCAGCCTGGCGAGCAAGGGGACGGAGTACGGGCAGGTAGGCGCTGAGGCTGTGCTATCCACAGGTCAGGGCCGTGCCTATGGGGTCGAAGTCGTGGCTCGCCTCATGCCTTGGCATCAGTTCTCAGCGACGGCTACCTACACACTATTTAGGAGCGAATTCACCGACAAGACCAGTATCTACCGCCCTTCCTCTTGGGATACAAGGCAGATGCTCAACCTACTGATCAGCTACCGCATGGGCAAGAGCTGGTACCTCTCGGCCTCCTGGCGCTATAGCGGTGGGGCACCCTACACCCCGATTGATATGGAGCTCTCGACGAACAAGGCAGCTTGGGCAGTCACCAATCGAGCCTACCCCGACTACACGCAGTTCAACACGCTACGTCTTCCCGCCAAGCATCAGCTCGACCTGCGTCTGGACAAGGAGTTCTACTTCAAGCGCTGGATGCTCAACCTCTACCTAGACGTACAGAACGCCTACCTGAGTAGCTACGTCAGCGCCCCCGTCTACACCAACAGAGATCCCTCGGGACGAATAATGGATCACCCCACCGACCCAGAGCGTCAGCAGGTTCGTCAGCTCGACTACTACAGCAAGCTCATCCTCCCGACCCTCGGCCTGATCGTCAAGCTCTGATCACCCCCCCCCTCCTTCAGCCGCTACATTCGCCCCTCTAGAGCGGTGGGAAGGACAGCCCTTCCGCACCTCTAAAATAAGACCTACTGTGGGTCGTCTCGACGACCTACGGTAGGTCGCATTGACGACCCACAGTAGGTTTTTTCGGCGACCTACCGTAGGTCGCTTTTTCACCCTCTCAAGCCAAGGGCAAAAGCCCTTCCCCATCCAAGCACCAGATCCCCTCATTGCCCCGCACGAAGAAGGACCGAGGCTCGGCTATTTAGCGTATCTTTGCACCGCTCAACTTCGGGCCGATCGGTTCGCCTTCGCCCCCCAAAGGAGCCCGAATAAGATTCACCCATCCTAATAGCTCTTCGTCCTCTAGATCTTGATCGTCTGTATAGCAGAGAAGCCCAGCGTGGCTCGCGACATCGCTTCCATCCTCGGAGCTAATCACCGACAGGTAGACCACGGCGTGGGATACATGGAGGGGAATGGCTATGCAGTCACTTGGACCTTCGGACATCTGTGCACGCTGAAGGAGCCCCACGACTACACACCCTCCTGGAAGTCTTGGAGCCTCTCTTCGCTACCGATGATCCCCGAGCGCTTCGGGATCAAGCCCATCCCCATAGAGCACTATCAGCGACAGCTAGAGGTCATCGAGCGCCTAGTCAGCCAAGCTACCGAAGTCATCAACTGCGGTGATGCTGGTCAGGAGGGCGAACTCATCCAGCGCTGGGTCCTCCAGAAGGCTGGATGCCGTGTCCCCGTGCGCCGTCTTTGGATCTCTTCGCTCACCGATGAGGCGATACGTGAGGGCTTCGAGCACCTAAGGGACGAGGCAGACTATCAGTCGCTCTATGAGGCAGGGCTCGCCCGTGCTATCGGTGACTGGCTCCTCGGGATGAATGCTACCCGCCTCTACACCCTGCGCTACGGAGGGAGCGACCGCAAGCAACCCCTCTCCATCGGACGGGTGCAGACACCGACCTTGGCACTGATCGTCGAGCGTCAAGAGGCTATTGAGCACTTCCAGAGTGAGACCTATTGGGAGCTGAAGACCCGCTACAGAGAAGTCCTCTTCTCTGCCGATAAGGGGAAGTACACCGATAAGGCCAAGGCCGAGGCGGCCCTCTCGAGCATCATCGGCAAACCCTTCTCCATCACGAGCGTGAAGAAGAAGGACGGCAAGGAGAGCGCACCGAAGCTCTTCGACCTAACAAGCCTACAGGTAGCGTGTAATAAGAAGTTCAACATGAGTGCCGAAGAGACCCTGGCGACGATCCAGAGTCTCTATGAGAAGAAGCTCACGACTTACCCCCGTGTCGATACGACCTACCTGAGCGAAGACCTTTATCCCAAGGTAGCGGGTATACTCAGAGGACTAGTCACTCCCTATCCCGCCCTCGTAGCTCCCCTGCTGAGCGGAGCGCCGATACGCAAGGACAAGAAGGTATTTGATAACAAGAAGGTCACCGACCACCATGCCATCATCCCGACGGGACAGCGTACCGGAGGGCTCTCTGAGCGGGAGCAACAGGTGTACGACCTCGTAGCTCGGCACTTCATCGCAGTCTTCTACCCCGACTGCAAGGTCAGTACGACCACGGTCGAGGGTGCTGTCGAGCGGGTGAAGTTCAAAACCTCGGGCAAGGAGATCCTTGAGCCTGGCTGGCGAGTGGTATTCGAAGGGAATGCACCTGAGCCTACGAACGAGAGCAACTCAACGGGGAAGTCCTCCGACACAGAAGAGCCTCAAGAAGCGCTTCTCCCTAACTTCGTCGTCGGAGAGCAAGGTGAGCACCTCTCCGAACTCAAGGAGCGCCAGACCCAACCCCCGAAGTACTACACCGAGGCGACACTCCTCCGTGCGATGGAGACAGCCGGTAAGCTGGTCGAAGACGAAGAACTCCGAGAGGCTATGAAAGAGAACGGCATCGGACGCCCTTCTACTCGGGCGAACATCATCGAGACCCTCTTCAAGCGTGGCTACATCGTCAAAGTCAAGAAGAATCAGATCCACGCCACCGATACAGGCCGTCAGCTCATCGGTCTCATCAACTACGAACTGCTCAAGAGCGCTGCCCTCACCGGACAATGGGAATATAAACTTCGCCAGATCGAGCGACGAGAGCTCGAGACCAAGAGCTTCATCGACGAGCTGAAGGCGATGCTCTACCAGCTGACCCAATCCGTCCTCGCTCCCCAGCCGTCCCCCCCGAAGCCAGAGGAGGTACGAAGCACGGAGATCCCTTGCCCTCGGTGCGGTCGTGGCGTACTACTACGAGGGCGGACAGCCTTTGGTTGCTCGGCTTATCACGAAGGATGCGACTACCGAATACCCTTCGACCTTTGCCCCGAGACCAGTAGCGTCGAGGCTCTTCAGAGCTACATCGAGCGATCGCGACAAGAGCCTGTAGAGGAGCCTTCCCTACTCTTCTAAGGTAACTGAAGGAAAGGGCCTCCCCTTTCTTTGACTAACTTTGCAAGAAACAGAATAGTAAAGACCCAAGATGGATAATACAAGAATGAGCCGTATCAATCGGCTTATCCAGAAGGAGGTCAGTGACCTCTTCCGCATACAGACACAGAGCATGCCAGGTACGCTGATCTCCGTGACCTCGGTGACGGTCAGTCCCGACCTCAGCATCGCACGTGTACGACTGAGTATCTTCCCCTCAGAGCGTGGTGAAGAGCTACTCGAGTCCATCCGTGCCAATGCTAAGACCATTCGCTACGACCTCGGCCTACGTGTCGGTAAGCAACTGCGCAAGCTCCCTGAACTCACCTTCTTCATCGATGACTCGCTCGACTACCTTGAGCGTATCGATACCCTCCTAGGACTACACGACAAGTAGCTCCCGCCCCACGGCTCGTGCTTAGCTTCCGTATAGCCCTTCGCTACCTCATCAGTCGCACCCGACTGCATGCGGTGAACTATGTGACGGCAATCTCTGCTGTCGCCATCGCCGTCGTGGCTATGGCGCTGGTCTGCGTGCTCTCCGTCTACAACGGCTATGTCACGATGATCCTGGCGGGGACAGAGCAGATAGATGCCGACATCCTACTACGCACTCAGGAGGGGAAGACCTTGCATCTAGCCGACTATCCCGACTACCGCGAGCAGCTCCCCCAGCTCGGAGCGAAAGCCATTGCCCTTAGGCTCGAGAGCAAAGCACTGCTCCGCTCGGGGCAGCAACAATGGGTCGTCGATGCTGTCGGCATTGATTCGGCCTTTGCTTCCGTCTATCCCCTTGCTCGTACCCATCCCGAAGCCTCCAAGCTACACGCCCCTACGGCACTGATCGATGGTGAAGGGGAGCCCGTCACACCGATCCTCCTCGGCTCGGCTATTCTCTTCCCACTAGATAGTGCGCTGAATGGTGGGGGAATAGTCCCAGCAGAAGTGCTCTTCCCCAAGCGTCTCGGCTTCACCAATCCACTGAGTCCCGCCTCGGCCTTCCAGAGTCTTGAGGGGCAAGTCATCGGTCAATATCCGCCGACAAGCCAAGAGACCGACGGGGCGATCTACCTACCCCTCGAAGCCCTCCAAGAGGTACTCGACTACGATGCGGAAGAAGTCTCCGCCATCGCCATTCGCCTCAGACCCGAAGTATCCACAGAGCACTTCAAGGCTGAAGTCAGTAAGCTCTACGAAGGGCGCTTAGTAGCGCTCGACCGCGAGGAGCAACACCCCGATCTCTCCTATCTCATCCGCATGGAGAAGCTGATGACCTACCTCATCATGCTCTTCATCCTCCTGCTGGCAGCCTTCAATGTCGCCAGTTCGCTCGCTATGCTCCTCATCGAGAAGCAGGCAGACACCCGCATCTTCTCTGCACTCGGAGCTCCACCAAGCTTCACTCAGGCAGTCTTCCGTCGTGTCGGGCTACTCATTGCCCTAGCAGGCACGTCGGTGGGTATGCTCATGGGCTGGGGGATCTGCCTCCTGCAGCAGCACTTCGGGCTGATACGTTCGGGCAGTGGCATCGAAGCGATGGCGCTCCCTGTGGATGTACGTCCGCTGGATCTCCTGATCATCTTCGCTTCCGTGACCCTACTCTCCTACCTCATCTCCCTCTATCCAACCCGCTTCCTCGGGCGTAGTGAGCGATAGGAGCAATACCTTCGGCTCCAGACCGGCCGAAAGACACCTCCCGGCCAAGGGATCACCACCCTCCCTTACCTTCGTATCCATAGAGCTTCCCCACAAGCTCCCTCGACTATCTCCTGTAATGATCCACATCACTACAGGTAATAGAGGGGCGAGCTACAGGCAATGCGGTCTAGAATTACGGTAGATCCACCTCTGCTTTACTCGATAATTTCTCCTCCGGCCCAGCGCAAGCGATCCATTCCCCACACGAAGACGGAGCTCGTATGGATAGAATAATTCCCCTCGACACTCCATAATTATGGAGAAGATCTAAAATTCCTCGTCCTGACTCCAGCACTATACCACGGAATATTTTCATAAATCCGAGGGATAATCCATGATTTTCACACGCCTTGGAGACAAAGAGCAGGCATTTCTCTTCACAGGGAAAACAGCGGTAGTTACAGCCTATTTCCTAAGAAATTAAAAGAAAGGGAATGATTTGCCAAGGCAAAAATCATTGCATACATTTGCCTATGAAATCATGGCTCTCAACCATAAGAGCCGTACACGCAAAACTATTAGATCGATCAGTTATGAAATCAGCTGAGATTCTAGCCTCTCTCGAGGCAAAGCACCCTGGTGAAAAGGAATTCCTCCAGGCTGTCAAGGAAGTACTTCTCTCTGTCGAAGAAGTCTACAACCAGCACCCCGAGTTCGAAAAGGCAGCCATCATCGAACGCCTTGTAGAGCCAGACCGTATCATTACCTTCCGTGTACCTTGGATCGACGATGCCGGTAAAGTCCATGTAAACATCGGCTACCGCGTACAGTTCAACAACGCTATCGGCCCATACAAGGGCGGTATCCGCTTCCATCCTTCTGTCAATCTCTCCATCCTCAAGTTCCTCGGTTTCGAGCAGACCTTCAAGAATGCACTCACCACACTCCCAATGGGTGGCGGTAAGGGAGGTGCAGACTTCTCTCCTAAGGGTCGCAGTGACCGCGAAATCATGACGTTCTGTCAGAGCTTCATGCGTGAGCTGTGGCGCCACATCGGCCCAGATACCGACGTACCTGCTGGTGACATCGGCGTAGGTGGTCGTGAAGTAGCCTACATGTATGGCCAGTACAAGCGCCTGGCTAACGAGCATACCGGTACGATGACGGGTAAGGGCTTCACCTTCGGTGGCTCTCGTTTGCGCCCCGAGTCTACGGGCTTCGGCGCTGTATACTTCGTACAGCACATCTGCAAGCAGCACGGCATCGACCTCAAGGGCAAGACAATCGCTATCTCTGGCTTCGGTAACGTAGCTTGGGGTGTGGCTCAGAAGGCTACCGAACTCGGTGCAAAGGTCGTCACGATCTCCGGTCCTGACGGCTACGTCTACGACCCAGATGGTATCAACACGCCTGAAAAGTTCCAGGCTATGCTTGATCTCCGCTCCAGCGGTAATGATGTCGTCTCTGACTACGCTAAGAAGTTCCCCAACGCTCAGTTCTTCGCAGGCAAGAAGCCATGGGAACAGAAGGTAGACATCGCAATGCCTTGCGCTACTCAAAACGAAATGAACGAAGAGGATGCTAAGATGCTTCACGCTAATGGTGTCACGATCGTAGCTGAGACTTCTAACATGGGCTGTACCGCCGAAGCAGCAGAATACTTCGTAGAAAAGAAGATGCTCTTCGCCCCTGGTAAGGCTGTCAACGCTGGTGGTGTAGCTACTTCGGGTCTGGAAATGACGCAGAATGCTATGCACCTCTCTTGGACCAACGAAGAAGTCGATGCTAAGCTCCATCAGATCATGAGTGACATCCACGAGCAGTGTGTCAAGAATGGTCGTGAAGGTGACTACATCAACTACGTCAAGGGTGCTAATGTCGCTGGCTTCCTCAAGGTAGCTCAGGCGATGCTCGAACAGGGCGTCATCTAAGGAGACGACTCCATTCACCTAGCATTATACAAGACCAGCCCACATTCCCTCCACGGGGGATGCGGGCTGGTCCTTTTATATCCTGTCGGTGGGGCTGATGGCCACCCCTCTTCTATCATGAAGAAACGCCCGTATGAGAAGTAAAACATACCGAGCTGAGCCGAAGAGCCGTTAGAATAACGCATGCATCTTCGTCCGCTCTTCCCCTAGCGATACTTGGCAGTATAAAGGAAGAAGATGCGTCATTACTACGAAAAGAAACTTTATTACTAGATAAAAGGTGCACGACTACCAATAACTAGGTGTGCCACTACTAACAGAAACGAACGCCCCTTCTTGAGAGAAAGAGCACGGCTACTAATGGAGCGAAAAGCCTCTCCTCGAGGGAAGGAGTACCGATATCGATGAGATGAATTGCTTCTTCTCTATGGATGGTATACGACCTCAAATAGCGAGGCACTTCACTTCCCCCTGAATGAAGCGTATCCACCCAATGTAAGAGGCTTCTTCCCGAGCAGGTGCTTCACCATTCTCAAGCGATGAGGCACTCCGTCACGGACCTCTTAGGCGCTTTGCTCCCCGAAAAAAATCACTTTACCACTAATAAGACTAGACCCATGATGAAGAAGATCTTCTCCGCCCTGCTCACGATCGTCTCGATCACTGCGGGCGCCCAAGCTCAAAGCTTCGAGGGCCAAGCCCTTCAGACTACTGCATTCCCCCAAGGAGTGTCGGCTCTACTCCCCTCCGAGACTTCGACCAGCGAAGTCAGAGGCTATGCACTCAGCTTCAGCGAAGCGGCACCACGCCGTCACTACCAGTATAGGAGCACCTCGGCATCGGCCTATGCGGGGACACTCGAGCTGGGCTTTGTCTCGGCCGATCGCAATGGACGTATCGAGTTCCTCGGTTCTTTCGGCACGCTCGTTAGCCCCACGATCTACCTCGCTGGTGGCTTGGGCTTCGATGGTTATTTCTCTCGTCCCCATCGGGATGCCTTCTGGATGCTCCCCCTCTTCGTGAATCTCCGTGCGACATTGCCTACAAGCTCGGTCGTAAAGCCCTTCTTCGACATCAAGCCTGGCTATTCGCTCGGGCTGACTCACTCGGGACTCCACGGGCTCTATCTCTCTATCTCGGGCGGGATAGCGATCAATCGCTTCACGATGAGCCTAGGCTACGGCTATCAGGAATTCAATTCGAGCAAGTACTTCGATAAGTACTGGGGGAGTTCGGGCGGGCTGTCCCTGAAGTTCGGTGTGCTCCTCTAGAGCCATGTGACAGCTATCGGCGTGCGCCGACTCGTGAATATTTCGTATGTTTGCCCGACAATAAAGCAAACATCCTATATGATACACTCCATGACCGGCTTTGGGAAGGCCTCGGCACGCTTCGGTAGCCGGACCGTCACTGTAGCCATCAAGTCGCTCAATAGCAAGCAAGCCGACATCTCGGCACGTATTGCCTCCGCCTACCGTGAGGGAGAACTCGAACTTCGCTCCCTCATAGCTGACCGCCTACAGCGAGGTAAGATCGACCTCACTGTGACGATGGAGGACGATATGCTGGAGGGAAATGCGACCCCGATCAATAAGGAATCCCTCCTCGGCTACATCCACCAGCTACAGAGCATACGTACGGAGTCAGGGCTTGACTTCCCGATCGATCCCGTCGCACTACTACGTCTCCCCGGGGTGATGGACAGTGAGTCCAGCCGTCCCTCAGAGGTAAGTAAGGAGGAGTGGGAAGTCGTTCGCTCTACCACATTACAGGCGATCGAGGAGCTCCAAGCCTTCCGTCTACAGGAAGGTAAGATGCTACGTGAGGTCTGTGCACTACGTATCGAGAAGATCTCTGCACTGCTACAAGATATCACCTTCCCTGAAGCTGAGCGCATCACTGCGATTCGTCAGCGCCTCGAGGAAGGGCTAGCCAAGATCGCACCAGCTGGTGGCTACGACAGCTCACGCCTCGAGCAGGAGATGATCTACTATATCGAGAAGCTCGACATCAACGAAGAGAAGTCCCGCCTGGCCCATCATCTCAGCTACTTCCTCGAGGTACTTGATGCCGACGCTCCAGGTCAAGGCAAGACGCTAGGCTTCATAGCTCAGGAGATCGGACGTGAGATCAACACCATGGGATCGAAGAGCAACCAGGCCGAGATGCAGCAGATCGTCGTCAAGATGAAGGATGAACTGGAGCAGATCAAGGAGCAGGTGCTCAACATCCTCTAGTCACCGCCCCTCCTCCCTACAGCCCACCAACGAATAAGCCACGAGCTTCAGCCCTCATATCGAGGTGCTGAAGCTCGTGGCTTATGAGGATATTCGAGGCTCCGCTCTATAGAGGCGAAGCGCTGTCTACTAGAAGTGACGCTCTACGGGCTCTACTTCGGGGAGCTGGAAATCAACGAAGCACAGACCAGCCAGAGCCGTACCATAGCGCTTCTCGATCGTGATCCCTTCGGTCACGAAGTTCAGTTCGCCGAGGTAGTACTGCGAGTAGGTCTTCTGATGCAGGTCATTGATCACACGGATCAGACGTGCTTCGAGCTCCTCGATACGGTAGCGACCGCTGACTTCGCAGACGAGTCCGCCGACCTTATTGTCGAAGTTCTCATCAGCATACATCCAAGCGTAGACGATACCAGCCGAAACGAATTCGTCCTGCTGGCCATGTGAGACCGCCAGGATGGTCTTCATCTCTGAACCGAACGGGGGCAGGTCGATCTCATCCATCGAAGCGATGTGTGCCGTAGCGGGCAGGACGGACGAATAGACCATGATGTTGAAGTCAGAGATCCCTGCATCATACAGAGCCATATGATATGACCCAGCGTGCAGCTCCAGATCCGACTCACCGCTACCCTTCGTCACGAAGAAGGTGTGGGGGATAAGATTCCCTACGTACTTACTCATTTAGTTCGAAATATGCTATATGATTAATGTTTATACTCACGCTTGTTCGCCGGCAGACACCGAAGACTTGGTCTGGTGTTCGGTAGGCCAAAGGCTTACAAAGGTACACTATTTTTAAGAACCTTAGCCCTTAGATCGACACCTTCCTACGGCATATCCCCCTCTTTCTCGCCAAGAATCGGCTCCAGGGCTCCAGTACCTATGGAGGCAGGATCAGGTAAGGCGGGTCTAAACTAGCTGAAAAAGCCGAATGAATCTTCTGAAAACGCTTCGTCACTATCGGCCAGTATCTCGTCGATGATCAGGAAAACGAGGGCTCTTGCACGAGAAGGCGTGGGGAAGGAACAGGATAAGCGAATTGCACGCATCGGGCACTTTTGCGCAATTTTTCGTAGCTTTGTAAGAGTTTGGGGCGGGGCATACCTCCCCCTTACCATAGCACAACGAAAGGAAATACGGTACACTACGCATGGCTACCATCGTCAAAACAAAGGATCTGATGATCGAGGTCGCACGACAGCTCTTCGCTCGGGTTGGGTTTACCAATACGACGATGAACGATATCGCTGATGCCTCGAAGAAGGGTCGCCGTACGCTCTACACATACTTCCGAAACAAAGATGAGATCTTCCAAGCCGTCATCGCGCGAGAGCTCGAGAGACTCTGGCACGATATGGAGCTCATCCGTCGCCTCCCTGCGACTCCCGAGGAGAAGATCCTGACGATGATGCTCACACATCTGGACAAGATCAAGGACCTGGTCCTTCGCAATGGCTCACTTCGTGCCGAGTTCTTCCGAGACGCTTGGCTCGTCGAGCGGGCTCGCTCTTCCTTCGATGAGAAGGAGATCCATCAGCTCCAGGACTTGCTCGAAGAAGGTAAACGCCTCGGGCACTTCTCGATCCCCAACCCTCGACTCATGGCTTATCTCCTACAGAATATCATCAAAGGCATGGAAGTCCCCTTCATCAGTGGGTCCTACCGAGCCAAGGGAACTATCGAAGAGATCCGTGCCACCGTGCGTCATCTCATACTACACGGGCTCGAGAGTCCTGAGTAGAGCCGAGGAAGGTATAATAAACAACATCCGAATTCATACTTAATACGATAAACTAATGAATCTACTTGCTAACAAGGTGGCCATCATCACAGGTGCTGGTCGTGGTATCGGTCGAGCTATCGCTCTGAAGTACGCTCAGGAAGGAGCCTCTGTAGCTATCACCGATCTCAAGATAGACGAGTCTGTAGAAGCCTTCATCAAGGAGCTCGAAGCCCTCGGTGTCAAGGCTAAGGCTTATGCATCCAACGCTGCGAACTTCGATGATGCTCACAAGCTCGTCGATGAAGTCGTCGCTGACTTCGGCCGTATCGACGTACTCGTCAATAACGCCGGGATCACCCGTGACGGTCTGATGATGCGCATGAGCGAAGAGCAGTGGGACCTCGTCATCAATGTCAACCTCAAGAGTGCCTTCAACCTCATCCATGCTGTCACGCCCGTCATGGTCAAGCAGCGTAGCGGTAGCATCATCAATATGGCCTCCGTCGTCGGTGTCTCTGGTAATGCAGGACAGACGAACTATTCTGCTTCGAAGGCAGGTATGATCGGTCTAGCGAAGAGTATCGCTAAGGAACTCGGTGCTCGTGGCGTACGTGCCAATGCGATCGCACCAGGCTTCATCGTCACCGATATGACAGGTGCGCTCTCCGAAGACGTACGTAAGCAGTGGGAAGCTCAGATCCCCCTCCGTCGTGGCGGTACGCCTGAGGATGTAGCTAACGTAGCTACCTTCCTCGCTAGCGATCTCTCCAGCTACGTCTCTGGTCAGACCATCCACGTCTGTGGTGGTATGAACATGTAGTCTTCAGCCATTCTACAGCCAGCTTGCCTGATGGCAGGCAAACGAAAAAGGCTTGGCTCCACTGGGTGGAGCCAAGCCTTTTTCGTTACTACTTATGATTCGCCCGACGCCCTAATAGCGACGTGCGGGGCGGCGTGCTGTAGAGCGCTTGTCTTCGAGCTCTTCCGAGAGGGCGAAGTCCAACTGCTTGCGGGCAAGATCAGCCTGAGCTACGACGATCTCTACCTTGTCTCCCAGAGAGAAGGTACGGCCTGTATGACGCCCCACAAGTCGGAAGTTCGTCTCATCATAGACGTAATAGTCGTCGGAGAGATCACGAGCGGGCACGAGACCTTCACACTTATTCTCCTCCAGCTCGACGTAGATTCCCCAGTCGGCAAGGCCAGTGATGACCCCGGAGAACTTCTCCCCGAGCCGTGGTATCATGTACTCGACCTGCTTATACTTAATCGAGGCACGCTCGGCTGTCGCTGCCAGAGACTCCATATCTGAGGCATGATCGCACTGATCCTCGAGAGAAGAAGCATCGACTGAAGGCTTACCCTCGATGAGATAGCGAGTAAGCAGGCGGTGCACCATCAGGTCAGGATAGCGGCGAATGGGCGAAGTGAAGTGCGTGTAGCTATCAAATCCCAGCCCGTAGTGGCCGATATGCGCCGTCGTATAGCGAGCTTTTGCCATCGAGCGAATAGCTAGCATAGTGAGCATATCTTCCTCTGGTCGGCCCTTGATATCAGTGAGAAGCTGATTGAGACTCTTGGCAATGGCCTCTCCCCCACCCTCTGTCTTGAGGCGGTATCCAAAGCGACGGACGAAGTCTGCTAAGGAGCGGAGCTTCTCTTCATCAGGAGCTTCGTGGATACGATAGACGAAGGCGGGCCTGCCCTTGACGGTAATCGCTGGGGTAATGTCCCGTCGTCCAGGCTCGGCGATACGCTCAGCTACGGTGCGATTAGCCAGGAGCATGAACTCCTCGATCAGCTGATGGGCAGGCTTACTCTCCTTGATCTGGACGGCGATCGGCTTACCAGTCTCGTCGAGTTCGAAGCGAACTTCGGGACGATCAAAGGCAATACTCCCCCGCTCGAAGCGCCGAGCACGGAGCTGCTGTGCCAGTCGATGCAGGCTAAGTATAGCCTCTGCGTGGTCGCCGTGGCCGGTATCGATGATCTCCTGAGCTTCTTCGTAGGTGAAGCGTCGCTGACTGCGGATCACCGTTCGGGTGATACGAGCCGAGCGAAGATTCGCGGCTTCGTCCAGCTGGAATATACAGCTGTAGGCGTACTTATCTTCATCGGGGCGGAGCGAACAGAGGAAGTTGCTCAGACGCTCAGGTAGCATCGGGATAGTTCGATCGACGAGATAGACGCTGGTAGCACGCTTGTAGGCCTCGTCATCGATGATACTGCCGGGCTGTACATAGTGACTCACGTCGGCGATATGTACACCCACCTCGTAGAGTCCATCAGGAAGCTGGCGGAAGGACAGTGCATCGTCGAAGTCCTTAGCGTCCTTCGGGTCGATTGTACAAGTCAGTACACCTCGGAAGTCCTCACGATGCTGGAGCTCCTCTTCTGTGATGGCTTCGGAGAGAGCCTCTGCTGCACGCTCGACTTCTTCGGGATAGCTGTAGGGTAATCCAAATTCTGCGAGGATCGCATGCATCTCCGTCGTGTTGTCTCCCGACTGGCCGAGGACGTCGATAACTTCACCTCGGGGATTTTTACTCTTAGGATCCCAGCCGGTGATACGGATGAGGACCTTGTCCCTACTCGTAGCTCCGAGGGTCTTATCCTCAGGAATGAAGACGTCTTGACGAAGCTCCTTGTTCAGCGTGACGAAGAAAGCGTAGCCACGTGCCAGCTGAAGACTCCCGACATAAGTCGCTGGGCGACGCTCGAGAATATCAGTGATCTGAAGGCGTTTGTATTCACCTCGGCGATTCTTGACGAAGGAGACGGCAACACGATCGCCATGTAGGGCGGTCGATAGCACACGTTCAGAGAGGGGCATCGGCTCCAACTCGGGATCATCGGGGATAAACGAGGGGCGACCACCACGATAGTCGAAGCGTCCCTCTAGGCGGGCGGTGCGTGCACCACCACGGATGAAGCGTCCAGGCTCTACTTGCTCGATCTCTCCAGTCTCGGCCATCTCGACCAAAGCCTGATAGATCGCACGCTTCTGTCCCATGTTTGTCTTGCCGAAGGCATAGCAAACCTGCTTGTAGTTTAAGACTCGCCCTTCATTCTCCTCGAACACAAGGCGAGCAACTCGAAGGATATCCCTTCGATTGATTTGGCGACCTTCGCCCGAAGGTGTCTTACCCTTCTTGGGTTTCTTCGGCGAAGTGACGGTCTTATTTTTCTTACTCATCATTCTATTGCAATAAAGGTCGTACCCCGACAGGGTACAAATGAGCCATCCCTCTAGCGTAGTGCGCTCTCTAGGAGAGGGCACTATGCCAGGGGATAGGCTCTAAGGAAGGATGTGTAGATGTCTGATGAGTAGAGAAGTCTGTCGTCGGAGTCGAGGCTAAGCTTCGACAGGGACGACCAACTTATAGCCCTTGCCGTGGACATTCTTTATCTCGACACGCTCATCGGCATCGAGCATACGGCGGAGCTTCGTCACATAGACATCCATACTTCGCTGACTGAACGAGCTATCATGCCCGCCAGTAGGCTCTGTGATTCCCCAGATGACGTTGAGCGCATGGCCACGCTCGAGCGTCTGATTGGCGAAAAGGCAGAGGAGCGACAGCAGTTCGCACTCCTTAGTAGTCAGACGACGGGACTGCTCACCAAGTGAGAGCGTCTGGGTCGTCGTGTTGAAGACGTAGCGTCCTATTTGATAGACACGCTGAGGTTCCTTGTCTCCATCGTGCTTGACGGTGCGTCTGAGGATCGCTTCGATACGAAGGAGGAGCTCCTCCATACTAAACGGCTTCGTGATGTAGTCGTCAGCGCCGGAGCGGAATCCCTCAAGTACGTTCTCCCTCATACCAAGAGCGGTGAGGAAGATAATGGGCACGTCGGCCGAAAGACTACGAATGTCCTTAGCCAGTGTCAGTCCATCTCGCTTGGGCATCATGATATCCAGGAGACAGAGATCGTACTTCGCGCTCTTGAAGGCTTCCCACCCTTGGTCACCATCGGTACAAAGGGTGACGGCGAACTTCTTACTCTGAAGGAGCTCCTGAAGGATTGTCCCTAGGTTCTCTTCATCCTCGCAGAGGAGGATCCTTATAGGTTCGTCCATAGTAGCAGTATTAACGTTCGTTAGTGAATATTACGCTGGAAATATATCTTATTAAGCTGTGCTAATATCTATGCTAAGTTCTTACATCTTATTCCACTATCTACTCCATCGCTGAAGCTGGTAGGCGGATGATCATCTTGGTGCCGACACCGAGCGTACTCTCAGCGGTGATGGTACCACCACACTGACGGATGACGGAGGTGACGTAGGCCAGGCCGAGACCAAAGCCTCTCACCTCGTATTTATTCCCCGACGAGACTCGGTAGAAGCGGTCGAAGACCCGCTTAAGTTCTTTCTTCTCCATCCCGATCCCATTATCTTCGACGATGATGCATATCATGCCCTCCTCGTCTTTAGTACGGATCGCCAGCTGAAGTGGCTGCCCGGGCTTGCTGTACTTGACGGCATTGTCCAGCAGGTTGAAGAAGACGTTGGAGAGGTGAATGGAATTCCCCCGCACCCAGGTATTGATCGCATCGAGATCTAGAAGAAGATCGCCTCCCCGCTGCTGGGCGTGGAAGGTGTAGATCTCCGCTACGGGCAGGAGAAGTTCGTTGACATCGAGTTGCTCCAGCGGGAACTTCCCCGACTGACCATCCAGCAGGGAGAACTGAAGTACCTTGTCAATGAGGAACTTCATCCGCTGGGTCTCCAGCCCGATGATCGAGAGTGCCGCCTGCACTTTGGGGTTTGCACCCCCGCTCTCCGAGAGATTCTGCCCAAGCGAACGTGTAGAGAGCAGGATCGTACTGACAGGTGTCTTCAGCTCGTGCGTCATATTGTTGATGAAGCTCGTGCGCTGCGAGGCGAAACTCATATGCTTGAGCAGGACGCCAAGAGCAGAGAAGCCGAGGATCAGCACGATGACCGTGGAGACTAAGCTCGGGAAAGCCAGACGCATCACCTCTGCTTTCGTCGGAGCTATATCCATGGAGAGCTTCATATAGGGGCGATCTTCGTTCGACCCATCGGTAGGGACGAAGAGGTACTGCGTGATCGTATTCTTGTCCTCCCAGCTTTTCCCTGGATCAGCCATAGGAGGTCGGTACTCGTAGAGCAGGTTACCGTCGGAGTCGTAGAGGGACATCTGGTACGGACCACAGAGATTCTTGCTGTCGAGCTTCTCACGGATGAGGCTCTTGAGCAAGCGGATGTTCACCATCTGTGGGATACTATCCCGGGTGTAGCTGTCGTAGACGAACTTGAGGATATGGCGATCGAGGGAGTGAAGATTGGCGAAATAGGCGTGCACTAACCAGTCCGACGGGCGGTAATCGAAGCGACAAGCGTCGCCCGTCTGAGGTCTCTTCGTGTAGATCGGATTGCTCTCGATGGTCTTTTCGACCGCTAGCGTGTCGAGCTTTGTCCGTGTCCAGATGTCGAAGTCAGCGACGGAGGTGGGGAGGAATTCGCTATCGACGAAGCGATCATTCTCCCGCTGGAGTCCGTGATTGAGGTAGCGGATGAGTTCGCGTACTTGAAGCTCTTGCGCTACACTACTCATGGCGTCCTTCATCTGCGAGCGCATGGTCTCCTTTCTGAGGGAGAGCACTCGTCCGTAGTACTCATACTGCACCCATGAGAGGAGTCCATAGGCCGAGATCAAGGCCGTGATGATGATCCAGATGACTCGTTTTCTCATGACAAATCCTTATGGAAGGCGGGCCTTCTGAAGGCTCCCTCGTCTATTAATATGCGCAAAGATAAGCATTTCTCTTTGCGTTTTAACATTTGACTGCCCGTAGTAAGTCCCCCAACCTCCTCCACTTCCGAGTGGAAGAAGCTGAAGGCGACGGAAGAAGTCCCTTGACTTTCAGCGGAAAGTATCTGAACCTCCCAGAGCAAATTCCTTGGTTTCCGAAGCGAAGTTCGATTACCATCGATCGAAGGTAATAAGACTTCCCTTCCGAAGTAATATAACATTCCCCGAAAAGTAATATTACTTCTCTCGGAATGTTATATTACTTTCGTCCGAATGTTATATTACTTTTCGGGGAATGTTATATTACTTTTCTCACGAACTGATAATACTTTCATTACGAGGTAATAAGACCTTGCCCCGAAACTCGCTGAAAATGCTCTGGGAAGTACCTGAACTTCCCCCGTGAAGTACGGGTACTTTCCCCTGAAAGAGCAAGGACTTTCCCCCGGAAGAGCAAGTACCTTCGACAGAAAGCAGGTGGGGCGGAGCAACTACCTTCAGCCACTCCGCCCCACGAATAAGGATGATTCCGATCCGACCTTACTAGAAGATGTACTGCACTCGGAACTGAAGTGCGTCGACCTTCTTCGTCTCGGTCTGGCTCCACTGCTTGACATCCATGTGGTGGTAATTGAGACGCACGGTGACGTACTTATTGAAGAAGTACGAAAGCCCAGCACTGTAGTCGGTCATCTTGCCGGCGCCCGCCATGCCGGGTATATTCGAATGGGCCAGCGCATGCGTATCGCCGAGGTCGAGGAAGCCGTAGCCGAGCATCAGTTCGAGGTTATTCGAGCCCGGAGAATCAACACCCGAGGTCACATAGTTGTACTTGTAGTCGACGGGATTGATGATGACGCCACGGGCAGAGACGTAGAATCCCTTCGTGTCGTAAGCATTACCGCCGAGGCGATTGACGTGCGACCAATAGTACTGACTACTGAGCTGGAAGTTGCGATAAATACCTTGGAACTCCGCCGTGAACTTGTTTTCCCAGCGAGCATCCGTCAGATCGACCGCAATAGCATTGCGCTTGTCGACGGCCGTCAGGTACTTCGACGCGTAAGCGATGTGTGATCCCTTCTTCAGATCCGATTCGGCCTTGACGTGCATCCCGCTGAGCCCGACGTGGAAGCCTGCACCTTCGCCCATCACTGGACGCCAGATCAGACGCCCCGCCACGGTGAAGCCCTGCGGACCAGACTTATCCGTGCTGGTGGTCAGAGCAGAATTGTCGGCGAAGATCCCGTATTGCCACCAGAGATGGTGATTGGAGATCGTGTGCATCAGCCCTATGCGACGGCCGGGCTGATAGACATTCCCCTCGGGCTCTTCGAGGTATTCCTTCTTCGCAGACCCGTAAGCCGACGACAACCCAAAGGGAACGGTGTAGTGACCAGCACGAAGGAAGTTGTCCTTACTGAAATTGTACTGGACGTAGATATCCTTGAGCGAGACCTTATTATTAGCAAACGTGACGTCGCCACGGAAGAACCAGCTCGGCCCGTAATTGACCTTGAAGCCGATACGCATATCACGGATGCCGGCACCACCGATCATCTCGCCGTCCTGTGTCTTGGCGGCGTCGTTCTGCGAATAGGTAGCTAGGTCGAAGAGTGCTCGACCCGTGAGCTTGATATCCAGCTTTTCCTGAGCGTAAGTGGCAGTCATCGCACCGAGCGAAGTGACTGCTAGGAGAAGACTATGTCTGATATTCATAATACATGTACTTCTTGGGGGTGGGGAAAGTGATTGGTGACTAGAAGGTGTCTTCGATCTTGTCGTAGGCACGGATTGCTTCCATCAGACGGGTATTGACGTCACTCAGCAGGAAGAGTCCATCAGCATTGCGCTTGAGTCCCTTGAAGGAGAGCGGGTAGATCATCGGAGGATTCTTCAGATTGAGTTGCTGGATCTCCCGAAGTTGCTCAGTCGTCTGGTAGACGATATTGATGTCGCAGTAGAGCTTACCGTCCTTGCCTTCGTACTTCTCGAAGACTACCTTACTGCCGATCGGAGTCTTCTTCTCGATAGAATTAGGTAGTTCGTAGGATTCTACGCCCAGCGCCGCCGTGACCGAAGCGATATTCGAGTCATGACCGCAGAGGAAGGAGAACTTACGTCCCTTAGCATTCAGCTCGTCATAAATATAAGTCAGGAGCGGATGAGCTACATTGACTGCAACAATAGGCGCTGAGAAGAGCACATCTCCATAGACATCCTTGATGCGTGCTATCTGAGTCCAGTCCTCGATGGTAAGATTGTGCCCGAAAGCTGCCTTCTTAGCGTCGGGCTCTTCATAGTACTGGAGGATGAAAGCATCCGAACAGGTGTTCGCATCCTTTAGCGATCCCTTCATGCGTGGCTCTTCACCTCGCTCGAGAAGTATCTCTGTATCGTAGTTGTCAAAGGCACAAAGCTGGCCCGACTTACATGCAGGAGAGTCCTTCAGATCAAGTGTAGCAGCTGTGATCTCGTAGGCTTTCTTCAGATCTTCGTTGATACCACGGATGCCACGTTTACCTCCCATGGCGGCGATCTGCTTCATCGCTTCCTTCTTGAACGATTCGCTCACCTTCGTCAGACGGGGGAAGAAGACAGGATCCATCTTACTCGGCACGAAGCGGTGATTGACAGAGATGTCTGCGACAGGGAGGAAAGCGGTGGTGAAATATCGTGCCGTGGCGATGCATCGCTGCATGCTATTGGCGTAGATATTGACTTCGTCTTTCGTGGGATTAGCGTTTTCCTTGAAGAGGCCTGCGTCGACGGCCCACTTGCGGAAGTATAGTCCGAACTGATTCTCTAGTGCTCCACCTCGGGAAGTCAGTTCGCTGGCTCCGGCGGTCCATTCAAACCAAGGGTGAGTAGTGACTTTCTCCAGGAGACTTCCCTTGGTAGAGAGAGGCGCTCTGATATTATGTCGGCTGAGGATGACCGCTTCAGAGAGCGTGTACTTGTCCTTGAATGCTTGGCTTCTTTGCTTCTGTGCCAAGAGCGATGGCGATACCGCGACTAGCAAAAGTAGCGCCACGTAGTGTCTAAACTGTCTCATATGCTTATAGAAATAGGTCCCCTTTGTGAGGACGTTACCTAATTCATCAGTCATGGCTATCCGTCCGTGATAGCGCAATCGAAGTAAACTGGAAGATGCAATTCTTTTAACTCGACCAAGACAAATGTAGTCAAATTTCCCTTTTAATAAAGCAAACGAGACGTATATTTTAAAATAAGCGTACCCATTCGCAGATTTACCAAAAAGATTTAATAAGTAATCGTTCGACTTCTATCATAATACAGGCGGGAGACCTTCGTTTTACTTCCTCCCCGTCTTCAGGACAGCTGGGTGGGGAATAGCCATAGTAAGGAGCGAAGTAGCATAAAGGGGGGCGGAGACTTCCCGTAAAGACGAAGCGCATTGCCTGTAGTGAGGGGCTTCCTTAGCGGTAATGAGAGGAGCAATTACGGGACAAAGCTGGCTGAAGAGCCTTCCCCATAGACAGAGCTCTAAGGCTAAGCGCTTGGTGGATACAAAAGAAGCGAGGCTACACCCTCTGGGGGTATAGCCTCGCTCGCTATATCAAGGGATGCTACCTAGCGCTAACGCTTGATGAAGCGTACCACACCCTGAGCGGTGCGTGCTAGATAGACGCCACTAGGTAAGCCTGCGACGGAGAGCGCTTGTCCTGCTCTGTAGCCTTCGACACGTAGGACTCGCTGGCCCGAGAGGTTGTAGATCTCTAGATCTCCACTGACAGAGACGTAGATCTCTGTCGTAGCGGGATTAGGATAAACCTTCAGTTCGCTCTGTTCCTTCGGATGTTCGCCCGGCTCCTTCGGATCTACCACGGGTGGCTTAGGAGTAACTGCCCCCGTGACTACGATGGGTAGACGGAGATATTCGGAACGACCACCCTGACGAAGACGAAGAAGCAGGTGCTTCTCTCCAGCAGATACCCCTGTGAGCTCCAGGCGACCGGCCTCCAGACGAGCCGTGACGATCTCACCGCCATCACGCACGAGGCTGTATTCGGGGCTGGGAGTCGTCTGCTTCAATAGGCCAGCTTCGGTGAAGAGCTTCGATACATCCTGGGTCGATTGTCCCTTCACGGCGAGCGTGAGTGGCGCTGATTCGGTAGCAATGACTTCGCCACCGAAGTTGTCTAGACAGAAGTAAGCAGGGATCGTCGTCCCGCCATTAGCTTGGCGACTACCCTTCATCGAGAAGCGAACTTCCTCTACTTCGCCGAGAGCCGTCAAGTCGAACCACTGCCAACTATCGATGACATAGTGCTCACGTGGATCGTCAGCTCGGTAGTCAATGAGTGGGAATTCCAGGCTCTTCTTACCATCCTTCGTACTCGCAACTAGTAGTAAGTAGTCTCCCTTGTGGAAGGGCTTGTCGGGCTCATTACCCATCTTCGTGCCCTCCTGTGTGACCTTCTTCACCCAAGCGGTATTGGTGACGTAGAAGCCCGGGAAGGTCACTCGGGGAGCATTCGTGGGCTTCACCTCGATGGGCTTACCATAGGCATAGGCCACACCATAGGTCTTCGAGTCAGCGACTCCATGCCCGACGCTACTATTGAACTGGTCAGGGAAGAGCTGGGTGAAGTCCGTCTTCGTCTGATTGCTGTAGGCGAAGCCCATCCATGTCCTGAGGTTCTTGGCTGAGCTATTCGAGAAGGCGTAGGTACCACTGTAGAAGGTAGACTCCACGAAGTCGTCAGGATCCTCTCCATCTCGGCCATACCAAGCACTCTCAGGTGCTAGAGCGAGGTCTTCGAAGGTAGCGACCTCGGAGGGGCCACCTGTCACCTTGAGCAAGACTTCACGAGAGAGCTTCTGATCCCAAGCGTCGGTGACCTCGAGTGTCACGTAAGCCGTGCGCTCAGCCTTCAGGGTGTAAGCCTCCTTATCAGATACTTGCTTGCCCGATGCATCACGCCATAGGAAGGTATAGGGCCAGACGCCACCCTCGGGGATACGCACGAGCGTGACTTCCTCGCCGTACTTAGCACCTCGAGACCACGAAAGTAACTGTAGGGGTAATGGGTCAGCCGTGAAGTCATCCATCGAAGCTTCGCCCTCAGGATCGATCTGTAGTGAAGTCAGTGCACCGAGATCCCTGAGGCTGACGTAGCGCCAGAGGCCTTCGGTAGAGGGGATGGTCGTCATCAGATTGATCGTAGAGCCTCCGTAGGCAGTCACCTTCACAGGAGCAGTACTCTGGAGATAGAAGCCCGAGAGTGTCACTGCATCAACGGTATTGGTCGGGCTCACGATCGTACCAGCAGAGAGCTTGACAGCACGCTTACTTGTCCGCTTGTAGGGGGAATTAGGCTCATAGACCGTTGCTCCAGAGAAGTGGTAGGTACCACTCGTGAAGTCCGTTGCTCCTACGGCAAGATCTTCAAAGTCTGCAGGTGCTGAGGGGAGACCATCCGTAAAGAAGTCATAGACCAGTGCTCCTGTAGCATACGCCCCGTCTAGCCCCTGAGGCAGGAGGTAGAGGCGGTAAGCCGTCTGCTCCTTCAGCGGAGGAAGAGTGAGCATCTCGGAGCGCTGAGGGTAGAGTGTCAGCTTGAGCTCTGATGCCTTGAGGTCAGCTATCGAGGGAGCAGCCTCACCCTTGGGACGGGCGATGCAGTAGAAGGCTCCGAAGTCGGTCGCCTTCACCTCCAGCTCTACCCCTCCGGCACGCAGAGATCGTGGCTTGGGGTAGCCCGGAACTAAGGCTGGCAGGCCGTGCTTAGCCTCTTCGTACGCCCCGACAGATACCTCTGTCTTGGGGCGTGCCACGCCAAGGATGTCTCGAGGTACTTCAGCCAGTGCAGGCGCAAAGCGTAGTACGGAGAAGTCCTGTGGCAGAAGTGCCCGTGCTGGATCTACAAAGTCGACCTTAGCTACTTGGCTTGATGTGTCAAATCCCCTGTCCGTCCAAGAGCCAAGATCCAGAGTCGCCCCACCGAGCTCAGCGAAGGCACTACCAGCCGTATAGCTGAGGTTGCTTGCGAAGACGTGCCCCTCCAGGGTAACAGCCTTAGCGAAGGAATAGATAAGCCCCTTAGTCGCATTCTGCCAGAGGTTGTTCTTCACCACGAGACCTGACAGCGCTCCCCCACCTCGTGTGAGGACGGCGACTGGGGCAGTGGCCTTGCCGGCGTAATCGCCCGAGATGAGCACGGAGTTGTGCAGGAGATAGACGTCGGTCATATTGGCCTCGCTGAAGTAGAAGCCATAGACCTCCCGGATCTGGGCAGGTGCAGTGAGGATGAGCTCATTGTTGATCAAGCTACTCGCCTTCTTCTCCTGCTGGGCTCGCTCTGTAGTCTGGCGGAGATAGACGGCCTGCACGGAGGTCTTCGTCCCCGTAAAGGCACCGAGATGGATGCGGTTAGCCTGAGCGGTGATCCCATCACCGAGGGTCAAGTCTAGGGCATGATAGTCATAGGAAGCTGTACCCTCGGCTTGGATCTCATTGGAGCGGATCACAACATCCGAGACACAGCGGACATAGATTCCCTTAGAGCCCTGCGAAGAGAAGGTATTCCCCTCGATCGTGAGGCCCTGCTGGTTGGGAAGGGCTACATTGGAGAGGCCGTCCATATGGACACCTATGTAGCCACCCATGAGCTTGGAGCGGGTGAGCGTCAGGTGATCATTGTTGGGATAAGCTTCCTCTCCACGATTGGTCTTGATGAGCGCCAGATCACCTTCATTATACTGAGTAGTCTTAGGCGCTGTGAAGCTACAGCCGTCGATGGTGATACGCTGGCTCGCATTGCGGATAAGTAGGAGGGCTGGAGCTTCACTCTTGGTCGTGAGGAAGCTAAGTGCACGGAGCGTCACATAGTCTGCTCCATCCAGAGTGAAGTAGCCCGGCTTATCATCTCCATAGAGAGCCTTCTTGTACTGCTTGTTCTCGAGTGTGACATCCCCAAGGCGACCCGTCGTGGGCTCGATGACGAGAGGATTAGTTAGGGATAAGCCTGGGATAGCTGGTAGCACAAGGGGCTCGGTGTAGTGCCCCGGGCTGAGGCGTAGACGGACGGGGCCGTCGACACCACGTGTCTTGAGTGCCTCGATAGCTTCGGAGATCGTCTTGAAGTGAGCTCCCGACTCGGTACCGATCGTGAAGTCTCCGTGGAGTCCTGCCTGTAGTTCATAGTCCGTGGTAGGAGGTTCGGTGAGCTTCACCTCTTCGCCAGAGACCGTGATGCTACGAGGGCTGACGGTGATCTTTCCTCCCGCAGGAGCCTTAGTACTAACACTGGCAGCGAGGAAGAAGTAATAAGTACCAGGAGCACTGTAGCGGACTGATCCAGCGAAGCTACTCCCCTCAGCAGGGTTGATGCTCGCATAGTGCTCCTTCGTGGAGAAGGTCTCCGAAGTACCCGTCTTGTAGAGGCGAAGTGTGCCGATAGATTCGGATCCTACACTCTGGAAGGGAGCGAAGTCAAAGCGCTCCAGATCGACGGATCCTTGTTCGCCGACGAGCTTGACAGCGATCTTGAGGAGGGGCACATCACTAGCGCCCTTCATCAGGCGAGCACCGGGGATAGCCTCTGCCTTGACTGACTCGACGTGTACAGGGATAGGGCGCTCCGAGCGAACCTCTATCTCCCAGCCGAAGTCGGAGAACTTGCTGGAGAAGGTGACGGTCATAGAGCCATCAGCGGCGGTAGATACCAGTTCGTCAGCCACCTTCTTGTAGCCCGTGAACTTCTGCAGGAGCTTATCCTCCTCAGCCTTCATCCCATGATAGAAGGTGAGGGCATCGAGGCGGTGCAGACGTAGCGAATGGATTCGACAGCGGATGACTTCACCCTTACGAGGGACGAAGTGCACCGTCCCCGAGAAGCCCTTGGTGTACTTACCATCAGCGCCCCCATCATCGTAGAAGGTGATCGGAGCGGAGACAGAGATCGTCTCTTCGCCCGACTTCATCGAGTAGAAGCGTCGGGCTGTACGTGAGCCATCGGGATCAGGAGAGGCGACAGCCGTCTGCTCCCCTGAGAGGGTGAGTGACGGGAGGGCAAGGTCAAGCGCTACGCCAGCCTCGACCGCCTCAGTGAGGTCTGCGGTGAGGTAGTAGTAGCTCTTCCCTTCCTTCAGCTCTAAGGGCTCGGTGAGCGTCAGCGTCACCTCATCACTTGTGGGCGAAGTGATCTCCCCGAGGAGCTTCCGATCCCTATACGCCTTAGGTGAAGGGAGCGAATAGAGAGCGACACGAGCGAAGGAGCTAGCACCACCCTTGAGACGAAGGCCTACTGCTTCAAGCTTCTTAGGCTCTAGATAGCCCTTAGTCTCCAGCGTGAGGTCAAGGAACTCTAGGTCCTTGGCTCCGACGGCGACTACTTCGGTGGAGGCCTGCTCCACGAGGGTCGAGACGAGCTTCATAGGGCTAGGCACGAGGCTACGCACGGTAGCCTCCCAGCCCTTCTTCTGCCTACCCGAGGTCGTAGCCTTAGGATTGAAGACCACGGTCAGTGCACCATCGGCGCTGGAGGAGTGGATGAGTCCAGGCGTCCCGCCGATGGTCTTCTCATCGAGCTTCCAGAGGAGCTTACCTGAGCGCCCCTTACCCTCATAGATCTCGAAGGTCGCCTTGGTCCCAGTAGAGGACTGCTGATAGAGTACTTCGAAGCTGTGGAAATCAAGCTGGATGACTTCACCCGCCCGACCAGGAGAGAAGATCGTGACCTGATCGGTATTGCCTGGGGAATAGTGCCCGTAGGTCATCGTCGGCGTGAAGGTCCAGTCCGAATAGACTGGGATCTCCTGCTCTCCCTCATGACTGCGGTGGGTGTTCTTGATTAGATAGGGCGTCTCCTGTGGCGTGAGGCTAAGGCTCTCCTTCTTACCCGAGAGGGTGATGGCCTGGAGCGCTAGGGAGATCTTGTCCCCGGTCTTCGCTTCAGGCGAGACATCACCCGTGAGGAGGAAGGTATTCCCTCCGAAGGAAAGCGTCTTAGCCTCTGTCAGCTGGAGCTGGACAGTCGTCCCTGTGACCTCTACCTCGCCGATCTTAGCCGAGGGCTCAGCACGGGTACCAGCGTAGAGGGTGAGGTGCTTCAGTACACCTGCTGTCGAGGCCTCAGTGCTGAGCTCCAGCGACTGGAGGGAGAGCGGATCACTGACCCCTTCGGTCTGGAGGGTGAAGGCTAAGAGTTCCTTACCCTTGCCACCAGCAGCGACGGGCTCCTTCTCCTTAGGATAGGTGGCCGTAGCCGACACGAAGTGCATCGGCTGGGGATCTACGGCCTTCACCCGAGCTACGAAGCCATCCTTGGGGACGCCTGTAGTACTCTTGAGCGAGACGGTGAGCGATCCATCCGCCGCTCCCGAGAGGAGGGTCACGGGGACGGGGTCCGTCAGGAGGCGCTTGAGGAGCTGGGCTGGGTCTTCACTCCGCCCATTATATACGTTGAGCTGGTCATTCTTAGCGGGATTGGTCGAGAAGAGGTCTAGCTTCTCGAAGGTGATCTGGATACGCTGACCCGTACGCTCAGGGATGAAGGTCACCGAGCCCTCGAACTGCTCCGAGATCTTCCCCTCAGGCCCCCCATCATCATAGAAGGCGATGGGAGAGGTACCGACCTGGACATCACGAGGCCCGACGACCATATATACCGAGCCAGCGGGCTCCTGAGGTACAGGCTGGTCGGTGGCGATCTTGTCGACACTCTTGACCTCAGCCTTCCACCCAGCGCCCGAGGGACTAGCTCCCACGAAGACGAAGGTCAAGGCTCCCTCGGGAGTCGTCGCATGGAAGGTCTTCGTCGTGAGATCACTCCCCCGAAGGGCAAAGAGCTCCTTGACACGAGGCTTGGAGTAGGTCGTCTCCTCAGCGTCGTCATCATACTCCTCGACGAGCTTCTGGCGTCCCTCATAGACATAGAGGACACCAGAGCCTAGGTCGAGCTCAGAGAAAGTGACTTCGATCGCCTGCCCATAGCGAGGGGTGAAGACCACAGCAGTCGTCCCTGTAGTGGGAGCTTTGGCGCTCGCTCCGCCCGCATCGTAGAAGGTCTCCGAGGTACGGACGAGGACAGACTGCTGCTTGCCATTGGTGCGAGGCATGAGGATCTCTGCCGAGAGGCTCAGCGCACAGATGAGTAGGCATAGTAGGGATGATAAGAATCGTCTCATCGTCAGTTGTGGTTAGTAGTTGATCGGTATGGATCGAGATAGAGACTGGTGTATCAGGTCTTGGCTCGGTACGTTACACAGAGCAAACTTACAGAGAAATAGGGGAATAAACAAGGTAGTAAAGAGTCGGCGGGCAGGGAGGTATCACCTCTCTGCCCGCGGACTCGACGGAAGCCCCCTTCTGAGGAGCGCTAAGCCCCCCAGACTAGAAGGGATAACCGATGGCTAGATGGAAGCCCAAGGCATCTCGGAAGCGGGGGATATTGTACCAGCCCTTGCGGGTCGTCTCATAGGGCAGGTGCAGACCTACCCCTACGTCGAAGCGCACGACGAGGAAGGATAGGTCGTAGCGTAGACCCGCCCCCGTGCCGACAACTATGGCGTCGAGGAGCCCTCCGACAGAGCCCGCTTCACGGAGGGATGCTCCAGGGCGAGCGCTGTCTGGCCTGAGGAGCCATACATTACCAGCATCGACGAAGAGCGCACCGTAGCAGTTGCCGAAGAGGCGACTACGATATTCGACATTCGCCTCGAGCTTAAATTCCCCTACCCTATCCATGAAGGAGTAGGCGCTCTCCTCAGATGCCCTGTAGCGTCCAGGGCCTATACTGCGCACCGTGAAGGCACGTATGCTATTGGCCCCACCGACATAGAACTGCTCGATGTACGGAGCCGTCGTAGCATTGCCATAGGGATAGATCGCCCCCGTGGCGAAGTGTGTCGCTAGCGTCGACTTGCGACTGATGCGGTAGGAGTAGCGGAGATCAAGGGCGGCCTTGGCGAACTGTGCAAAGGGCACGCCGAACATCGTCTTCGTCTCATTGTAGGACTCCCCAGCGAGCTTCATCACGGCATTCGACAGATTGCCCGCCTCGCTGACCTCGGCAGAGACCTGTAGGTAGTGGGGGCTGTCGTCGGCACGGCGGGTATAGGTGACGGAGTAGCCGAACTTGGGGATGAACTGGTCCCGGAGGCTAAGCCCCAGCGCAGGGTTAGCCTTGATCAGTTCGTCGAAGCGTGATGTCGTCCTCAGTAGCTGGGTATAGTTCAGGCTCAGTGGGGTGATCCTGTGGCTCCACTGGCTCGACGGCTGGAAGCTGTAGTCCATCGTGAAGGAGAGGGAGCGGAGCGTATAGTAGCGGGCATGGTTGATGCCCTGCAGGGCTACCTTGAAGCTCGTCGAGGTAGGATACTTGTAGTAAGCATCGATCAGGCGAGGGAAGAGAATCGAGGGGAAGGTCAGCGCCACATCAGCTCCCAGCTGATAGCTATTGATCGCTACCGAATAGCCGTCAATAGGGTTACGCCCCGACTGCCATTCGTAGGAGCCAGAGAGACTCGCCGAGAGCTTCTCCCCTCCCCCAAAGACATTGTTCCGCTCGAGCGATGCTGAGAGCCCTGGCCCGATATAGTTCGTCGACTTGCGCATGAAGGCAGCCCCGAGGTAGCTACTCCAGGGCTTATCCTTCCTCAGGAGAATCATCAGGTCCAGCGTCCCGATACTATCGGGCTGGGCGGAGAAGGTAGGACGCTGGAGGGCGACCGAGTCCGTAGCCTCGGCCGAGGAGAGCGTATCGACCTCCGCTTTCTTCGACAGATCCTCTCGGGGAGAGAAGTACATCTCTACCGAGGAGAAGGCACTCAGCCCGGTCAAGGCCGAGAGGGTACGCTCCTCATCGGTACTGCGATATACCTGTCCCTGCTTCATCCTGATCCGAGTCTTGAGGACACCAGGGCGGACGATCGGACGCCCCGAATAGTAGAGCATCACGCTGTCGGAGAGGGCGACGCTATCCGTGGCAAGGGTCGTAGGCGCCTCGGCATCCTCTGGGAGCTGACGGAGCATGACCCGACCGAGCTTCCACTGACGAAGGGCCTCGGGAGGAGTGCTAGGAGAGAGGACAGTACGAAGCCACACCTTGCGTGGGGAGATGAGCGTATCGGCCTCGTAGGTGATGTGCTCAGGCTTGAGGTAGTAGTAGCCATGCTCTCTTAGGAAGGCTCGTGCTATCGTGCGGTCATCCTCCAGAGCCTCGAGCGAGAAGGGGCGCCCCCGCTGTAGAGCACTCAGACGATGGTGGTAGAAGTAGCGCCCTGGGCGGATGTACACCCGAGGGAAGTAGCGTACACTATCCAGCAGGTAGAGGGGCCCTAGGTCAAGCTTGTAGTCCACCCGAGCCTGTAGGGAGTCTGCCTTCTCGGGGATGATCTCCGAACGGACCTCAGCCGAGAGGTAGCCGAAGGCTCTCAGGGTCTGCTGGGCGACCTTAGCACGCAGACTCGGACTGACCTCACGCATCCAGACAGGACGAGGGGTGAGGCGTCGGATCAGATTACCTACGAACGTCGAGTCCTCAGCGAAGCGCATGTGGATCGAGGGACCCAAGAGGGGGAAGGGGAAGCGAAGGGAGCTACTGCCGAAGACCGATCCATTGGGGGCATAGCCGAGGCGCTCTTCGGCGGTAGCGATGACTCGGTCGGCATAGGAGCCCTTGGGACGATCGACGACCTCGATCTTGCGTATCCCGATGTAGAGCTGATCATCCTCCGTCTGATACTGCCTCAGGGAGCACCCTCCGAGGGAGAGGAGTATGAAGAACCCAAGGAGGGCAAAAGCCGAGCGAAGGAGTGGAGTATGATGGTGCGTGCTTCGCCCCCTAGATGGGGGAGCAGAGGACCCCATGCATGGGTCACCCGACCGACCCATGTATGGGTCGCTCGAGGGAGGCATGCATGGGTCGCTGGTGCGACCTATGATCGGGCTATGATGCGGGGGTATATCGAGGCGGTGCATAGAGACTAGTAGGAGGCTAAGGAAGGGGGATCACTTACTCTGGAGACGGACAACCGGAGTAGAATCCGTAGAGTGTACCGTCGTCGTATCGCCACCGAGTCGCCACTCCTGGATGGAGACCTTGGGGAGCGTGTCCCGCTTCACCTTCTTTGCTCGAAGGCGGAAGAGGTCACGGAGGCTGGAGAGCTTGCGTCGGAGGACATACCCGACCCCTGTCTCGGAGAATTCCCCCTCGAGGATATTGTCCGTGACTCGCTTGTGATAGAGGCTGAGGTACTGCTCTCCCGACTTGTCGAGCTGGTACTGTAGGGAGACATTGTCGAGGAAGGTCTGCCCTTGATTCGAAGCCCCTGCCCCACTCTGCACCTTACCCCCGACGATGATGCGGATACGATCGTTGTAGAAGCGACGGCTGAAGCTGTAGGTATAGTCGGTACGAGCGGCCTCACCTGAGGAGCCATCGTAGTGGTCCATCCCGAGGCTAAGGTCAGTACCCTGTAGGAGCTTGCCCGCTGCCTTATTGATCTGGGACTGGAGGAGGGAGGTTAGGGCAGAGTTGAGATTGAGGTTGCCCGCCCCCGTGCCACTACCGAGATAGATCCCCGTAGCCATGAGAGCGATGGCCTGCTTGCTCTGCTCCTCCTTGGTCATCGTGGAGAGGGTATTCTGCATGGAGAGGTTCTCCGGAGCAGCGAGGGAGAAGCCGAGGTTCATCCGATTGACGTAGTCCTTGATCTCGATGCTGACATTGAAGTTCACCCGCTCGGAAGATCCCGAGGACGAGGTGACCGTAGCCTTGACCTTGTTGACAGCAGAGAAGTCGAGATAAGGGTTGGATATCGAGCCGTACCAGGAGAGAGTGCTCGTCGGGGAGATGGTGAAGCGCTTGTTCCCCACGACGGGCAGGGTATAGCTCAGTTCGCCTCCCCCACTCATCTCGTAGCGTCCCGTCATGCTCATCTCCCCATAGGGCGGATAGGTGAAGTGGAGCGTCCCCCCCCCTTGGGCATGGAGGTAGTCGGCGCCATCGGCCGTAAGGTCAGCACCGATACGCACCGAGGGGTCGACATGGATGGTGAGGTTGACATCCAGCCCTCCGAGGGTAGGTGGGACGACCTCGGGGCTCTTGGTGAAGAGGGTATCGGAGAAGTCTACGAACTGTACCAGCTCATCGCTCTGCTCTCCTGTCTTCAGCGGATCTTCACGTAGGATATAGGTACAGTTCGTTCCACTGAGGACATTGATCCCCCCACGTACACGGAGCGAGGTCATTGGTCCCGATACGTTCATGTTCGTCGAAGCGATGATGCGCCCATAGAGGAGCTGATCATCCCTACGAGGACGGGGCTCATCCAGCAGGGTGAGCTCATCGGAGGTGATGCGGAGCGAGGCAGTAGCCTGAGGCGTCGTGCTCTTACGTATCGAGCCGTCGAGGTAGATCGCCTTCTTGGTATCCACCGAAGGGCGGACGGCGTAGTGATCGAAGTAAATATCGGAGTTCTCCATACGTACAGGCATGGAGTCAAGGACGAGGTGCATCCCATAGGAGTCGAGATGCACCATAGCATCCGAGAGATTCATCTTCCCTGAGAGGAGGGGCTCAGTGAGCTTCCCCGAGAGACGGATAGAGCCCTCGGCTGTCCCCTTGAGTGAGGTGGCATTAGCCGCTAGGAAGGGGTTCGCCAGCTCTAGAGGGAAGGCGTTGAGCGTCAGCGTACCACTCAGCGGGGAAGTCTTCTCCCGTGGGTGGTAGATCCCGTCGATCGTCATCGCCGACTGGCCATTGTAGCCGATATCCGCCGTGATGTAGTGCGAGTCGCCACTACGAGGCTCATAGAAGAGCGAGGAGGTGAAGTGTCCGAGCTTCTTGTCCTCATAGCGTAGGTCAGAGATTGAGAGGTCGCCGGAGATCGTCGGCTGTTGGCTGAGGTCCCCCTTACGCTGGTAGTGTACATCTCCGAAGAAGATCCCCCCGATATCGGGAAGCCCTAGGCTACGGTAGTCCTCGAGGTAGAGCTTATGAATCCCCAGCGTGATGTCCTGCACCCCAGGGGTAGACTCCTCTGCGAGGAGGGAGAATTCCCCTCGCTTCTCCCCTGCGAGCTGGAGTGATCCGAGGAGGAAGTAATCTTTCTTCCTTAGGCTCAGACTATTCTCTGGGTTGATCTTGTAGTCGTTGTAGGCCAGGCGCAGGCGGTCGCCTATGAAGTGGAGCTGGTAGGCCTCTCCCGACCAACTGCCCTCTACCTCGGCGGTATGACGCACCTCGCCACGCTCGTCCTGCCAGGAGAAGTCTAGGTGCCCGCTCTGTAGGCTGGTGCGTAGGTCCGTGCTGATGGTGAAGCCCTCCTGAGAGCGGTAGCGTGACTTCATCACCGTACCGAAGAGCACGAGCGAGAGGCTATCCCCACGGGCGATCGTCTGGCGCTCGGTAGAGAGGTTGAGCTGGGCAGAGTTGATACGCAGGGTATCGACACGAAGGTCAGAGAGGGCGAGCGTACCACTGAGTCCCTCCCTAGGTGAAGTCTCCAGCTTCATCGAGAGCGACCCTAGAGCTACGTGCTGATCTGCCAGATAGTAGCGCAGAGGATTGTCCTTGCCCATCGTGAGGCTGAGCGTCGAGGTGGGCAGGTGTACGACCAGATCCTCTAGGTACTTCGTCGCTGACTTCCCCGAGGTGATGAGTCGTACCTGCTGGAGCGTCTCATTCATCAGCTTCGTGAGCTGCACCTGTGTGGAAGTAGGCCCTGCACCTACATGGAGCGAAGCCTTCATATCGCCCGAAGTGAGCTCTGCATGTATATCCTCAGGCGAGGTGGAGAGCTGTAGGTCGGCACGAGGCGGAGCGAGGCGCTCCCCACCAAGGACAAAGCTGATCCCATCGGCAGCTGCTGTGAAGCTGTGCGTCTCCTTCATATCCGATCGGAGCTCACCCTCGAGGCGAAGCTTGGCCGAGAGGGGTGTATCGGAGAAGCCCAAGCGCTGTAGATCCAGCTCCACAAGATCTAAGCCAATACCCGTCGTGAAGCCTTGGCGAGAGAAGATACCATCGAGCTGCAGGGAGAAGTTCGCCCCGGGGTTCATGCTATTGAGGGAGAGACCTAGGTTGCCGTCCTTGAGCGACCCATCGAGTGTCACATCCCGCAGGGTAGTACTGCCCCAAGAGGCTTGATGGACACGCCCCCTGAGGCTCAGTCGTGTCCGAGGGCTGAGTGGGTCAAAGCCCCTACCCTCGGCATCAAGCTCCAGGCTCAGCCGTCCTATAGAGTCTCGGGGCATGAAGTGGCGTAGGTCTAGGCCCTCCGCCTTGAGGCTAAGGGCGTAGCTCTTCGTTGCCTCGGTGAAGTGCCCCTTGAGAGCCACCTGTCCTGAGCCTTCGACAGCCTTCAGATCACCCTTGTAGACGCCCCGACGAATATCCACCTCACCTGAGAGCGTCATCGGAGAAGGGATCCTATAGTCACGGGATAGTCCAGGGGAGACGAGGCTAAGCAAGGTCTGTGCCTTCGTACCTACCTGCCCCGTCAGACGGAGCTTCCCTGAGCGTCGGTGCTCATCGAGGAGACTCGTCAGGTGCCCCTTGAGGGAGAGGCGGACGACATCCGGCCAGTGGAGGTCGGCCTCGGTCAGCTCTAGGGCACTAAGCGTACCATGCGTCTCGAGGGAGAGGCGGATAGGGGCAAGGAGCTGACGGCGGGTGATCGCCGTGAGGAGCTTCTTCCCCTCGGGGAGGTCATCGAGGGCTGAGTAGGACAGGAGTAGAAGGTCCCTAGTGCCGAGGGAGGCCTTCATCGTGAGCTCGATCCCCGCCTTAGGGTCTGAGCGGAGTACACTCCACGGCATGGTGAGCGCCCCCTGCATGCTCGAGCCGTCGGTATCGAGGATGAAGTCATCGAGGCACATCCCGAGACTATCCATCTCGTAGCGTCCCGACAGGTGGTGAAGCTTCAGTCCCGAGCGTTCGTCGAACTGAGCACGACTGAGGAGGAGCGACAGGCGCATTCCCTCGGAGTCGATACTCTCCCCCTCGAGGTAGATATCCCTGAGGTGAATGTGCGAGGGATCGAAATACGGGGTGCGTGGCGGAGTACGATCGACGGCATAGCTTAGCTCCCGCCCTTCGATACGGGCACGAGCTATCTGGAAGCGCATCTTCGCTAAATCCGCTTCTCCTCGGTCCAAACGTAGGCGGGTGACATCTGCTCCGATGAAGAGCGAGTCCAGAGGCATAGCGACATCGATCCGTGTCGACTGTAGGTCGACCTCCCCGGCGCGTATGAGCCAGCGAAGGGGCTCAGAGTCGTCCTCCTTCTTCGTCGTATCTGTGCTGGTGTAGGAGACCGAGCCACCCCGAGTCACGAGACGGCTTAGGTCGACCCGCTCCTTCTCCAGATCGACATAGAGCTCCTCTACCGAGGCCTTCGGGAGGCGTGCTTTCACAGTGCTTAGCCCCGTACTATCGGTATAGTTGAGGGAGAAGCGATCAAGGGTGATGTGGGGGACTTCTATCTGCTTGTCTAGGAGCGGACGAAGGGAAGGCGACAGACTGAGCTCACCTACCGAGAGCAAGGTATCACCAGGGGCACGGACGACGTCTAGCCCCTCGACGGAGAGATCTAAGGGGAAGGAGAGGTGGATGCGATCAAGGGTGATCTTCATCCCCGTCTGCTCGGAGAGGTAGGAGGCGAGGCGATGGACGACGAAGTTCTGTACAGGGGGGACGTACAGCAGGAGCGAGACTAGGAGAACTAAGACAATGGGTGTGAGGAGGAGTCCCCACAGGATACGCTTGAGATACTTCGATCGTCGTGACATCTGAGCTAAGATGCTAGGCAAGAGGGAGGGAGAGCGATTAGTGCGTGCGGTACCAGTCGAAGAGACGGCGTACCCCTTCCTCGATCTCTACCTGATGATGCCAGCCTAGGGCATGAAGCTTCTCCACAGAGGTCAGCTTGCGCATTGTCCCATCGGGCTTGGTACTATCCCACTGGATCTCACCGGTGAAGCCCACCGTCTCGGCGATGAGTCCAGCTAGCTCAGCGATGGAGAGCTCCTTACCTGTACCGATGTTGATGTGGCAGTTACGGATCGGCTCGCCGGCCTTAGGACAGAGATCCTCGAAGTCTACATAGAGGAGCACGTGTACCGACGCATCGGCCATATCCTCACTCCAGAGGAACTCCCGGAGCGGACGACCAGAGCCCCAGAGGCGCACCTTCGAAGGGCTGATCCCGAAGCGACCAAGGAGCTCAAGGATGGCCTGCTCTGAGCCGGTGCCTGACTCCCCAGCGACGGGGCGCTTCTCGAGGTCATGGCGTACGGCCTCCCAGTCCCCTGCCCCCAGACGATCAGCCAAGTAGATCTTGCGGATCATCGCAGGTAGGACGTGGCTATTCTCTAGGTGAAAGTTGTCATTAGGCCCATAGAGGTTCGTCGGCATCACCGCCAGATAGTTGGTGCCGTACTGGAGGTTGAAGCTCTCACAGAGCTTGAGGCCTGCGATCTTGGCGATGGCATAGGGCTCATTGGTGTACTCCAGTGGGGCGGTCAGAAGAGCTTCCTCACGGATCGGTTGCTCCGCATCTCTGGGGTAAATACACGTACTGCCTAGGAAGAGTAGATCCTTCACCCCATGGCGGAAGCTCTCCCCTATGACGTGCTGCTGGATCTGTAGGTTATCGTAGATGAAGTCCGCACGATAGGTATTGTTCGCTAGGATACCTCCGACATGGGCGGCCGCTAGGATGACTGCCTCGGGACGCTCCTCGTCGAAGAAGGTACGTACAGCTATGGGATCTGTCAGATCCAGCTCGCTGTGAGTACGTCCGATGAGGTTAGTATAGCCTCGGGTCTCAAGGTTCTTCCAGATCGCTGAGCCTACCAGACCTCGGTGGCCTGCGACATAGATCTTGGTCGAGGGGGATAGCTTGGGAGCTCTCATAGCATTAGTGCTTGTGGGACTGGACATAGGCTACATCGTGGCGGACCATCAGGCGAACCAGCTCCTCGAAGCTCGTCTTACGAGGGTTCCACCCCAGGAGGGTCTTCGCCTTGGTAGGATCACCCAAAAGTGTCTCTACCTCGGCAGGACGGAAGTACTTGGCATCGACCTCTACGAGCACACGCCCCGTAGCAGTGTCGATCCCCTTCTCGTCCACACCTTCGCCCTCCCAGCGTAGGGTGATGCCCACCTCTTGGAAGGCTCGCTCGGTGAACTCCCGCACCGAATGCTGCTCTCCTGTGGCGATGACAAAGTCCTCGGGAGTCTCGTGCTGGAGCATGAGCCACATACACTCGACATAGTCCCGAGCATAGCCCCAGTCACGTAGGGCACTGAGGTTGCCCAGATAGAGCTTGTCCTGCTCACCAGCGGCGATACGGGCAGCAGCCAGCGTGATCTTGCGGGTCACGAAGGTCTCTCCTCGGCGCTCACTCTCGTGATTGAAGAGGATACCATTGACGGCAAACATCCCGTAGCTCTCTCGGTAGTTCTTCGTGATCCAGAAGCCGTAGAGCTTAGCCACACCATAGGGCGAACGGGGATAGAAGGGTGTCGTCTCACGCTGAGGCACCTCCTGCACCAGCCCGAAGAGCTCCGAGGTCGAAGCCTGATAGATCTTCGTCTTCTGCTCTAGACCAAGGATGCGCACGGCCTCCAGCAGGCGCAGTGTCCCGACAGCGTCGGTCTCAGCCGTGTACTCGGGCACGTCGAAGGAGACCTTCACATGGCTCTGCGCAGCGAGGTTATAAATCTCATCGGGCTGGATCTGCTGGATGATGCGGATGAGCGAACTGGAGTCGGTCATATCACCATAGTGGAGGTTGAGGGCTCGACCACGCTTCATATCCCGCACCCACTCCTCGAAGTAGAGGTGCTCGATACGCTCGGTATTGAAGGACGAAGAGCGACGGATGATCCCATGGACCTCGTAGCCCTTCTCGATGAGGAACTCTGCTAGATAGGAGCCGTCCTGCCCAGTGACTCCGGTGATGAGTGCGACCTTGTTCATAGATGCTTCACTTATTGATATTTGTTAGTACAAAGATACGCACAAGATAGCGACCTACTGTGGTGGGGGGGAAAAAACCTACGGTAGGTCGCCTCAACGATCCACGGTAGGTCGTCATCACAACCTACTGTAGGTTTTTTCGGCGACCTACCGTAGGGCCCTTTTTTACCCCCCAGAGCACCCTAGAGAAGAAGGGCATACGAAGAGGCATCCCCCACCCCGAGAAGGAGCGAGGGATGCCTCGATGATATTGGGATGAATAGCCCTAAGAAGCTATCCCCCCGTGAAGGGTAGACCTAGTAGCCTGGGTTCTGCTGTCCTGCGAGCGTAGCATTAGCATCGAGCTCAGACTTAGGGATAGGCAGAAGTGTACGGAAGTAGGTGTGGTCAAACGAACGGCTTGCTTCGGTCAGAGGCACATGCCAGCCTGGCTTACCATCGTAGAAGCGCTCACAGCGCAGACCATTACGCATCAGGTCGTAGAAGCGATGCCCTTCGCCGACGAGCTCCTTAGCACGCTCCTGGAGGATGCGGTTGAGCGTCAGGTCACCGGAGGCAACACTCTTAGCTGGATTAGCACGCTTGACGATAACATTGAGGTAGCTGAGTGCCTGCGCTGTATTGCCGAGCTTGAAGGCAGCTTCTGCAGCGTTGAGGTAGACTTCAGCTAGACGGATCACAGGGATATCGTTGGTACGCATATCCTTGAAGGCTGCCTTACCTGGATACTTCCCGATGAAGAGCTTCATGTCTTCATTGGTACCAGGGAGGTTCTGTACAGCACCTGCTGCCTTAGTTCCCTTGCTGGCCCACAGGACATTCCAGCGGATATCATTGGGGTCTTCCATCATCTCATCATAGAACTTCTTCGTGATGAGTGCATTGTAGTAACCATAGACACTCAGGATATAGGCAAAGCCTTCACGGTCAGACCAGTCCTTGGAGTCGAAGTTGACGATCGAGAAGATCATCTCCTTCGAGGATGCTTCGCTCCATATCTGCTTGTACTCTGCTAGCTGGGTGGCGAGTGCATACTTACCCCCGTCGATGACTTCCTTGCTCAGGCGTAGCGCCTCGGTATTACCCTCTGGCGTACCCATATAGAGGTAGACACGGGCCAGCAGAGCCTTCACAGCTGAGCTACTCAGATAGCCATAGCTGGTTTCCTCGAGCATGCCACTGGAGAGGGCTTCGGTGAAGTCCTTGATGATCTGATCATAGACTTCCTTGACCGTCGAGCGACCTGGCATAGACTTATTCTCAGGGACAGAGAATACGATTGGTATCCCCAGCATAGCTCCATTGTTTGAGTAGGGATAGGGCTTAGCGTAGAGACGGACTAGGTCGAAGTGCACAAGCGCACGGATGGCCTTAGCCTGTGCCAGCGCATTGCCGACCTCCTGCTTCTGGGCATCGGTGGTAGCCTTTGGCTGGAGGTTTTGGCACATGGAGATCAGGCGATTGGCTCTACGTATGACCCCATAGGCTTTGTACCAAGGACCATACATCGTGGTCTGATCGAAGGACATGTGATAGTAGTCATTTCCACGGGATCCCGTGGTAGGGCACTGCATATCATCGCCTCGGACATCGCCCGAGATCAGGAAGAGACCTCCGTAGTAGGAGGTACTACTACTTGATCCCTGCAGACCGTCATAGACCCCACGAAGGGCAGGCTGAAGAAGGCTAAATTCCTTCAGCACCTTCTCTGTAGGAAGAGATCCCGAAGGCTCGGTAGTGAGGAAGTCCTTACAAGAGGAGAGACCAGCGAAGAGCCCCAGAGCTGCCACAAGGCATAGAAAATTCCTTTTCATAAGACTTAGATTCTTTTGATGTGATTCGACATGCTCTAGATCCCGACTTGTACCCCGAAGGTGATGGTACGGAGTGCAGGAGTCTGGTAGGCAACGAAGCCACGAGACTCTGGGTCGACGACGAGACGCTTATCCTTCCATGTCAGGAGGTTGACACCCGAAGCGTAGACACGTAGGGTATTGACCCCTAGCTTGTTCGTCCAGTTCTTAGGAGCGGTGAGCCCGATGGTGAGGTTCTTCAGACGGAGGTGGTCCGTAGGGAAGAGGAAGCGCGTAGAGTGGATGTACTCATTGGTAGGATTGAAGGATGGGAGCTCTGCTCGGTCACCCTCCTTCTTCCACATCTTGTTGATGTCGTACATCTTGGGGATAGCGAGGTTGAGCACTTCGGTATTACCGTCCTTGTGCAGACCAGGTGCATAGTCGAAGAGGTAACCACCGAGGGAGTAGCTGAGCGTGAAGTTCAGGTCGACGGGACCCCAAGTGATGCTATTGATGATCCCCCCAGTGACAACAGGGTCGAAGGGCTTATCATCGATACGGCGAGGCTTAGCCTTCGTATGATCTGTCGTGAGACTTCTATCGTAGTTGCCCTTAGCATCCAGCTCATTCGTGTAGTACTGAGCCTTACCCGTCTTGGGGTCTACCCCTGCATATTCGGCCATGTAGTACATATTGTAGGCATAGCCGACCTGGTGGATCCAGTTACCGCTAACCTCTTGAGTCTGTACTCCGTCATAGCGTAGTAGGGTGTTCTTGTTATGCCCGAGGGAGATGGTGGTGTTCCAAGAGAAGTTGCTGAGGTTGAGGTTCGATGAGCGTAGCTCCAGCTCGAAGCCGGTATTGCGCATACTACCGAGGTTCTGGAGTTCGCTACTGAAGCCCGTCGTCCCAGAGATATCCTTGTAGAGGAGGAGGTCTGTGGTCTTACGATTATAGTAGTCGAAGGTAACTCCGAAGCGCTTGAAGAGACGGAAGTCTACCCCGAGGTTGAAGGCGTTGTTCTTTTCCCAAGAGAGGCGATTAGACCCAAGGGAGCTCTCTACCGTACCCGTACCCCCATTGTAGTTGTAGCCGAAGCTATAGAGGGAGAGGTGCGAATAGTAGCCAGAGGGGAGAGTCCCGTTAGCCCCATAAGAGAGGCGGAGACGAGCGTCAGTAAGGACAGACTCTAGGGGCTTCATGAAGGCTTCCTTACCGAGGTTCCAAGAGCCAGAGAGCGACCAGAAGAGTCCCCAGCGGTGGTCAGGAGCCAGACGAGAGGATCCGTCCCAACGAGCCGAAGCACCGAGGATGTAGCGGTCATCATAGGTATAGTCACCCTTGAGGAGGAAGGAGACCATGCGGTCCTTATCCACGGTACTAGAACCGCCCTGAGTACCGGAGTTCTCCAGCTCATACTTGAGGTAGGAGGGGAAGTCCGTACCCCACATATAGATATTGAGCAGATCTCGGCTTTCGGTTTCGAAGCTAGCTACTCCTGAGAGGTTGTGCTTGCCGAACTCCTGCTGAGCGTAGAGCTGAGACTGAGTGGTCAGTGTAGAGCGTTCGATGTTGGAGCGCTGGAAGACCCCGTTAGCAGCCTCACCGTCACCTTGGCGAGGGTCCCACCAGACGGCATCCTGGTTGTTCAGGTAGTCGTAGCTGACCGTCTGCTTAGCCTTGAGCCAAGGGAAGACGGTGAAAGTAGCTTCGAGCGAGGGATTAGCACGGACGAGCTGCGTCTTAGAGAAGTTCTGCGTCGTAGCGAAGAGCGGGTTCAGGTTGTTATTCCCTGGGAAGAGACTGCGGTAGGAGCCATCCTTCTCATAGGGGTAGTCTGAAGGGCTCAAGGTAACTGAGACCCCATAGATCGGGTTAGCATAGGCTGAGCCTTCACTGTTGGTATCCTGATTGGTCTTACCGAAGAGCATCTTAGCCTTGAGCTCCAGGCGACGGTCCGTATGAGAGATATTGAAGGCTCCCGTGACACGCTTGAAGCCAGAGGCTAGCGATATACCACGCTGGTCAGCGTAGGAGAGCGATGTATAGAACTTGGTCTTCTCGCCACCACCCGAAGCGCTGAACTCATAGGTCTGAGAAGCACCTCTACGGAGGAGGATCTTGCGCCAGTCAGTGTAGCCTGACCAAGGCATAGCTGTAGCTGGACCAGTGACCTTCTTGACCTGCTCTTCTACATCCTGAGGGGTAGGATAGAGGAGCTGATTAGTCTTCTTGTCACGAAGCTGGGAGTAGTAGTTGGTGAAGCCATGACGGATGAGCTCATTACGCTTCTCTGCACTGAGGGTAGGACGGTAGTCGATCGCTATGTCCGAGGAGCCGAAGTCCGCCTTGAAGTTGTAGCGAGTAGCACCACTGCGCCCACTCTTAGTCGTGATGACGACGACCCCGTTAGCAGCGCGAGAGCCGTAGAGGGCGGCAGCACCAGCGTCCTTGATGACGGTGATGTTCTCGATATCGTTGGAGTTGATCGTAGAGAGAGGATTAGCTCCCCCCTTAGCATAGGAGAAGACCGTAGCGTTGTCGGTATTCATAGGGACCCCGTCGACTACGTAGAGGGGGTCATTACCTGCGTTGATCGAGCCTAGACCACGGATACGCACCGTAGAGAAGCTACCAGGCTGCCCAGAGATGGAGTTGACGGTGACCCCTGCGATCGCCCCAGAGAGCTTGTCTTCGAGCGAGACGGTGGGGACGTCCTTCATACCCTTGGTAGAGATCGTCGTGGCTGAACCTGCGAAGGCAGACTTACGGGTATTACCATACCCCGTGACGACGACGTCCTGCACCATACGCTCCTCTTCTGGGAGGACGATATTCATGGGCTTGGTGCTGATGGGGACTCGGAGCGTCTTGTAGCCAATACAGCTGATGAGGAGCGTCTTGGCCTCTGCTGGTAGCTTGAAGGAGAAGTGCCCCTTCACGTCGGTCAGTACCCCTGTGGTGGGGAACTCTACACACGATACGCTAGCAGCGATGACTGGTTCTTTGTCGCCTGAAGAGATGACGACCCCGGAGACCGTGATCTGATTCTTCTGCGACCATCCCACTCCTATTACTAAGAATAGAGAGAGGAGGAAGAATAGTGTTCTTCGCATGAGAATAGTAGTTTTAGTGTTTATATTGCGTACTATTTGGGTGTTATTACTATCCTACCTTACAGGCTCTTGGAAGCAGGGCTTCAGTTCCCTCGTTCATCTCTTCATGCAGGCGTGCGCTTGGCAGCCCCCCTCCAAAAGATTGCTCTAGTCAAATGTAGGCATTTTTCCTTCTCTTGCAAGTTTCTCGACAAAGTTTTACAACCCTTCTTAGAGAGGCCCTCGCTCTACGAAGGTATTTTCCCCGTATGGGAGCAAGAAAAGGCACTTCTACCAAGGCAAACGAGAGCTATCTAATCAACTAAAAACAAATAGAATAAGGACCGAACAGAAGCGAAGCTACTAGGCGCTCTCAAGCACTCCTCCTGTCCAAGAGAAATCCGCTTCACATAAGGGCATTTCGGCCTGCTCAGAAGGGGTAAAATGGCTCGAATCAATCTTAAATTCCTTAAGAAGTCAATTTCTTTTCCCCTCCCCCACCCTGCTTTTTTCTCCCCTCTGTTAGGTAGAGGGAGAAGAGGTGCTCTGAGCCCCCCTTTTGCGACCTACGGTAGGTCGCTTCGACGACCCACGGTAGGTCGTCATCACGACCTACAGTAGGTTTTTTCGGCGACCTACCGTGGGTCGCAAAAAGGGCCTTCCGAGGACAAGCCTCCAGAGCGCTCTACAAGCGACTTCTCCGCCACCCCTCCCGACACAAAAAAACGCCCCCTAGTTCCTCGGTGGAACTAGGGGGCGTTTTGAATCAAATCTAGGGAGGGGAAGAAGCCTCAGGACTCGTCCCCATCCGAAGAGAGGCGCACGGGGCTAGAAGCCCTTGCCGTGGCAGTGCTTGAACTTCTTGCCACTTCCACAAGGGCAAGGATCATTGCGTCCGATAGTATGGGTAGACTGAGCAGGCGTGTGGCGACGCTCCTCCTGCTCCTCAGCGCTACCTACCTCGTGACGCTGCTCACGATACTGAGGAGCGGGACGACGGCTCTCGGGTGCAGCTTCGCGGATCTCTACCTCACGGGGAGCTTCCTCCTGAGGAGGTGCTACGTTGAGACGCACACGCATCAGGACGGAGGCCGTACGGCGGTTCATATCCTCGATCATCTGACGGAAGAGCTCGTAGGACTCCAGCTTGTAGATCAAGAGAGGATCCTTGTTTTCGTAGCTGGCGTTCTGTACCGAGTTGCGTAGCTCATCCATCTCACGCAGATGCTCCTTCCATGCTTCGTCGATGATATGGAGCACGATCGCCTTCTCAAACTCACGCATGATCGAGCGACCCTGACTAGCATCTGCTTCCTTGAGGTCACAGCCTACATTGTAGCCCATACGACCGTCAGTCAGAGGGATCATGATACGCTCGTAGACATGACCCTGCTCGGTGTAGACCTGATGAAGCGTAGGATAAGCCAGGTCAGCGATCTGCTGCGAGCGGTGCTTGAAGGCTGCCTCGACAGCGTCGTAGAGGAGATCGGTGAGTTCGTCGGCCTTGGAGCGTCTGAAGGTATCAGCATCGAAGGGAGATTCGATGGCGAAGATACGCATGACATCCGTCGAGAAGCTCTCGAAGTCCTCCATGGGATGATGCGTGTCGATGAGGATACGCCCAGCATCATAGAGCGTATTCATCACATCCATCTCGATACGCTCACCCATGAGGGCATGGCGACGGCGCTTGTAGATGACTTCACGCTGGGAGTTCATCACATCGTCGTACTCGAGTAGGCGCTTACGGATACCGAAGTTATTCTCCTCGACCTTCTTCTGCGCCCGTTCGACGGCCTTATTAAGCATGCTGTGCTCGAGGACTTCCCCTTCTTCGAAGCCCATCTTGTCCATCATCGCAGCCAGACGGTCCGAAGCGAAGAGACGCATCAGGTGGTCTTCGAGCGAAACGAAGAAGATCGACGAACCTGGGTCACCCTGACGACCAGCACGTCCACGGAGCTGACGGTCTACACGACGAGACTCGTGGCGCTCTGTACCGAGGATGGCGAGCCCACCAGCTTCCTTGACTTCTGCCGTGAGCTTGATGTCGGTACCACGACCAGCCATGTTAGTAGCGATCGTGACGACACCGGGCTTACCTGCCTGAGCGACGATCTCAGCTTCCTTCTGGTGGAGCTTAGCGTTGAGCACGTTGTGCGGGATCTTACGTAGGTCAAGCATCTTGCTCAGGAGCTGTGAGATCTCGACGGAAGTAGTACCTACGAGCACGGGACGACCTTCGCCTACGAGGCGGACGATCTCCTCGATGACAGCAGCGTACTTCTCACGAGCAGTCTTGTAGATACGGTCATTGAGGTCCTGACGAGCGATGGGGCGGTTCGTCGGGATGACCACCACGTCGAGCTTGTAGATATCCCACAGTTCGCCTGCCTCCGTCTCAGCCGTACCAGTCATACCCGAGAGCTTGTGGTACATACGGAAGTAGTTCTGCAGGGTGATGGTGGCGAAGGTCTGTGTAGCGGCCTCGACATGGACACGCTCCTTGGCCTCAATAGCCTGGTGGAGTCCATCCGAATAGCGACGTCCATCCATGATACGACCCGTCTGCTCGTCGACGATCATGACCTTATTGTCCATGACGACATACTGGTCATCCTTCTCGAAGAGCGCATAGGCCTTGAGGAGCTGATTGACCGTGTGTACACGTTCGCTCTTGATAGCGTAGTCCGAGAGGAGGGTCTCCTTGCGCTCGGCAAGCTCTTCGGCAGAGAGTCCCTGATTCGATAGGTCTGCCAAGAGGCTAGCGATATCGGGTAGGATGAAGAAGGCAGGGTCGTCCGTACCCTGGGTCAGCAGGTCGATCCCCTTGTCTGATAGCTCAATGCTGTTGTGCTTCTCATCGATGACGAAGAAGAGTTCGTCAGTGACGATGTGCATCTGACGCATGTTGTCAGCCATGTATTCCTCCTCGACCTTCAGCATCCCAGCCTTAATACCGGGCTCACTGAGGTACTTGATGAGTGGCTTGCTCTTAGGCATACCCTTGTAGGTGCGGAAGAGTAGGAAGAAGCCTTCCTCCTGCTCCTTCTTGTCCTCCGAAGAGATCTTCTTCTTCGCATCGATGAGGAGCTGCTGGCAGAGCTTGCGCTGTGCGTCGACGACCTTCTCGACATTAGGGAGGAACTGCTCGAAGAGCTGGTCATCCCCCTTGGGCACAGGTCCCGAGATGATGAGAGGCGTACGTGCGTCGTCGATGAGGACAGAGTCTACTTCGTCGACGATGGCGTAGTTGTGCTTGCGCTGGACTAGATCCTCTGGGCTCGTGGCCATATTGTCACGCAGGTAGTCGAAGCCGAACTCATTGTTCGTCCCGAAGGTGATATCTGCATTGTAGGCAGCACGACGCTCAGGTGTATTGGGGCGGTGCTTGTCGATACAGTCGACACTCAGCCCGTGGAACATGTACAGCGGACCCATCCACTCCGAGTCACGCTTAGAGAGGTAGTCGTTCACCGTCACCACATGTACGCCATTACCGGTAAGGGCGTTGAGGAAGACGGGGAGCGTAGCTACCAGAGTCTTACCTTCCCCGGTGGCCATCTCAGCGATCTTACCCTTGTGGAGGACCGTCCCCCCGAAGAGCTGGACGTCGTAGTGCACCATATCCCAGATGATCTCATTACCCCCAGCCATCCAGTGGTTCTGGTAGATCGCTGTATCCCCTTCGATACGTACGAAGTCATGCGATACGCTGAGGTCTCGGTCGAAGTCCGTAGCCTTGACTCGGATCTCAGGGTTCTCAGCCAGACGGCGAGCAGTGCTCTTGACGATGGCGAAGGCTTCTGGGTGTACTTCGTCGAGGACCACTTCGAGCTTGTCGAGGATATCCTTCTCGAGCTTGTCGACCTGCGACCAGATCGCTTCACGCTCATCGAGGTCCTTGCCCTCGACACTTGCCTTGAGGCTCTCTACCTCTGCACGCTCACTCGCTACATAGTCCTGTATACGCTGACGAAGGGCAGCAGAGCGTGCTCTCAGGTCATCATCACTTAGTGCATCGATCTCGGGGTACACTGCCTTGATGCGGTCTACCCAGGGCGTGATCTCCTTGAGGTCACGCTGCGACTTGTTGCCGAAGAGCTTCGACAATAGATCTATAAATCCCATATGTATTTTGATTATTTATTCTCTGTGAATGGATCGAAGAGGTGGCGCTCCATCTCGGAGCACACCTCGGGAAATAAGAGCTTACCCTAGGGACAAGAAGACCCTTAGGCTAAGCTAGTCTAGCGAGTAGCATTGGGTGGGCGAATGCGCAAGACATGCGCAATAGCCTTGACAACATCAGGGGCCTCGAGGATCGGATAGTCAAAGTCCTTGGCCGTCACTCCTGCCCCGAAGAGGATGCAGGGAGTATCGATCGCTGTGGACTGAAGCCACAGACTAGGATTGTCAGCCAGCTCCTCAACTTCCCAGCCAGGAGTCAGTGACCAGTAGACATCAGCTAGGTAGCGGTTGTGCACCGAGCGACGAAGGGCTCGGGCAGCATCACTCAGTGAAGACTGCACCAGAAGACGCTCACCTGCGACAGCGAAGGCTATACCCTCCATCTCTTCGAGGAAGGCAGCTGATCGGTCTTGTAGTTCGGTGAGTGCGATGCGCTTCGTCTCTGCTAGCTTGCGGTTCAGATAGAGGCGACCATCAGCAAGGCGCTCTACCCAACTCCCCTGACCATAGATAGCGGAGAGGTAAAGGTTCAAGAGGGCCGATCCCTTCTTCGAGCTAAACTGCCCATAGCGAGCTTCAGCGCCCTTGAGGCGGGGACGACGGTAGTGGGTGTAGCCCGTGCCTGTAAGGGCTAGGAGATAGTTTCCCTCGCCGAACTTCCGCTGAAGTTCTGTGAGTATAGCTTGGATGTTCTGATCGAGGCGAACATAAGCATCGACCTCTTCACTCGTCAGCTCACTAGTAGCTTCTTTGGGAGCTACATTGAGGCTGTAGGAGAGGGCAAGCATACCGGGGGACTTACTCTCAGCATAGCCCCCTTGGTCGAGGAGCCGTAGCGCTAGGCTCGTCACCTCCTCATTGGCCAGAGCACTGCGCTTGAAGTCTGCGCCCTGATAGCCTTGGTAGCGATGGGAGAAGCGTGCCCCCCAGTCCGACCAAGCACGCTCAGGAGACGTATAGCTTCTCAGCGGTGTCCAGACCATCTGACCTGCTATGAGGCGCTTATTCGGCCCATCGGCAGAGCGGTTGTACGCCTCGATGCTCTTAGGCATCGCCTCATAGTAGCTGGAGCTCGACCACGAGGCGATCTTGGTGTCGAGCCAGAATGCTCCGTTAGCGAACCATCCCGCAGAAGCGATCGCCGCCTCAGCATCCGAAGCGACGGCATAGACTAGTCCTGCGCCCGAAGAAGCTTCCTTGATTCGGTCGCCAAGGGTATTGACCAGAAGTGCCTTAGGAGAATAGGTATCACGTGTGTAGCTCCCTATGACCGAAGGGTCATGGAAGATAGGTCGCCAGCTGTGCTGTTTAGTATCCCAGAGGGTCGAGCGCTCTACGCCGTGGATCTGAGGATAGGCACCTGTGTGCAGTGTCGCCGTAGCCGAAGCTCGATCCAGCTCCGCTAGAGGGAAGCGCACCTGAGGGTAGACCTTCCCCTCCTGAAGCATACGCCCGAGTCCATCTTTAGAGAAGAGCGGGCTCAACTGCTGGAGGTAGTCCCCACGCAGATCCTCGATGGTGATGTAGACGACCACACGAGGGATATCCCCTGCCGAGAGCGGGTGCTGCAGAGCCACGAGGGCTAAGAGCGACGTGAGGAGGTAGCGCATACTACGCTGCTCGAGGCTACTCTTAGTCTTACCCATGACGGCGGAAGGGATTATGGATGAGTCGCCCCGCGCTGAGGAAGGTCAGGCTCATGGCGATCAGAGAGAGACTGCTATTGAACTTCTGTCCTGAGAGCAACCCGACAAAGGGCAGTGCTATCAGTGCCACGAAGCAGACGGCATGGATCACGTAGCGTACACGCTGCGTCTTAGCTCCGAAGGGCATCAGTAGGGCAAGAAGGAGATATCCGGGATGCAGAGCTAGCAGATTCCAGTTCGGAGACACCATCGGATGCTCCGAGAAGAAGGTGATGAAGGTAAGTAGCGATCCGGCAAGTCCAGCCCCTAGATAGAGGATAAATTCGATCGCTCCCGGCACAGGCTTCCCCTTGCGTCGATAGACGAAGATCCCCCCCGAAAGGATGAGGACTAGAGTAAAGACAACTGAGGGCTGTGTGAGGGAGAAGGAGGCAGGCTCTATGCGCTGGAGCTTCCCGTAGCTTCTCGTGGTGAGAGCAGGTCGCACCCAAGCGTTCTCAGGCAAGTGTTCATTCCCTACGGAGAGAAGAGGCAGGAGCGCAGCGGCCTGCATCGGGATGAAGAAGCGATCCCGTATGCTCATGGGCTGGTCCAGCTCGGGTCCCATAGCTAGATCTGTACCCAGCACGAGCCAAGGGGAAGACGCCTCAAGCTCATTGATGGCTTGGCGCCAAGTCAAGGGAGGGAGCGCACTGGGGCTCACCCCTGGGAAGAGCTGACGGAAGAGGGCATCATCCCCCGAGGCGAAGGCAAAGCGCACGCTATCAGCCCCACCCTTCTCTGAGCGAAGGGGTGTGAGGGTCTCTAGGTAGAGATCCAGCGGACGTGTACTGCAGTTGTTGCGGAAGGCATTGTAGCGGTAGACACGATTCTCCGGTTGGATATTCTCCAGCAGGAGCGACCAGATACGGGCACGCTGGAGGCTATCTGTCGTGAGGACGATCTCTTGGATCAGTCCCCGATGCTGGTAGTCTTCGATAAAGAGCTCCGTCGCTATAGGCAGGACGATGTAGTCGGTCCTACCCTGCAGGTAGCGCAGGGTGAAGTCTTCGGAGAAATCGAAGATCCCATAGTTGAAGGTCACGTCAATCTCCTGAAGGCGGTCATATACACGTAGCCCTGCATGCCCGTAGAGGGTATAGGACTCCTCGCTACTGGGCTGAGCGGCGAGGAAGCTCACTTGGGCGGAGGGACTCAGCTCGGTAGGCAGTCCGAAGGTCTTATCCCGCTTGCTCTTCCCTTGGGCATCAGCGCTCACCGAAGAGCACAAGAGAGCGACTATCGCCAGGAGGAGATAGCGCACCATGCCGAGGGACTTCATCGGGGAATATCGCAGGAGAGTCTTATGCATCGAGCTCAATGATTCCTAACAAAGATACGAAAAGTCTCAGCTCTAGCGCTTCTTGCCCTTTCGCTTCGAGTGCTGAGCCTTGGTCTTCCCTGTTTTCTGTGCCTTCTTCTTGGTCTTCACGGCGGAGGGTTTCTTGGGGCTTAGGTCGGGCAAAGGCTGATCTATGAAGAGGCAACTAACGAAGTGCGTGAATAGCGAGCGAGCTTCTCCCCCTGTGATCGCCCCATTAGCTATATAGACGATGCTGTACCACTTCCCCTCATGATGGATATAGCCTGCATAGCCTCGTACGCCTCGCATCGAGCCACTCTTGACGAAGGCCCTGATCTCGGGGGACAGGGATACACTGCGCACCGAGCCTTCGACGCCCGCCTCGGGGAGGGAGGCTAGGAAGGGGGCATTCAGGGCTTGATCACGCCAGAGTTCGGAGAGGATGAGGCTAAGGGCTCCTGAGGTAAGTCGCCCATAAGGGCTCAGCCCCGAGCCGTCCATCGGTAGGAAGTTCGACGGCGTTAGGTGAAGACGCTCCCTCCAGTAGTCCCGCATAGCTATGGGATAGCCCGTCGCCCTGTCCTTCGGCGAATTGAGGGAATAAGCCAGCGCCTCTGCATAGATATTGGAGCTACGGAAGTTGGTGATCTTCACCAGCGTATCGACGGGGAGCGACGTGTAGAAGCCAAGGGTATCGAGCCCGGTCATCACGGAGTCGTAGACCAGTCGGGGAGCTTGTGGAAGTTCGATCCCTCGCTGACGAAGTCCTTCGGTGAGCCAGAGGGCGGCGTAGAGTGGAGGATCGGGGAGCGCCCAGCGCTGATGTCTCCCCGAGCTACCAGAGCGCACCTCACCTGAAACTAGGATACTATCTCGGCTCACCGGCATCGTCAGCTCGAGGTTCGTCGGGGAGCCCGTCGTGAGGCTCTGCCGTGTAGGTAGAGGTTGTGAAGCCAGCTGTACCTCTACCTCGGGATCGGACTCCTCGGCGTAGAGGTAGAGGTCGGCATAGTTGTCCCCGACATTGAATCCCGAGACCAGCGCCCCATAGTATTCGTCCAGATCTTCCTCGGGCCAAGTATCATTAGCAAAGGGGCGAGGGAAGCCATTCATGTCGAGGAGCAGGCGACCCGTCACCCGCTTGACCCCTCGCTCCTCCAGTAGGGTCTTCACCTCACGAAGGTGGCGGTCAGGCTCAGGGATGTAGTGCGACCCCACCGAAGGGTCTGCCGAAGCTCCGAGGATGAGATCACCCTCGAGGACACCCTCATGCACCCGTCCACGGATAGCGACGGGGATATGGAAGCGGTAGTCGGCACCACGAAGCGCCAGGAAGGCCCCCGTCGTAGGGATCTTCACCAGCGAGGCAGGACGAAAGAGTTCGTCCGTGCGATGCGCCACGAGTGTCTCCCCTGTCTCTAGATCTCGAAGGAGAGCCGTGACACGTACCCCAGGGCGCTGCTCGTAGCGGCGTAGGAGTTCCACAGCCTCGGGGAAGGGCTGAGCATATACTAAGAGTGGGATGAATAGGTAGAGGACGAAGAGGGCGAGCCGACGAAGATTCATCTGGTGAAATAAAGGGGGCGCTACGAGCGCATATAAGTGAGCTAGAGGCTACCCTACTCTCAGGTAGGATAGCCTCTAGGATAGGATATATAGGGTATGAGCCTAGTTCGTAGCTCAGACCTTAGGCTGCAGGCTTACTTACCGCTCTTAGCCATAGCACCACGAGCAGCACGAGTGAGCTTGACGGCGCAGACTACAGCGTTCTTAGCGTTGATAACTTCGAGACCATCGAAGGAGAGGGCACCCACCTGGATCGTCTTACCAAGGCCGAGCTCGGTGACGTCGATGAAGAGCTTCTCGGGGATCTCGGTGTAAGGAGCACGAACCTTCAGCTTGCGCATTTCGAGGCTGAGCTTACCCCCTGCCTTAACCCCTTCGGCGTGACCCGTGAGGACTACAGGTACTTCCATGACGATAGGCTTCGTAGCTTCTACCTGGAGGAAGTCGAGGTGAAGGATAGCGTCAGTCACAGGGTGGAACTGAAGGTCCTTCAGTACAGCCTTGACCTGACGACCTTCGATGTCGAGGTCGATCACGAAGATGTCTGGAGAGTAGACGAGGTTACGCACGCCATCCTGGCTTACGGTGAAGTGGATGACTTCGTTGCCTCCGTAGAGGACTGCAGGGATCTGATCCCCAGCGCGAAGGCCCTTAGAAGCCTTCTTGCCAAGCTCGGAGCGGAGCTGACCTGAGAGTTGGAATGTCTTCATTCTCTTACTTAATAGTTGTGTTACTCAAAATTAGTGTCTTCTAATTTCCCATCACACGAGTCCCTGCCTGCTGGAGGTCTAGGGGCTTCTCGTCGTTTCGAGACAATCGTAAAACGCCAGCAAAGGTAGTGATTTCTATCGACATAGCCAGTGACGAGCTCCTTCCCATAAACACAGGTCTCCGACGGGCTCCTCTATCCCTCCCCAAAACGACCTACGGTAGGTCGCCGAAAAAACCTACTGTAGGTCGTCGAGACGACC